>Ga0302180_10002511_pt1 | contig 14215 bp, 13 predicted proteins | sample I_Palsa_E3_2_FD_200575 | JGI IMG/M metagenome (GOLD analysis project Ga0302180, IMG submission 200575) | Peat permafrost microbial communities from Stordalen Mire near Abisko, Sweden - I_Palsa_E3_2 | ecosystem: Environmental > Terrestrial > Soil > Palsa > Peat permafrost | place: Sweden... | reverse complement strand
CCGGAGCCGCCGCCAGACCCGGCACCCCGGCCATTCCGCCGGACAGCCAAACGCCATCCCCCCTTGCCGCCGCACGGCCAAGGTTCGCTGCCGCGCGCCCAACGGAGACCCAGTTATCGTGTCAGCGGGTCGTCGAGCTGCAGGCGCCCTGGATTGTTGACGAGAAGCGGCACAGCAGGTAACGATCATGGCCAGTGGCGGCAGAGAGATCGGCAGGGTCGATCGCGCCGTCCTAGCCGTCGGTACGCGACCGGTGGGAGGTGCCGGGCGGTGGACTCATTCACAGGCAAGCTCGCGGTGGTGACCGGCGGCGGGTCGGGCATGGGCCGCGAGCTTGCCCGCCAGCTGGCGGCGCAGGGCTGTTCGGTCGCGACGTGCGACCTGGACGCGGACAGCGTCACGGAGACGGCCGCCTTGGCGCGGGTGGGCGCCCCGGCCGACGTTCGGGTTACCAGCCATTCCTGCGACGTGGCCGAGGAGGCGCAGGTCCTGCGGTTCCGCGATGAGCTGGTCGAACAGCACGCTAGCGACCACGTCGATCTGGTCTTCAACAATGCGGGCATCGGCGGCGGCGAAAGCTTCGTCGCCGGCTCGCGGGAGGTGTGGGAACGCACGTTCGCCATTGACTGGTGGGGTGTGTATTACTGTTCCCGCGCGTTCCTGCCCCTGCTCAAAGCGAGCGCCGACGGCGTCCTCGTCAACACCAGCAGCGTGAACGGATTCTGGGCATCACTGGGCCCGGGCATGCCACAGACCGCCTACAGCACCGCCAAGTTCGCCGTGCGGGGCTTCACCGAGGCGCTCATCGAGGACCTGCGTTCCAACGCGCCCCATGTCCGTGCTGCCGTCGTGCTGCCGGGCCACGTGGGCACGGACATCCTCGTGAACTCCCTCCGTGCCCGCGGCCTGCCGGCGCCAGAGTCCATGAGCGACGCCCAGGTGCAGGACATAATGCCGTCTGACGTGCAGGCTGAGCTGCGCCGTGCCGGATTGCTGCCCGAGGGCACGTCCGCCGATGACCTGCGCCATCTGCTCATCCGGATGAACGCCGACTTCCGGGACAAAGCACCGGTCAGCGCGGCCGAGGCGGCGAGGGTCATCCTGGACGGAGTGCGATCCGGGACCTGGCGGATCCTGATCGGCGAGGACGCCAAGATGATCGACGCAGCGGTGCGCGAGAATCCGGAGGCCGCGTACGACTACGCCGACCTGTTCAGCGGGCTGGCCGAAGCGCCAGCAGCGGAAACAACTGAGCCGTAGCCCCCGGCCGGCGCTGGTCACCCACGGATCCCTGAGAAGGCCAGTGCGGGGCCCACATCCAGGCGACCCCCGAGGCCAGGCGACCCCCGCGTCCAGGCGACCCCCGCGTCCAGGCGACCCCCTGAGACCAGGCGCAAGGCCGCGAACGCGGCCCTTGAAGACCAGTCACGCTCGGCTGACCGCCGCCCGTCAGGCGGCCTGCCTGGGTGGTCCGTGGGAGTGGAGTATGCGTCCGTCGGGTGCAGTGGCGGTGGTGGTGCCGTTGGGGTGGCAGGTGATGTTCCAGCCCCAGCGGTGGATGACGATGCTGTGGTGGTACCGGCAGAAAGTGCCAGGTTGCCCAGGGTGGTGGGGCCGCCCTTGGCCCAGGGGATGAGGTGGTGGATCTGGCAGACCGAGGGGGGCTGCTGGCAGCCGGGGAACCGGCATTTGCGGTCCCGCTGGATGACGGCTTTGCGCAGGTGGGGCGGGATGACCCGGGTGGTGCGGCCGAGGCCGGGGGGCTGGGACAGGCTGGTGAACCGGGCGGGCAGCAGGTGGGTGCGCAGGTAGGCGGGGAATCCGGCCGGCCCGGACAATAGGTCGATGCTCCAGTGCAGCAGGGTGTGCTGGAGCCGTTCGCGGGTCTGATCGGTGAGCTCCGGGAGGGCGCCGTCGCCGCCGCTGTAGGGGCCTTTGCGGTGCCCGGCGGTCTCGAGGAACACCTCCGTGAGGTGGTCCAGGACAGCCCAGTCGATGTGGCCGGTCACGATCGGGGTCAGCGCCGCGTCGCAGGCGGCGGCGGCCGCGTCGGGCCCGGTCACATACACCGATCCGGGGATGCCGGCGGCGGCGGCGCGGGCGGTGCTCCAGCCCTGCTCCAGCCCGGCGGCGGCGGGCTGGCCACGCAGTTCGGCCAGGTCGACGTGCACGGTCAGCTGCAGCGGCTGCCCGTCCCGGCCGGGCAGCATCCCCGATTCGATCAGCCGCTGGCAGGCCTCGGCCAGCGCATCATGCTGGCGCTGCGGCAGGGTGCGGGTATCTTCCGCCCCGCCCCTGGCCGACAAGGCGTCCAGCACCGCGGCCACCGCGGCGGCCGCGGGGCCGGTCAGGTCCCCCCTCAGCCGCCCGGCCCCGCCGATGGTGGTCTGCAGCCACACCGCCCGGTCATCGAAGGTGCCGGTGTCACGGTCGGGGGTGCTGCGGGACCGCTCGATCATCTGCTGCGCCAGCGCGGCCAGATCCGCCAGCCCCGCGCCGCCCCCGGCGGCGGCCAGCAGGATCCGGTCCGCGTCCGCCCGGCGGTCCTCCGGCAGCTGATCGGTCCACGCACACAGGGCCTTCGCCCACGAGCTGCTCAGCTCGCCAGCTGCGAGCGCGGCGGCGACCAGCGGATGAGCGGCCAGCCGCCGGGCCCACGTCCCCGCCGCACCCGCAGCGCCATTGGTGACGTTGGTGAAGGCCCGCAGCCACGAGGCGGGCCCGTACTGCCCATCCGCCTGATGCCCCCGCTGGGCACTGAACGCGGCCAGGATCTTGGCCCGGGCCGCCGTGTGCTGGGCCCCGGCCTGCTCCAGCCCGATCAGCGCCTCCGCCTGAGCAGACGTCCCCAGGCTGGCAGCATCACACCCAGACAGGAACCCCAGCCCGGCCCGCACCATAGCCAGCGCCTGCACCGTACTCGACGGCGCAGCCGGCTCACTAAGAGTGCACACGGACGGGATCACCTCCCTTACGGGACGGGCCGGCGGGACGGGCCGGCGGGGGCGGCCCGAACACCCCGGGCCTACGACTCGATCACTAGTTCGATCCTATTGAGAGGGTCCGACAAACGACGGGCCCCGGACCGGCCTGTGGAGAAAAGAAAAAATCCAGCCGACCGCATCATTCCCGGCGCTCGGCAACTCCAGATAACTAAGCGGACTGAACAGTTTCGCGCTCTCGTACGACCCGACCGACCGTACGACCCGACCGACCGTACGACCCGACCGACCGTACGACCCGACCGACGTGAACATGACGCACGCGGATGCCCTTGTACCGTGGCCCGCGCTGTGACAGACCCAGCACCCGCAGACGGCCGCCAGAGGCATGGGTGAGCGATGACAAGATCCCGGAGGACCAGACAGATGAGACAGATGAGCTGGCCGAATGCTTGAGCCCACTCCCGCAGCCGCGCCCTCGTCCGCGCCCAAGTCTTATGTTGCTCCGACCGCTAGCGCGCTCGCCATGGCATCGGGAAGCAGCGCTCTCAAGGGCCTCCCGCGGTCGGCCCGACCAGCGCGCCGGCCGCAGCAGGTCCGGTCAGCTCAGCCGGCTGGGAGACAGCCGCGGCAGGCCCGGTCAGACCAGTCAGTTGGGAGACAACTGACGGCCCGCGAGGCGGTCACGGAGCTGTACACCAGCCACTATGGTTCGCTGGTCCGCCTGGCAGCCCTGCTCGTCCGGGACGAGCCGACGGCGGAAGAAGTGGTGCAGGAATGCTTCATCGCCATGCATGACGGCTGGCATCGCCTCCGGGACAAAGACAAAGCCCTCAGCTACCTCAAGCAGGCGGTCGTCAATCGATGCCGATCTGTGCTGCGGCATCGCAGCATGGTGCAGCGGAACGCGCCCAAGCCGACGCCGGACATGCCGAGTGCCGAGCAGGACGCGATGTCCCTGCTGGAGCGGAGCGCGGTCATCGCGGCCCTCAAAGCCCTCCCAGGCCGGCAACGCCAGGCGCTCGTGCTTCGGTACTACGCCGACCTGTCGGAGGCGCAGATCGCCAAGACGATGGGAATCAGCCACGGGGCGGTCAAGAGCCACACCGCGCGGGGCGTGGCCGCCCTCCGCACCGTCCTGGAGCAGATCGCTTGAGCCTCTGGAACAGACTGCTCGGCCGGTAGGTCGCTGAGCCGCGTCGGGCCCGGCGGGAGGGGCCCCGGCGGGTCGGGCCCAGCGTGTCAGGCCCAGCGTGTCAGGCCCAGCGGGTCAGGCCCAGCGGGTCAGGCCCGGCGGGTCAGGCCCAGCGGGTCAGGCCCGGCGGGTCGGGCCCGGCGGGTCGGGCCCAGCGTGTCAGGCCCAGCGTGTCAGGCCCAGCGTGTCAGGCCAGCGCGTCAGGCCAGCGCGTCGCGCATCATGGGCAGCACCTGTGTGCCCAGCAACTCGATGGACCGCAGCACCTGGGCCTGCGGCATGTGCCCGAGGTCCATCTGGATGATCTGCCGGCTGTGCCCAAGCACCCACTGGAAGTCGACCAGCCGCCGGGCGATCTCCGCCGGGGAGCCCGCGAACACCATCCCGCCTGGCCCGTAGTTGGCCTCCAGCCGCGACCGCCCTGGCCGGGGCATCCCGCGCGCACCGGCGTGCGCGGCCATGGCGGCCACCTCGTGCTGAAAGAACGTCTCCCGGGCCTGGTCGCCGTCCTCCGCAATGAACCCGTGGCTGGCCACCGCGACGTCCAGCACCGCAGGGTCGTGCCCGGCCCGGCGTCCGGCCTCCCGGTACAGGCTCGCCATACCGGCCCACTGCTCCGCGCGGCCGGACAGGATCCCGTAGGCGACCGGCAGGCCGAGGGTCCCGGCCCGGACCGAAGACTCCGGGTTGCCGCCTGTCCCCAGCCAGATCTTCAGCGGCCGCTCGGCCCGCGGCACCACCAGCGCATCCTCCAGCGGGACGTCCCGGTACGGCCCTTTCCACGTGACCCGCTCCTGCCGGTTCACCGCGAGCAGCAGGTCGAGCTTTGACGCGTACAGCGCGTCGTAGTCCTCCAGGTGGTAACCGAACAGCGGGAACGAGTCCACCGAAGATCCCCGGCCCGCGGTGATCTCGACCCGGCCAGGCGCCAGCGCGTCGGCCGTCGCGTGCTGCTGGTAGACCCGGATGGGATCGTCGGTGCTGAGCACCGTGACCGTGCTTCCGAGCCCGATCCGGTGGGTGACCGCCGCGGCGGCGTTGATGACCGAGGCGGGGGAGGACACCGGCATGTTCAGTGTGTGGTGCTCGCCGATGCCGAAGAAGTCCAGCCCGACCGCCTCGGCGAGCTGGATGGCCTCGATCAGGTCCCGGATCGCCTGGCCGGTGCGGCCGGTGGTGCCGTCGGGCTCGAGGGGAGTGTTGCCGAAGCTGTACACACCGAGCTGAAAGGCCATGCCCCCACCCTACCCGGTAACTGGGGGACACCCCCCGTTTCAGCGCCGGGCGCTGGCCGAGAGCCCGTTGCGCACCAGCGATTGCGCCGTCCGCACCACGGTGTCCAGGGAGGTACGTCGTCCCGGGTCCCACCACTCGGCCGCCCAGTTGAGCGCGCCGAGGACCAGCATCCGGGCGGCCAATGGCTCCAGTTCCGGGCGCAGCAGGCCCGCCTGCGCGGCGTCGTGCAGGAGCGCGTGCCAGATCTCGCCGTACTTTGCCGCCTCGGCCGAATACCGGATCCGGATGTCGTCCGGGACCTGCCCGGCGTTGCGGATGGCGGCGGTCGTGTAGTCGGAGATATCGAGCGCGTAGCGCAGGTGCGCCGCGACGGCCGCGTCGATGCGCTCCATCGGCCCGGTGCCCGGCGGCAGCGCCGCGAGGACCTGTCCGACATGCTCGCGCATGAGCCAGATCCCGGTCCACATGACCTCTTCGACCAGGGCCTCCCGGGAGGGGAAGTAGTAGTAGATAGCGGGCGCCTGCAGTTGCGCCTGGTCGGCGACATCACTGAGCCTGGTGCCCGCGTAGCCTTTCCGGCTGAGCACGTGCGCGGCCGCGTTCAGAATCCTCATCCGGGTCCGTGCCGATTTGGACCCGCCGGTCTCCACGGCGGCTGGCGCGGCGGATTCTTCAGGCACGAAAAAATCATATGTGCCGAACGGAATTTCGCTCGGGACACCGTACGGCTCATGACGTCCGTGCCGTGGGGTTTGACCAGCCTCAGCCCGGAGTCATGGCCGACGAAGGGCGCTGTGGCAGGGTGACGGTCGAGCAGGTCAGTCCGGTCTCGAGGAGCGCCGCATGACGACACCCTCTCGCCTGGTCCCGTTGCTGCAGCAGTTCGATTTCGGGTGCCAGCGGCTTACCGGCCGGATGGCCGGACCGGTCATGGACAGCGGCAACGGAACGAGCGTCGAGGTCAGCCCCATGACCGACGAGGAGTACCGCTGGGAGCCGGTGCCCGGCTGCTGGTCGGTCCGGCGGCGTTCGGACGGGCCGGGACCGGGCGCGACCCTGCTGACCGGCGCCGGTGACTGGGGGCGGGACGGCACGCCGGCCCCGCCCCTTACGCCGCCCGTCACGACCATGGCGTGGCGGCTGAGCCACCTCAGCGAATTGCTCACCCTGCGCGCCGACCACACCGTCGGGAGCCACACGCTGACCCGCGACGACTACCGCAGCAGCGGCGACGCCGCCGGCGCGATCGCGGCCTTCGAATCCGGCGCCACGGCGTGGCGGGAAGCGCTGCTCAGCTCAGACGACGCCGCGCTCGACACGGTAGGGCTCAGCACCTACCCGCACGGCAGCGACCCGGATGATCCGTTCATCGACATCGTGTGGTGGGTCAATCAGGAGGTCCTGCACCACGGCGCCGAGATCGCCCTGCTGCGCGACCTCTACCGGGCCCGGGCTCGCTGATCAGCAGGTCCAGCGGGCCGGGCGCCCCCGGTCTGGCCAGGGCGGCGTCAGGCCAGGACGGCGTCAGGCCAGGACGGCCAGGAAACGCCAGTCCAGCACCTGCTGCCCGGGTGCGGAGTAGACCCGGGAGCGCAGGCCCACCAGCCCGCCGGCGCCCAGCGCCTCGGCGGATTCGATCTCGATGCTGCTGTGCAGGGTGTCTCCCTCGTGCACCGGGGCCAGGTGGTCGCAGCTGAACCAGCCGACCACGGTCACCAAGCCGGGCAGGGCGCGGGCGGCTTGACTGAGCGCGAGGCCGATCGTGTGGCCGCCGTAGACGAGCCGGGTGCCGCCGGCCGCCTGCTCGTCGTGGTGCACGGCCGCGATGTTGAGCGTGAGCCGGGCCAGCTCGGGGGCGCTGGACACCACGTCGCCCCCGGCCACCTCGACGACGTCGCCGGGTACGAGGTCGCCGTACTGCGGCCAGAAGCCGTGCGCGGCGAAGCGGTCCAGCCGCCAGCCGTCCAGCAGCGCGGCCGGGGAGGTCGGGTTGGCCGTTGCGCCGGCCGCATCCAGGTCGTCGGCGTGGCCCGTCTGCCCGCTCGGGTCCCGCAGCGGCAGCATCGCGCATCGCCAGAAGTCCAGCACGGGACGCTCGTGCTGATCAACGGTGGTGATCCGGAGCGCGGCCAGTCCCGTGGGTGCGCGGCCCTCCCGCGGCCGGTTCTGCCGCAGGCTGTCGACCCGGGTGGTCGTGCGCAGCGTGTCCCCGATGACCGGGAAGCGGCGGAACCACAGGCCCCGGTAGAACAGGTTCGCCTTGACGTGCTGGGTCGCCACCGTGGACTGGCCGATGGCCACGTCCCAGACCAGCGCGGGATTCGCTGGCCGCCCCGCCCCAGGGCCGGTCCCCGCCCCAGGGCCCGCCCCAGTCCCGGCCCCCGCACTGGCGCCGGTGACCTCCTCGGCCAGGGCGGTGTCCAGGCTGAGCGCCAGCCGGTCACCGGTGATGCTCTGGTGCACGGCGGCCAGGCCCTCGGTCAGCGTGATCCTGGGCACCGCCGGGAACGCCTGCCCGGCGGTGAGCTCATCGAAGTACGGGCCCTCGGCCTTCATCTGCCCCCCTCGGGCTGGGCGGCCAGCGGGAAGCGCGCGGCGATCTGGTCGGCGACGAGCTTGGCGGTCTCGGCGCACGCGGTGGTCCCGCCATTGGCGTACTCCTTCACGCCGTCCCCGACGTTCCACAGGTTGGCGACCGGCGTGCGGAACGGAAGGTCGAAGCCGGCCACGGCCCGCTGCGGCGGCCAGTCATCCCGGGTCACCACCGTGGACAGCACGCGGGCCCCGTCGCCGAAGCGGGGGATGAAGCCGCCGCCGCCCGCGGCGAAGCCGTGGACCTGCGCGATCACCGGCGGCTGGAGCTGGATCAGGGCCGAGGTCGCCAGCTGCAGCCAGGCGGTCGCCTCCCGCAAGTAGTCCGGCAGGCCCTCGCCCCGGGCTGCGAACGTCCGGACGTCGCCGCCGGCGCAGAAATGCCGGCCCTCGCCGGACAGCACCACCACCCGGACGGCCGGGTCGCCGTGGCAGCGCAGGATCGCCGCGTGCAGGGCCTGCAGCAGCTCGACGTTCATCCCGTTGGACGCGTCCGGCCGGTTGAGCCGGATCCGGGCGATCGCGTCCTCGCCGATGTCCAGCAGGACGGGCTGTTCGCCTTGCCCCATCGACACGCTCCCTCGCGTCCGGCCCACCGGCAGCCCGCTCCGGGTCGTCCCCGCGAGCATCCAGGCCGCTAGATTTTCGAATCCACGCTAAATTATCCTGGACAGTAACGTCAACGCGGATCGGGGGCGGCGCAGGGCGGCCGCTCGCCGCTGGGCCCCGGCGCCGGAGGCCCCGCCGCGAGAGCAGGGAGGCGCGGTGGATCTCGGCCTGGCCAACGCCCGGGTGCTGGTGACCGGGGGTGCTTCCAACATCGGCCGCGGCATCGTGCACGGCTTCGCCGCCGAAGGCGCCCGGATCGTAATCGCCGACGTGGACGAGGCCCAGGCGGCCAAGGTGCGGGCCGAGGCGGTGGAGCGCGGCGCGGCAGAGGCGGAGCTCGCCCTCGGCGACCTGACGACCAAGGCCGCGCTCATCGCGCTCGCGCGCACGACCGCGAAGGAGCACGGCCGCCACGGCATCCGGTCCAACGTCGTCTGCCCGGGGCTGGTGCTGCCCGACGGCCCGGGCGCGGTCGGCGCGGCCAGCCTTAGGGCGGCGGGCCAGGACGCCGTGTTCAATGAGCAGCAGATCGACTACCTGACCAAGGACATTCCGCTGCGCCGGCTCACCGACGCGGCGGACATCGCCAACGCGGTCACCTGGATCTCGTCCGCCCGGGCTGCCCGGCAGGTCACCGGCCAGGTCATTTCGGTCAGCGGTGGGTACACCATGCCCTAGGACCCGCCCGCCGGATCATCGCCGCTTCGGAGGACCCATGTTTCCCGGCACGTTCGCGCGCATCACCCCGGACAAGCCCGCCGCCGTCATGGCCGGCTCGGGGGAGAGCCTGACCTACCGGCAGCTGGCGGACAACTCGGCCCGGCTGGCCCGTTACCTGCACGGCTTCGGGCTGCGGCGTGGTGACAGGCTGGCCATGCTCACCGACAACCAGCTCCCGGCGTTCGAGATCTACTGGGCCGCCATGCGGTCGGGCCTGTACCTGACCGCGGTCAACCACAACCTGACCCCAGCCGAGGTGGCCTACATCGTCAACGACTGCAGCGCCCGGGCGCTCATCGTGGCGCACAGCAAGCGCGGGCTGGCCGGGGCGATCGCCGGCAGCATCCCGGTGGTGTCCATCCGGCTGGCGTTCGGCGGCCCGGTCGAGGGCTTCGGCAGCTACCCGGACGCGCTGGCCAGCACGCCCGCCGAGCCGCTGCCGGAGCAGCCGCGCGGCAGCGACATGCTCTATTCCTCCGGGACCACGGGCCGCCCGAAGGGCATCAAGGCGCCGCTGCCGGACCGCCAGGTGGACGAGCCGGGCGACCCGTGCGTGCAGTTGTTCGTGCCGTACTTCGGCTTCTCGGCGGACAGCGTGTACCTGTCGCCCGCGCCGATCTACCACGCCGCGCCGCTGCGGTTCTCCGCCACCATCCAGTCGGTGGGCGGGACCGTGGTGATGATGGAGCGGTTCGACGCCGAGGCCATGCTGGCCGCGATCGAGCGCTACCGCAGCACGCACCTGCAGGCGGTCCCGACCATGTTCGTGCGCCTGCTCAAGCTGGACGCGGGCGTGCGGGCCCGCTACGACCTCACCAGCCTCCAGGTGGCGATCCATGCGGCCGCCCCGTGCCCGCCGGACGTCAAGCGGGCCATGATCGGCTGGTGGGGGCCGGTGCTGACCGAGTACTACGCCGCCACCGAGGGCAACGGCCTGACCCTCGTCACCTCGCAGGACTGGCTGAAGAAGCCCGGTACGGTCGGCACCCCGGTCCTGGGCATCCTGCACATCTGCGACGAGGCGGGCGCTGAGCTCGGTCCAGGTCAGGTCGGGCTCGTCTACTGGGAGCGGGACACGCCGCACTTCGAGTACCACAATGACCCGGTGCAGACCGCCGTCGCGCGCCACCCGGCGACCGACAACTGGTCCACGGTGGGCGACCTCGGCTACGCCGACGAGGACGGCGACCTTTTCCTGACCGACCGCAAGTCATTCATGATCATCTCGGGCGGGGTCAACATCTACCCCCAGGAGATCGAGAACGCGCTCACGCTGCACCCTAAGGTCCTCGACGTGGCGGTGATCGGCGTCCCGGACCCCGAGATGGGCCAGCAGGTCCAGGCGTTCGTTCAGCCTGCCGACGGGGTCCCGCCCAGCCAGGCGGTCGCCGACGAGCTGGCCGCGGACCTGCGGTCCCGGATCGCCCGGTTCAAGGTGCCGCGCCGCTTCGCGTTCGTGGAGCGGCTGCCGCGCACCGCGACCGGCAAGCTGGCCAAGCACCGCCTGGTCCATGAAAACCCGGACGAAACCGGCCTCAGGATGGAATTCACCGTGGGCGGCTCACCGGCGCCCGACGAGGACGCCAGCACCCCGGCGGGGTAGGCCGCTGACGGTGACAAGATGTTCCACGGTGAGCGTCCGCAGCTTGGCCGGCTGGCACCCGTCTGGGTGCCAGGCCGCCGCATTATTGCGCCCTGACCGGCGCGGGTCATCTACTGGTTTCGTACGGGAGGACGATCATGCCAACGAGAGGAGCAGGGCCGTGGACATGAAGCTCGGGATTGTGGGAAAGGAGCTGCCCACATGAACGACGGCTATGACGTCATCGTTATGGGGGGCGGCTCACCGGGCGAGCACTGCGCCGGTGAGCTGGCCGACGGCGGCCTGCGCGTCGCCCTGGTCGAGCGTGCGCTGGTCGGCGGGGAGTGCTCCTACTGGGCCTGTATCCCGTCCAAGACGCTGCTGCGTCCCGGTGAGGCGGTGCACGGGGCGCAGGAGGCCGCGGGCCACGCGGAGGTCGACGTCAAGGCCGCGTTGGCTTACCGCGACTTCATGGTCTCGGACTACTCTGACGCCGGGCAGGAGCGCTGGCTGGCGAGCAAGGGCATCGACCTGATCCGCGGCCACGGTCAGCTCGCCGGGCCGGGCGCGGTCGAGGTCGGCGGCGTGCGCTACACCGCTCGGCACGTGGTGGTGGCGACCGGCTCGGATCCGGTCATCCCGCCCGTCCCGGGCCTGCGCGAGCTGGACGACGTGTGGACCAATCGCGAGGTGACCGGCATGAAGACGGTCCCGCGCCGCCTGCTCATCCTGGGCGGCGGGCCCGTCGGCGCCGAGATGGCCCAGGCGGTGCGGCGCCTGGGCGGTGAGGTGGCCCTGGTCGAGGCCGCGCCGCATGTGCTAGCCCGCGAGCCCACGCCGCTGGGCGAAGCGCTAGGGGAGGTCCTGCGCGCCGACGGCGCCGAGCTGCACCTGGGCGCGCACGCGACCGCCGCGCGGCGCGACGGCACGGACTTTGTGCTGGCGCTGGATAACGGCCGCGAGCTGCGCGGCGACCACCTGCTGGTGGCCACCGGCCGCCGCCCGCGCACCAGCGGGATCGGCCTGGAAACAGCCGGCGCCACGGTCGACGAGCACGGTATCCGGGTCGACACGCACCTGCGCGCCGCTGCGGGGCTGTGGGGCGTCGGCGACGTCACGGGAGTGCGGTTGCTCACCCATGTCGGCAAATACCAGGGCGAGGTCGTTGCCGCCAACATCCTCGGCGAGCCCCGCGAGGCCCACTACGAGGCCATACCCGACGTCGTCTACACCGACCCGCAGGCGGCCTCCGTCGGCGCCACCGAGGCCCCATTCACCGCAACCACCCCGATCTCGGAGGTGGCCAAGACGGCCACCTACACTCACGCCTACGCCCAGTCCAACGGCTTCCTGACCCTGCTGTCGGACGGCGAGCGGCTCACCGGCGCCTACGCGCTTGGCCCAGAGGCCGGTGAATGGCTGCAGCAGGCCACGGTCGCCATCCGCGCCCGCATACCCCTCACCGTGCTCCGCGACGTCATCCAGCCCTTCCCCACCTTCTCCGAGATCTACGTCGCCACCCTCAAGACCCTCCACGGCCAGATCAGCGCGGCCGGCCGCCCGCCCTCCGCCCAGACCAAACCGTAAGCCGACGGCCGGGGCAAAGCAGCATCACGAGCCGACTCGGCGTGGTCGCCGCGGCGAGCAGCAGCCGTTCCCGGGTCCGCTCCGATTTAATCCGCTCGGTCCGCGACGGTGCCTCGGTGGCGCCGTTCGGGCCCTGGGCTGGCGTGCGGCCCCGGCTGGGGGAGCTGCTGGGTGCTGGCACCCGATCACCCTAACGGGACGGCCGGGCCGGCCCTGAGCTGCTGCCCAGGCCGCCCCGGCTGATCAGCTGCGCGACGATGACGTTGCGCTGGATCTCGTTGGTGCCCTCGCCCACGATCATCAGCGGCGCGTCCCGGAAGTAGCGTTCGACGTCGAACTCGGTCGAGTAGCCGTACCCGCCGTGGATTCGGACCGCGCTCAGCGTGATCTGCATCGCGGCCTCGGATGCGAACAGCTTGGCCATCCCGGCTTCCAGATCGCACCGCTCGCCCGCGTCGAACCGTTCCGCGGCGTACCGAACCAGCTGCCGTGCCGCCGTCAGCTGGGTGGCCATGTCGGCCAGGTAGTTGCCGATCGACTGGTGCTTCCAGATCGGCTGGCCGAACGCCTCCCGTTCGGTCGCATACCGCAGCGAATCCTCGAACGCGGCCGCGGCGACGCCCAGCGCCCGGGACGCGACCTGAATGCGCCCGGTCTCCAGGCCCTTCATCATCTGCGCGAAGCCGGCCCCCTCGGTGCCGCCGAGGATCGCGTCACGGGGCGCGTGGTAGCCGTCGAACACCAGCTCGCATGTTTCCACGCCCTTGTAGCCGAGCTTGCCGAGATCCCGGGAGACGGTGAGACCTTCGCCCGGCTCGGCGAGCAGGATGCTGATCCCCTTGTGCCGCGGCCGCGCGTTGGGATCGGTCTTGCATAGCAGCGCGATCAGGCCGGACCGCCGCGCGTTGGTGATCCACATCTTGGACCCGCTGACCGTGTACCGGCCCGCGTCCTTGTCACTGGCCAGCGTCGCGGTCGTCTGCATGGCCTGCAGGTCCGAGCCGCCGCCCGGCTCGGTGAGAGCCATGGTCGCGCGCAGCTCACCGGTGGCCATCCGTGGCAGGTAACGCTGCTTCTGCTCCTCGGTGCCGAACGTGACCAGCAGCTTGGCCACCACCGTGTGGCCGCCCATGGCCCCCGCGAGGCTCATCCAGCCGCGGGCCAGCTCCTCGGTGATCATCGCGTAGCAGGGCATCGAGACCTGGACGTCCCCGTACGGCTCCGGGATGGCCAGGCCGAAGATGCCCAGCTGCTTCATCTGGTCGATGAGCTTCTCCGGGTAGGTGTTCCCGTGCTCGAGGTCGCGCGCCACCGGGCGCACCTCACGGTCGACGAACTCCCGCACGACGTCGACGATGTCCTGCTCGTCCTGCGACAGGCCGGTCATGAGCCTCCTCAATCCGCCGGGCCGGTACCTTTCGGGCCAGTGGCTTCCGGGCCGGTGCGTCCCGGGGTCAGTACGACTCCGGCAGCCTGAGACTGTGCTGGGCCACGAAGTTCAGCACCATCTCCCGGCTGGTCGGGGCGGTTCGCAGCATACGAGCCAGAAACCACAGGTCGGCCAGGCCGTACTCGCGGGACAGCCCGTTGCCGCCGTGCACCTGGATGGCCTGGTCCAAGGTCCTCAGGGACGCCTCGGCCGCGGCGAACTTGGCCATGTCTGCAAGCCCCCCGCCGCGGCGATCTTCTAATCACAATTAAAAGATAACATGGCCCTGTCCGGCCCTCCCGCTGGCCTTTCCATGATCGTCG
>Ga0302180_10002508_pt1 | contig 14227 bp, 11 predicted proteins | sample I_Palsa_E3_2_FD_200575 | JGI IMG/M metagenome (GOLD analysis project Ga0302180, IMG submission 200575) | Peat permafrost microbial communities from Stordalen Mire near Abisko, Sweden - I_Palsa_E3_2 | ecosystem: Environmental > Terrestrial > Soil > Palsa > Peat permafrost | place: Sweden... | reverse complement strand
CCAGCTACAAGACGCGCCTGATCGGCCCCAATTGTCCGGGAATCATCACGCCGGGAGAGTGCAAGATCGGCATCATGCCCGGCTTCATCCACAAGAAGGGCTGCGTCGGCATCGTCTCGCGGTCGGGCACATTGACCTACGAGGCGGTATTTCAAACCACCAACAACGGGCTCGGACAGAGCACCTGCGTCGGCATCGGCGGCGATCCGGTGCGCGGCATGAATTTCATCGATGTCCTGGCGCTGTTCGAGAAGGACGCGCAAACCGAGGGCATCTTGATGGTCGGGGAGATCGGCGGCAGCGATGAAGAAGCCGCGGCAGCCTATATAGCCGCACACGTGCGCAAGCCCGTGGTGGCCTACATTGCCGGGATTGCCGCGCCTGCGGGCAAGCGCATGGGGCATGCCGGCGCAATCGTCGCGGGCGGCAAGGGCACGGCGGCCGCGAAATTCGCGGCGCTCGAAGCGGCGGGCATCACCACCGTGCGATCGCCGGCGCAGATGGGCGCGGCAATCGCCAAGCGGCTGCGCCGCGCGCGGCTCAAACCGGAGGTGGTGAAAAAAACCGCGAAGAAGGTTGCGAAGAAAGTCGCGAAGAAGAGCGCGAAGAAGGCCCGTTGAGTCAAGCGCGGCAGTTGCGTTGCTGCCTGGCGCAGCTCAATCTGTTCGTCGGCGACGTCGACGGCAACACGGCACGCATCATCGCCGCGGCGCACGAGGCGCGCGACCGGCTGCGCGCCGACGTGGTGATGCTGCCGGAGCTCGCCGTGTCGGGATATCCGCCCGAGGATCTACTGTTCCACTCGGGGCTGCGCAGTCAAGTGGCACGCTCGATAGAGCAGCTGCGGCGCGAGGTGCGCGGCATCACCTTGATCGCGGGCTACCCGGAATACGAGGGCGCCCAGATCTACAATTCCGCGATCGTGATTCGCGACGGCAAGGTGCTCGCGAATCATCGCAAGGCCTGCCTGCCGAACTACCGCGTGTTCGATGAAAAGCGCTATTTCACGCCGGGGACCGAGCCCACGGTCCTGGATCTCGACGGCGTCAAGGCGGGCGTGCTGGTGTGCGAGGACATCTGGGAGGCCGGACCGGCTCATCAAGCCCGCGCGGCGGGCGCACAGGTGCTGCTGGTGATCAACGCCTCTCCCTATGAGGTCGACAAGCAAACTCAGAGAGAGCAGCAGATCGGCCGCGCCCGCGTCGGCGAGACCGGAATCCCGTTGCTGTTTGTCAACCTGATCGGCGGCCAGGACGAGCTGGTGTTCGACGGCAACTCCTTCGTCATGAATGCGCAAGGCGAAGTCACCTTCAGGGCGCCGGCGTTCAAGGAGGGCCTGTATGCGGTGGATTTGTCGATCGATGCCGCGGGCAAGGTAACCCCGGTGAGCGGCGACATCGTGCCGCTGCAAGGCCAGGAGGAGAGCGTGTACGGAGCGCTGGTGCAGGGCACACGCGACTACGTCGACAAGCATCGATTTCCCGGCGTGGTCCTGGGCCTATCCGGCGGCGTCGATTCCGCGCTGACCTTGGTGATCGCGGTGGACGCGCTGGGGGCGAATCGGGTGCACTCGGTCGCGATGCCGTCCCGCTATACCTCGCAGATGAGCAAGGACGATGCCGCGCAGCAGGCGTCACTGCTCAAGGTCGAGCACAGCGAGATATCCATCGAGGGGATGTTCGAGGCGACGCTGGCGGCGCTGCATGATGAGTTCGCGGGACGCGCGCCGGATACGGCGGAGGAGAACATTCAGTCGCGCTGCCGCGGCGTATTGCTCATGGGTATTTCCAACAAGACCGGGCGCATGCTGCTCACCACCGGCAACAAGAGCGAGATGGCGGTGGGCTACGCGACGCTGTACGGGGACATGGCCGGCGGCTTCGCGCCGATCAAGGACTGCAGCAAATTGCTGGTGTACCGCCTGTGTGCTTGGCGCAACGGCCAATCACACGTCATACCCACGCGCGTTATCGAACGGCCGCCGTCGGCGGAGCTGCGCTACGACCAGAAGGACACCGACAGCTTGCCGCCCTATGCGGTGCTCGACCCAATACTCGAGGCATTCATCGAGGAGGATCTGTCGGTGGACCAGATCACGGCGCGCGGCTTCGATCGGGCGACCGTGGGGCGCATATTGGATCTGGTGAAGCGCAACGAATACAAGCGCCGTCAGGCCCCGCCGGGGGTCCGGGTCAGCGGCCGCGCTTTCGGCCGCGATTGGCGCTATCCGATCACCAGCGGCTACAAATCCCGCTAGGCCTACAGGATGACATTCCACCAGTGCTTGGTGGGCATGATGTCCTTGGTATCGCCGGGGTAATTGTCGGCGTACACGCGCTCGGCGTCCGCCGCCAGGTCCATCATGTGCAGGTCGCGATAGGCGTCGATCAGCACCTTCATCGAGCCCTTGACCGCGGGCGCTCCATCGTAATTCTCGACGCAGTACTTGGCGCGGTTCAGCGCGCCGACGTAGGCCCCGCGGCGCATGTAGTAGAGCGCGACGTGCAATTCGAAATCGGCGAGCCGGTTGCGCATGAAAATCATCCGCTGGCGGGCATCACCGACGTACTGGCTGTGGGGATATTTCTTGAGCAGATCGTCGAAGGCTTCGAATGACTTGCGCGCGTTGATCGGCGGGCGCTGCGACAGATCGACGTTGAAGCGGCGCTCCAGCCAGTTCGCCTGGCGCTCGAAATACACCAGGCCCTTCATATAATAGGCGTAATCCACACGCGGATTGGTGGGGTTTTCGCGGATGAAGGTCTCGGCTGCATCGATCGCGGGGTCGACCTCGCGATTCTTGTAGTAGGCGTAGATCAGGTCGAGCTGCGCCTGGCGCGCGGGCTCGCTGAACGGGAAGCGCGATTGCAACGCCTCGAGCTGCTTGATCGCCTGCCCGTAGTCGGATTTGTGCATGCTCTTCTGAGCCTTCGCATAGATCACTTCGGGGCCTGATTTGATGTCCTCGTCGCCACGGTGGCTGCGGCAGCCGCTGCCAAGCGCCGCCACTGCAACGGCGAGCAGCAAAATTCGGCTCAGGCTGACAAGATCACGCAGTCTCACAGGCGATTCCTTACAATGGTCGGTCCCGACAGAGCGCGGCAGTATACCCGATGCTCCGCCGCTAGCTTCGAGTGGCCCCATGAGCGCAGAGTTCCAAGTCATTGATCTGGAAATTCCCGAGGAGTTGGCGGGCCAACGCCTGGACAGCGCATTGGCCAGATTGCTGCCGGAGCATTCGCGCACTCGGATCAAGAGTTGGATCGAGGCCGGCGAGGTGCGGGTTGGCCGCCTGCGCTGCAAGCCGAGCGACACGGCGGCCGGGGGTGCCCGCGTCACGGTGCGCATGGCGCTCGAGCCGCCCACGGTCGCGGTATTGCCCGAGCCCATTGCGTTGCGCCTGGTGCACGAGGACCGCGATCTCTACGTGGTGGACAAGCCGGCGGGACTGGTGGTGCATCCCGGGGCCGGCAACCCGCGGCATACCCTGCAGAATGCATTGCTGGGGCTGGACCCGAAGCTCGCTGTGTTGCCGCGCGCCGGCCTGATTCATCGGCTCGACAAGGACACCAGCGGGCTGTTGTTAGTTGCGCGAACGCCGGAGGCGCAGACGGCCCTGGCACGGCAACTCATGGCGCGGACGATCTCGCGGGAGTACCTCGCCGTATGCGTCGGCGTCATGACCGGCGGCGGAACCATCGATGAGCCGATTGGACGGCATCGCCATGACCGAGTGCGCATGACGGTGAGAGCCGACGGCCGGCCGGCGGTCACGCACTACCGCGTGCTGGAGCGGTTTCGCGCCCACACTTATCTCGGCGTCAAGCTTGAGACCGGACGCACCCATCAGATACGCCTGCATCTGTCGCACCTGCGGTTTCCAATCGTGGGCGACCCGGTGTATGGCGGCCGCTTTGCCCGGCCGCGCGGGGTCACGGATGCCTTGGCAGGCACCTTGCGCGACTTCAAGCGCCAGGCACTGCACGCCGCAACTTTGGGGCTGGATCATCCGCGCAGCGCCAAGCGCCTGACCTTGCAGAGTCCGGTGCCTGCGGATTTTGCCGGGCTGCTGGCGGCATTGCGCGAGGATGCGACATGAGCATTGAGTGGCTGACGCCACAGTGGCCGGCGCCGCCCGGGGTGCGCGCGGTGTCGACCTTTCGTGGCGGCGGCGTGAGCGCGATGCCGTACGCGTCCTTGAATCTCGCGGCGCACGTGGGTGATGAGAGCGCTGCCGTCGATGCCAATCGGCGCCGCTTGCTGAGCGCCGCCGCTCTGCCGGCGGAACCGGCCTGGCTGTCGCAGGTCCACGGCGCGCAAGTCGCAGATCTGGACGCGGCAGCGCCGCCGGGCGCGGCGGACGCGGCATTCACGCGACAGCCCGGCCGGGTGTGCGCAATTCTGGCGGCCGACTGCCTGCCGATCCTGTTGGCCGCAGCCTCGGGGGGCGTGGTCGCCGCCGTGCACGCGGGCTGGCGCGGGCTTGCCGCCGGGGTGATCGAGGCGGCGGTAGGGGCGCTCGACACCGAGCCTGAACAGCTCATTGCCTGGCTGGGGCCGGCCATCGGGCCGCAGCGCTTCGAAGTCGGCGCGGAAGTCCGCGAAGCCCTGCTGCGTGCAGACCCGCAGGGCGGCGCTGCCTTCGTCACCAATGCGCGCGGTCGATTCATGGCGGATTTGCCCCAGCTCGCGCGCCGGCGCCTCAGCGCATTGGGCCTCACCCGGATCTACGACAGCGCCGAATGCACCCATTCGCAGCCCGACCGATACTTCTCGCACCGGCGCGACGGAAAATGCGGCCGCCAGGCCACGCTGATTTGGCTGGAACAGGCCCAGAACCGTTGAATTAGCCCAAAAACGCCCCAAATACCCTGCTATTCCGAGCGCTTTTCAGAAGGGTTTAGCATGCGAATGGATAAGCTGACAACCAAGTTTCAGGCGGCATTGGCGGACGCGCAATCGCTGGCGGTCGGCCGCGACAATCAATACATCGAACCGGTGCACTTGATGGCGGCGTTGCTCGACCAGGAAGGCGGCACGGCTCGTCCGCTACTGGAGAAGGCCGGCGGCAACGTGCCGAAGCTGCGTTCCGATCTGAAGGGCGCCCTGGATCGCTTCCCGAAGGTCGAGGGCTCGGCCGGCGAAGTGTTGCTCGGCAACGATCTGAACAAGCTGCTCAACGTCACCGACAAGCTGGCGCAGCAGCGCGGCGACCAATTCATCTCGAGCGAGCTGTTCGTGCTGGCGGCCTGCGAGGATCGCGGCGAGCTCGGCCGAATCCTGAAATCCTGCGGCGCCACGCGCGCCGCGCTGGAAACCGCCATCGAGGAAGTGCGCGGCGGCGCCAAGGTGGAGGATGCCGGTGCCGAGGAGAATCGCCAGGCGCTGGAAAAGTACAGCATCGACCTGACCGAGCGGGCGTCCCAAGGCAAGCTCGACCCGGTGATCGGGCGCGACGATGAAATCCGCCGCACCATCCAGGTGCTGCAGCGGCGCACCAAGAACAATCCGGTGCTGATCGGCGAGCCCGGAGTGGGCAAGACCGCGATCGTCGAGGGGTTGGCGCAACGCATCGTCAACGGCGAAGTGCCGGAGGGCTTGCGCAACAAGCGCATTCTCGCGCTCGACATGGGCGCGCTGATCGCCGGCGCAAAGTTCCGCGGCGAATTCGAGGAGCGCCTGAAGGCGGTGCTCACCGATCTGGCCAAGCAGGAGGGCCAGATCATCCTGTTCATCGACGAGTTGCACACCATGGTCGGCGCCGGCAAGGCCGAGGGCGCGATGGATGCGGGCAACATGCTCAAGCCCGCGCTGGCGCGCGGCGAACTGCATTGCGTCGGCGCCACCACGCTGGATGAGTACCGCAAGTACATCGAGAAGGATGCGGCGCTGGAGCGGCGCTTTCAAAAGGTGCTGGTGGACGAGCCGACGGTGGAGGACACGATTGCCATATTGCGCGGGCTGAAAGAGCGCTACGAGGTGCATCATGGCGTCGAGATCACGGATCCGGCCATCGTCGCCGCGGCCACCTTGTCGCACCGCTACATCTCCGACCGGCAGCTGCCGGACAAGGCCATCGATCTGATCGATGAGGCGGGCTCGCTCATCCGCATGGAAATCGATTCGAAACCCGAGGCGCTGGACAAGCTCGACCGGCGCATCATTCAGCTGAAGATCGAGCGCGAGGCGCTGAAGAAGGAGGCGGACGAGGCCTCGCGCAAGCGTCTCGGCACCCTCGAGGACGCGCTCAAGGCCCTGGAAAAGGAGTACTCCGACCTGGAGGAAATCTGGAAAGCCGAGAAGGCGACGGTCCAGGGCGCGGCGCACATCAAGGAGGAACTCGAGCGGGCGCGCCAGGACGTGGAGGCAGCGCGGCGCGCGCAGGACCTCACCCGCATGTCCGAGCTGCAATACGGACGCATTCCGGAGCTCGAGCAGAAGCTTGCCAGGGCGCTGGAGGTGGAGCAGAAGCCCAATCAGTTGCTGCGCAATCAGGTCACCGAAACCGAAATTGCCGAGATCGTGTCGAAGTGGACCGGCATACCCGTCTCGCGCATGCTCGAGGGCGAGCGCGACAAGCTGCTGCGCATGGAAGAGGTTTTGGGCAAGCGCGTGGTGGGACAAACCGAGGCCGTGAAGGCAGTGGCGGATGCCATCCGCCGCACGCGTGCCGGATTGTCCGATCCGAATCGGCCCAGCGGCTCATTCCTGTTCTTAGGGCCCACCGGAGTCGGCAAGACCGAGTTGTGCAAGGCATTGGCGGAGTTCATGTTCGACACCGAGGATGCGATGGTGCGCATCGACATGTCGGAATTCATGGAAAAGCATTCCGTCGCCCGACTGATCGGCGCGCCTCCCGGCTACGTGGGATACGAGGAGGGCGGCTATTTGACCGAAGCGGTTCGCAGGCGCCCGTACTGCGTCATCCTGCTGGATGAAATCGAGAAGGCGCATCCGGATGTGTTCAACGTGCTGCTGCAAGTTCTGGACGATGGGCGCTTGACCGATGGCCAGGGCCGCACCGTGGATTTTCGCAATTGCGTGGTGATCATGACGTCCAATCTGGGCGGCCAGGTCATCCAGGAGCTTTCGGGCGAGGCCAATTACGCCAAGATGAAGGCGGCCGTGATGCAGGTGGTGCAGGAGCATTTCCGGCCGGAGTTCATCAACCGCGTCGACGAGATCGTGGTGTTTCATTCGCTGGGAAGGGAGCAGATCCGCTCCATCGTGGACATCCAGCTCGGCAGATTGCGGCAGCGTCTCGCGGAACGCGACATTCAGCTGCGCCTGGATGACGATGCGCGCGACAAGATCGGCGAGGCGGGCTTCGACCCCGTGTATGGCGCGCGGCCCTTGAAGCGCGCCATCCAATCGCAGATCGAGAACCCCTTGGCGCAGCAGATCCTGCGCGGAGATTTCGTCGCGGGCGATCGGGTGGTGGCGAAGCTCAAGCGCACCGGCCTGGTGTTCGAGAAGGAACGCCTGCACTAAAGACTGTGCACTGAGGCTGCGATTGGCGCGCAGCCTTCGCTATACTGCCGCGCTGCGAGGGATTGGGCGCCGACATAGGAAACACATGCCTTTCTACGAGTATCAGTGCAAGAGTTGCGGCCACGCGCTGGAGGCGATGCAAAAGGTCAACGATTCGCCGTTGCGCAAGTGCCCGGAATGCGGCAAGTCCACGCTGCAGCGGTTGATGTCGGCACCGGTTTTCCGCCTGAAGGGCGGCGGCTGGTATGAGACGGACTTCAAGTCGGACAAGGACGGCAAGCGTAATCTCGCCGACCGCCCGGATGCGGACGCGCCGAAGGACGAGAAGAAAGAGACCAAGGACGATAAGGCCAAGGAAGCCCGCCCTGCGGATGCGCCGGGCGATGCCGCGAAGCCGGCCGAGAAGTCCGAGAAGTCCGAGAAGTCCGACAAGGCCGCGGAGAAACCGGCCGCAAGCCCCGCCGCGGCGGGCGGATCGTCCAAGAAGCCTGCATCGGGCAGAAAGTCGCCCAAGCGGCTGCCTTCCAAGCGCAAGCAGCGGCGCTAGGCATGCGTACTCACTATTGCGGTCAGGTAAACGAGGCCTTGATCGGCAAGCTCGTCACGGTTGCAGGTTGGGCGCATCGGCGCCGTGACCACGGCGGCGTCATTTTCGTCGATTTGCGCGACCGCGAGGGACTGCTGCAGGTCGTGTTCGATCCGGACCGCGCGGAGGTGTTTGCCAGGGCCGAGCGGGTGCGCAACGAATTCGTGCTCAAGGTCACCGGCCTGGTGCGGGCGCGGCCGCCGGGCACGGCGAATGCGAATTTGAAGTCCGGCCAGGTCGAACTGCTGTGCCGTGAGCTCGAGATACTCAATCGCTCGGAGCCGCTGCCTTTTCAGCTCGACGAACAGGTCAGCGAAGAGGTTCGCCTGCGCTATCGCTACATCGATCTGCGCCGCGAGGAAATGCGCGACCGATTGCTGCTGCGCCACCGGATTACGCGCGCCATGCGCCAGTATCTGGATGAGGCGGGATTCGTGGATATTGAGACTCCCATGCTGTCCAAGGCGACGCCGGAGGGCGCGCGCGATTATCTGGTGCCGAGCCGCACGCACCCGGGAAAGTTTTTCGCCCTGCCGCAGTCTCCGCAGATCTACAAGCAGCTGCTGATGATGTCGGGATTCGATCGCTACTACCAGATCGTGCGCTGCTTTCGCGACGAGGACTTGCGCGCCGACCGGCAACCGGAATTCACCCAGCTCGACATCGAGACCTCGTTTCTCGACCAGGCGCAAATTCAAGGGCTGATGGAAGGCCTGATGCGGCATCTGTTCAAGCAGGTGCTCGGTGTGGAGCTGCCGGATCCGCTGCCGCGCCTAAGCTACGCCGAGGCGATGCGCCGCTATGGCTCGGACAAGCCCGACTTGCGCGTGTCGCTGGAACTCGTCGATGTGGCGGACCTGGTGAGAGGCTGCGACTTCAAGGTATTCGCAGGCCCGGCCGCCGACCCGAATGGACGGGTGACGGCACTGTGCGTGCCGCGCGGCGCGACGCTGTCGCGCAAAGAGATCGACGACTATACGGCCTACGTGGCGCGCTACGGCGCGAAGGGGCTGGCCTATGTCAAGGTGAATGAGCGCTCCAAGGGCCGCGACGGATTGCAGTCGCCCATTTTGAAATTCTTGAGCGATGCGGCGGTTGCCGGCATTCTCGAGCGCAGCGCCGCGCAGGATGGCGATCTCATATTCTTCGGCGCCGACTCGGCAAAGATCGTGAGCGATGCATTGGGCGCGCTGCGCCTGAAGGTCGGCCACGACTTGAAACTTGCGCAACCGGGATGGCGTCCCCTGTGGGTGGTGGAGTTTCCGATGTTCGAGTGGGACGCGGAGGCGCGGCGCTGGTCCGCCATGCATCATCCGTTCACCAGTCCGGTGAATCCGGACCCGGCGGCGTTGGCCGCCGATCCGGGCAACGCGATTGCCAAGGCCTACGATATGGTGCTGAACGGCTCCGAGATCGGCGGCGGTTCGGTGCGAATTCACAATCAGGAGATGCAATCGGCGGTGTTCGATCTGCTGGCGATCGCGCCACAGGAGGCGCGCCAGAAGTTCGGCTTCCTGCTCGATGCCCTCAAGTTCGGCGCGCCTCCGCATGGTGGCATCGCCTTTGGTCTCGACCGGCTCGCCATGCTGATGGCAGGCGCCGACAGCATTCGCGATGTGATCGCCTTTCCCAAGACGCAGACGGCCGCGGATCCGCTCATGGACGCGCCGACCGAAGTCAGCGAGGCGCAGCTCAAGGAACTGCACATCCGCATCCGCGTCGCGCCGAAGGTCGAGTAGTTGCAGGAGTTTCGGCGGCCGGAATCGGTATTGATCGTGATTCACACCACGGGCGGCGAGTTTCTGTTGCTGGAGCGGCTAAAACCCCAGGGTTTCTGGCAGTCGGTGACCGGCAGTCTCGAGTGGGGCGAGAGCGCGGATCATGCGGCGCGCCGCGAGCTCGTCGAGGAAACCGGCATCACGCAGGGCTTCTTGCGCAATTTGCACTGGACCCAGGTGTACGAAATTCTGCCGGCGTTCGGCAAGAAATACGCGCCGGGGGTGTGTCGCAATCTCGAGCACGCCTTCGCGTTGAAATTGCCGCAACGAGTGCCCGTGACTTTGAGCGTGACGGAACATCTGCAATTCCGATGGCTGTCGGGCGATGAGGCCATGCACACGGCCTCATCCAGCACCGACCGAACGATCATCCACCAATTGCGCCGCTGATGAGCACGGCCATCGTTTACGTGCATGGACTCTGGCTCAAGGGCCACGAGGCGGCGTGGTTGCGACGCCGCCTGGCGCGCGATCTCGGCGCCGAGACGCATGCATTTTCCTACAGCTCGGTGAGCGCGGGCGCAGCCGCCAACGCGCTCAAATTGGCCGAATTCCTGGCGCAGATACCGGCGGACACGCTGCACCTGGTCGGGCACAGCCTGGGCGGCCTGGTGATCTTGAAGCTGTTCGAGATCGCACCGCCAACGGCGATGGGAAGAATCGTGCTGCTGGGTTCTCCCGTGTGCGGCAGCCGCGTGGCGCAACGGCTGGCCGACTTGCCCTACGGCAGAAAAATTCTCGGCCTGACCGTCGACGATGAGCTGCTGACGCCGCGCCCGCGGCGCTGGCAGGCGGCATGCGATCTGGGCGTCATCGCGGGCGATGTTGGCCTTGGGTTGGGACGCTTGGTCGGACGCTTCGCCGAGCCGAACGACGGCACGGTGGCGGTGTCCGAGACTTACCTTGAGGGGGCGGCGGACCACTGGGTGGGACGGGCCAGCCATAGCGGCATGCTGTTCTCCGCCGCGGTGGCCCGGCAAGCCGCCGCATTTCTGCGCAGCGGCAGATTCGAGCGCTGAACGCTGGCTAGCGCTCGCCCCGGTCGAGCTGCTGCAGGCGAAACAGCAGCTCCAGCGCTTCCCGGGGACTCAAGGAATTCGGATCGATGGCGCGCAGCGCTTCCAGCGCGGCGGGTGGCGCCGGCAGCGCGGCGTTGCTCGAGTCCACGAACAGCGGCAACTCGGTCTGCGGCGATGCTGACTTGCGCAAGGCATCACGCTCGCGCTCCAGCTCGGTCAGGTAGCGGCGCGCTTGCGCGATGACGGATCCGGGGATTCCGGCAAGGGCGGCGACCTGCAGTCCGTAGCTTTGGTTGGCGGGGCCCTCGCGGACGCTGTGCAGGAACACCAGCTTGTCGCCGTGCTCGACCGCTTCGACGTGCACGTTCGCGACGCCAGGCGCTTCGGCCGCGAGACCGGTCAGCTCGAAGTAATGAGTGGCGAACAGGGTGAAGGCACGGATCTTGGCCGCAATGAATGCGGCGCAGGCCCAAGCCAGCGACAGGCCATCGAAGGTGCTGGTGCCGCGGCCCACCTCGTCCATGAGCACCAGGCTCTTGTCGGTTGCATTGTTGAGAATGTTGGCGGTTTCGGTCATCTCCAGCATGAAGGTCGAGCGGCCGCCCGCAAGATCGTCGGAGGCGCCGATGCGGGTAAAGATGCGGTCGAGCGGGCCCAACACCGCGCGTTTTGCCGGCACGAAGCAGCCGACGTGGGCCAGGATGGCGATGAGCGCGGTCTGGCGCATGTAGGTGCTCTTTCCGCCCATGTTCGGGCCGGTGATGATCAGCATGCGGCGCGTTGCGTCGAAGCGCAGATCATTGGGCACGAAGGGTTCGCGCCCCGCGTGCTCGACCACCGGGTGGCGGCCGCCCTCGATGATGAGCATCGGCTCCTGCGCCAACTCAGGGCAAACGCAATCGAGACTGGCGGCGCGCTCCGCGAAACAAGCGAGCACGTCGATTTGCGCGATCGAGCCGCTGGTTTGTTGCAGCGCCGGCAGGCGGCCGATCAAGAAGTCCAGCAAGCCCTCGTAAAGTTCCTTCTCACGCGCGAGGGAGCGATCACGCGCGCCCAAGACCTTGTCCTCGAAGGCCTTCAATTCCGGGGTGATGAAGCGCTCAGCCGATTTCACGGTCTGGCGGCGCAGGTACTCCGCCGGGACCTTGGCGGCTTGGCTGCGGCTCACCTCGATGAAAAAGCCCTGCACGCGGTTGAAGCCCAATTTCAAGCTGGACAGCCCGCTGCGCTCACGCTCGCGGCGTTCGAGTTCCAGCAGAAACTGCTCGGTGTTGCTGCCGAGCAGCCGCAGCTCATCGAGCCCGGCATCGTAGCCGGCGCAAATGACGCCGCCGTCGCGCAGCACATGCGGTGGAGACTCGACCAGGGCGCGTGCCAGCAAGGTGTGTTCATCGGCATGATCAGCCAACTCCCCGGCCAGTTGCGCAAGCAGGGGTGAGCGGGCTTGCGCGTCGGTTACCGCGAGCGCCCGCCGCAGCGCCGGCAGCGCCGCAAGCGCGGCACGCAATTGCGCCAGGTCGCGCGGCCGCGCTGAGCGCAGGGCGATCCTGGCCAAAATCCTCTCCAGGTCGCCGATGCCGCGCAGCGCTTCGGCGAGGGTGGCATGATGCGCATCGTCCAGCAGGCTCGAGACCGCCTGATAGCGCGCCCGCAGGATGCTGCGATCGCGCAGCGGGCGATGCAGCCAGCGGCGCAGAGTTCGCCCCCCCATCGGAGTTGCGGTGCGGTCGAAGATCCCCGCCAGTGTCAGCTCCGGCGCACCGGCGAGGCTCTCGTCCAGTTCCAGATTTCGCCGGGTCGCCGGATCCATGATCAGCGCTTCGTCGCGTTCCTCGGTGCCGATCGAGCGCAGGTGCGGCAGCGCCGATTTTTGGGTCTCGCGCACGTAGGCGAGCAGGCCCCCCGCGGCCATGATCGCGAGCGGCTTGTCGGCGCAGCCGAAGCCGGCCAAATCCCGGACTTGAAACTGCTCGGTGAGCGCCCGCGTCGCGGAATCCAGCTCAAAGTGCCAGGGCGGACGCAAGCGCCACGCTCTGTCCTGCGCAGGCTGCGCGCCGTCGGCGGCCAGCAGCTCCGCGGGCCGCAGCCGCTCGAGTTCGGCATCGAGCGCCGCCAGCCCGGCAACTTCCATGACACTGAATCGGCCGGCCGACAGGTCGAGCCAGGCAAGGCCGAAGCGTCCGTGACTGCCGTAAACGCCGGCCAGCAGGTTATCGCGCCGTTCCTCAAGCAGGGCGGTATCCGTGACGGTGCCCGGCGTGACGATGCGCACGACCTCGCGATCCATGGGGCCCTTGCTCTTGCCCGGATCGCCGCGTTGCTCGCAAATCGCCACCGATTCGCCACGACGCACCAACCGGGCCAGATAGGTATCCAGGCTGGCGACAGGGACTCCCGCCATGGGGATCGGCGCGCCGGCCGAGGCGCCACGCTGGGTCAGCGCAATGTCCAGGATCTGCGCGGCACGGCGGGCGTCGTCGTAGAACATTTCGTAGAAGTCGCCCATGCGATAGAACAGCAGCACATCGGGGTGCTGCGCCTTGATGCGCAGGTACTGCTGCATCATCGGGGTGTGCTCGCTCAGGGTGCCGATGTCGTTCATTGAGGGCGCATTGTAAAGTACCGGCATGCCGCGCCCTGCACCAACGGATGCCGAACTCGAACGCCTGGCCCGCCGCGTGGGTCGGCGCCTGCTCGCCGCCAAACGCTGTGTGGCGACCGCGGAATCGTGCACCGGCGGCTGGATCGCCAAGGCCTTGACGGACATTGCGGGCAGTTCAAGCTGGTTCGCAGAGGGCTTCGTCACCTACAGCAATGAGTCGAAGCGGCGCCGGCTTGGGGTGGCGCGCTCGCTGCTCGAGGCCCACGGCGCCGTCAGCGAGGCGGTGGCGAGAGCCATGGCCATCGGCGCATTGCAACGCACCGGGGCGGCGCTGGCGGTGTCGGTGACCGGCATCGCCGGTCCGGGCGGTGCGGTCCCCGGCAAGCCGGTGGGAACGGTCTGGCTGGGCTGGTCCACGCGTCGCGGACAACGAGTGACGGTCGTCGCGCGGCGCAGGCAATTCGCCGGCGACCGGGAAGCGGTGCGCCGCCAGTCCGTGATGGCGGCGCTGAAGGGACTGCTGGATCGATGAGCCTTGAGGCGGAACCCGGCAGCTTGCGCTGCTTTTTCGCGGTGTGGCCTGACGCCGCAGCGCGCGAGCGCATCGCCGCCGCTGCCGCGGGTGTCGAGGGTGGCGAGGGCGCGCGGCTGGTGCCGGCGGAGAACTATCACCTGACCCTGGCGTTCGTCGGCGAAATTGCCGCGGCTCAGCTTGGCGGTCTGCGGCAGATCGGCCGCGAGCTGCGCGCGC
>Ga0302180_10002506_pt1 | contig 14233 bp, 9 predicted proteins | sample I_Palsa_E3_2_FD_200575 | JGI IMG/M metagenome (GOLD analysis project Ga0302180, IMG submission 200575) | Peat permafrost microbial communities from Stordalen Mire near Abisko, Sweden - I_Palsa_E3_2 | ecosystem: Environmental > Terrestrial > Soil > Palsa > Peat permafrost | place: Sweden: Abisko... | reverse complement strand
TGAATCGGGAACCCTGCATCCGACCATTGGTTCAGAAGTTTGTCTTTTAGAGTAGTGGCTCTGATTATGCTGACCAGCGTTCCAGCGACACGCGGCTCACGTTCATTTCGGGCTCTCCGCCGCTAACTTTGCTTTGACCGCAGAGGGCAATTGCAGAGCCGAATCTGGCACGTCGTCCCAGGTGACGGAGTCTGTGAAACTTACGTCCATCGTGTTGCTATCGTGGCCGATTTGTTTGGTGGAAAAAAGAATGCCGGCAAACGGCTTGTAGTCCTCGAAGATCGCGTCGGCTGCGCCGTTTCCGCCGCGCCAGGCAGTATTGAATTTGTAACCGAGCAGCAAGCCGTTTTCCTTATCGTAGAACTGCTCGTTCGGCTGGTCCCAATTGTTGATGCCCTTCAGGTGATAGCACGGGCGGCCACCGAAATTCTGCACGCCGACCACATCGAGCGACTTGAAGTACTGCATCACGTGCAGGTGGTAATACATATCGGCGTCACGAGCCATGGTGCGCGCTTCGTCGCCGGCGTGAATGGTCACTTTGCCGCTGAGGCCGACCTCCCACCCGACATGGCCGTCGTAGCCGGTCGCGCCGCGGCGACCATCGGCGAGTTGGAACGTTTGTACGGATGCGCCGCCCTTTGTGTAGGACACCGTTGCAGCCTCGAGCTTATCGGCGGGAACCTGATACCGGCCATGAATGGTGACAGACTTGTGCTTGAGCAGATTGGCGCGCTCGCCCGAGACTTCGGCGTAGCGGTTGAGAACCCATCGCGCGGTGGGCAGTTTTTCGTCGGCCGATGTACTTGCCGCGATTGCAATGAAAATAGAGGGAGCAGCACCAAGGAAAATCACGAACTGCCATGCATGCGCGGATCGTAAAAGTCGATTCAAAGGGCCTCCTGTTTCTTGGGGAGCCTGCGCTACATTAACGGTTCGGATGGTAAGGGCAGCGGGCATCGATGGTCTTGCAAGAAATTAGCGTGAGAGAAGTAAACTACATCCAGCCCCCAAGGCGATTCTTGATGGAATCGCGTCCAGATCAGGCAAAGGGACCAAACGGGGGAAACGAATCGTGAATCGGCAGGCGCAAAACTCGGGGGAGATGCTCTGGGCGCGAACTTCAGCCGGTTCGGGGCCAGACTTGGGGGCGCTGGAAACGCCCGCATTGAAAGTGGCAGAGGGAGTTTACCCGGCGGGGCTATGCGTCCCGCGCCATTGGCACGATACTTCGCAGCTGATTTACATCGAGTCGGGTCTCCATTGGTCAGGCCACAGCCGGGGCGGCGATCACTGCTCTCCGGGCACTGTGCGATTCTTGCCGGCCGGCGAGCCCCACGAGAATTATTTCCCCACTGAATCGCGATGCATGGAGATCGTGCTGCGGCCACCGATTCTCGACCTGGCACGCGAGTGCGCATGCGCGCTCCCCGAACCCGGAGAACTGCCAGCGCGTTCGGCAAACGGGCTCGGTGCGCGGCTAATGCGGGAGCTGCGGCAACGGGACGATGTTGCGACGCTCGAAATAGAGGTCATCACGCTGCGGCTGCTGGTGAGCAACGTAAAGGACGATCTGCGCCCCGAGCGCGCCCTCCCGCCTTGGCTTTCGCGCGTCCGAGAGATGCTTCACGAGCATGACAAGGGGCGGCTAACGTTGACGAACCTGGCGCGCTGCGCGGGACGCCACCCGGTGCAGATCAGTCGTGAGTTTCACCGCCATTTCGGATGCACGATCGGCGCATACGTGCGGCAGGTGCGCATCGCCCGCGCGCAGAGATTGCTTTCGGTGGATGGGATGAATATCGCGGAGATCGCCCTGGAGTGCGGATTCTCCGACCAGAGCCACTTTACGACCCAGTTCCGTAGACTTACTGGTATGCCGCCAAAAAAGTTCAGAGACTCAAAGCGGGGGATTCGGGGCAATCGAACAGCAGATCCCTTGCCTAGGCGGAGTGGAATGACGCGGTGAAGACCGAGCGGCTGACCTTCTCTCGTAGCTTGTAGTCGGCTGCTCACTAGCAATCGATTTGATCACTGCTTGGCCGTTTAGGGTTACTCGTCCGACTACCGCGCTCCGTCCACCAGGAACAAATCCGACAACTCTCTCGAGAACGAATAGCCGACATTGCGATCTGGGATCGCGACCTCTACGCTGTTCCGACCGACCAGGTCAAAGACCTGAAATGCCTGATGACTTTGTTCGATGGCGAAGTGGTCTACAGTTCGCCAGACTCCTCCGTAATAACTACAGTCCGCCAACCTGACCACAAATTTGGTAAGTGAAGGGTTGCCGTTCCTAACCGGCCAATGTCTCTGAATCGCATGTCAGAGGTTCGGTCCGGAGCGTTCTTAGATAGCGAGTAGGAATATTCTGTTTCAGTTGGTCTGTTCACTTCAGGCGGAGGGATTGCGGGTCCGACTGAGTAGCCGATCGGGAATTGATGCGTGTCAGGGTTTGTTTCACTGTTTCTCACGAAGACTTTGCTGCGAAGAAAAAGCCTTCCCGTCGAGCAGATCACAGCAGAATTGCCGATTGCGGGAGAATCGGCAAAGCCGCAGGAACAGCACAAGTACCAACGCGTATGTCGCGCGTCCCGGCTCTCCGCAGGGATTGCTCTACAACGTCTCTTTGTACTAACGTTGCATTTCCTGTTTGCTTAAAATGATTCCGGAGTCGGGTGCGATGGATTTCCGCGATCTGGCAGTTGCAGCTCGTGTTTTGCGCAAGAGCCCGGTGTTCGCCCTGACCGCGGCGCTGACCATTGCTTTGGGAGTCGGAGCCAGCACTGCCATTTTCAGCGTGACCAACGCTGTGCTCTTACGGCCGCTGCCCTACCACCATCCGGACCGCCTCGTCGTTGCATGCACAGATATGCGCAAGCGCAATGTCCGCGATTTCCCGTTTTCGAACGCCAACTTCATCGATCTGCGCGAAGGCACCAAGTCCGTCTTCGAAGACATTGCCGGGGTCTTCACTTCGCCGCTCACGTTACAGCGCGAGGACGGTACGGCTGAGCAGGTCAATGCTTCGATCGTGACGATCAACACATTCCGATTGCTCGGTGGCGGCATCGCCTACGGCCGGGATTTTAATGATGACGATGCGGCCCCGAATCCTGCCGCTCCGCCGCCCGGCGTGCAGCAGGGACTTCCTCCACCGCAGCTGCCGGTGCACGCGATCCTGAGCTATGAGTACCTTAAGCGCCGGTATGGCGGAGATCCCTCGGTGGTTGGACGCTCGCTGCAGATTGCCGGCCCGCAGGGACCGAGGCTGATCATCATCGGCGTTCTCCAGCCGCACTTCCAACTGTATTTTCCGCCGGACGCTCAGGTGATTTCGGCACCCGACATTTGGATTGCGAATCGACTCGGATATGACGCCGCGAACCGCATGGGAGTATCGATACACGCCATCGGCAGGCTTCGTCCCGGAGTTACGCCCGGGCAGGCGCAGGCCGAATCGGAAAAGGTGGCTGCTTCGGAGCGCGCCCAGTTTTCTATTCTGGGAACGGCCGACTATCACATCCGGGTTGAGGCGATGCGCCAGCACATGGTTGCCGCGGCCCGTCCGGCAATCCTCGCGCTCATGGGTTCAGTCATCTTCCTCCTGCTGGTCGCGTGTGCAAACGTTGCCAATCTTCTGCTCGTCCGTGCTTCGCTGCGCAATCGCGAACTGGCGGTTCGCGCTGCTCTCGGAGCTAGTCGCTGGAGACTGATGTCCCCGATCATCGCCGAAGCCGTCTGGCTTGCCGCCTTGGGGACCCTGGCTGGACTCGCGCTCGCCTGGGCCGGAATCAGGGAACTGCGCTCGCTCGCGCCCGCCGATCTGCCGCGCCTGGACGCGATTGCCATCGACACATCGGTCGTCGCCTTCACCGCGCTGGCGGGACTCGCGGCGACGATTCTCTTCGGCATGACCCCGGCGCTGCGCGCCTCACGTCCGCGCCTTATGAACGTGCTGCGCGGCATCAGCCGCAACAGCGGACTGGGCAGCGGCAGCGTCATGCGCAGCGCCGTCGTCACGGCGGAGGTCGCGCTCTCGTTTGTTCTGTTGGTTGGCTCAGGGCTGATGTTCCGCAGCTTCCTCGACCTGCAGCGGATCGATCCCGGATTTGATTCGCGTAACCTCCTCACCTTTGTCCTCAACGGCAATAACGGAGCCACTGCGCCCGCGGCCAACGCGGCATTCATCCGCCAAGTGGAGGAGCGGCTAGGTTCTATTCCGGGTGTAAAGAGCGTCGCCGGCTCTTTTCCTTTTCCGCTGGCGGGTGGGTATAGCCCGATACGGTGGGGCAAGGAAGAGGCGCTCTCGGATGCGAGCAAGTTTCAAGCAGCGGATGTTCAGATCGTGACGCCCGGATATTTCGAGACGATGCGCACGCCGCTGATTGCCGGACGCACCTTCACGGATGCCGATAACACGACCGAGCGGCGACTGATCATGATCGATGACTTTCTCGCAAAGAAGGCTTTTCCCGGAGAGTCTGCGGTGGGCAAGCGCCTCCTCATCCGGCTTAAGACACCCGAGCCGGAGTGGATGGAAATTGTCGGCGTCGTCGGACACGTGCGGCAAACCTCACTGTCCGTACCTGGACGCGAGCAAATCTATTTCACTGACGGATACGGCGGACCCGGCGCTGTGAACTCGTGGGTGCTTCGCGTTGGCAAGAATCCCGCTGAATTCGAAAGCCAGGTGCGCGCCGCGATTAAGGACGTAAGCCCGCGGCTGCTGGTCAGCGACCTCGAACCTGTCGACCAACTGGTGCTAGCCGCCCAGGCGGAGACCACATTCTCGCTACTGCTGATCGGCGTCTTCGCCGTTATCGCGGGAGTGCTGGCCGGAGTCGGACTGTACGGCGTGCTTTCGACCGCGGTGCGACAACGCACACCGGAGATCGGTGTGCGCATGGCCCTCGGCGCCGGACGGCCCAGCATCTTCCGACTCATCGTCGGTCAAGGCCTTGGTTTGAGCGCAATCGGAGTGATCATCGGCATCGTCGCCGCACTCATACTCACGCGATTGATGACAACGATGCTGGTGGGGGTGAAGCCCACCGATCCGCTGACGTTTATTTCGATGGTGCTGCTCTTTCTTGTCATCGCGGCAGCATCCTCATGGATCCCCGCAAACCGCGCCGCTGCGGTTGACCCAAGCCGGGCGCTGAGAGAGGAATGAATCGCTTTGCCATCGGGCGCGAGCAGAACTCACTCCGGTGATGGCACTGTTTGAGTCTACGGATGCTCGGCAAACCTTCCCTTATCGGTAAGGGATGGTTTGCCATCACTCGGGGAAGAGCAGGCCTGGCCGGATCTTTGCGCGAGACAACGCCGTTCGGATTGGCGAATGAGAGGACCTGTCATAGAGGGGTATTCGGGTTTTTATCCAACTTATTTCCCACGACGCTCACCTTTTCACGACACTTAACGTGATGCTCGAGGGAGATTGCGCCGAGTGGTGGACTTCGTTGTGGGCCAGAATGCCTTGCGATTCGTTGTAGTTGTCGCCGCCGGTGTTGAGGTTGCGATCGAATTGGGGGAAATTGCTGCTGCTGACTTCGATGCGCAACCGGTGTCCGGGCGCGATGTAGATGCTGGTTTGCATAGGCTGAAACGTCAGCTTATAGACTTTGCCTTTTTCCATCCACACGGCCGGCTTCGTATAACCTTCGCGATAGCGGACACGCTGAATATTTTCTTCGATGTTGTAGGCCGTACCGTCGGGCAGCACCTCGATGAGCTTCATGGTAAAGTCCGTGTCCTTGGCGTCGCTCGACACATAAAGCGTAACGTCGATGGGACCGCTGACCTCGATGCCGTCCTTGAGCGGACCTGTGCTGTAGACGAGGATGTCGTCGCGCGTTTCCAGACTGCGCTGATCGACCGCGCCGGGCTTGTACTCGGCGCCCAGACAACAGAAGCCTCCGCCGTTGGTGGGAACGGGGTTCATCGGATCGTAGACAAATCTGTCGGGGCTGTCCTTGGGCTCGGGCGCGGCGAGGAGAGATCCATCTCCGTAAAGGGAATTGGCATGTCCTCCACTCGCCAGGTAATAAGTCACAGGTTTTGCTCCCTCGGGAGGCCAGGAGTCAGACGACTGCCACTTGTTGCTGCCCATGGTGTAGTAGCGAACCTTCGGAGTCTTGGCGAGAATCCCGTTGTCGTCGCCTTTGAGGAAGTGGTCAAACCATCCGTAGGTGAGGGCGTCATAGTCGAGGCGGGCGTCGCCCAGGTCGCGCTCGCCGACGATGGTGTGCTCGGCGGCGCGTTTGTAACTGCAATGGGCGACAGGCGCGATGACGGCGTACTGCTCGGCGGCGACCGCAGGGCTGGCGGTGCTGCGGACGTAATTGTATGCGGCCAGGTTCGGCCCGATGCTGACGTCATACCAGGTCATGAGCCAAAGTCCGGGAAGGTCAATGCGCATGCTGTCGTTCCAGAGGCCGCCCTGATACCAGGAGGGGTCGTTCGGACTGCGCGTGATCATCCCCGGCTTCCCGGACGGCGTGGTGTCAGCAAAGATGCCGTGCGGGGCGCCAATCGCGGCGTAGATGTCTTTCTCCGGCAAATGCTGAAGCGCCTTCGACCAATCGATGGTCGGCGGATGCGAAGAAAGATCGTAGGATTTGGCAGCAGTCACCAATTCTTCCTGCGTCATGCCCGACGGAAATGCAGGACGTCCGTCTTTGACGAGAAAGCCGTTGTCATACAGCCACGAGCCGAATAGCATCTGCACCGCTCCACCGCGGAACCAGTTGCCCTGTTCGTAGTAAGGGCCGACGCGACCGACGCCGGCGCCGAAGCTCTCCGGGATGAAAGTCGTGAGCGCCTTGTTACCGCGCGAAGCCACGGCCAACTGCCATTCTGCCGTCGAGGAGCAGCCGATCAGGCCCACCTTGTCCAAGGACCAGGGCAGACCTCCCATCCAGTCAAGCGCATCGTCGGAATCGGAGAGCGGGACACCGAGAATATCGTAGTCGCCTTCGGAGAAGTAGCGGCCGCGCTCGTTCATCTCGATAAACGCGTAGCCGTGCTTTACCGCTTCAAGTGCAGCGGACATGTCGCGAGGCGCGCCTAACCCCAGGTCCCAATAATTGAAGTTGTATGGAGTGCGGACAAAAATGATTGGGTATTTCTTTGACTCGTCCTTGGGGCGATAGATATCGGCCTGCATGCGTTTGCCGTCACGCATGGGCACCATGACCTTGCGTTCGATGATGGCAACGGCTTCGAGTTCGCTTTCGGTTGCGTTGCGCCGGGCGATAGCGGCGGCATCCGGTTGCCTGGCTTGCGCCTGTGCAAACGGGACGACGCCCGCGAAGATCGTGTGACATAAAACCGCCAGAGACGCCAACTTGGCAACTCGGTTCATTCCGACCTCTTCTCTATTACGAGTACGGCTGTGGAGGGAAGTAGAATCCCGTGGCAGACACTATAACTCAAACCGCTCGCCCGATTGGCTTTCGACCACGGTCCAGCGAGGCTTGTAAATGTGCCAGAAGCGGTTCTGGTTGGATAATCGGCAACCCTCGCCTTGGCATTGCTTCACGTTTGACCGTCGTCCGTCCCACAATCAAGATGCCTGGCAGGTCCCACGGCTTCTGCATGGCAGGTGGAATAGAATTCATGCCACGTTGATCCATCGATTGGTTCGAGATCATTAACGCGAAAGGCTGTTCTCAGGGTCGCCACTTGTGCGGTTACGACGGTAATCAAGTTCGTAATCATCCCCCAAAAATCGCGAGACAATCGCGAGACAATGATAAGACCGCCGTGCTTCCGCAAGGCAGGCGCGGCCTCGAATGCTAGAATTATTTTGAAATAATTATGAATACTCAACTTGTCGCTTCGTCCCCCTCTACCGATTTGAAAAGCCGCATCGATGCCCGTGAGGCCAAGGTCGGAATCATCGGCTTGGGCTACGTAGGACTGCCATTGGCTCTCCTCTACAGCGAGCAGAAATTTCCCGTCACCGGCTTCGATATCGATCAGCGAAAAATCGACACCCTTGACAGTGGTGGCACCTACATTTTTCGCATCACGCCCGAAGAGATTGCGGCCGCCAAGGCCAATGGCTTCAAAGCCACCGCCGATTATGCGCAGATCACCGCCATGGACGCCATCATCATTTGCGTCCCCACACCGCTCAACGAATACCACGAGCCTGACCTCAGCTACATCACCAATACCGCCAGCGCTGTCGCGCCTTATCTGCGAGCCGGCCAAATCGTAATCCTTGAAAGCACAACCTACCCCGGCACAACCGAAGAAGTCATGATCCCGATTCTCGAAAAGGGAAACAAATCGGGCCTCAAGGTCTCCCGCAAGGGCTCAGCCGGAGACAACGATTTCTGGGTCGCGTTCTCACCCGAGCGCGAGGATCCCGGCAACACCCAGGTGGCTCGACATGATATTCCAAAAGTCATCGGCGGAGTCGATTCCCAAGCCAGTGAAATCGCGGCCGCGTTCTACGGCGCCATCTTCCGGCGTACCGTTCCCGTCTCATCACCCGCCGCAGCCGAGATGACGAAGCTGCTCGAAAACATTTATCGCTGCGTCAACATCGCACTGGTGAACGAACTCAAGATGCTCTGCCTGCGCATGGACCTCGATATCTGGGAGATCATCGACGCCGCCGCCACCAAGCCCTTTGGCTTCCATCCGTTCTATCCCGGCCCTGGTCTCGGCGGACACTGCATTCCCGTTGATCCCTTCTATCTTTCCTGGAAGGCAAAGGAATTCGATTTCCGCACCCGCTTCATCGAACTGGCTGGCGAAATCAACGTCGCCATGCCCTACAACGTAATCACTTCCACCATCTCGGCGCTTAACCGCGTCAAAAAATCGATCAACGGATCGAAGATTCTGGTCCTTGGCGTCGCCTACAAAAAAGACATCGACGACCTGCGCGAGTCGCCCGCTTTGACCATCATCGAGCTGCTGCAAAAAGAGGGAGCCCAGGTCAGCTACAACGACCCCTACTTCCCCTTCGTAGGCCGAGGCCGAAAGTATGATCTGCAGATGAAATGTACCTCGCTAGACAACCTGGGCCAATACGACTGCGTGCTCATAATCACCGATCACTCCGACTATGATTACAAGAAGATCGTCAACGAAGCGAGGCTGGTGGTCGACTCCCGCAATGCCACGCGCGGCATCAAGAGCGACAAAATCGTCCACTGCTAACCAAATGTAGGCTGGGCGGTGAACCCATGTGGTAAAGTCTCTGCGCGGTGAAGCTCGTGTGGGGATGGGCTCTACCCCGTCCGTACCAAGCTGGTTTACGATCACCTCTGGCGCTTTCCGAATTTGTGATGAAGGCGGCGTGCCAGTCATGCCGCTTTTCTCTTTCCAACCGCACACCCAGAACGCGCACCTTATGCTAGTATTTCGCGTTGAACTGGGGCAGCGTTCGCAGTGCACGTTGCATCCATATGGGGTGGCGATGAAAGATACGCTCGGAATCTTGCTCGCCGGGGGTGCAGGCGAGCGCCTATACCCGCTCACCCGCGACCGCGCCAAACCCGCCGTAACTTTCGGCGGCATCTACCGCATCATCGACATCACCCTGTCCAACTGCGTCAACTCCGACCTGCGCCGCGTCTACATCCTTACCCAATACAAGGCGCTCTCGCTCAATCGCCAAATCCGCGAAGGCTGGAACATCTACGGCCGCGAAATCGGAGAGTTCATCGAAATCCTTCCGCCCATGAAGCGCGTCAGCGAGAACTGGTACATGGGCACAGCCGACGCCGTCTATCAGAACATTTATTCCATCGGCTCCGAGCAGCCGAAGTACGTCATCATTCTTTCCGGCGATCACATCTACAAAATGAATTACGCGCGCATGCTCAAGCAACATAAAGACGCTGGCGCCGATGTCACCGTAGCCACCCTGGTGATGGATCCAACCGAGTGCCGCCACTTCGGCGTAGTCGACATCGACCGCGATAATCGCATTATCGGCTTCCTTGAAAAACCGCAACACACCGATCTGCGATCCCCTTACGATTCGACCAAGATTTCAGCATCGATGGGCATCTATATTTTCAATACCGACGTCCTCATTCCAGTCCTCCTGAAAGACGCCGAGGACCCCGATTCGGCCCACGATTTCGGCAAGAACGTTCTCCCCAAAATGCTGGACGAATACTGCGTCCACGCCTTTAATTTTGTGGACGAGAATAGAAAAGAGGCTCTTTACTGGCGTGACGTGGGAACACTTGAGGCCTACTACGAAGCCAACATGGATCTGGTGTCAGTCTCTCCTGTCTTCAATCTTTACGACGACCAGTGGCCCATCCGCACCCATCAACGCCAGTATCCGCCGGCAAAATTCGTATTCGCCGAACCGGGACGTATGGGCCACGCCGTCGACTCGCTGGTCTCCTCTGGCTGCATCATCTCCGGTGGCTCCGTTCAGAAATCCGTTCTCTCCCCCAACGTGCGCGTCAACTCTTTTTCCGAAATCGAAAGCAGCATTCTCTTCTCGCACGTAAACGTGGGACGAAGTTGCCGCATCAGGAACGCCATCATCGATCGTGACGTCCACATCCCCGAGGGAACCACGATCGGCTATGATAGCGAAGCCGACCGCGAGCGCTACTACGTCACTGACAGCGGAATCACCGTAGTGACGCGCGATTATTCCCTCTTCGAGAACCCCGTCAGCGTCGACTACTTCACCAGTGAGTAGGACAAATCAAAATACCCGGAAAAAGAGTACCCGTTGTCCCTGACTTCAGCCGCTTAACGAACGGTCAGAAACTTGTCCGCCTGACTCAAGTAAAACTTAGTTAGATGGATGTCGGACCCACAAGTGCGGCACAGAGAAAAGTCAAATATGAAACCAGGAAACTTCTCGTCGCTGTAGCACTCAGTCTTCCCGGGCTGGATGCGACAGAGATTCCGGAGTCAGAGGTCCGCTAAGCTGGACGCGGGCTCTTATGTAATCCTCCGACATCGCCTCCAACTTCCTAGACCACTTGTTTAGCCTTCACGAGGCAGGGTTATTTCCGTCCGTCTGTTCGGCAACGTCGCGCTGATCATATCCAATAGCTCGCGATTGTCAGCAGGCTTCTGAATGAATGCCACTGCGCCTGCGAGCAGGGTTTTTAGTCGATTGTATAGAGGATCGCGTGCTGTCAACACAATTACCGGGATGTTCGATAGAGGATCGCTCTGCTGGAGTCGCCTCAAAACGGTAAACCCATCACCGGCTGGTAAGCCAAGGTCGAGAATAATAAGATCTGGCTGCTCTTTCTGTGCCACTGCAATTGCGGAATAGCCATCAGAAGCCTGCACGGTATCGTAATGGTTGGCTCGCAGACGTATCTTTAGTGCTCGTCTCAGATCGGGATCGTCGTCAACAATCAGGACTTTCGCTCGCCCCATTTCTATCCTCCAGTTAATTTGTGAACCATATTGTAAAAGCCATATTTACCGCGCCTTGCGTTCCTTCAAGAAGAAAAGATGGAACTTGGAGCTGTGTTGGCACGACCGTTGCCTCTATAACTCAATCATTCGCGCATCACCTAATTGATTGCTTTTAGTAGTTGCAGCTGCTGGTTACGGCTTCGCCAGTAAACTGGCGAGCGGATAAAAGGGGGAGGATACGGCGCAACTTAGGGTACTGCCTCATCGGGGGAGAAGCGTGGGACACTTTACATTCCCCTGTGTCCCTGCCGCACACAATACAGCGGCGCGAGGCGGATGGCTGGTCAATATTGCACATTCTTCACATTAAAGTTGGCGTCCCCTGTGAACAAGCCGAGTTGGGCTCGAACGGCTCTTGAGAAGCAACTGGGATGTCAATACTACTCAGACTCGAAGCTCTGCGACAGCGGAAAACCTTGGTGTTCGCACGCGGGGTGTGCTAAACCGGCAGTCTGGCAGTTTGGTGGACTGGAACCGCCGGAGTAACATAGCTGTACATCGCTTGCTTTAACTGGGAATCGACCTCATCTGCAATCGTCACAACATCCAATAACACTGTGCTGAAATCTACATAGGACAAATTTCTCTGCAGAGTGCTGAAGATACTCACCTGCAAAATGCGAGATTCCTCAACCACCATTGCTGCGGTGTAACCCTGTCGTCGGCGCATCTCTCCGTGGTCGCGGGCCGCGTCGGAAGCTCGAAGCATCAATCCCAAGTCCCCTCGTAGACGGCAAGAGAGGTCGCGGAGAAGCCTTGGAAGGTGACCGGTGCGATCGTGACGATTCAGCTGAATACAGGTCAGCTCCCCATTTTGCTCCACAAGGTCCAACCAATACTGAATAGTACCTTCAAGCTCGCGCTCTAATATGGAAGCAACCGACTCGCGCTTGCCGCGCTTAGTAACGCGAGGGTTGCCCAGCCTCCCGCGAATGAGCTCCTTGATTTCGGCGATGCGTATGGGTTTCGCGAGGATTTCATCGGCTTGATCCAAAATGGCAGACAAAGCCTCTTCCAACGCGGGATACCCGCTAAGAACCATAGTCACTGCATTAGGATGAGTATGGTGCATCGCGCTCACTACGGTGAAACCGTCCCCTGCCAGCGGCATGTGCAAATCTGAAACCAGCGCGTCAAAATGTTCCGTCGTGATGGACTTTAACGCGTCGCATACGTTCGAAGCAGCCACGACTTCAAACCCATCGCGCTGCAGCCCTTCAAACAACATCATCCGCACCGCTTCGTCATCTTCCACCACAAGGACTCTGGGCATGTCCATTGCGAGATCTCCTCATACTTTAAATCGGCTGAAATGTTCGACGCACAAACCCGGAACGTCCTTGGGGTCCGCATTCCTCATGACGAAAATGCCTTGCAACCACCTGTAGCGAAAACGACACAGCCATCAAATGATCCTGATGTTAACTGGGGTGGTGATTGTAATACTGTGCAATAGTGAACATGTAACGTCTAGCTAGTACACGGGTAATAAACTGCCAAAACGTTACACACGCCATAGCCAAGGTTGACTCGCATTCGCTCCGCGCCCCTGCAATGATGGGTGTCAGAGTGAACGGAAACAACTTTCTTTACAAAGAAGACGTCCGGGCCCTTACCGTCGGAGGACACAAGATGAGGATAAGAGAATGGCGACTCTGCAACTTCAGTCGCGGCAGGAACAGTCTAAGAGACTCACGTGTCTTCCACAATATTGAGCGTCGCGAGCGAATGTGGGCCCCGCACAAATCGGACGTCCTCGTCATGACCGGTGCAGGAACCACATAAGTCAATCAGACACCGAAAGTACGCATTATCTGCCCAGGCGATCTCGCAATCAAACACCCTGATTGTTTGTATTCCCTGTTTCGAGAAACGATATTGTCATGTTGGAACTCAACGGTTGTGAGATTACGGAGCACCGCTGGCATCGTTTAAGCCCGCACGAAGTACTAACATCGTCAACGGACAAGTCGGTGAGCTGTGTCAGAACTGTTCGGTCTGCCGCAGGTCGTAGTCACGCAGCTTATAGTAACTGACCTGAAGGTACGTAGCGATTATCTGTTGTTGAGATATCCTGCATACTGAGGAGAATTGCGGTGATACCAGACACTGGCTTCCCGGCAGACGAAAATGGGTGCTGGCTGTTTGCTGCTTACGAAGCTGCCAATGCCAAGGAGCAGGCTACCGCCATCCAATTGTTGTATTCGCGCCATCGGCTAGCTCATTCGGAATATATGAAGCTCCTGAGCGAGCTCCGATCTTTACGCGCGGAATGCAACGGGACAATGCTTGCCATCGCGACCCACCGTAGAAAGATGACGGGGATTTGTGGCGTGCATGGAGGACATGTCGACATGTCTAAGACAACGTGCGATCGTCCTGCCTTTGGAAGATGTACCGGCAATTCCATGGCGTACGTTTCGAATTCGTTCAAAGCTGCACACCATCGAAAGTAAAGAAAAAGAGAGCAGGCCTGAACGGTGTATAAAATCAGCAAAGTGCCGGAAGGTATTATCCTGACTTGTCAAGACTGTACTCACATCGAACGGGTCGCTCAGTTTGACCCGACTTGCGGTAGTCAGCGCACGCAGGCCGCGCAAGCCATGCAGAATCACTCACGCGACGAGCACAGTGCGGGACCATTACTTTCGACCCTTCCAAAGAAATACGGAGTAATGGCGCAGTGGTAGAGTGTCAGACGCAGCGGTATGCGGCCTTGAAAATGGAATCTCACGTGCAGGTCTTATGATCCGCTAACATGTTGCGCTTCAGAGTTTGACTCCAGATAGCGGGTTTCAAC
>Ga0302180_10002505_pt1 | contig 14237 bp, 7 predicted proteins | sample I_Palsa_E3_2_FD_200575 | JGI IMG/M metagenome (GOLD analysis project Ga0302180, IMG submission 200575) | Peat permafrost microbial communities from Stordalen Mire near Abisko, Sweden - I_Palsa_E3_2 | ecosystem: Environmental > Terrestrial > Soil > Palsa > Peat permafrost | place: Sweden: Abisko... | reverse complement strand
GGAAGATCGTGGAACGCTCGTCGACCCTGACGTTGGAGAACAACAGCGATTGATCCACCAGCGCGCCGGAGATGATCGAGCCGCCCGCGATCATGGAATTGACCGCCGTGCCGCGCCGGCCCTCCTCATCGAGCACGAATTTCGCGGGCGGCTGGTGCAACTGATAAGTCCAGATAGGCCACTCCTCGTCATATAGATTGAGCTCAGGGGCCACGTGCACGAGCTCGATATTCGCATCGTAGAACGCGTCCACGGTACCGACGTCGCGCCAGTAATTTTGCGCGCGTGTCTTCACGTCGGTGAAGGGATAAGCGACCACCTGCAGCACGTCGATGGCGCTGGGAATGACGTTCTTGCCGAAGTCGTGCGACGACTTGTCGTCCGATGCATCGGCGATCAGCAGCTTTTCAAGCAGGCGCGCGTTGAAGATATAGATGCCCATCGAGGCCAGGGCGACGTCGGGCCGGCCCGGAATGGCGTCCGGATGGCTCGGCTTTTCCTTGAATTTCGTGACGCGGTTGTATTCGGTGACCGAGAGCACGCCAAATTCGCGTGTGCGCTCGACCGGTACCTCGACGACACCGACCGTGATATCGGCGCCCTTCTCCACGTGGTAGGCGATCATCGGACCGTAGTCCATCTTGTAGATATGATCGCCGGCCAGTACCAGTACGTGCTTGGGCCGCAGCGCGCGTATGAGATCCAGATTCTGGTAGACGCAGTCCGCAGTGCCGCGATACCAGTGCGGGCCCACTTGCTGCTGCGCCGGCACGACGTCGATGAACTCGCCAAACTCACCGCGCAGATAACTCCAGCCGCGCTGCACGTGCTGAATCAGGGATTGGCCCTTGTACTGCGTCATCAGGAAGATCTGGCGAATGCCGGAGTTGACGCAGTTGGAGAGCACGAAATCGATGATGCGGAACTTGCCGCCAAACGGCGTAGCGGGCTTGCAGCGGTGCAGCGTCAGATCCTTGAGCCGCTCGCCGCGCCCACCGGCCATGACCACAGCCAGCGCGCCGCTCGTCAATCGGCTGACGTAGCGCCCGGAAGAAGCGCGCGACTGCTGTTTAGCCATGGGCTTGGATCAAGCGACAGTGCCATCTAGTGTACATGGCATTGCAATCCCGTCTCTACGCCCCGGGGGGGAAGATTTCCACGCCAGTGCGGCGCGCCTACAATCGCTTGAGCAACCCGAGCTCGAGCGGATGCGCCAGCAGCGAATGATAGGGATAAACGCGCAGCTCGAATGCAAACTGCCCGGCGGTCGGTGGCGTGGCCTGCAGGGTATAGAGCGTCGCGCCGTCGGCATCGGTCTGACCCGTGGTGCTGAGCGCACAGCGCCAGACATCGCCGGACTCACCGCGAAACGAGGACAGAGCCGGCGATTCAGTCCGGTAACGCGGTAGCACACGCTGCGCCACGAACTCGACGCAGACGTCCTGGGCCGACAGGCCATTGAGCGCGGCGGCGATCCGCAGGTTCAGTACTCCGGCGCGCGGCAGCTCCCGCGGCGCGTCGGACAGTCGTCGCAGCTGTACCCCCGGCCAAAGCTCGCGCACCCGCTGTTTCCACTGCGCGAACGCCGTGATCGCACCGAGGCCGCCTTGCAGCATGCGCCGATATTGCGCGGCGGCCGGATAGTAGAGGCCGCGCGCATAATCCTGCACGACCCGACCCATGTTGAAACTCGGAATCACGCTCATCATCGCGCGCTTGCAGCGCCGCACCCATTCGCCCGAATAGCCATCCGCGTTATGCGCATAGTAGAGAGGCACGACCTCCTCCTCGAGCACATCGAGCATGTCCGCGCAGTCCAATGCATCGCGACGCTCAGCGTCCAGCGCGTCGGCAGGGGGAATGCCCCAGCCGTTGTCCTGCTCGAAACCTTCGGCCCACCAGCCATCCAGAATGCTCAGGTTCAGGCGACCATTGACGGCCGCCTTGATACCGGAGGTTCCGCTCGCTTCCATCGGGGCGACTGGATTGTTGAGCCAGACGTCCACGCCGGACACGAGCCAGCGTCCCAGCTGCAGGTCGTAGTCCTCGAGAAACACGACGCTGCCGGCAAATTCCGGCGTCAGGCTCAGCTGCTTGATCTCGCGCAGAACCTGCTGGCCAGGCTCATCGGCCGGGTGAGCCTTGCCGGCGAACAGAAACAGTACCGGGCGCACCGGGTCATTGACCAGGCGCGCGAGGCGCGCGCGATCGCGCAATAGCAGCGCGGCACGTTTATAGGTCGCAAAGCGGCGCGCAAAGCCGAGTGTGAGCGTGTTGGGCCGCTCCGGATCGAGCAGCCGGGTGATATGGCGCAGTTGCGCCTGGCTCAAACCCTTGGCCGCGTACTCGCGCCGCAATCGCGCACGCACACCGTCGACCATGGAGGCCTTGACCTTCTGCGCGGTCAGCCAGTACTCGTGGTCCGGTATCTCCGCCAGCGCATGCCAGAAGGCGGCATCCGAGAGTCGCTCGCGCCATTGGGGTCCGAGTTTGTTATCAAAAAACCGGCTCCAGGTCTGCGCCAGAAATGTGGGCACATGCACGCCATTGGTCACATAGCCTACCGGGTTCTCCGCCGGCGGCACTTCAGGCCAATGCTCGGCGCACAGACCGGCCGAGACCGCACCGTGCAGGCGGCTCACGCCGTTGATGCGCCGCGCGCCATTGAGGGCCAGATGCGTCATGTTGAAGACGTGCGGCGCATTGGACGAGCGGCCCAGTTCGAGCACGCGCTCCATCGAGACGCCGAGTCCGGTTACGATGTCCTGAAAGCAATGCGCGAAGAGCCCATTATCAAAGGCGTCGTGCCCGGCCGATACCGGCGTGTGCGTCGTGAACACGCACTGAGCAGCGGCCGCTTCCATAGCCGCCGCGAAATCCAGACCGCTCGCGATACCCTCGCGAGCGAGCTCGAGAATCAGGAAGGCAGCGTGCCCTTCGTTAATGTGCCAGGCGGCCGGCGCGAGACCCAGCGCGCGCAGCGCGCGCGCCCCGCCGAGCCCCAGAATCATTTCCTGACGGATGCGCACCGAGGCATCGCCGCCATACAGCCGATGGGTGATATCCCGATCCTCGGGCGAATTATCGGGACAGTTCGTATCGAGCAGATACACCGACACGCGGCCGACCTTTGCCCGCCAGATGCGCGTCTGCACGGCGCGGCCGGCAATCGGCACCTGTACGCGCAGCCACTGTCCATCGGCATCGCGCACTGCCTCGACCGGCAGGTCGCGCGGATCGCTATCGATGTAGTTGGCGCGTTGCACGCCCTCGCTATCGACCGACTGGATGAAGTAGCCCTCGGTGTAGAGCAATCCCACCGCAACGAAATTGAGCCGCTCATCGCTGGCGGCCTTGCAGTGATCGCCGGCGAGGACGCCCAAGCCGCCTGAATAGATCGGAAAGCTCTCATGAAAGCCGTATTCAGCGCAGAAATACGCGACTAATGGCTCGTCTTCGCGGGGACGCGGAGCCGAGAGGTAGGCATCGAAGGTGTCGAGCACCTGCCGATAGCGCTCCAGGTAAGCCGGATCGGCGGCCGCGTGATCGAGTTTTTCCTGATCGACACAGCGCAGCACCAGGCGCGGGTTACCGTTGGTCTGGTTCCAGACCTCGGGATCCAGATCCTGGAACAGCGCACGAGTCGGACGGTGCCAGCTGAAAAACAGATTGTTGGACAGCTCCATGAGCCGGGACAACCCCGCCGGTACGATCGAATGAATTTCTATGAGCTGCTTTGCCAGGCTGGCCCTGGTGCGAAACTGTCTGCGATCCATGGCGCAAAATTCTAGCAGCTGGCAGCGCCGCAACCTGTGCGGTGTGTCGCGCTCGCCGCGGCGAGCGCGATTGGGGCAAGAAAGCCGGCGGCCTCGCTATACTTACCGGCGCCGCCGCATGGCAGTGCCCAGCTTCGCCGCCCCCAGGAGATCGTGAACGCGAGTCATTGCGCAGCTTCAGTCTGTGGCATCGCATTGGCACTGGTGGCCTGTGCCCGCGATGCCTCGAGCCAGCCGCCGGCAGCGGCTGTGCCTGCGAGCGCCGCGGCGTCAGCTGCGGCCACGGGCTGCCTGCCAAGCCACGATGGCTATCTGCGGGCGCGTCTGCGGGGGGCACAGAATCTTGATATCGACTGGCAGGATCGCGAACTGCAATGCGATGGGGGTCCGCGCCCGGGACAGCGCGGAGTGCGCCTGACCTTCGCCGGGCCGGCGCTGCCAGGTGGACAGCATCTGCGATTCGTATTCGGCATCGCCGGGGCACTGCAGGCCGGCAACGCCCGGGACCTGCCCGTCAACGTGACCGTCATCTTTGAAGGCGAATCGAAGATCTATTCGACGCGCGGGGAGGATAAATGCACGGTCGATGAGCTCAGCGAGACGCCGGTCCAGTCAGCGCCGGCCGCTCAGCGCCTGCGTATCGCGGCTCGCGGTTTCTGCGTCGCGCCCGCAGCCGCGGCCGACGGCAGTGCCGGCATTCTGCTGAGCCGTTTCGACTTTGCCGGATCGGTATTATATGAGGATGATGCACCTGATGCCGCCGCCTACCGGACCTGAGGCCCGCCGCTGCAGCCTGCGGCTCGCCGCCTGCCTGCTCTGGGCCGTGGCATGGATGGGCACTGCCTCAATTGTTCGCGCCGCGAGCGCACCCGAGGTCATCGAGCAGTTTCCCAGCACGCAAATGGGCATACGCACCCACGCTGGACTGGAATGGTTCAGCGTCTGGATCGCCGATACGCCGGCACGCGAGCAGCAGGGCCTGATGTTTGTGCGCTGGGTGCCGCCCGATCACGGCATGCTGTTTCCGCAGGCCGCGCCGCAGGTCATGACCATGTGGATGAAGAACACGCTGATTGCGCTGGACATGCTATTCATCGATGCGCAGGGCCGCATCGTCTACATCCGCGAAAATACGACGCCCCAATCCCTGGACCTGATCTCGACGCCGACTCCGGTCAAAGCCGTGCTCGAGCTCGCCGGCGGCGTGTGCTCCCGGCTCGGGATTCATGTCGGGGATCGCGTGGAGCACCAGCTCTTTGGTATCGCGCCCGTGGGACCAGTGCGTCGTTGAGGCGCAACGGGCCGCAGGTCTGTTGTAATCGTGCGACACATAGTCGCATTAGAAAAATAACTCATCGCCTGCGCCAGTCTCAATCAGCCGCGGATTAAACAGCACAAATCGTCGGCGGCAAGCCGCTAGCGGCTGGCGTGGCTAATTCGTTGCCCTGATACAACACATTGTTGTACTGCACTAGAATTCTTTTATGCTTAGGTGCTACCGTGTAACCCGTGACGTCGCTCGGCAAGCTATTTCCCAATGCCAAGGCGAGACTCCACGATCGGCGCGACCGCGGCAGCCATCACTGGCGCTTCGATGCGCAGCCATGCCAGCACCTCGCCGGGATCATAGCTGACCGTGCCGCCCTTCGTCGCCAGAAACATTTGCTCCAGATCGTTGCGTTCATCGCTGATGGTCTCACCTCCCAGGTAGTCGCGGCGCAGCGTCGCATCCGGGCGCACGATCCGGAGCCCGAGCTTCGCAGGCGTGTCAACGAGGATTGCGGCAAGGTCCGCCCGCGCTCGGCCGCTCCGCGGGAAACGCTGCCAGAGACGGTCGATGTCGAATGGTTTGCGGCTTCCCAGAAGAATAAATTCCTGACTGATCCCCGAATACAGCAGCGCGTATGGAAACACAGTCACGAACGTGGCGATCGCCTCATCGACAGCCTTAGCCGGCATCTGATACGCCGGCAGCCACTGGGTCATCATCCCGGTCGGTGTCAGATGTGCCAACACATCTTGGTAATACTCCCGCGAATACAGCCGATAAACGCCTGCCTGCATCGGCGGCGGCGGTTCGCTGGTTATGAGATCGTATGAATCGCGCGACAGTCGCAGGAAACTGCGGCCATCGTCATTGATAAGTCTTACCCGCGGGTCCTTGTAGACTCGGAAATTGGTGCCCGCGAATTCCGCCGCTGTCTCGAACACGTTACGGTTCAAGTCCACGACATCGAGACGGTGAATACTGTCGTGGGTGGCGATCGCCGAGGCAGTGTTCCCGACGCCGAAACAGATTACGAGCGCGCTGACGGGATTTTCCTGCAGCAATAGCGGCACATGCGCCATCAGCCGCATGTAGATCTGTGAAGGAAGAACCGTACCTGACATGGAGGTATTGCCGAAGAACAGGAATTCCCCATTTGGCACGGTGACGACATAGGTGGTGTCGGTCCCGTTGCTCTTCAGATCAGAAATCGGGTAGCGCGTCTGAATACTATGCGGCATGAGGTAGCTCGCGTCGAATTTGGCAGGCGTGACAAGCAATCCCACGAAGAACGCGGCCGCCGCGATTGCGGGTTGCCACCACCTGACGCCGCCTTTCTCGGAAATCACGAGCAGTAGCGCAACACCGCAGCTCATCAGTACCCACATCAATTTCAGGGAGTAGAAGATATTGACCCGCGGGGCCAACAGCGTGAATACAATCAGACCAGTGCAGAATGCGAGCGTATTCAGCCCGTAAGTAAAACCCAGATGCATCCGACGCATTTGCGCCTGATTGCATACATAGGGCAGCAGCAGGGAGATCAGCAGGTAAGGCACTAATACACAACCCCCAACAAATACGAATAGCTCCGCGACGCTATCAGGGAAGTTGTTGATCATGCCGGACGCGTCAATTGGCCTGTAACGCAATTGCAGCCTGTCAATGACGCTTGGATACATCAGCCGCCAGGCCGCGTAAAAATAGATCGCGGCGGATACGAAGGCGAGCTTGATGTGGATCATTCGCAGGCGTGTCGCATGCCAGACGAACGTGCTCGCCAGAAAGATACCGAGGATCGCCCAGAACGAGATCGCCGCCGCCAGCGCACCCGGACTGTTGCTGACCACGAGATTGACGCGCTTGAACATATCCCCTTCGAGCGCGCCGGCGAGCAGGCCACTGAGCACCGCGCAGGTCAAAATCAGTGAGAGGTTGGTGGGGGTCGGGGAACTCGCCTGATTGCCTACCTGACTGGCACCATCCAGCGCGAGCGAAGCCACCGGCAGAGCGCCGCGACCGGTGATGAGAAAGAATCCGGCAATCCCGAGGTTCAGGCCCTGCATCAGCCAGAATGTGGCACTGTGACCAATGGATGGCAGCAGCGCGAACTGGCAAGCGAGCACGCCCACGCAGGCACCAAACGTGTTCCAGCCATAGAGGGCCGCCGGTAGCCGCTGTCCTCCGGGGGCATCCAGAAACACCTGCGAGAGTAGCGGGAGCGTCGTTCCCATGAGGAAACACGGCGTAAATACGCAGGCCACCGCCACCGTCATTTGGCCTAAGCGATAGCCGAGATCCTGTACCCAGATGCGATCATGGACGTGGTAGGGAAAGCTGCCCCACAGGTCCGCGGGGAGGTGGCCCGCGAGCACAGTCAGCGTCGCCGCCACCGCGACCAGCAACTCGATGAGGCCATAAAGGCGCAAGCCATCCGTTACACCCGCGACCCGGGCGATCCATGTGGTAATCGGTCTACTCGCCAGTGAGCCCGCGCCGAGACCTCCAATAAAATTACCAACGACCAGGGCGAAGCTCAGACTGGTGGAACCGAACCAGTCGGGGAAAAGCCGGAACCACACCACCTGGTAACCCAGTGCGACAAACCCCGACAGGCCGTAGGCCAGAAATACTCGAATCATCGCTACGCCGCTAAATATTTATGATTACGGCGGAAAACAAAAGACGGAGCGTCGGCGGGCTGGACAGCATCGGACGAGCGCCTCTTTTCCATTGGTCATTGTGACTCCCTGTCGCCCGTCGCTGGAAACAATTGATATTCCGGCTATGCTGTCACCACCCCGTCGCAAGCGCGACTTGGTGCCACTGATTGCGCAGCAGCGCCTGCAGCTCGCTGCGCCAATAGTCGATCGCTGGTGGAAGAGGACGGGCACCGACGACTTTGCGCTGTCGGCATCCGCTGCAACATCGCGGCTAGTCGCGTCTCTGGCTGCTCAACAAGCCGCCGTTGAATGATTCAGAGGCCGCGACGGCGGCTTCAAAGCACGACGCCTTTGAGGCGCAAGCGGCGAGCGCATACATGTTCAGGACATAGCATCGGCGCGCAAGCCGAACGCGCCGACATCAAACGCGGGCGGCCGGCGTTGCAGCCGGCGCGCCCGTGTTTGGCGAGAGATGCATCCCGACCTGGCGTCCCCTTAGAGCTTCGTTGTGAAGGCGATGAACAACTGGCGGCCCAGATAATCGTAGGTCGGATAGGAGTTCGCCGGTCCGCTGTTGCCCGTAATGTCCTCAGATGGAATGAGCGGTGGGTCCTTGTCGAGTAGGTTGGTGACCCCGGCGCGCAATTCCAATTGCGGCAGCACATGCCACACAGCGGTCAGGTCGAAGTAGTTGTAATTCGCGATTCTCTCATTGTAGGAGTCATAGTACGGGAACGGTACGGCAGGTTCCTGGGGCGCTTCCTCCGCGCCCTGCAGCAACGGGTTGGTGGAATTGTTGTCAAAATGGGTCGCTCCGATGAAACGCCAATTTATCGACGCGAGCACACGCCACGGGGTATCCCACGACACGCGCAGATTATGCCGCCAGCGAGGATTCACCGAACCGTTAGAACAGCTGCTTCCGAACAGTCCCGCGCAATCGTAGCTCCCCGAGCCAGGGTAGGGTGTGACCGTGCTGTGCTCCAGGTACGCACCATTCATGGCCGTGTTGACTGCGCCCCAACCGGCCGGGAGCGTATACCGGTAATTCACCTGCACATCGATACCGGACACTATGGACACGCCGAGGTTGTAATCCTTCTGCAGGAAATATCCGCCGCCGGCCACTGTGGCGCCCGATAGCGAGCCCTCTGGCGTGCGCACGATCTGGCTACAGTAAAGTGGGTTGTCCTGCGTGAGACAACCATTCAGGATGGTGGCGAACGGAAGATTTCCAACCTGATTTTGCAGATTGATGTGGTAATAGTCCACGCTGGCGGTCAACCCCGGCACCTCAACGGGAGTGAAGGTCAGGCCCAAAGAGAAGGTGTCGGCGACTTCGGGCTTCAACTGGTTGTTTCCCTCGATCACTTCGCCGCACTGACCAGACACGCACTGAGTGATGCTATTGACTCCCGTTTTGGGGTTGATGGCGTATTGCGCCGGCGTCACTCCGCTATGCTCGCACTGCACTAGCGTCGCCGACGGAACACCCGCGCACGGATCGGAGCCTATGACGTCCTCCTGCCCAAACGAAGGCGCCACAAACAGCTCGATCAGATTCGGCGCCCGCACGGCGCGGTCGTACGAACCCCGGAAGCGCACGTCCTGGATGGGTGCCCACTGCACCTCGAGCTTGTGGGTATTGGTGACGCCGGTCGTGTCGTAGTCGGACCAGCGATAGCCTCCATCCACCGCCAGGTCGTAGATTCCAGGCAAGCCATGGGCAATCGGGAACCTCGCCTCTACGAACGCTTCGTCGATATCGTAGTGCTGGTTGATGTCGACCAGTGCGCCAGAAAAGCCGGCCAGGGCGCCTGATTCCTCGGCGGCGTCCGGATGGAATGTCACGGAGTCGACGCGGTGCTCGTAGCCGATGTTGACCCCCACGGGGTCTTGTGCGAACGGCGACTGGATGCCGTAGTGGCCCAAGTCGCCGGTAAAGTCTAAATGCTCGATTTGCTCAGTGTTGTTCCCGTAGGCGGTGCCCGGCGTTTCCAGATAGTTAAGCGCGGCCCCGGTGACACCGCCCGTTGTGAAGATGTTCCACGGCACGCACCGACCGCCGCTGACGCAGGCCGGAGCGCCCGCGGCATTGGTTGTGACCTGCAGCGCGTCGCCGACATTGGCGTAGTTGAGGTAGTTCGAGTTCGACTGAAATGTGGTTGTGTAGTAATACGAGCCATACAAATCGTAGGTCCACCCGGGGACTACGTCGCCCGTCGTGCCGACTACGAAGCGGATATTGTTGTGCTCATAAAAACTTTCTCGCCCACCGCCTTCGATGTTGCGCCGGCCGATCTCTACGTCCGCGCTATTGCCTGCCGAGCCCGGAGCGGCCGTGTCCCCGGCAATCTGGGCCGGGGTGCAGATCAAGTTGCGTTGCTGCGTGCTCAACAGCGGGTTGCTGCAATTGATGAGTTCATTGCCGTCCGACGTGTAGGGATCTCCCCCGACGAATAGCCCCGAAGGTGCCACCACCGCTTCGGTTCGATCATCCATATAGAAGAACTGCGTGTACGGTTTGACGTAGTCATTGATGTCAACATGCCCCAGAAAGCCAGCCTGGTAGCGCTGGTCTTCACGCTGCAGGTATTCGAATTGATTGTAATTGTAGATCGCCGGCGGGCTCGAGCCGGCCTGCGGCCAGGGCAGCAAATCATTGCCCACCACGGTATACCGAGCGCCGTAGCCCGGAGCAGCCGGGTTCTCCGGCGTATAGCGGTTCGAGTTCGAGCTGCCGAGACATTCCAGCCCGCTGTAGGTCGGACTGATTTCGTCGCCATTGGAATAGAGCTGGCAACCCCCGAAGTCGCGCGCTGAGGCGGCAATCGGTTGCTGATCGTGATAGACGAAGTAACCGGTCACATTACCGGCGCCGTCGGCCAGGTTCGTGCCCATGAGGATCGAAATGTCGTGCTTGTACCCGTCGCGGATGCTGCCAGTCGCCGGCGCCGTTGCGGTGTAGTCGGTGATCGGATCGTTATGCCCCACCAGGTTCTCAACATAGCTGTCGTGCTGAGTGTGCTGACTGAAGCCGTACTGGCCGTCGATTTGGACACCCTCAAAATCCTTCTTCAGGATGAAATTCACGACGCCGGCGATCGCGTCGGACCCATAGGTCGCTGACGCGCCGCCGGTCACCACATCGACCCGCTGGATCAATGGCGCGGGAATCTGGTCGATGTCGACCGCTACGTTCTGGTTAGCGGTGCTGGGATCACCTGCGCCGAGGCGCCGGCCATCTACCAGCACCAGGGTTCGCTGGGGTCCCAGGCCGCGAAGATCCACGGTCGAGAAACCACCAGTCGAAGTCAAAGGATTTGAGGTATTGCCGAAGTCGGCGTTGGTGCCGATGATGTTCTGCGGCAGCTGATTTATCACGTCGGTGATATCGGTGTGCCCTTGCAGTTGAACTTCCTGACTGGTGACGACGGCTACCGGACTGGTTGCCGAGATGTTCTCCGGCACCGGGATTCGCGAACCGGTGACGACTACCTCTTGCAGTGCCGGTTGACCGGCCTGCTCGGTGGCTTCCTGCGCATTCGCCCCGCTCAGGCCGAGCATCGCCAATGCACCGGAGAGCAGTCCGGTGCACATGGCGGTGCGCAATGAACCTGGGAGCCACGGGCGGCCGCTCGGAGGATAAGGTCCGAAAAAGTCCTGCATGAGAGCATCTCCCCATTGGCGGACTGCGTTGCGCCGGACGTGACCGGACGATTACCCGCAATCGATCGTGTCTAGTAACCCTAGCAGCGAAGAGACCCGCGCCTTCAAGACCGGGGGCCACAAGCGAAACCCACCTGTGACCCCATCGAAACGAGCCGCGAGACCCAACGCTGCTCCCCTAAGTGTCGCAAGCATAAACCGAACATTTAACAAGACACAACCCAGTGTTGTGTTGGGGCAACACAAATCGGCAGCGCGCCAAACTGGTGCATGGGCTTGCGCAGCCGGGCGGCGTGCGCTGTAGTAGGTGGTTGTGCCGCCTCGTCCGGGCGCCGGCATTTTCAATTTCCTGCCGCGCAAACCAAGCTTTTCTTGTCATGCGCGCCGACGATTGTTCGCTGCACCCGCTCGGCGTTCGTGTTTGCCACACCGGCGAGTCACCGCACGAAATTGCGGCTTCGGTACCTCTCGTTTGTTGATCGCAACAGCCAGCCCAGATTCTGTCCAGCGCCATTCTGTCTATTACGATTGCGTGAATCGCGCGTGCGCTCTTCACGCATACTCTTAATACGCGCGATGCACGTACTGCTAGCACGCGTGCTGCTACTAATAGAACAGCAGATGAATCGCGAGGTCCCCTCCCAATGTGCCGGCGCGAGCACCCTCCGCCCGCGAACTCGAGCACCGCCTTGGCCGGTAATCACCGGCGCCGGCGCGGTGATGATCGTTTGCGATTCTCGATAAAGTTGTGCTGGATGTAGATGATCGCGCCGTGTGAGTCGATGAACAGCATGTCGAGTGGGATCACTGGGTCCTTCATCCCCATGCGCATGACGCGGCCGCTCCAGTGCAGACAGCATCCGGCGATGGCCGGCTAGCGAGCGCACGAACATCAGCCCCTGTTGCGAGTGGGCTGGCGTGTCGGCGATCCAAACGACAAACTGCTACGCCCCCGCCGCGTCCGGATCTCCGGTTGCGAGCTGGGGAAGGTGTCCAGGCTCTCGAGTGCGCGCGCGGCCGGTGCCAGGAGGCGCCGAGCAGCAGAACTGCAGCTCATGAGTCCGCGCACGTCCGCCGTGCACCGTTGCGGAGCGCTCAGCGGTTGGCGGAGCGAGTCAATCGCGTCATTCTATCCAGTACGGGTCACTTTCATTTCGCGCTTGTGGCAGTTGTCTTCGGGCAAGCTGTGACGAGAGGCTCATTTCACGCGGCTGACGTGAGTCGTCAGATTGTCGGCAGTGATCAGCAGGAATGACCCCAATAATCCGCGACGGATGGTCACGCGATCGCCCTTGTGCGGCGGTGACCATGAATCCAACTCGATCTGTCGCCAAACCTGGCCGTTGTCCAGCGTCACAATGAACTCACCGCTCGACGTCTGCCGCAAATCCGCCACAGTTGCCGAGATGCTCTCATTGATTTTGGCCTGCTTGGTAATGCCCGCCGCCGCGCGTCGCTGCGCCTCATTCAGGCCAAACTCGGGATCGGGCGTGGGTTGCGGGCCGGCGCCGGGCTGCGTTGTCGCCGGCTGCGCAGGGATTGGAGGGCGTGGAAACAATTGGTCATAACAGGCCAGGCGCCGCGCATCGTCAGCCAGCGCGCGGCAATCATCGGTCGGTGCACTCCACGCCGCTGCCGCGCAGCAGCACAGTAGTCCGACGCTTGCGCATCGGATGGCTGAGATTCGCTGCCGCTTCGTCATTCACTCATCATAACGCTCGGCTTGCAAAGGTTTGTATCTGCGCCGGGCGAAGCGCACCATGCACCCTTACCAGGCCAGTGTGCGGGGCACGATGTCTGGATCGACGAAGCCGGCAACCGAGCGCAGCTCAAGGCGCGCGCTTTTACTCGCCTGGAACTTATTGCTCTGCGGATGCGTGACGAGCCTACCAGAGGCGCGCCTGCGGGTTGATTCGAACGAACCTGAGCCGGCCATCCGTTCATTCGCAGACCGTTTTGATCGCGTCGACCATATCGTCGCGCCAGTCATGATCAATGGGCGCGGCCCATTTCGCTTCATGATCGACACCGGCGCGAACCGTACGGTACTGGCTGAGTCGCTCGTGCAGCGCCTGGGCTTGGGTTTCGACGGCGAGAATCCGGTTTCCCTTCAGGGCGTCATCGGCAACATCACGGTGACCACGGCACATGTCGCTACTCTGCGCTCTGGGGCCGTGCATATGGAGAATGCGTTCCTGCCGGTGATGACCGGCCCCGTGCTCCAGGGCCTGGATGGCATTCTCGGTATGGACGGCTTCGCAGGCACGAGGATGTCGGCCAATTTTGTGCGCAATCAGCTCACGATCAGTCAATCGCGGGGCCGTCTGGCCGCACCGAAGTACTCGATCGCCGCCGTCAGATTTCTGTCGCAGCGGGTACTCGTAGCCGATGCGCTGATCGCAGGCGTGCGCGTCAAAGCCGTCATCGACACGGGCGGCTCGCGCACGCTGGGCAATCCGGCGCTGCTCGCGGCATTGAATCTGAGCCCAGCCGAGCAGCAGCTCGCACGCCCAACGCATGTGGTCGATGCGACTGAGGCACTGCAGCGTGGGCGCAAGGAGCACGTGCCGTTCGTGCACGTCGGCGGAATCACGATCGCTAACCTCGAAGTGACCTTCGCTGGCTTTCGGGTGTTCGAGACCTGGGGCCTGAAGGATCAACCGGCGCTGCTCATTGGCATGGACGTGCTGGGCTCGCTGGCCGAGCTCAATATCGATTACCGACTCGGTGTGCTGGAAATGCTGCCGCGTCCCTACAAGATGGTGGCTGCGAAGGCCCGCCCAGCCACGTGAGATTTGCTCGCGGATCTCTGTTGCTCGCAGTTCTGTGCTCGAGCGCTCATGCGCAGGGCGCCGGTCCGAG
>Ga0302180_10002500_pt1 | contig 14246 bp, 12 predicted proteins | sample I_Palsa_E3_2_FD_200575 | JGI IMG/M metagenome (GOLD analysis project Ga0302180, IMG submission 200575) | Peat permafrost microbial communities from Stordalen Mire near Abisko, Sweden - I_Palsa_E3_2 | ecosystem: Environmental > Terrestrial > Soil > Palsa > Peat permafrost | place: Sweden... | reverse complement strand
TCGCTCCTCTGGTGGCGCAGTACGGCGGGCGAGTGAAACCCGTCACGCTGGAAGTCCGCGATGAGGCAGCAGCGAAAGCGGCCGTGAAGTTAGCGGTGGACAGCTTCGGGCGGCTGGACGTGCTGGTCAACAATGCCGGGTACGGGCAGATTGCGCCGTTCGAGCAAATGAGTGCGGCGGATTTCCAGGCCGTCATGGACACGTGCTTTTACGGAGTGGTGTACACCACGCGTGCCGCCATACCTGTGATGCGCAAGCAGAAGAGCGGTCACATCTTTCAGGTGTCTTCGGTCGGCGGCCGCCTTGGGATTCCCGGCAATACGCCGTATCACGCAGCCAAGTGGGCGGTGGGCGGTTTTAGCGATTCTCTGGCGGCGGAAGTCGCGCCGTTCGGGGTCAAGATCTGCACACTGGAGCCGGGAGGTATTCGAACCAACTGGGCGCGGCGCGCGGGTGAGAGTATGCCGGACCTATTGCCGGAGTACGAGGCCTCGGTCGGCTCGATACACAAGATGTTGCGAGGCATCGAAGGGCGTTCGGAAGGCGATCCGAAAAAGATCGCGGGCGTGATTGTGCAGTTGGCGAACAGCGACGAGGTGCCGGTGCGGCTGATCCTGGGTGTAGATGCGGAAAAGCGGGTGAAGCAGGCGGAAGCTGCGCGTGCGGCGGAAGCAGAGAAGTGGAGATATCTGACCGTTTCAACAGTTTTTGAAGATGGGCGCTTCGACAGCCGATTGTATGCGGCAAAAAGCGGAACCAATTCCTGATGCCTGATTAACGCGTGAACTCGAATTGACTGAGAAAGTACTGAGTAGTATTTTCGTTTCTCGCAAGCTGACTTGTGGAGGGGCACTGATGCTGGGCAAACTCGTAAGGACTCTCGGTCTCGTTGGAATTCTGCTGCCGTTGGCAGTTGTTTCGGCCACACCTGCCGGCTATGAAGTTCCGTTTCCCAATGGGTTCCGGGATTGGTTTGCGGTGAATTCGATGATCGTGACCAAAGACAGCATGATGTTCGATCAAATCGGCGGTATGCACATTGTTTACGTGAATGCGAAGGGATTGCCGACGCTGAAAAAGGGCGGCCCGTTTCCGTATCCTGACGGAACCGTTTTCGCCGATGACGTTCACGAATTTTCGGTGAAAGATGGTTCTTATGTCGAAGGCAACAAAAAAGCTGTGACGGTGATGGTGAAAGATACGAAGAAGTATCCGACAACTGGCGGATGGGGGTTCCAGGTGTGGGGAGGAGGCGACCAGTCCAAACCGCTCGTTCCCGACGCTGCCCACGCAGTAACAGCTTGCTTCGCGTGCCACACGCCGCAAAAAGACCAGGACTACACGTTTTCGACCTACATTCCCTGAGATCGCGCGCTTGCGGCAATCACGCTAAAGGACGACGACTCGCAACTGAACTTCGTTTCTTATTTTTCAGGGCTGCAGAGTTTGTGTCACAACCACAAATTCCGTCCCTCAGCGGCTAAAGCCGCAGGGATTTTGCTTTATTTGCGGCACGACTGAAGTCGTGCCCTGACGAAAATCTTAGCACTATTTACGGCACGACTGCCCTTCGCACACTCAGGGTGAAGAGTCGTGCCCTGACGAAAATCGGAGTTGCGAAACAGACTCTGCGGGAGGAAGACTTTATGTCAGAGGTGGTAAAAAACATCGTGCTTGTTCATGGCGCGTTTGCGGACGGTTCAAGCTGGTCGAAAGTGATTCCGTTGCTGGAAGAGAAGGGCTACCGCGCGGTCGCCGTGCAGAATCCGATGACCTCACTCGCTGACGAAGTGGCATTCACGAAGCGAATCATTGCGCTGCAGGACGGACCCGTAATCCTGGTAGGCCACTCCTGGGGAGGCGCGGTGATCACTCAGGCTGGCGATGATCCCAAGGTGGTCGGCTTGGTGTATGTGACGGCCTATGCACCCGAAGTCGGGCAATCCGCGAACGATGCGAGCGCTCCATTTGGCTGGACGGACGGTCAGAAGCAGATTCGCGTAAACGGGGATGGGTTCGCTACGGTGACTTCCGAAGGCATGCTCGAAAATATTGCGGAAGGGCTGCCGCTGGCCGAACGGAAACTTGCGTTTGCGGTACAAGGCCAAAGCTACGGTCCGATGTTCGACGAAAAGCTCACGGTAGCTGCATGGAAGACCAAGCCCACCTGGGCCGTCATTTCGACAAGAGATCGTATGCTTCCGCCAGCGATGGAAGAATCAGCCGCCAAGAGGATGGGCGCGGTGACAACCACTGTGGCGACCTGCCACATGTCCATACTGCAGGACCCAGCGACGGTCGCAGCGGTTATCGACGAGGCTGCGAGAAATGCGATATCTAAACAAACAGAAATTGAAAGAGCAAGGACAGCTCGGCAGGGGCAATAAGATATCGGTCCTCTTCGGTGTATCCCTCTGGGATGAATCCCTGTGGGAGTCACGGAGACTTGGAGGAAACCAATGGGATCGGATGCGGGTAGCGGCGAAAAAACTGATTGGAGAAACCACGGGCTGCGAATTATCCGCAGCGGCGAACTGAGCACCGACACGGCGCAGACTGTGGGAATGACGCGGGCGGAAGCGATCTCCCATGCTCGCGTCGGCGCGCAAAAACTTTGGGCCGGGACGGTGGTGGTGCATCCGGATGCCAAGACGGGGCCGCATCATCACGGGGAACTCGAAACCGTCATCTATGTTGTTCGAGGCCGCGCGCGATTTCGCTGGGGAGACCGTCTGGAGTTTGTGGACGAAGCCGGGCCGGGAGATTTCGTTTACGTTCCGCCCTACGTCCCGCACCAGGAACTGAACGCCAGAAAGGACGAGCCGGTGGAAGCCGTGATCGTGCGCAGCGGGCAGGAGCCGGTGGTCGTGAATCTGGACATCCCGAGCCCGGAGGAAAATCCCGCGACGCCGCAGCCCGATCCTTTTCATTCCGCCCCCGGCAAATTCTGAGCGGGAGCATTTCACTTCGCTGGGGATGGCAACTGCTGCCGCGCAGCCGCTAATCAAGCGCCCGGTTCTCGGCGTCCGGTAATTCGACTAATCAGGAGTTGACAGAACCGGTCCCGGCGTTGTTCGCCGCCGAGCGGCCATCATTCCGCCAAGGGCACAGGCAACGGCCGGAAACAATGCAGCGACCGTCTGCTGTACTCGGTCGACGAGCACCGGAGGCTGCGCCCAGTGGAACCCGAAAAATCCCAAGACAGCGTAAAGCAGAACCGGAAATATGACCCAGCCTACCGGTCGCTCGGATTCACACAGCCAGACGACTGCGGCACCCGCCCCAGCAGCTACAATCGCCTTGGGCAGATGCACCACCAGCGGCAGTACGACCGCACTCTCGAAATCACCGCTATAGATGATGCGGTCAGTTAGTCTCTGATAACCAATTGACAAAAAGAAGTTTAACCACCCCGCTAGATAGTACGCCCCGGCGCCGATCAAGAGATTCCTAGCTGTCACAATATTACGGAATGGATTCATACCACTATCGTAAACCCCGGGCTGGGAAATGTTGCACAGCGAGCGGACTTCCTGCGACCTATCGGATAATCCCTGATTAACGCGGAACGGACAAGTGGGTTTTCTTTATCTGACGCTCGGCTAGGGGCTTGGCTGGGGTGAACTTTCCCACGCGCTTTATTTTCGAGGGCTGGGAACTTTCAGCGGCCTTTTCATCGCGTCCGCCATCGTATCTTCTGTTGTCTCCGATACGGATTTGTTGCCTTCGTCGAACAACCGGTCTTCCATTTCATCGTCAGGCGTTCGCGGCTGCGGAAATTCAAAGCCACAATGAGAACACTTGACCAGCGAGCTAGAGGTCTTGCCGCATTTCGTGCATTTTATCGAGTCCATGATCTCTCCTATCTCAGGGTGACCTAGCAGCATTTTACTCCACGGCCGCACTTGGCAACGTTCTAATAGGGGCAGCGTTTCGGCGGCTCAGTGGAGGAATGCGAAGGGGCGGGAAAACCGCCCCTCCGAAACGATCAGGCTCTTGATGCTTGTAACGTCAATTGTTCTGCTTGTGGCCGGCTAGGCCGGCTATGTTTTTTGCTGGTGCTACGACAACTTCGACGGTCAGCTCTTTTTCAGCTCGGACCCAATCCTCGACAGCTTTTCCGGGTCCGCTGCCGCGTCGCACGTACAGCTCGTACGCTCGGTGAGCGATATCTTCTCTGGATGGTTCATTGTGTTCGATCATGGCAACCTCCTTGATTATCGGCGCGAGCCCAGGAAACTCGGCTCCGCCGGATGTGAACTGGGTAGAACTACTTGCCGTTTGTTGCGACGCTGACTTTGATCTGCTTCGGCTTGGACTCTTCACGCTTGGCCATGTGCAGAGTCAAGATACCGTTGCGGTAGTCGGCGCGAATGTTTTCCGCGTTGACTGTGTTCGGCAGCGAAAAGCTCCGCATGAATGAACCATATGCGCGTTCGATGCGAAGGTAATTGTCTTCCTTGACGCCGGTGTCGAACTTGCGTTCTCCGCGGATGGTCAAAGTGTTGTTGGTAATGCGGACGTCGATGTCTTTCTCTTGAAAATCCGGCAGTTCGGCCTTTACGACCAATTCATTCTCGGTTTCGTAAATGTCCACGGCCGGCGCCCAGGTTGCTAGGTCAGCATGAGCCGAGCGGTCGCGAATAAAACTGTCGTCGAATAGACGATTGACTTCGTTCTGTAGCGTAAGACCACGTAATTGGTCTCTGTGCGTAGTGGTATTCATGGATCTCCTTAAATATATTGCGGTTTGGTGTGGCCGAGGGTGGATCAGGTAACTTCCGTCTGATTCAGGTGAACTGAAGAATCCAGGGTCCGTAATCACACTGTGCGCATGCGCTGCTGTTGTCAATGGAATAGCGACACGGAAACGAAAGTAATTTATTTTTTGCGCGTAGGTGCTTCGCAGCAGAGGCTTTAAAGCTTTCAGGCGAATTCGATTGATTTCCGCTGTAGAGCAGCAATTCGCGTCTTCCGGCTAATTCAACCACTTGCTTCTCCATCGAAAACCAGTATTGTTAGAAGACCTTCAGCAACGAGATGATATCTCTCGCTAAGCACCGATGCCACTGAGCAAGAACTTAGGTGGCATCACGTTGTACATTGGAATCGGGTTATTGTTCGTATGTCTAGTTGTTATCGGTGCTTTTTACGCACCCACGGCCTCGGAGTTTGCTTCGCATTGGCTCGTTTTCGCCGGCGTATCGGGATTTGTGTTTGGTTACCAGCTCCACGACTTCTGGCGCTTTAGGACAACGGCGCGGTTTTGGTTAGCATTGCTTCTACTCTTCGCATGCCACTTCGCACTTTGGGTATTCTATGTACATCCCCATTTCGGGGGCGATCCACGATTGTTCGCTGGGTTTTTGATCGCATTTCTAGAATATGTTGTCGTCTCAATCGTCATGAACATAGTTCTTCGCACTAAATAAATGAATCCAGCGCCTGATAAACTCGCCACGGCGAGCAGGCCATCAGCGGGGCGGGGCGTTAAGCAAATGTGTACATTGTAATTATGTATGACGCGGCGCGGCCGCGATGATAATAATGGGACTATATTTCTGAGAGGAATCTCAACTACGCGGATTGCGGAACCCGTGATGTCACAAGCGATTCAGCATGCTCGTAGTTCCCGCCCACGTAACACGGTCGTATGGGTGTTTGGTGCACTAGGACTTTTCATCCCGATCGTACTTTACTCCTTAGTGTCTTTTGCAGATCGCGACCTTCATACCCACTCTCGTTTGAGTCATTTCCTCTGGTCCATCGCGATTCCATATCTATGGCCCTCAGCGGCTGCTTTGTTGCTTGCAACAGCAAACAACCTAGGAGATTCAATTGTATTTTGGACAATGTCTCTGGTTTTGAATGTGATTATTTATGCAGCGGTAGGATTTGCACTATCCCGTTTGAGCAGATTCGCTTTCGGATCGGGAACCAAATCCAATGACATAGGAAGGTAGCCGCGTCCATTGAGTTTGAGTCACTTGCCTGAAACGCGCCTACCGGACAACACGCTCGTGACGGCGAGCGGACTTACCGCGGCGGGGCGTTTTTTACGTATTTGTCGAACCAGCGGAGCATTTCGTAAACGTACTGTTCGTTGGACTCCAGTGCCGCGTACCAATGCGGCTCGTGCGGGAGGATGACCAAGCGAGTGGTGCCGCCGTTACCTCGAATGGCCTCGAAGAGCTTGGTGGATTGTATCGGCGTGGTGCCGGGGTTGGCGTCTTCTGCGCCGTGCATCAGCAGGAGCGGCGTCTTCAATTTGTCGGCGGAGAAAAACGGAGAGACTTTCAGATAGACATCCGTGGCCTCCCAAACGGAGCGGCGCTCGTTCTGAAAACCGAAAGGCGTGAGCGTTTTGTTGTAAGAGCCGCTGGTTGCGACGCCGGCGCGGAACAAGTCGGAATGGGCCACCAGATTCGCGGTCATCAAAGCGCCGTGGCTGTGCCCGGTGACGCCGATGCGGTTGGGGTCGGCAACGCCGAGCCGCACGGCCTCGTCCACCGCGGCTTTGGCATCGGCGACGAGCTGTTCCAGATACGTGTCGTAGGCTTTCTTCGGGTCGCCGACGATGGGGAACGAAGCGCTGTCAATGATCGCGTAGCCCGCGAGAAGCAGCAGTTTATATTGCCGTAGGCGCGTGAAAGTTTCCTGCGAGCCGGAAACTTGGCCGGCTTTCGAGGCGTCGGCATAGTCGAGAGGATAGGCATTCAGAATGGCGGGAACGCGCGTGCCTTCCTTATATCCGGGTGGGGTGTAGAGGGTGAAGGACAAATCCAGCCCGTCGGCGCGTTTGTACTTCACCAAGCGCTTTTTGATCGCGCGCACTTCCGGCGTGGGATCGGGAATGTGGGTTAGCGCGACGCTGGTGGAAGCAAAAACCGCTTCTCCCGCGGGCGCAGCGACGGGATTTCCAAGCGATCGCACAAATGCATTCGGCGGATCGTCCGGCGATTGATGCCAGGTGATAAACGTGTGCGCGTCCGGCCCGGTGAAGGAAAGAAATTGCTCGAAGGAAGTCTTGTCGCTGCGAAACAGACGTTCGTATTTTACGGCATTGAGATCGAGGCGGTCGAGAAACGGCCGGTCGCCGTCGGGCGAAGCCCCGGTTCCATCTAGGTAGATCGAATCGCCGTCCATACGAATCAGAGAGAAGCCGTTCGGGGCCTGGCGCGTCACCGGATTGCCGGGGTTTGCATATCTGTCGTCGGTGGAAAGATCCCAAAGCAAGCGAGGCTTCCGTTGCAGATCATCAACGTTGATAACGAAGGTTCGCACCCAGTGCCGGTTTTCATCGAACTCGTACAAAAGAGCGATGCTCGGCTTTTCGCTCCAGGAGAAGCCGGCATAACGCTGCTCGGTACGCGTGATTTCCACGGCGGGTGAATCGAACGGCGCCTTCAGCAGCATAATCTTGTCGCGAGCCGGAACATTTACGTTCCAGTCGCCCCCATCCAGCGCTTCGGCCCAGACGAGCGTCGCCGGATCGGTGGCACGCCAGGAAAATTCGCGCGGACCGAGCGGAACGCCATGAACGGGAACGCGATCCGCCAACGGAAGGGAAGCGATGGTATGAGCGACAACGTGCGCGCGATCCGCTGTGTCCCAGACTTGGACTTCTTGCGGGAAACGATCGTAGGTGGTGACGTACGAGTAGGGCTTGTGGATCGCGGTGACGAGTATGTGGCGCCCATCCGGCGCGGGATCGAGCGAAAAGTAATTCGCGGGCTTTCCCACGGGCGTGATGTCCGCGGTGGCCGCGTCAACGAAAGCAAGTTGCGAGGCCGCGAAGTAATCAAAGACATCCTCGTCGTGCTTGTTCCCCAGCGTGTCGCGATTTTCGTAGGTGCTGCTCTCTCCTTTTTCGCCGGTGGTTTCCTGAATGCTGGGACCGGGCGGCACGATTGGTTCGGGCGGCGGCGCGCCCGTACCCTCGGGCACCAGTTTGACCAAAAGAGTTTTCTGGTCCGGCATCCATTGCATCTCGTCGCCGAACATGGGGTTCAAGCGCGCTCCGGGCACTTGATGGACCTCGCCGGTCTTTGCGTCGCCGATCCAGAGTTCGACAGAATCAGAAGCGATATTCACGAACGCGAATCGCTTTCCGTCCGCGGACCAGATTGGCTGGCCGGGGCAGGCGCTCTCGGGAAGCGCGACATGAATCTGCTCGCCATCGGAGACACGCACCAGTTCAATGCTGCGGGCGCAGGGAGTGATTCCGTAACCGCCGGGCGTGTCGTGCTTGCTGTGATTCCTTGGCTCCACGCGCACGCCTGCTAGTCGCAAGAAAGGCGTGGCCACGCGGGAAATCGAGGGATAGTCGCGCCAGGAAATCAGCAGAATCGCGTCCTGCGTCGGGCTTACCTCGGGCCTTGGCGGCGAGGGCGCAAGCATCACATCCAGAATGTTCTTCGGAGGCAGGTTATATCCAGATGCGGTTTCGCTCGGAGCCGCCGGTGTTGCGGTCGCGTTCGACGAAGGTGAGTTTGACTGCGCTGCGATGGGCAAAGACGCCATGCAGGCAACCAGCGCTCCGACCAAGAGGCGGTTCAAGGCGTTCTGGACTGGCATAGTTTCCCTCCGCTTCAATTCACCTGCAAAAACCGGCAGATAGCTGAATACTTCGTGGCTTTATGTACTTTGCTCAACCGGCAACGACGCTGAAATCTGCAAGTCGCCGGTCATGCTAGCTTGCATGTCTGAGATAGTCAACGAATGGGGCCAACTTGAGGGTCGAGTCCTGAATAACGCGTTTAGCGGACGAATGGAATACGAGGGCATAGTAGAACCCTTGAGACTGAGGCGTATGGAAGATCCTGGTACTGTCACGTCTTCTCTTGCTTGGTAGAAACCCTGGCCGAGACGATGCTTTGTATTTCCTGTTAAAGGCCGCACAGTTGAGCGCCGTTATTCGACGGAGATCGAACGAAAGCGCTCAACAGGCGTCTTCACCGTCGCCGTACTCCAAAAAAATCCTGACTTCGGCGACATTCAATTTGGAAGCCGGTCGGCCACTTTCGCCACCCCAGCTTGTGCGCAGACTTCATCCTTGTCTCCGCCGGGAGCCCCTCCCACACCGAGAGCGCCTACGATGGCATTTTTCGACTTGAACGCCACTGCGCCCGGAAGCGCCATAACATTGCGCATGGTTGCGAGCCGCGGCGCAAAGGGACTGGTCTTCACCAGATCGAAAAACTTGCCAGAGGTATCAAAGTCGAAAATAGGCCCCAAAGTGACCACCGTGTACGCCTTGTCGAAACTCGATTCTGAAGTATGGATGGTGGCTCCATCGCCGCGAAGGGCTACCTGCGGCACTCCATCCATGTCCACGACGGTTGCGGTCACAAAATATCCGTGTTGGGCACACACACGAACAGCCTCAGTCGCGGCCTCAAGCGCAAGACTAAGTGGCAAAACGTAGTGATAGACAGTTGTTTGGGACGGTTGTGAGGACGAGACCTCGGTTAGCGGGGCCGCCTGCACTTGGGCGCAGACTGTACTCGGAGCTGCCAGCCCGGCCAGCAAGGAGACGAATAGGAGATGCAACAGTGGATGTTTCATGAAAATACTCTTACAACTGCCAGTGGTCTGGATGTTGTCTGAGCGCGAGGCTATTTCCAAAGTCATGTGAGTTCTCCTTGAACTTAATGGCAATTGTGCGTCGCAGAATCGATCAGAGAATGGCAACGCATAAATTCTTTAAGCCAGAAACGAGGAGACGAGTCTGGTTCAGGTTGCGGCCGGCTAGGGCGGCTATGGTTTTTGTTGGTGCTACGACAACTTCGACGGTCAGCTCTTTTTCAGCTCGGTGAGCGATATCTTCTCTGGATGGTTCATTGTGTTCGATCATGGCGTGCCTCCTCGGTTGTCGTTAACTTCCGCGTGTTCAGGTGAACTGAAAAATCCCAGGTCTTCAATGCACGCTTGCTATGGGGCGCACACGAGTGGCCACGGAACGCGCTAATTAATGGCTTAGAATCAATTTCTTAGGATCACATACACTGTTCCATTGAGGAAATTTCTTCGCCTCACCGGCGTATATGGAGTACCAGGTTAGGCGCTTTGAGCGAACGCACCCTTGCGGGTCGAGTTCTGATTAACGCGTTTAGCGGACGAATGGAATACGAGGAGGGAGCTTGTCCGGCAATCCGACTAACCAGGGGTCAGTCCGCTGCCTGCCAAAAACAATTCCGCTCCTGTAGTCTGATCTGCACAGAGTTTGCGACGCCTAAAATACCAACTTTAAACCGAACTCGATCGTGCGTGGCGCACCAAGCGCGAAGACGCCGGTGCCTACGCCGACCCGCACGGAGTCAGCCCCCGCGTATGTCGTTCCGTTCAGAGAACCCGCGCCGCCCGTGAGGATACCGCTAAGCACGTTGCCCGGAATATTGAAGTTCGCAAAGTTGAACAAATTGTAGGCGCTGACGCTGGGCTGAATCGACAGCTCATGCTCTTTGATGTTTACCTTCCCGACCCAGGTCAAACTCACATCAAATGTCTTCAGCCAAGTGAGCCCCACTTCCCCCGGCACGACCGGAGAGAGCGCCGGAGCCACTCCTCCCAGCGCCTGCAACTGCGCCAGCGTAAACAAACCATTGTTGATAAGAACATTGCCGGCCGGAGTCGGGTTGTTCGCGACGGTGTTGTTGTAATTATTCACAACGTTGGGCAAATCGCCCAGAGAAACGCTGCGCATGAACGCGCCTTGCTTGGTTCCGGGGATCGGGTCGCCCACCGTACCATCGCCGTTGAAGTCTGTGCTGAAAATTTCTCCGGCTCCGTTGCCGGTAACGGGAACTGCGAGCGCGCTAGCCAGCGGGCTGTCGAAGTGAAAAATCATCCCGAGGCGGAAATGTGCCGGCATATCTGCGTAGCCACCGAAAGAAAACTGGTGGGTGCGATCGAGCGCAGAAGGGCCGCTGAAGCCGCAGGGCTTGTTGTTATCAATTGTCGGATTGACAAAGTCTTGATCGGCTGCGGCCGGAGAGGTCCCCGCGGAAGTGGTTAGGGCAGCTCCGCAATTCGTAAACCGTGAAAGAGAATAGGCGAACTGGAAGTTTAAGTACTTCACTCCGCGCACCGGGGTTTTAACGTTGTCGACTAACTTGATGTCCAGCGCGTTGTACACCGAACGCCCGATAGGATAAAGAAACGTTACCAGTCCGAGGTCAGGGTTAACTCCGGTGAAGGCGCACGGATAGCTCGTACCCAAGCCGGTTTCGCAACCGCTGATTCCGAGGTCGGCCGCGGAATCAAGACCGAAGCCCCCAAAATCCGACATTGTCGCCGGGCCCGGAACGGGATTCATCGGAGTTGCGGGATGTAGGCCCGGACAAGCGGCGATAGCGGCATTGATGCTTCCCACGCCACACGCAGCGAGAGTGGCTGCTATAGCTTGTTGTGCAGCGGATTTATTGAAGAATCTAACGTCGCCACTGTGGTTCGCGTCGACGCCGATCAAATAATGTAAATTTACGTTGCGAAGATAATCCACGCTAAGCACCATTCCGGGCATTATCTCTCGCTGAATTCCGGCGTTCATTTGGATTGAGTAGGGCGTCCTGTACTTGGGTGCCAGCGCGCCCAGAAATATCCCGGATCCACTAGAAATCAGATTGGGAATGTATGACGGGTTCGGCGCGCTTGCGCCGACAGCCTTCGAGGCCTGTTGGTAAGTTGTTTGGAAGGTTGCGACGCATTGCGCGGCGGTCATCCCGCTGCAGTTGCCGGCGCTAGGCCCGAGCGTAGCGCCTATCAGGGAAGTACATATTCCGCTCGCCGTTGTCGCGTCAACCCCGCCCAAAAAACCCTGAGACCCATCGGGCAGAGGAACTGCCACGCCCGACCCGCCGACGCAGGGAGTGGGGTTTGCAAGAAACGCACCGGTGGCAAGACGTTCCGGACGATCAAACTCGGCATTGTTCCAGATAGCATTTTCATAGAACACGCCGATTCCGGCCCGAATTACCGTCTTGGAGTCTTTGCGCGGATCCCACGCCACGCCAAGTTGTGGACCAAAATTGTGGTTCGGCTGGTTGACTCGGTTGGCCAAGCCAGGCATCACAGCATTGAGTTCAGTCGCCGCAGTGCCAGTAAACGCCGGCAGGTCGCTGTCTGTCCGTCCGGTGTCGCGCACGTAGCGCACTCCGTAGGTGACGGTAAGATTGGGCTTCACTTTCCAGCTATCGCCGACGTACAAACCGATCCGGTTGTCTGGAGGAGTGCCGCTGCAAGGTTCGTTGAATGCCGGGATTTCGGTGTCACAATCCTCTCCGTTGCCCAGAGTTACGTTGTCCAACGGATAATTGAGCGGGCAAGAGACGGCAGGGATTCCGCCGGGACATGCCGGACCGTTCATGGCATTGGCGATCTCTTGTGTGCTTCCAATCGGGCTAACGTTTGCGGTGATCGCGCTGAATGAAAATAGTCCGCCGCCACGCAGGCGGTTGTAGGAGGCGCCATAGCGGAGAATATGCGCGCCAAGCAATTTACTGCCGTCGTACTTAATTTGGCGATCCGTCTGGAAAGTTTGCTGCGGGGCCAGAAAATTGGGGCCGGTAAGAAAGCCGAAGCTGGCGAAATTTAGACTAACCGGGAAATTCGCGAACGGAAGGTTCGATCCGAGAACTGTATCGCCCAGGTTGTTGATAAATTTCAAGTATTCAAAGCGGAAGCTGTGCGTATATCCGCCCTTGGTGGTGAAATCGGCGCCCACCACGTTCGTCCGGGTATAGTTCTTATCCTCGAACGGCTGATAGCCAATAGTCCCGCCAGTGGCGACCGCCAAGCTGTCGAAATAACTGAAGCGGTAAAACATGTGGACGTTTTTCCAGAATTGCCAATCGAGCCTAGCGTCATAATCGGTTTCCCGGAACGGAGTAGCGGTGTTTCCGGTAAAGACATCGAACGGCGCAGCAGGCACGATCGGCGCGAGGAGGTTCTGGTTTGTATGTTCCACGTCGAGGAAGAAGAAGAGCTTATCTTTCAGAATCGGGCCGCCGAAATTGCCGCCGTCTTGGTTGCGCTGATACGGTGAAGGGGGTCCGGGAAGAGCCGCAGAGACGTCGCTATCTCGAAAAAGGGCAAAGCCTTCGCCGTGATAAGCATTCGTTCCAGAGCGAGTGGTAACGTTCACGGCACCCGAGGAGGTGAGTTCGTTCGAAAGGTCCAAGGTGGACTGGCTGATCTGAAACTCGTCGATCGCACTTGCAGGAATATTTTCAGTCGTGGTGCCCACGGTCTCGTCGCTTACGTCCACGCCGTCCACTTCAATGCGGGCCGTGCGGCCAAAGCGGCCGCCCACGGAGATGGACGAGAAGCCCACTTTCGTGGGGTCGAAGTCGGCGCCATCCTGAATTTGCACGCCGGGCTCGAGTTGCGCCAGATCGAGGAAGTTTCTGCCGTTCACAGGCAAGTTCTCGATTTGCTCCCGGTTCAAAACTCCCTGAACGCTGGCCTGCTCGGTGTTGACAGCTACGGCTTGCTCGGCCACTTCAACCACCGTGTTCGCCGCGCCTACTTGAAGAGTAAAGTTGATACCCGAAACGACGCCCACTTTTACGATCACGCCCTCTTCGACCGTCTTGAAACCCGTCGCTTCGGCGCGAACCGAATAATTTCCCGGAACGAGCGCGCCGGAATTATATGCGCCTGCCGACGAGGTGGTGACTTTGAGAGCCTGACCGGTGTCTTTATTGGTGATGCCAATCTTGGCGCCTTCTACGACCGCGCCGCTCGGGTCCGTGATCGTTCCCTGAATGCTTCCGGTGGCGGTGGTGCTCTGCGCACGCAGTGGTGTCACTCCCCAAAAACTATATGCTTCGAGTATGGTGAACAGGATTAGTATTCCAATTCGAGTAGGCCGATGTGAAGTCATGTCATCCCTCCCGAAGTCCTAGTTGTGTACTTAGTCGCGGTATACATTTCGCGCGGCGACGAGTCAAGGACAAACGCCAAGTCGATTGCAAGCGAAGGGCCACGATCAATGGCAAAATCGATGAAACAAACTACTCACCGATGGCTTGTGGGGTTATCCGACTAATCGGGAGTTACTAACTTCGGGGAAGAGAAGCGTGAGCCCCCCGCCAAAGCGAGAGGCTCACGTTCGATGACTAGAGGGCTGTAACGTTTGCCGCCTGTAAACCCTTGGGGCCTTTTGTGACCTCAAATTCAACCGCCTGTCCTTCGTTCAGAGACTTGTATCCGTCCCCTTGAATGGCCGAGAAATGACAGAAAAC
>Ga0302180_10002498_pt1 | contig 14252 bp, 14 predicted proteins | sample I_Palsa_E3_2_FD_200575 | JGI IMG/M metagenome (GOLD analysis project Ga0302180, IMG submission 200575) | Peat permafrost microbial communities from Stordalen Mire near Abisko, Sweden - I_Palsa_E3_2 | ecosystem: Environmental > Terrestrial > Soil > Palsa > Peat permafrost | place: Sweden... | reverse complement strand
GGCGACGGAGCGGAGGGCGAAGACGTCACCGCTAACGTGAAAACGCTTTCGGACATTCCGCAACGGCTCAAGGGCAAGAATGTGCCGGCAGTGTGCGAGGTGCGCGGCGAGGTTTACATGACCAAGCACGCCTTCCTGGCGCTCAATCGCAAACAGGCCGAGGCCGGTGCTCCGCTTTACGTCAACCCGCGAAATACCGCGGCCGGCTCGCTGCGGCAGAAGGATCCCTCGATCACCGCCTCGCGGCCGCTCGGCTTTTTTGCTTACGCCTGGGGTGAAATGAGTGAGATGCCGGCCGATACGCAGTCCGGCATGATCCAATGGTTCGAGCGCTGCGGCTTTAAGACCAATCCGCTCGCCAAAATGTGCCGTTCGGTCGACGCGCTCCTAAAATTTCATCGTGAGATCGAAGCGCAACGCGCAACGCTCGATTACGATATCGACGGCGTCGTCTACAAGGTGGACCGCCTCGACTGGCAAGAGCGCCTCGGTTTTGTCTCGCGCTCGCCGCGCTGGGCGATTGCGCACAAATTTCCGGCGGAACAGGCGACCACGATCGTCAGGGACATTGAAATTCAAGTCGGCCGCACCGGTGCGCTGACGCCGGTCGCCAAGCTCGAGCCGGTAACGGTCGGCGGCGTCGTGGTGCAGAATGCGACGTTGCACAACGAAGAGGAAATCAAGCGGCTCGACGTCCGCAAAGGCGACACGGTGCGCATCCAGCGCGCGGGCGATGTCATTCCGCAGGTGCTCGGCGTTGTCCTTGAAAAGCGCAGATCCGGCGCTGAGCCGTATAAATTCCCGACCAAGTGCCCGTGTCCTCTTCACACTGACGTTGTGCGCGAGACCATCGCCGGCGGTGAGGCGGGAGCGCGCGGCCGTTGCACGGGCGAGTTTGCCTGTCCCTATCAGGTGCTCGGCCACCTTGAACACTTCGTCTCCCGCCGCGCCTTTGACATCGACGGATTGGGCGAAAAGCAGATCGAGTTTTTCCACGAGCAGGGCTGGGTGAACGAGCCCGCCGATATTTTCACGCTGCAGCGGCGCAACGGCAAATTCACGCTGAAGGAAACTGGCAAAAAAATCCGCCTTGAAGAGGTCGAAGGCTTTGGCGCGACCTCGGTCCGAAATCTATTCAACGCCATCGACGCCAGGCGCGAGATCGCGCTCGAGCGGTTCATTTATGCGCTCGGCATCCGTCACGTCGGCGAAACAACGGCTGTCGCACTGGCGCGCGGCTACGGCACTTGGCAAGCCTTTCACGATGCTTGCCTCAAGCTTGCCAAGGGTGACGACGAGACCAAACGGGAGATGGATGCGCTCGATCAGATCGGCGACACCGTGATCGAGAGCTTAAGCGAATATTTTGCCGAGTCGCACAACCGCCGCCGCGTTGAGCGGCTGGCCGAGCACGTCCATATCCTCGACGCCGAAAAGCCGCGGGCGGACTCGCCGGTCGCCGGCAAGACCGTGGTGTTCACGGGCACGCTGGAGAAAATGACGCGCGACGAAGCTAAAGCCTCGGCCGAGCGTCTCGGCGCCAAGGTCTCCGGCTCGGTTTCGAAGAAGACGGATTACGTTGTCGCTGGCCCCGGCGCCGGCTCGAAGCTAACCGAAGCGAAAAAGCTTGGTGTGCACGTGCTCACCGAAGACGAATGGGTCAAGCTTATTCGTTGAAGACGAAATGAACCGGCTTTAGATGAAAGAAGCGAGGGCGAACCTTGCGTGCTGAAAAGCCCGCGTGGCTGCCCTCGCTCCGTAGGTCTCACTCAAACACCGTCCGCGTCGCTAAATTCTGCCGACCAAGACTAATATGATGACGATAATCAGGACCAGGCCGAGGCCTCCGCCGGGGTAATAGCCCCAGCCGTTGCTATACGGCCACGTCGGCAACGCGCCGACAAGCAGCAGAATGAGAATAATGATTAGAATCGTCCCGAGCATGTTCCTCGCTCCTGGCTCGGAGTTGCGGAAGTCACCGCTCCGGCGTGAAATCGCCGGGGCGATCTCCGAAAGATCGCGAGCCGTCAAAGTTCCAACCCGCGGAAAAAACGGCGTGGTGGCGCAAAAGTTCCATCGTTGCTGTGCGTTGTTCGCGAATGCCTTGGGGCGCGCCGCGTGTTGGTTAATTTTTGCGGCGTTGCCGGCGACGCGCCGCCGGACGGGGCTTTAACGCGCGTTTTCTAGCGGCGCTCGGGTGGGATGGTCGCGGCGAGCAACCAGGCGCGGGTCGACAAATCGACCAGCGGTGCGATGTGTTCGCGCACGCGGGAGTGATAAGCGTCGAGCCACAACATCTCCTCGGCGGTCAGCATGCCCGGCTCGATCAACCGCATGTCGATCGGCGCCAGCGTCAGCGTTTCAAAGGCATTGACCGGCTTTTCCGCTTCCGCCGCCGCCGGCCCTTCCGTCACCAAGATCAAATTCTCCAGCCGGATGCCGTAGGCATCCGCGCGATAATAGCCGGGCTCGTTGGAGAGGATCATGCCGCGCTTGAGCGGCACGGTGCCAAGCTTGGAAATGCGCGCCGGCCCCTCGTGCACCGACAAATAGCTGCCGACGCCGTGACCGGTGCCGTGATCAAAATCATGTCCGGCCTGCCACAGAAACTGGCGCGCGAACGAATCGATCTGCGCGCCCGTGGTGCCGTCCGGAAACACGGTGCGGGCGATGGCGATGTGACCTTTGAGTACGCGGGTGAAATTTTGCCGCATCTCGGGAGAGGGGGTTCCGACTGCGATAGTGCGCGTGATATCGGTCGTGCCGTCCTCATATTGTCCGCCGGAATCGAGCAGAAACACTTCGCCGGGTTCGATGCGGCGATTGCTTTTGCGTGTTACGCGGTAATGCACGATGGCCGCGTTCGGCCCGGCCCCGGCGATGGTGGGGAACGAGACGTCCTTGAGCAGCCCGGTCTCGCGCCGAAAGCTTTCCACGGCCTCGACGGCGTCGATCTCGGTCAATTGCCCGCGCGGCGCCTGGCGATCGAACCAGGCAAGGAAACGCGTTACCGCCGCTCCGTCGCGTTGGTGCGCGGCGCGCGCGCCGGCGATCTCGGCGGAGTTTTTCACCGCCTTCATCGCCGCGATCGGATCGGGTCCGCGAACGATTTCGCCGCCATTCTCGACAATCAGGCGCGCGATCGCTTCAGGACAGGTCGAAGGATCCAGCCGCAGGCTGCGCCCATCTTTGCCGAAGCTGGTGAGATCGCGCTCGAAGGCCGCGTTCGGGCGGACGTCCGCGACCTCTTCCAGTCGCTGGCGCATGCCGGTGCCGAGCTTGCGCAGATCGACGAACAAAACCGGCCGACCGTCCTTTGGCACGGTGGCAAACGCGAGCACCACCGGCGTGTGCGCAACGTCGCTGCCGCGGATGTTGAACAGCCATGAGATCGCTTGCGGATCGGACACCAAAAGCGCATCGCCCGAGAGCTTCTGCACCTCGGCGCGCACGCGCGCGAGCTTCGACGGCACGTCCTCGCCGGCGTAACGCATGTCGTGCGGCACCACCGGACCGAGCGGCGGTTGCGGCCGGTCGGTCCAAATCGCGTCGATCGGATTGTCTTCCACCGGAACGAGCTGGGCGTCAGCGGCCGCACAGGCCTTGGCGAGCCGTTCGGCGCCTTCGATAGTGTGCAGCCATGGCGAATAACCGAGACGCGCGCCCGCGGCCACATTTGCCTCGATCCAAGCCGTCGGCGGACTCTCGATCAAATGCTCGATGCTAAAAATTGCGGGGTCGATTTCCTCCCGCACCTGTACCTGATAACGGCCGTCGACGAAAACGACGGCGCGGTCGGCGAGCACAATGGCAAGGCCGGCGGATCCGGTGAAACCGGTGAGCCAGGCGAGCCGCTCGGCGCACGGCGGCACGTATTCGTTCTGAAAACGATCGGCGCGTGGCACGATGAATCCGTCGAGCCCACGTGCCCTCAGTAGCACCCGCAGCGCCGATATGCGCAACGCGGTCTCGGTGCGGTCGGTGCGATCGTCGAACGATTGGAAATGCGCTTCAAACATGGCGGCAATCTAGTGTGGCGGTTCAGAAGTCCGCATCATTCTCGCCGCGAACGCATCATGCGGGCTTCTGAACCAAAGGCCACACTACAATGACGATTTGCCAGTGTCCTTTCGATTCCGAAGTTCGCAAACGAGAGTGCCACACCATGATACGAACTTCGGAATCGGGACACTAGAGCATGGCGCCGGAAAGGGGAAACCAGTTATGCCGGGAAATGGCTGGTTAACAAAAAAAGCTATTTGCGGCATAGCGCTCGATGCGAGTCATGGTTATGCGCGCGGGCTTGATCGGCGGAGGTGCGAGCGCGGCAAACGGCGGCGCGCGAGCACAAGTGTCACCCATCCGTCAAGCTCGATGCGACTCTCGAGCGCAAGCGGACGATAGGCCGCGATCACCGCGTTCGCCTGCGCGCGCAATAGGCCCGAGAGCACGATGCGGCCGCCGGGCGCAATCCGGCGCCGCAGCGGCGATGCCAACCGCAGGAGCGGCTGCAGCAAAATGTTCGCGAAAATAATTTCGAAGCCGCGCGCCGACGACAATCTGGCCGTGCACACGCTGTTGGCTTTCTCGATCCACACCAGCGCCGCCGCCCGATTTAACCGCACGTTTGTTCGCGCCACCGCGACCGCTTCGGGATCGATGTCAGTGGCGATGACGCGCCGGCGCAGCGCTCGCGCCGCCGCAATCGCGAGAACGCCGCTGCCGGTGCCGATGTCGAGAATGCGCGCTCCGCTCATCCGCCGCGCGCGAGCGCGCGGCTCACGCAGCGACTTGCTGATCCGGTCGAATGCCAGCAGGCAGCCGCGCGTGGTGCCATGATGGCCGCTGCCGAACGCGAGGGCCGCCTCGATTTCGATGCCGATGCGGTTGATCGGAACCCGGCCGCGATCGTGCCCGCCGTGCACGACGAAGCGGCCGGCTTCGACCGGCGTCAAACCTTGCAGGCTTTCACCGACCCAATCGGCGGCGTCGAGCCGCGAGAAGCGCAGCGCGCGAGCCGCCGCGTGGCCGGCTGCGGCGCCGATGGCGGCGCGCAACTTCTCCCGGTCACGCGAGCGGCGAAAATAAACGGCAAGCGCGCACGTCCCCTTGCCGGTCTCGGCGATGCTGACCGCGATGTCGCTGTCGGCGAGGCGATCGGCCAATTGTTCCGCAAGGTTATGCGCAACTTGTTCAGCGATTGTCAGACGGCCGACGAACGTCGGCGCAGCGCGGGACATCTCCGGTAACACGCTTAATCGCCTGACATTTTCGGAATCATGCGCGCCGTTAACAGGCGCCATGGACGGAAGCCGGACTCTGTCTGCCGAAATGCGGCTTTGTTCGGTGGTGTCTCAGTTTGATTGTGGCGACTTTTAATGTTTTGTTTCCGGTAAAGCATCCCAAAGGTCTTGCGCTGCGTAAAAGAACGGCTTGAGCGGATTTTGATCGCAATAGAATTGCAGCCGCATTTGTTGATCCGTCAGAGTCAATCCGTTCAGATTGTGCGGAGGCTTATTGGTGACGCGCTTCAGGAAGTTAATGGCCGACATGAACCCCTGCGCCCAACTGAGATACATTGCCATGTATGTATCGGGGTTGCGCTTATAATCGCGCGCAAACTCGGCGCATGATGACATGCCAACGCCCATCACGAAGCCTTCCTCGCGCTCGGCGGCTGGCGCAACACTCAAGGCTGCGACCAGAATAATTGAAATAGCCAGTGCCCTACGCATGTTGCCAACCTTGCGAAGCTTACCGCTAAGCATTAGGCTATACGAATGCCAAGAGGCCCGAAAGGCGAAAAGCGCCCCGCCGACGCCAATCAGCGCGCCGTCATGGTCGGCAGGATTGCGACGGGCGAGATCGCGGACGCGACCACGGATGACGGCAAGAACGCCGCTGCCGTGGCGCTAGGGCGCATGGGGGGCCGAGCCCGTGCCGAAGGTATGAGTGCTAAACGCCGAAAAGAAATAGCTAGGAAGGCGGCAGCTTCTCGGTGGAAAGATCGGCCTTAGCCAAATCAATCGCGGCACGCGTCTGCTTCTTGAGGCGCTTCTTTACCTCTGAAATCGGCGGCTCGACGGGCAAGTCTTCCGGCATCGTGGCTCCACGCGCCTTCATTGTTTGCCGGACATCTTTGGCAACGTGCTTATTCATCGCTATCGCTGCCGCCTCGCCCCTTACTCCGGTCTTCGTAATGACTTCGGCGGCGAGTTCCATTTGGAAATCATTGGCTGAAAGTTCGAGCGTCCCCGCTCGATCAAGGAGGTTTTCTTTTTGGCTAATTCCTTTCTTCTCCTTCACGTCGCGCAATGGCCTGTCGTACAGGCCTTCATACCTGGCGCTGTGGAATAGTGCTTGGCGCTCAACGCCGACATCTTTGGCGACGCCGCTAATCTTCCGAAAGGATTTGCTAACTTTCTCGCGCAGTTCGAGCCGCCGAGAATCTTGCGCGTTCTGGTCGTGCAGTTCCATTCGCCGGGTTTGAACGACGAAATAGGCCTGTGCAGCGGCGACTTCTGGCTTGCTAGGATCGCCGTTCATCGCGATGAGGGAACACGCTGCACGGCTGAGATAATGATCTTCGGCGTCCTTCCCGGCGTCACTTACCTTATGCGTAGGCATAACGTGCTGAGAGACCTCTTGGCCGTTTGAGACGAGCGCCGCAGAGGCGCGCTCAATCACACCCTTGAAATTTTGAAAGGTGGCATACCCTAGGATGGGGTAGATGTCGCGTGACATCCAAAACTCGACACCATCCTTAGTCTCTCGGCGAGTGGCCGCTAGGCGCTCCATTGTCGAGCGGTATTCAGGTCTCTTGTCCAAGTCCTGTGACATGATGTGACGAATCCTTGCGGTTGTTCGTCACATCACATACCATCTGTCACAGCACGGAGTCTAGCTAATGAACGAGCGACGCAAAATTGAAGACAGAATACGCAAGAAAGAGGCCGAAATCACCGGTTTGGAGGGCCAAATACGCGATGCGCGAGTATATCTACAGGCGCTAGGCGATGTCCTGAAGTTACTCCCCAAGGAAGCAGAGTCTACCTCTCCTGATTCGGACTCGGCCCTCCGCCCCGGCAGCACCGTCTCGCAGGCACGTGATGCCATTCTTAGGGATGGGAATCCCATGCACATCACTAAACTATTAGAAATACTGGGAAAAGAACAAAATCGCGAAAATGTAGCATCGCTTGGTAGTTCTCTAGCCGCGTATGTGAGACGAGGTGAGATTTTTACGCGTCCCGCGCCGAATACCTTTGGTCTTGTGGAACTTGGGCATAACGCGCCCGTGGCAGACGGTGTTGCACCCCCCGAACCTCCATCAGGGTTCGGGGCCTTAAAGGGTGAGGAAGATAATCCGTTCTGAATTTATTTCTTGACGCTAAGCACAAAAGTTCATATCATGCGCGGCATGAACAAGCTGCCATTGGAAAAGCGCGTCCAAATCCTCTCCATGCTTGTCGAGGGTTCCTCGATGCGTTCGGTTTCCCGCGTTGCAGGCGTGAGCATCAACACGGTCACAAAACTGCTGATTGACGCTGGCAAGGTTGCCGCTGCCTTCCACGATGAAAAGGTCCGCAACATCGCCGCGAAGGCCATACAGTGCGATGAAATTTGGAGTTTCGCTTACGCGAAGCAAAAGAACGTCCAGTTCGCTAAAAGCGCTCCCGATGCCGCTGGCGACATTTGGACATGGACTGCAATTGACGCCGACTCCAAGCTAATCGTGTCTTGGCACGTGGGCGATCGCGGCCAGCACACTGGCATTTCGTTTATGGGCGATCTTAAGGCTCGCCTGGCCAATCGCGTGCAACTCACGACGGACGGCCACAAGGTTTATTTGAAGGCGGTTGACGTTGTCGATTTCGACGCCGACTACGCCATGCTAAACAAGATTTTTGCGACTGATTATGCCGGACCCGGCCGCTACAGCCCGCCCAAATGCATTGGCGCGATCAAAACTCCAATAAGAGGCAATCCCGATCCGGCTCTGGTGAACACGTCATTCGCCGAACGACAAAACCTCACCATGCGGATGGCGATGCGCCGCTTTACGCGGCTCACTAACGCATTCAGCAAGAAATTCGAGAATCACTGTCATTCGCTGGCGCTCTATTTCTTTTGGTACAATTGGATCAGAACTCACAAGACGTTGGGGGTAACTCCAGCAATGGCGGCTGGCCTCGTTCAAACGCCGCTGAAATTCACAGACTTGCTAACAGCAATGGACAGCGACGAGCAAAACAAAATTGAGGAAAAGCGTCAGGCGGTTATTGATGCGTCCGAGCAATTATCCCGGTCGCCACAATCAAACTGAGACACCACCCTTTGTTCACGGCTTTTTCCACCGGTTTCATGCGACTTATCCAAAGCAAAGCCGCCGACTTGTCCACAAGTTTCTCCGGCAAGCGCCGTCATCGCGTATGATGTGTCACTGATTCTTTAGCGCCGCGCGTCGGCAAGCTTCAGGAGATCGGCATGAACGTGGTGGTGTTCGCTTCGCGCAAGGGCGGATCGGGAAAAAGCACGCTGGCGGCGCATCTCGCCGCGCACGCGCACAAGCCGTCGCGCAGCTGCTTGCTGGTCGATGCCGATCCGCAGGGCTCGCTGACGCTGTGGCACAAGCTGCGCAACGCCGAGAGTTTGCCGCTGCAGGCGGCGACGCGCGGCGTCGCCGACGTCATCAAGGCGGCAAAACGCGAGGGTTTTGACTGGGTGCTGGTCGACACGCCGCCGACCATGGCGGCGAGCGTGGCCGATGCAATACGCACCGCGACGCTGGTTGTCGTGCCGTGCCGCCCGAGTGTATTCGACATCGAGTCGGTCAAGGAGACCGTGGCCTTCGCCAGGAAGATGCGCAAACCCTATGCGGTGGTCATCAACGCCGCGCCGGCGCGGCGGCAGGACGTCGAGTCGCCGATGGTCACTTACGCGCGCGAAAATCTGCTCGAACTCGGCATTCCGGTATGGGGCGGCCAGGTCACGCAACGCGCGAATTTCTCGCTGGCTTTGGCCGAAGGCGCCGGCGCCAAGGAATACGCCGCCGATTCGCTTGCGGCGAACGAAATGGCGCGGCTGTGGATCGCGATCGAGAAATCGGTCAAAGCGATCAACGGGGCGCGCGACGGCGCGTCCATGCACCGCGCCGCCGCCTAAAGGACTCAGTCGCCCCTGAATAAAAAGAATTGCCGCGGTGGCGGTGGCTGCACCGGCTGCTGGTAATAGCCCTGCCGCCCGTCATAGGGCTGCGCCTGCCGATAATAGGTTTGCTGGCCATAGCCCGGAGGCGGCGGATAGCCGGGCGGCACTTGCGCCTGCGCGTAACCTTGCTGCGCCGGCAGCGCATAACCTTGCGGCGGCGGCGCGTAGCCCGGTTGCGGAGCTACCGCGTAACCCTGCGGCGGCGCCTGTTGGGCGTAATCCGGCATGATCTGCATCGGCTGGCGCGCCGAATCTTCCGGCGCGGTTTGGCGGCGCGCTACTTCCGGCATGCGTCCGGCGGGAGTGCGGCCCGAGACGACGACCGTCGTTGCCTTCATGCCCTCGGTGCCGACAAGGCTGAACAGCGTCGCCGCGTGATCCGGCGAAATGCGCACGCAGCCATGCGACACCGGGCTGCCGAGGTGTTTCACGTCGAAAAAGCCGTGGATGGCGTGGCCATTCATGTCGAAGAAGATCGAATGCGGCATCGGCGCATTGTCCCATTCCTGGGACAAATGGTCGGCGTCCATGCGGTTCGGCCGGAACGTCCCGTTTGGCGTGTCGTAGCCCGGCCGGCCGGTCGAAACCGGCCACACATAGCGCTGGGCGCCATCGACCGCGACGCTCATGGTCTGCGTGTTCTTGTCGATATTGACCACGATTTCGGCATTGGCGGGCGCGCCAAGACCGGCCGCGAGCACCACGCCGAACGCGGCGGCAAGCACGTGACCTAAACGCATGGAAAAATACCCCGACTTCGCAGTTGCAGCATCGCCCTGACTGAAGAAGTCTGGCGCGGGCGATTGGTTCAATCAAGGCGCGCCCATTCGCAGCGGCAACGATGCTTTACCAGATGGGCGAAAGGTTGAATGAAATATGGCCGGAACGGGCGTCGGCTTTCCGATCATTCCCGCGCCGGCCAGTCAATGCCGCTTGAAATACTGCACCGCGCGCTCGTGCTTCTCGGCAGCCGCGCGGCTTGCGAACGTGCCGAGATTGCGGCGCTTGCCGGTCTTCGGGTCGGTCTTGCGCGAATAAAGCCGGTATTTTCCGGATGGCAGTTTGCGGATCATGGCGTTGCCTCCCGCGGAAATGCTGCCGGCTTCAGCAAAATTGCGGGCAGCCGAAGCCTGCCGGGCAGGTCGCCGGCGGGATGACCCAGCGTCCGCGATGGCAGGTTTGCGTAATGCACGAAGCAAAGCGGCAGGCGAGCGCGCAGAATTCGCCTTCGTGGTAGATCCGGCCGTCAAAACCGCAACCGCGCCCGATATGGCGCCAGTGCTTCACTTCCATTCCGTCGGCGTTGACCACACTCGGCGCGGCACAGGCCGCGACCAACAGCACTACGGCGGCAATCTTGCGCATGACCCCTCCAGCGGGTTTCTGCCGTAACGTAGCCAAAAGTGGGGCGTACATCCATGGGTCCGCTCGCTCTTGCACCGCGTTTTCGCCCTCGTCATTCCGGCCGAGCGCCTAAGGACGAGGCCAGTCATTCTCGCGGCGCGGTTTTCGCGTCCGAGTTTTTGCTGACGACAACGACGCTACACACACCTCGTCACCACCGGACTTGATCCGGTGGTCCATGCTGAGCAGCGGCTCGGAAAGCCCTATCGGCAAATCCGATGAGGCTTTCCCTCCGCATGGATTGCCGGGTCAAGCCCGGCAATGACGAAAAAAAGACGAAGACGAAAAATAAAAGGAAGTAGAACGCCGGCAGACGCAGGTATCTCATGCCCGCACGCAAGCAGCGTGCGGGACGCGCCACGGAGAAAGGCGGCTCGCGCCGCCCTCCGCTTGCGGGCGCGCTCGCCTGCCGGCGTTCCACTGCGGTTTTCACCAACGGGACTTTCGTCCCGAGGGCTCAGCGTCGGGCCAGGCTTCCCAAGACGGAACGTAAAGCTGCGGACTTGGCCGCAACGCGCCGTCTCGGTCACAGCGAAGCACCTCGCGCGCCGGTCATAGTGCCGGCAGGCATGATGCCCGAGCCGCCCGGGTGCGGGGTGTATCTTTCCGCCCGCGGGCGCCGCGCTCGCTCCGCCTTCAGAAAGTACCCTCGCTGAAGGCGTCCTTAAAGAGCGAGACCGGCTGCCGTTATTGCCGTCGCGGTTGCGAAGTCAAATGGTTTGCATTTTCTCTAATCAAACAAGACGCTTCGCGCCGCGCATTTTTCTGGAACGGCGCAGCACTCGGATGATTCTTTGGCGCCCCATATTCGTCATTGCCGGACTTGATCCGGCAATCCATGCGGCATCGACGAGTCACTATGGACCACCGGGTCAAGCCCGGTGGTGACGAATTGAGAGAGACGCCTCTCCCCACACACGGGGAGAAGGGGATCGCCTTCGCCCGATTCCGGACTTGCCGCGGAGCTTGTCATCGGGCCGGCCACTTCGGGCAATAGCGCGTCCCGCGCGTGAACGCGCGATTGCCCCTTGGCGGCAATCCGGAATGACGAGGAGGATGAGGTCGAACGCAATGCAACAGAAGTACGGCGTCAAGCCGCCTTGGTATCGAAGAAGAACAACTCCGCGCCGCCGGTGGCGAAGTTGGCTACATCGGCGCCGGCGGCTTGTCCTTCGGCGCTGCCGAGTGCGCTTTGCAGGGCGGCGAGATTGTCGAAGGTCAGCGTCGCGATCAGGTGATAGCCGGAAGGGCCGGCGGGCGTCGCCACCGGGCCGGTGCTCACTTCGTATTTTCGCAAGCCCGGTAGCTTCTTGGCGATCGGAATGTGCTTTTCGGCATAATACTTGTCGAACGCGGCGGGGTCGCGCGGTGTCTTATACATGACGACGAGTTGAGCCATCGGCGTTTCTCCTTGATTGTTTCTCTGTTTGAATGGACGGCAACGCGTAGCACGTGAGAGGGTTGCCTGCAGTTTCCATCATTTACGGCGAATACGAATTCATTAAGACGATGAGTTCCCGTTTACGTCACCACCGGGCTTGACCCGGTGGTCCATGCTGAAGCGCGGCAACAAAGACCCACCGGAAACGTTGAGGCGAGCGTCGCTGCCGCATGGATTGCCGGATCATTTTGCGTAAGACGGCGCTGCGCGCCTTTTGTCCGGCAACGACGAAATAAGATGCGGGACGCGCTACAACGCCGCGGCCGCTTCCTTGAGCCGCCGGCCCATTTCGGCACGCCCGGTCGCGCTCACCGTCCATCCGCGCGTCACGCTGCCCATGCCGCCATCGACCACGATGTCCTGGCCGTTGACGAAGCTCGACGCATCGCTGGCGAGCCACACCGCGGCGCGCGCGATGTCCTCCGGCAAGCCGGCGCGCGGGATCGGTTGCAGCGTGGCGAAGCTGACCTTGAGCATGTCCGTCACCTTGTCCGCCTTCGATCCTTCGATGCCGGCATTCTTGGCGAAGATGCCGGTGACGATGCCGCCGGGGATCAGCGCGTTGACCCGGATGCCTTTCTCGCCGAGCTCGGCCGCCGCCGAGCGTGACAGCGCATGCACGGCGCCCTTGGTGGCCGAGTAAATGTGGCCTGAGACGCCGCCGCGCAGGCCGGCGATGCTGCCGACATTGATGATGCTGCCGGACTTCTGTTTCAGCATCACCGGCGCGACGTGCTTGATGCCGAGCAGCACGCCGCGGACATTGACCGCGAGAAGCTGATCGATGGTAGCGGCGTCGATTTCGGTGATGCTCACCATCGGCGACGGCACGCCGGCATTGTTGACCAGGCAATCGACGCGGCCGAACGCTTTCACCGCGTCATCGATCATCGCCTTGACGTCGGCTTCGTTCGCCACGTCGGCGCGGATGAAGCGGACGCCGAGCCGCTTGGCGAGCTTGTCGCCTTCCTCCTGCCGCCGCGCCGCGACCACGACGCTGGCGCCTTCCTCGACGAACAATTCGGCGATCCGCTCGCCGATGCCGCTCGATCCGCCGGTGACAATGGCGACCTTGCCGTTCAACGCGCCCATTCAGGCCTCCGGGTTTGTCATGCCCGCACTTGTTGCGGGCATCCACGTCTTTCGTGGTGACAAAGCAGACGTGGATGGCCGGGACAAGCCCGGCCATGACGGGTCAGAAAGTTCGTAGGGTGGGCTGAGCCAGCGGGTCCGGCCATGACGGCTCAGAGCGGGCCACCCGACTGACCAAACCCGGCGCGGACGAGCCGCACGATGGCCTGGTCGAGCGCGGCGAGGAACGCCGATCGGTCGCGCGGCGCGAACGGCTTTGGGCCGCCGGTGACCGCGCCGGCGCTACGCAGCGAATCCATAAGGTTTCGCGTCGCCAGCGTCATGCCGATCGAGTCCTTGGTGAAGGGCCGCCCGTCCGGCGCCAGCACTTCCGCTCCCGCTTTGACACAGCGGTTCGCCAGCGGCACGTCGGCGGTAATCACGATGTCGCCCTCATGAGCGCGCTCCGCGATCCAGTTGTCGGCTTCATCCATCCCCGAACCGACGACGACGCGCTCTACAAACTCATCGCGCGGCACCGCGATCGGGCTGTTGCTGACGACCAAGACTTTGAGCGCGACCCCCTTGCGCGCGTGGCGCTCGGCGACACGATAAATCTCCTGCTTCACCGGGCAGGCGTCGGCGTCGATGTAGAGGGTGATGATCGGCATAGTTGGCTTTTCGCGTTCCTAAACGTCATGGCCGGACTCGTTACGGCCTTGACGGCTCAGACCGTCCCGCTTTGCTTCGGACTTGGTTTCAGTCAATCCGAGCTACGCTTGCTTTGCGCAAACAGCAACTCGTAGGATGGGTCTCGCACTGCGAAAGGCATCGTCATCGCGAAGAATCATCAAGACTTCGTTTTAATCCGAGGGTGAACGAATGACCGATGATATTTTCGGGCTAACTGATATTGAGCTGAATGAAATTTATATAGCGGTCCAACAAAAGAGGCTGCGGTTTGAGCATCCGTTAGCACTTGATTTGATTAAGGTGCTCGTCAGGGTGAAGAGCGCGAGTCGGATCTTTGTCTTGGATCAGGTGCGGCGCAATCGAGAATCGGCCGGCATCGAAATACCGCAAGAGTTTGACGCCTCCGTTCAACACGCCCTCGAATACTATTGTC
>Ga0302180_10002490_pt1 | contig 14262 bp, 10 predicted proteins | sample I_Palsa_E3_2_FD_200575 | JGI IMG/M metagenome (GOLD analysis project Ga0302180, IMG submission 200575) | Peat permafrost microbial communities from Stordalen Mire near Abisko, Sweden - I_Palsa_E3_2 | ecosystem: Environmental > Terrestrial > Soil > Palsa > Peat permafrost | place: Sweden... | reverse complement strand
TGACAGCCCGGAGGCATCATCGCGGACAGCGCGCTCAAGGTGGCGTCCCTGCGCTCGCGGTACAGTTCGCGGAAATCCTTGATCTGCTCCTGCCACGGCTGGGTGTTCAGGTATTCCCGCACGGTCAGCTGCGAGAAGCTTGAATGGCACAGCACGGCCGACTCGGCGGCCAGGATCAGCTTGTCCCTGATGGCGGGCGGTGCCACCGCCCAGCCCACCCGCACGCCGGCGGCGAACGTCTTGGAGAACGTGCCGAGGTAGACCACCCCCTCCGCGTCGTCTGCCCGCAGCGCCCGTATCGGTTCGGATTCGAAGCCGAGCAGGCCGTACGGATTGTCCTCGACGACAAGCAGTCCCACCCGTCGGCAGATGTCCAGGATGCGGTGCCGTCGTCCGGCGGCGAGCGTCACCCCGGCCGGGTTCTGGAAGTTCGGCACCGTGTAGAGGAACTTGGCGCGCTTTCCCGCCGCGGCCGTGCGCTTGATGGCCTCCTCCAGGGCCTCAGGGATCAGCCCGTCGTCGTCCATCGCCACGTGCACCACGTTGGCCTGGAAGGCGGCGAAGGCTCCCAGGGCGCCCACATAGGAGGGCGCCTCGACCAGAACCACGTCACCAGGGTCGATAAAAATCCTGGTCAGCAGGTCAAGAGCCTGCTGGGAGCCGACGGTGACCACGATTTCGTCCGGGTGGGCCCTGATCTGCTCCAGGGCCATGACGTCGCAGATTCTCTCCCGCAGTCCGGTATCCCCCTGCGCGGTGCAGTACTGCAGCGCGGTCGCGCCGTGGTTGGCGATCAGCTGGCCGATCATCTCGCCGACGACATCGAGGGGGAGCGCGGCCACGTAGGGCGAGCCGCCGGCCAGCGAGACGATCTCGGGCCGGGCGGCGACGGCGAACAGGGCGCGGATCTCCGAAGCCACCATGTCAACCGCGCGTTCGGCGTACTGGCCGACATAGCGGTCAATTCGCTGCGGTTGCGATGCCGATTGCTGTTCGCTAGTCACGGACTCTCCCGAAGTCGTCGAGTATCATGCCAGGATAAGGGGTATCTCCCGGGGACGCTTGCCGAATTTAGCCGGGGAAGCGATGTCGCGTCGTATCGTCAATATTACGCTGGACAATCTCGGCGACTTGCCGCCGAAGTGCCGCAAATGTGTCTTCTGGGAGCTTGGCCCGGTCAGCCGGGCGCGCGCGGAGGAAAGCGGCGACCCAGAACTCGAGAAGGAGTCGTGGGTCTCTTCCGTGCTGCTGGAGTGGGGCAGCTGCGGCAAGATCGCGTATGTCGACGGCGTACCCGCTGGGTACATGCTGTTCGCCCCTCCGCAGTACGTTCCCCGCTCGATAGCCTTCCCCACCAGCCCGGTGAGCGCCGATGCGGTGCTGTTCATGACGGCCCATCTGCTCAGCGAGTTCACCGGCGGGGGCATCGGCCGGATGCTGGTGCAGGCGATGGCTAAAGACCTCACCCGGCGCGGAGTGCGGGCGATCGAAGCCTTCGGTGACCGGCGCTGGGAGTCGCCTGCCTGCATGCTGCCGGTGGATTACCTGCTGGCGGTGGGATTCAAGACCATCCGTCCGCACCACCATTACCCGCGCCTTCGGATGGAGCTCAGGACCGTCCTGACCTGGCGGGAGGATGTCGAGGTGGCCCTGGAGCGGCTGCTCGGCTCGATGACCCCGTCCGCTCCCCAGGGCGCCCTGCGGCCGGTGTAGCCGCCGGACGACCTGGGCAATCAGCGGCTCAGATGTACTCAGCCAGCTCGCGGAGCAGAGCCGACTTCGGCTTAGCCCCGACGATTTGCTTGACCACCTGCCCGCCGGAGAAGACGCTCATGGTCGGAATGGCCATGATCCCGTAGCGCTGCGACACGCTGGGGTTTTCGTCAATGTTGAGCTTTACCACGTCGATTTTGTCGGCGTACTCGGTAGCGATCTCCTCGAGTACCGGGGCGACCATGCGGCATGGGCCGCACCATTCCGCCCAGTAATCCACGATGACCGGCTTTTCGCTCTTCAGGACCTCGACCTCGAAGGTCTCGGCCGTCACGACCTTGGTCGCGCCCACTACGATCACATCCCTTAGCTTGTGATGAATGAATTCCTGCCGCTCGCAGGCGTCAGCGCTCCTTGCTGGCCAGCCAGCGCTCCGCGTCGAGCGCCGCCGCGCAGCCCGTCCCCGCCGCGGTTACGGCCTGCCGGTAGGTGCGGTCAACGACGTCGCCCGCGGCGAAGACACCCTCGATGGCGGTGCGTGTCGACGGCTCGTCGACCAGCAGGTAACCGTCGGGGTCCGTGGCGAGCTGGCCGGCGAACAGGTCAGAACGCGGGTCGTGACCGATGGCGACGAACACCCCGGTCACGGGCACCACCTGTTCGGTGCCGTCCTTCGTGCTCCTGATCCGCAGGCCGGTGACCTTCTCCGAGCCCAGGACCTCCGCCACCTCGCTGTCCCACAGGAACGTGATCTTCGGGTTCGCGAACGCCCGGTCCTGCATGATCTTGGAGGCGCGGAGCGTGTCGCGGCGGTGGACCACCATCACCGACTTGCCGAACCGCGTCAGGAACGTCGCCTCTTCCAGAGCGGAGTCGCCGCCGCCGATGACCGCGATGTCATGACCGCGGAAGAAGAACCCGTCGCAGGTGGCGCACCAGGACACGCCATGGCCGCCGAGTTGCTTCTCGCCCGGCACCCCGAGCTCCTTGTACCTGGAACCGGTGGCGATGATCACGGCCTTGGCGAGGTACGTGTCGCTTTCGGTCTTGACCACCTTCGGGTCCGCGGCCAAGTCGACCGCCACCACATCGTCGGGCACCAGCTCGGCACCGAACCGCTCGGCCTGCTTGCGCATCGAGTCCATCAGCTCCGGACCCATGATGGCGTCGGGGAACCCGGGGAAGTTCTCCACATCGGTGGTCTGCATGAGCGCGCCGCCCGCCGTGACCGAGCCCTCGAAAACCAAGGGCTTCAGCTCGGCGCGAGCCGCGTAGAGTGCCGCCGTATAACCGGTCGGGCCGGACCCGATAATGATCACGTTCCGGACTTCGGTTACTTCTGCCAACCGTATCAACCCCTCACCTGACTGGCATTCCAGTGAACCGATATTAGGGCCCGGAGATTCCCGACGGGACCTACGGCACCGTTGTGGTCGCGAGCGGCTGACCGTGGCTGGCTGAGCAGCCCGCCCCCGCTACCAGGGCCGTGTCGCCCTTGCTCGTGCGCATCACGATGATGGTGGCGGCCTGGCCCTGGTAGCGGGCACTCTCGACCATCAGCGGGTTGGCGCTTCCGGCTACATGGCGCACGCATGCTATGACGGCCGCCGGCGCGGCCTGGGTGGCGCGCGCCGACTCCGCCATCCGGAGCGCGGCTTCGACCTGCTGCTTGAGCGTGCCGGGCATGAAGTTGGTGTGGCTGGTCAGGAAGGGGAAGCTGGCCGGTGACATGCGCTCAGGCTCCGCCCGCGCCGCCGCTCCGCTGCTTGGCGTCAGCGCGGGGATGTTGGCGCGGCTGGCCGGCTTGGCGGCCCCGGCCACCCCGGAGGACGGGCTGGCCAGGTTGCCTGATCCGTGCGGGAGCTGGCTCAGGCCGTACCCGGCGGCGGCCAGCACGACCGCCGCGGCGGGGGCGAGCACGCGCAGGGACAGCAGGCGCAAACCCCGCCGCCCGGCCGGCCGGGCGGCGGTGCCGCGATCCCGTGGGCTGTCACCACGGGCCCGTTCCGAATCAGTCCTTCGAGCCACCTCGGCAGCGAGCGCGCTGTCGAGCCGCTGTGCCACCCGGTCGGGCATGGCCTGGGCCGGGACGGCTGCGAGCAGCGCGGAAACCCCGGCGAGCTCGTCGCGCAGCGCGCTGCAGCGATCACATACCGCCAGATGCGCGGCGATCCTGGCGCCGCGGCGCCCGGTAGCCAGGCCCGCGTGGAATTCGGCCAGGACATCGGTGTCCGGGTGGGTCGTCTGCCCCCTCATGTGTCGCCTCCCTGCGCAGGTGAGACGCTCTCGCTCGCCGATCGGTTCCCTCGTAGGTGGGACACGTGGGGAAGCAGCCGGGCGCGGGCGCGGGCGCAGCGGCTCTTCACCGTGCCTGGTGAGATGTCGAGGATGACGGCGGCATCAGCGACCGAGAAGCCGAGCATGTCGACGACCACGAGGGCGGCCCGCTGCTGCGGCGGCAATATCCGCAGCGCGGTGTCGACATCGAGCCTGACGTCGGTGGTGTGGGCGGGGTCGCCCGCCGGCCCGGCCAGGGCCTCGAAGGCCTGCTCGTCGCCGGCCGACAGGGCGGGCCTGGCGGCCCGCCGGCGGAGCCGGTCAAGAGCGGCGTTCACCACGATCCGGTGCAGCCACGTGGTGACGGCCGACTCGCCGCGGAAGTCCGCGGCCCGCCGGAAGGCGGAGACCATCGCGTCTTGCAGCGCGTCGGCCGCCTCCTCCGGGTCGCAGACGGTGCGCAGTGCGACCGCCCACAGCCGGTCTCGGTGCCGGCGGAACAGCTCACCGAACGCTTGGTCATCTCCGGCTACATGTCGACGGAGCAGTTCGGCGTCAGAAGGCCACTGCTCGCCGGCGTCCCGCATGCGGCATCAACCCGACTGGTCTGGAGCGGATCCGTGCACGACGACGTTGTAGATCTGCGCTTGGTATTGGTTGTTGTAGCCGGCCTCCAGGGGCAGGTCGGTGATCCAGATCAGCACGTAACGGCCGGTCGTGTTCTTGGTGATGTTGAACGTCGTGGCGTTCACCGCCGTGGTGGAGCTTTGCAGGGTGGTGAAGGTCTTCAGGGTCGAAGCGGTCGGGGTGTCGCTGTTGCCGATCTCGATCTGGACGTGCGTGCAGCAGACGGTGCCGAACTGGATCATCGCCTGACTCAGCCGCACCTCCTTGCCCATGTCGAGGATCAGCCCCGTGCCCGTCTTCAGGTTCCCGAAGACGGAGTGGCCGAGGTAGTAGTCGGTGTGCCAGAACGTGCTCGGGCTGTCATCTATCGCGTAGTGCGTGCCGCCGGCGTCGTCCGTGCTGACCGGGTCGAAGCTGTTGGCGCTGACCGGCTTGAGCAGAACGTCAGCGGCCGCGGCGGGGGACGTGGGCTGGGTGCGGCCAGGTGACGGGGACGCCGAGCTGTGTGAGCCATGGCTGGCTGACCATATGGCCACGCCGATCGCCGCGAGGAGGATCACGATAACCACGCTGACGACGGCCCTGGTCACGGTGGAACGCTGGCGAGGCAGCCGGCGGCTGCCGCCGGGCCGGGATCGCGTATCCGTATCAGCGGTCGGGTACGGGTTCGTCGACACATCACGGCCGTAGCCGCTGGCCGTCGTCCGGTGGGCGGAGGTGGGCGGGAGCGCCATCGGGACCGGCGGAGCCACGCTCGCCAGGGCATCGGCGAACATCGCGGGCGTGCTGAGCGCCGGGCCGTACCGGCTCGGCCGCTGGAACAGCGCCTGGCAGGTCACCGCGTCGATGCCGGCCGGGACGCCGGCCGATACCTGGCGTGGGCTGCACAGGGTCCCGTCGGTCTCCGGCGCGGGCGGTAGCAGCCCTGGCCTGGACCCACCAGAACCCTGCTGGCCGGGCCAGTATCCGGTCAGCGCCGCGTAAAGCAGCCGGGCGAGATCCCGGGTGTCGGTGAGGGCCGAGTCCTCGGCGTCCTGTCCCTCGGTCTGCCCAGTATCAGTCAATTCAGTACCGGTCAATTCAGGGCCGGCCAACCCGGTGCCGGTCAATTCAGGGCCGGCCAGGGCGGCGTCGATGCCGAGCCCGGCGATTTTCACCCCGCCGCCCGGCGTCCAGTGCAGGCAGGCCGGATCAAGGCGCAGGTGCGCCAGGCCGGCCGCCTGGGCGGCCGTGATCGCCTGGGCCGCCTCCAGCACCAGCGCTACCGCGTGCGGGGGGTCGAGCGGGCCTTCGGCGAGCATATCGAGCAGCGACTCGCCGACGACCCATTCCATCACCACATAGGGCAGCTCATCGGCGTCTTCCACGTCGAACACCTGGGGAAAGCGCGGGTCGTTGAGCCTGCTGGCGGCCCGGGCCGCGGTGATGACCTCGGTGACCCGGGGAAAACCCGTGGCGAAGGTGAGCACCGTGACCGACCGGGCGAGGGTCTCGTCGGTGGCTTTCCAGTATGTCCAGCCGGCACCCTCATTGACCTGGTCAACGAGACGATACCGGCCCGCAAGCCGGGTACCTGGTTCCGACGTGTATGTGCTCATAGGTTGCCACCCATGTTAATGCCGCCCGCCGCGCTGGCCGAACCTTGCCGCCATCGTCCTGGCCACGAATCCGAACTCGGCCACCCGCAGCGCCCTGGCGCACAGCGCGTAGAGCGCGACCGCGCCGCCGCCGCCGATGACGGTGACGATGAAGCCGTAGGCCGCGCCCGGGTTATGCGTCACGTGCCCGGCGCCGATCATGACCAGCACGGCGAAGACGAGTCCGGGCACGGTGGCCACGTGCATCCTGGTCAGGCTCCGGGCGATCGCCCAGCCGTCGAGGCTGCCGACCCGGCGCAGCAGCAGAGCCCACCCGGCGATCGTGCCGGTCAGGTTGGCGATCCCGTAGGCGACGGCCAGCCCGGCCACCACGTCCGGGTGCGGCAGGATCGACAGGGCAATGTAGCTGGCCGCGATGCTGACGGACATGGTGAGCACGCCGACGAAGGCGGCGGTCCGGCTGTCCTGGAACGAGTAGAACACCCGCAGCTGCAGCTGGGTCAGCATGTACGGCACCAGGCCCAGCGAGAACAGCCCGAACGTCTCGCCGACGTACCTGGCCTGCGCCGGGTCGGTGCTGCGGTACGAGAACAGGAATTCGGCGAGCGGGCCGCCGAGCAGGCCGAGGTAGATTGCGGCCGGCACCACGATCACGGCGGCCAGCCGGACGCCGATCGAGAAATCGTCCCGGACCAGTGAATACCGGCGGCCATTCGCGTGCTCGCTCATTCGGGGTAGCAGCGCGGTGATCACGGAGATGCCGACGATCGCGTACGGCAGCTGAAACAGCTGCCACGCGATGGAATACGCGGAATAACCGTTCTCGCCGGCCGAGGCCGTGTTCGCGACGCGCTGGGCGATCAGGTTACCAGCCGATTGGGAGAACACGTAGACCAGCATCCACCTGGCCATCCGGCCTATTTCTGAGACCTCGGCCCGCTGGAAAGCCAGCGTAGGCCGCCAGCGGAACCCGGCCCCGCGCAGCGAGGGGAACAGCGCGACGGTCTGCGCGACGACGCCGAGCGTGGTGCCGATCCCGAGCAGCTCGACCTCGGACGAGGGGATGTTCCACGGCTGCTTGGTCCCGCCCACCGTGACCACGTAGAGCCCGCCGACGACGATCACGACCAGGTTGTTGATGACGGGGGTCCACATCGGGGCGGCGAACCGGCCGCGGGTGTTCAGGATCGCCCCGATGAGCGAGCTCATGCCGTAGAAGAAGATCTGCGGGATGAAGAAGTAAGCCCATACCACCATCAGGTGGTGCTCGGCGCCCAGATGGCTCCCGGGCGGGCCGTGAATCGTGCCCGCGGGCAGGTCGACCAGCGGTCCTGCGGCCAGCGTGGCCAGGATCGTAATCACCAGCAGCGCGACCGCGCCTAGCGTGAACATCCGCTGGGTGTACGCCTCGCCGCGGTCAGGATCGCGCTGGGCCGCCCGGACGAGCAGCGGCACCACGACGGCGGTGAAGATACCGCCGAGCATCAGGTAGTAGACGGTGTTCGGCAGCGTATTGGCGTTGTTGTAGGCGGCGCCCAGGGGACCCAGGCCGATGGCGACCACCAGGACGAGGGTGCGCAGGAACCCGGTGCCACGGGACACCAGGGTGCCGATGGCCATGCCGGTCCCGGACCGGACCAGGCTGGAACGCTGGGTCCCGGCCTCCGCCGCGGCCGTACCGGGCGCCCGCCTGCCCGTCGGCGGAGCGCCGCGGCCGCTTGGTCCTCCGGGTCCTGGGCCTCGGCGTCCGGGTCCAGGGACCGGGAGGCCGGGCTGTTCGAAGGGGTGGAAGCTTGGCTGCGGTCGTTCGGGCTGAGGCGTCCGAGGCTGCCCTGGCCCCGGCCGGGGCACACCCGGCTCGGAACGCCCTGGCTCGGGAAGGCCCGGTCGGGGGACCCGGGGCGGGGCGTGGCCGGGTGACGGGTCACCTGACGGCCGACCCACCCGGCGCCAGCCGGGAGGCGCACCTACCGATCCCGCCGCTCCGGGTGGATTCGGGGGTCCGGCCGGATCTGATGGCGTGAACCTGGGCGTCCTAGGCGGCGGGGCGGGCCAGCTGAGCGCCAGCGGCAGCGTGGTCTCGGCGGGGGCCGGGCCGCCGCCAGGCATCGGGCCTTCCAGCGGCGGCAGCGGGTCGGGTGCGGCGGCGTGCCGGCCCCGGCGCGGCCGCTCGTCCCCCTCTGGCCACTGGTCCTCCGGATCCTCGCGCCGGGGTTCCTTGCGCGGGGGTTCCTTGCGCGGGGGCTCCTCGCGTCCGGGGTCAGGCGTCGTCGGCCCAGCGTCGTGCATCGGCCAGGTCATCCGGTGCCTCCGTCGGGTGTCGCGCGCTGGTGCCTGTCACGACGCTACCTGGTGGACCGGCCTCTTCGTAGACCACATGCCCGCCGTCGTGCAGCCGGCGCCGGACGCCGCGGTACACCGAGGTGAGGACGAGGACGCCGATCGCGGCGCCGATGAGGAACAAGATGGCGCGACCATACCTGGTCGACTCCACGGTGAGCTGAGTGCGGGTGAACGGCAGCGGTGTGCCGTCCGCGCTGGTGAGGCTGAGCCGGATGACGGTCGGTCCTTGCGGTGCTGAGCTGACCGGCAGCCGCACGGTCACGGCCTCCCCGGGCTGGACCTGGACCAGCTTTCCGGCGGAGCGGCCGATGGTCAGCTGCGAGGTCCGGCCGGGGGTGTTTTCCGCGCTGGCGTTCACCCGGACCTCGATGGCCTGACGCAGCAGACCGTTCTGGATCGAGACGGGGATCTGCCCGGACGCGCCGGCCATCGGCACCTCGGCCGAGGTGATGATGCTGACCTTGTTTTCCGCGCTGTGAAGGTACTGGGACAGGCTGCCGGCCAGCGCCTGGCCTGGCGCTGCGCCGCCGCCGCGCCAGGCGGCCGACTCGGTGGCGGACAGGGCCTCGTCCAGCGACTGCAGGTAGGACGGCGTGGCGCCGAAGAGCATGGACTTGTACACGCTGAGCTGGCTGCTGAGTGACTTCACCGTGCGCAGGTAGCTGGGGCTGAGCTCGCCCGGGCTCTCCTGGTTGGCCGGCGGGGCCTGGCGGCGCACCGCGCGCTCGGTGTCGTGCACCGTGGGCAGGGTGCTCAGCGTGGCCGGCTTCAGCCACGGCGTGCTGGCCGTCTCGGTGAGCAGGTCGCTGGCCAGTGCCTGCGACGGGCTCCAGTTTTCTGGCGGCGCCACCACCACCGAGCGGGCCGAGTCGGGGGCCTCGGCCGCGATCATCGCGGTCTCGGCGAGGAAACGCTGCTTGACGGCGAACTCAGCGCTGTCGGACAGCACGCCGGAGCTTGTGTCCCCGGCTGCGAGCACCCCGGTCAGCGTGTCGTCGGCGAGCAGGACGTTCATCGACGTGCCGGCGCCCGTCGTGATCGAGGCCACCGCGTCGTCCGGCTGGTAGACGGCGGTGTCGGCGGGCGGCATCTCGTTGCTGTTCAGCACCACGGTTCCGATTTTCTCGGCGGTGGCCAGGCTGGTGAGCAGGCTGAGGTCCGCGGTGCCGCCGGGCGGCACCGCGGTCGTCGGCGTGAAGGTCCGGCCGAGGATGCTGCGCGCCACCGCGTCGCCCGTGCTGTAGGCGCTGGCGAGATCGGGGTTCAGGCCCTGGTGGACCAGGGCTGTCATGTCCACGTTGGCGTACGGGGCGATCACGGTCGGCTGGCTTGAGGTAGCCGCCTTGACCGCGGCCAGCCAGCTCGACGCCGCCTTGCTGATCGGCTCCTCGGTGGATCGGGTGCAGGTCGACGTGCCGCCCACATGGTACGGGCTGGTCATCGTGGCGACGTCGCTGAGCAGCGCCGGGTCAATGAACCAGGTCAGGTCGGCGTCAGGGTGGCTCACCCCGGCGGTGACCAAGGCGGACAGGCGGCCTTCTGGGTTCAGGCTGGCGGCCAGGCCGTTGTTCGTCAAAGCGGGGCACACCTGATGGCGCGGCTGATCGACGAGCGGCCACAGCCAGGAGATATTCAGCGCGGACAGCAGGCCCGAGGGCCGCTGTCCGGGCCAGAACGGCAGCAGGGTCTGGGCAGAGGTCAGCACGCTGCCGGCGATGTTGTCCACTAGCTGCAGCTGGGCGAGGACGGGGTAGACCCCGAACTCGCTCATCCCTACCGCGTTGACACCGAACGAAGCGCTCCAGTGCGCGGTCGCGCCCGGCTTCACGCTGGTCGAGAGGAGGAACGGGCTGCCCGCCGCTTCCAGGTCACTGTCCGCGCCCTGGGTGAGGAAGGAATCCATGCCGTCGCGGGAGGAGAAGCCGGTCGGCGCCGAGTACAGCTGCACGTCAAGCCCGGCCTCGGTCTGGCTGGTGCCGTTGCTGATCGTCCCGGCGACGGTGACCGTGGCGCCAGGCCCGGCGAACTGCGGGTTCATCGAGGTAATGGCGATCGACACCCGGCCCGTCCCGGCCCCGGCCGACCCAAGAACCCCCTGATCGGCCGGGCGTGCCTGGGCCGGCCCGGCCAGCGCCAGCACGGCGGAGGTCATCAGCGCGGGCAGCGAGACGGCGGCGGCCAGGGACAGGGTCCGCCGCTTGACCTTCGCCGTGAGCAAGCCGTGCACACCTGGAATGTTATTGCCGTTCGCGCGGAGCCGTGCTTGTCGATACTCTCGAGGGCCGTGCCCATGAACCCCGAACAGCGGAAGGCAGCCGCCGCGCTCCTGCGCGAGCGGGTTCCCGACGTGGCCGGAATCGGCCGCCTGTTCGCGGACCACGGGCATGAACTCGCGCTGGTCGGCGGCCCGGTCAGGGACGTTTTCCTGGGTCAGCGGCCCGGTGACCTTGACCTCACCACGGACGCGACGCCGGACCAGGTGCTGCAGCTGACCAAGGGCTGGGCCGACAAGACGTGGACGGTCGGGATCGCCTTCGGCACGGTCGGGCTGCGGAGGGGAAATTCTCTCTTCGAGATCACCACGTACCGCAGCGAACAGTACGGGCGGACCTCACGCAAGCCCGATGTCCAGTACGGCCGGTCGCTTGAGGAGGACCTGGGCCGCCGGGATTTCACCATCAACGCGATGGCGGCCAGGCTGCCCGGATATGAGATCGCCGATCCCTATCGCGGCTTCGACGCGCTCGAGGAAAAGGTGCTGCGGACTCCGGGGCGGCCGGAGCAGTCGTTCAGCGATGATCCGCTGCGCATCCTGCGCGCGGCCCGGTTCGCGGCCAAGCTGGGATTCGAGGTCGCGGCGGACGTGCGGGCCGCCATGACCGACCGGGCGGACCGGCTGGCCATCGTGTCCGCGGAGCGGATCACCAGCGAGCTGACCAAGCTGATGCTGACGCCTGACCCCGCGCTCGGCATCGACGTGCTGGTTCAGACCGGAGTCGCCGAGCAGGTGCTGCCCGAGGTGTCCAGGCTGCGGATGGAGGCCGACGAACACCACCGGCACAAAGACGTCTACCAGCACAGCCTGACCGTGCTGCGGCAGGCCATCGCGCTCGAGCCGCAGTACGGGCTTGACGGCGACCTGAGGGTCCGGCTGGCCGCGCTGCTGCACGACGTCGGCAAGCCGCGAACACGTGCCCTGCTGCCGGACGGGCGGGTGGCGTTCCACCTGCACGAGGTGGTCGGCGCCAAGATGACCAGGCGAAGGCTGACCGCGCTGCGCTTCGGCAGGGACGTCGTGCAGGACGTGTCCCGGCTGGTCGAGCTGCACCTGCGGTTCCACGGGTACGGCGAGGGTGAGTGGACGGACTCCGCGGTCCGCCGCTACGTCCGCGACGCCGGGCCGTTGCTCACCCGGCTGCACGTGCTGACCAGGGCCGACTGCACCACCAGGAACCAGGCGAAGGCGCGGCGGCTGGCCCGCGCGTACGACGCCCTCGAGCGGCGGATCGCCGAGCTCAGCGAGCAGGAGGAGCTGGCCAGGATCAGGCCGGAGCTTGACGGCAACGAGATCATGCGCATCCTCGGCGTGCCGCCAGGCCCGCTGGTGGGCAGGGCCTACGACTTCCTGCTCGAGCTGCGGCTCGAGCAGGGCGAGATCGGCCGGGAGCCGGTGACTCAGGAACTGCTGCGCTGGGCGGCCGCCGAGGGGATCGCCCCCCCTGACCCGGAGCCGGACGGGGACTGACCTCGCCCGCCGGCCAGCCAGTATCCGGCCGCGGCGACCACGTATCCGGCCGCCACCAGACCGATGATGACCGGAGCGTGGCCGTTGGCCGGCATGAAGGCCGCGCTTAGTGCGGCGCCGATAACGTACGTGACGTTGAACATCATGTCGTAGAAGGCGAACACCCGGCCGCGGTACGCGTCGCCCACCTGTTCCTGCAGGATCGTGGTCGCGCAGATCGCCACGCCCTGCCGGGTGAGATACAGGCAGAACCCGATGGCCAGGTAGGCGACCTGGACGAAGGTCTCGCCTAGCGTGATGGTCACCACGGCGCTCGCGATCAGCAGCAGGGTGATCCAGGCAGGCTTGGACAGCCGCCTGGTGACCGGCGGGGTGATCAGCGCGGCGCAGGCGTAGCCGATCCCGGAGGCAATCACGAGCCCCCCCACGTGACCCTCGGCCGCGCCCACGCTTGACCGGTAGAAATAGTCCCGGTACAGCAGGATCGACATCAGGAACAGCGGCCCGAAAAGGAAGCTGAAGCCGCCGGTCACGCCGAGGGCCGCCGCCGCGCCGCGCCGGTTGAGGACATAACGCGCGCCGTCAGCAAGGCCGGCCGCGACCGAGGCAAGTTCGCCGAGCAGCCGCCCCGGCGGCGGCGCTCCGGGCTCGCGTACCGGGCCGAGCAAGCCGCGTGGCATGGTGGCCGCGACCAGGCTCGCCGCCACGTAACAGCCGCCCCCGGCAAGCAAGGTGATCGCGGCGCCACGCTCGGTGTTGCCGGTGGCCACGTTGAGCCCCAGGGCGACGCTGCCGCCTATGGTCGCCATGATGCCGCCGACGGTCGGCGAGACCGAGTTCGCCATCACCAGCTTGTCCTCGGCCACGACATGCGGCAGCGCCGCCGACAGCGAGGACAGGAAGAACCGGTTGACGCCGAGTACGAGCAGCACCGCGACGTAGAGCGGCACCCCGCGGTTGCCCAGGGCCATGTACACCGCGGTCAGCACCACGAACGAGGACCGGAGCAGGGCCGACCAGACCAGGATCTGGCGCCGCGACCAGCGGTCGATGAATACCCCGGCGAACGGGCCGACCAGCGAGTACGGCAGATAAAGGACCGTGAAGGCGGCCGCGCCTGCCGCCGGGCTCGGGAACGAGGTCGCGTTGAAGAACACGTACGTCCCGACCCCGGCGGTGACGATACCGTCGCCGGTCTGCGAGACCAGCCTGGTGGCGAAGAGACGGCGGAAATCCCGCTCGGCGAGCACCGCGCGCAGATCGCCGAGGAACGACGACTTGGACCCGTTGGACTCGTTAGCCCCCGGCCCGGACCCGGAGGGCTCCGGGACTTGCGGACGGCCAGCTACGACGCCCGTGTCATCTTGCCGACGGCCCACCCGTCCAGCTTAGGGTTCGCCCGTTAGCGGGCAACCTCCCCGAGGATGAACTTCTCCACTAGGTCGCGGCAGACGTCGTCGCCGAACTGCTCGGGCGGTGACTTCATGAAGTAAGAACTGGCCGACGTCACAGGTCCGGCGATGCCGCGGTCAAGCGCGATCTTCGCGGCCCGTACCGCGTCGATGATCACTCCGGCCGAGTTGGGCGAGTCCCAGACCTCGAGCTTGTACTCCAGGCTGAGCGGCACGTCGCCGAACGCGCGGCCCTCGAGCCGGACGTAGGCCATCTTGCGGTCATCCAGCCACGGCACGTGGTCGGACGGACCGATGTGCACGGCGGCGCGCTCCATCTCGTGCGGGATCTGAGAGGTCACCGCCTGGGTCTTGGAGATCTTCTTCGACTGGAGCCGCTTGCGCTCCAGCATGTTCATGAAGTCCATGTTGCCGCCGAAGTTCAGCTGGTAGGTGCGGAGCAGCTCGACCCCGCGGTCCTCGAACAGCTTGGCCAGCACGCGGTGCGTGATGGTGGCGCCGACCTGGGACTTGATGTCGTCGCCGATGATCGGCACGCCGGCCTCGG
>Ga0302180_10002488_pt1 | contig 14265 bp, 12 predicted proteins | sample I_Palsa_E3_2_FD_200575 | JGI IMG/M metagenome (GOLD analysis project Ga0302180, IMG submission 200575) | Peat permafrost microbial communities from Stordalen Mire near Abisko, Sweden - I_Palsa_E3_2 | ecosystem: Environmental > Terrestrial > Soil > Palsa > Peat permafrost | place: Sweden... | reverse complement strand
TTGCTTCGCCGAAGCTCCTTTCGACGCCCGACTCGTCAACCACGACCGGTTCTTCGCCGCTGGTCGCGACACCTGCGCCTTCGAAGATCAGGCTGTGCGAGCCCGAGTAGGTGCCGACCGTGTCATTGCTCGCGTCCTTCGCGAGGATCGTGAGGTTGTCGGCTTCGCCGGCGGCGGGCGTGGTGCTCGCGGCTTCGAGCACGAGATGGGTCGCCGGGCCGTAGGCGACCGTCACCGTCTGTTCTACACCGGTCGACGTCCACGAGCGCCACACCGCCGTGACCTTGTATTTGTGGGCGCCGACCGGGACATTGGTGTCGGTGCAGCTCGTCGCGGTCGAGTGCGAGCTCGAGCTCGGACAGCCCGCGCTCGCCGTGGAGCCGTCGCGCGTGACGTAGTATTCGACCGTCCCTTCGCCGGGCGGGGTGACCGCAGACCAGCTCAGTGCGACCGTTTCCGCGCCGGTCGCGGCGCTGGAGATCGTGGGCGCCGAGAGCGTGGCCACGATCGCCGAGTTGCTGGCCTGGCCGGAGCCCGTCCAGAACGCCGAGACGACCACGGCCGTTGCGAGGAGCGCCAACGCCGGCGCCGGCGCGAGCGAGGAGAGTCGGGTATACGACATCCGTCTCACGAGCTCGCGCCAGTCCGTTGGCAGCCTGCGTACCCGTCTCTGCCTAGGAGGCTTTGTACTTGAGCGTGATCGACGCGCTCTTGCACGCGTTCTGGTTGACGGCGGCTTCTTCTTTCATTTTCAGGTTCACGGTGTATTCCTTGGTTTCACCGTGGGCAATCAGGACTTTTGGTTCCTGTGAGGCAGGGGTGACTTCGAACCATTCCTTTTTGCATTCCACCGTCGACGTTTTTTCGACTTCCGCTTCCAGTTTCGTCAAAAACTCGCTCTGGCTCGCGTCGACGTCCTTCACCTTGACGGTGACCGCGGAGCTGCCCCCGGGATAGAGGCCTTCGACCAGCGTGCTCGAGACTTCGAAGGTGGCGCCGCCGGAGCTCGCTTTGACGGTCGTGAGGATGACCCCGACAAGGACGAGGCGCTTTCGTTTTATGTTGGCAAAGCGGGACATAACGGAGATGGCGGAGCTTGATCCGCATCCCCCCATCGGTCAGGGCGCCGCCGGCCTTTAGCACCGGTCGCCGGCTGGCTTTAGCGCGGACCCTGGTGCGCCCATTGGCGGTGTGGACCAGTACGGACACGCAGGTCCCCGTCCCCATCGAGGTCCGCTTCATGCTCACCAGCCGAGGAGCATCAGTCCGACGGTGACCCCGGGTCCGATCGTCACCATCAGACCGTGCTCGCCCGGTGCGGGCGCTCGCCGCGCGATCGTGTCCGCGAGCACGTAGAGGATCGAGGGGGTGCCGACGTTGCCGTGGTTGGCCAGCGCGTCCCAGCTGAGCGCCGTGTCCTCGTCTGAGAGCTCGAGTGTGCTCTGCACGTTCTCGATGATCCGTCGACCGCCGGGATGGACGATCCAGTGGTCGATCGCGGAGCGCTCGAGGTGGTGCTCGCGCAGGAATCGCTCCACGATCTCTGACAGCACGCCGCCCGCCATTTCCGGCAGCTCGCGGGCGAGATGCAGGTGGCTGTCGGTGGGCGTGAGATCGAGGCTGACCGCGCCCAGCGTGCCGCTGACCTGGTGCACCTGAGAGGCGAGGATCACGGGGGTGGGTGGGGTGCCATTTGAACCGGGGTCGCTCGAGATCAGTGCCGCGGCGCAGCCATCGCCGAAGAGCGCCGAGCCGACGGTCTTCGCCCGCGAGTCCTCCGGCGTGGCGCGCATCATGATGGCGCTCATGCTCTCCGCAGCCACGACCAGCGCGTGCTTGCCCGGGTGCTCGCGCAACGCCTGGGCCGCGAGTCTCATCAGCGGCACGCCGCTCGCACAACCAACGCCGGTGACGTGGTACTTGTCCGTCGTGGGGTTCATCTCGTAGTGGTCGACGAGGCGGTGGGCAAGCGTCGGGACGCCGAGGGAGTACAGGCTCGCGCTCACGACTGTGCCGATCTCGTCGGGGTTGATTGCGAGCGCGTCGACGGCGCGGATCGAGTGCGCCAGCAGCTCCTGCTCGATCCGCGTGGTCCGGCCCTGCAGGGTGTCCGTGAGGAAGTCCTCGCTCAGGTCGAGGTGGCGATGGCGCACCCCGCAGCGTTCGAAGATGCCCTCGGCGAACTCGTCTCCCTTTAGCCCCAGCCGCTCCAGGACCTGATCCTGCGAGTAGGTGCTCTCAGAGTCCGAGACCGCGATCCCGGCGATCCGAGCACCGACGCGCTTGCTTATGGACTTTTTCACGTGGTGCGCACATTATCTGCTGCGATGGCATCGCCATCCGGAAGGGAGCTATTCTGCGCTCTCAACAAGCGGAGGAGGAACGCGCATGAAGGTGATTGGAGCAGGTCTGCCCCGCACCGGCACGCTGACGCAGAAGCTGGCGCTGGAGCAACTCGGCTTTGGGTCCTGCTACCACTGGGTCGACGTCCTGGCAGACCTCGACGGGCAGGTCCCGCTGTGGAACCGCGCGCTGGATGGCGAGGCTCCGTGGGAGGAGGTGTTCGCCGGCCGCGGCGCCACCGTGGATTGGCCCGGAGGCTATTTCTATCGCGAGCTGATCGACGCCTACCCCGAGGCAAAGGTCCTGCTGAGCGTGCGTGACCCCGAGTCGTGGGAGCGCAGCTTCCGGGAGACGATCGTGGATATGTGCCACGGCGAGTCGCTGATGCGCCTGCTCTCGAGCGCCCGCGGCGAGATCGACCCGCGATGGCACTCCTACCTGGCGCTGGTGGACCGCATGTTCTGGGGCGAGCTGGGCACGTTCGCCGCCGGCCACTCCCCTGAGCAGCTGATCGAGCGGATGATCGCCCACAACGAGGACGTCAAGCGCGCCATCCCGGCGGAGCGGCTGCTCGTATGGAAGGTCACCGACGGCTGGGAGCCGCTCTGCGAGTTCCTCGAAGTCGACGTCCCCGCCGAGCCGCTGCCACACGTCAACGACCGCGACACGTTCCTGGAACGCGTGACCGACGGTGCACTCGACGCTCTGCAGGCGTGGCGCGAGCGCTCGCTGAAAACCGACGCTGCGCCCGCTTGATCGTGACGGGAACGAAAACGACGCGGTCCCGGGCCGCTCGAGGAACCCGCTTTGGTTCCGCTCTCTGATCCGGCGACTGTTCGTGTCCGAATCCCGCGCGATTCCTGCGTGTCGTTGGGGTACGCTCGGGCGGTGACCGCGAAGGAGACAGTGCAAGCGCTCTACGCCGCCTACGCCGCGGGAGATCCGGATCGCATCGCGGCGTTGCTGCATCCCGATGTCATCTGGGTGGCGCCTGCAGGCAATGCCACACAGGTCGCACTCGGGTTGGGGAGTGCCGATGACGCAGGGCCGCCGCGGGGTCTCAACGACCTTGACCGTGATGCGATCGTGGCATTCATGAGCAATGACTACCCGCGGTTCTTCGCAAATGTAGTGTTCGAGCCCCGTTCGATGGTTGGCGAGGGGGGCGCAGTGCTGGCCGAGCACAGAATGTCCGCGACGCTTCCCAACGGTCGCCCTTACGTCAACGACTACTGCTTCGCCTACGAGGTTTCCGACGGCCGCGTTACGGCGATTCGCGAGTACATGGACACGCGTGGCGGCTGGCTGCAGGTCTTCGGCGGCGATCCCCCGGAGGTCCTGCAAGAAGGTACGCCACCTCACTCGTGACGAGCGACGCAGCGCGCGTGCGAAGGGCTGAGAATCTACACAGCTGTCCTAATGAAGTCACTTAGCCCCGGCGACATGACCGAGGTCACTCACGCTCGGCCGCGTGGCTTTAATTACACACACCCTCGACCCACAAGACTGCTCACTTGTGGGCAATCGTAAAAGTCAGCTTGATCGGCGTTGACGTGCCGTTGGCGTTCTCGGCGGTAATCGTAGCTGTGTAGGAGCCCTTGCCGAGGCCGGCGAGCTCGAGCTCGAGCGTGTTCGATCCCGCCGACCTCGAGAACGTCAGGGTGCGCTTCTCGACCGCGGCCGTACAACTCTTCCCCTTCTTGGCCTGGGGCTTGCACACGCCCCTGAACTTGTGAGCTTTAACGATCTGCGCGATGAGGATCTTGATCGTCGCCGACTGCGACAGAGTCAGCTTCAGAGCTATGCCCTTCTTGCCGGTGGACCTCTTGGAGTCGAGCTTGACGCCTGACAACGTGGGAGCGGGCGTCTTGGCGCCAGTTCGGGACCCCGCCCCCGGATTGGAGCCTATCCCGGACCCGGTCGTTGGCGCGGCGGCCACGAGCAGCGGCGCCGTCAACGGCCCACACGCCGAGCTGGCCGGTTCATCGCCGGCATCGCCGCCGTAGCTGGCATACCACCAGTACTCGCCGGGGCTGGGCGGGGTGAAGCCGGCCGATGGCTGATACGTCCCGTTGCCGTTGACGCTGGCGGTGCCGACCGTGGCGCCGCCGGAGGCGCACGAGGTGGGCGGTGAGGACTGCGGGCCGAACACCGTGAACGTGATCGTCCCCGTCGGAGCAGACCCACCCGCGAGTGTCGCGGAGATCGAGGAGGCGGGAGTCGGACTGCCGGCGGTCCCGCTCAGAGGGCCGCTCAGTGAGAGGATCGGTATGGCTTTGGGCAGGACGCTTGTCTCCGCCATCTCCGCCCCGCCACATGTCGAGGTGGACGGTTCGTCGCCGACGTCGCCGCCGTAGCTTGCGTACCACCAGTAGTCGCCGGGGCTGGGCGGGGTGAAGCCGGCAGATGGATGATAGTTCCCATCGCCAGAGGCGTTCACGGTGCCGACCACCGTGCCGCCCGAAGCACACGAGCTGGGCGCCGTGGCTTGCGGACCGAACACGGTGAAGGTGATCGGGCCGCTCGGAGCTGACCCACCCGTCAACGCAGCGGAGATCGAGGAGGCCGAGATCGGGCTGCCGGCAAAGGCGCCGCCCAGCGGGCCACTCGCCGACAGATCCGCCGTCGTCGGCGCGGCGGTGAGAAGCAGGCCCTGCTGGTGTCCGGAGCTGTCTGTGTATTCGCCCACGGCGGTGCAGTTGCCGGGCGTTGCACAGGACACGGAGCGCAGTAGGACTTCCGGTTCAGCCCCGGCGTTCAACGGCAACGTCGCTTGAAGGGCGGGAGCCCAGGCTCCCTGGCTCTGCGTCAAGAGCAGGCCCTGACGGTGTTCGGAGCTGTCTTTGTAGCCGTCTACGTAGCTGCAGTCGCCCGCCGCGGGGCAGGAGAGCGAGCCGCCGAGGAGGCTCGGTCCCGAGCGGGCGCCGGCCGGCAACGGAGCCTCGACGCCCGTGCCCCACGTGCCCGAGGTCTCGGTCAAGAGCAACCCCTGTCCGTTTTCCAAGCTGTCGATGTAGCTGCCTACGGCGGTGCAGTTGCCCGCGGAGGCGCACTGCACTTCCTCGATGAAGGGTCCAGGATTGCGGTTCGCGTTGGCGGGCAGCCTCGCCTCAACGGCTGTCCCCCATGTGCCGTTGGTCTCGCTCAGTAGGAAGCCCTGCATGTTGTCCGAGGTGTCGAAGTACTCGCCGACGACGGCGCAGTTCCCCACCGACCCGCAGGACACTCCTTTCGTATGGATCGTGTTCGATTTCGGTTCCGCGTTGACGGGCAGGCTCGCCTGCACAGCGGCGCCCCACGTGCCGTTGGTCTCGGTCACCAGCAAAGTCTCGGGCTCGTCCACGGCGCCGTCGTAGTATTCGCCGACGGCTAAGCAGTTACCCGCCGAGGCGCACGACAACCCTTCTATGTACGCCTCGCTATCGGGGTTGGCGTTTGTGGGCAGGCTCGCCTCGACACCCGTGCCCCACGTGCCTCCGGTCTCGGTTACCAGCTGACCCTGATACCGTCCGGAGCTGTCCTTGTAGCCACCCGCAGCCGTGCAGTTTCCCGCCGACGAGCAGGAGACGTAGCTGAGATGGCCGATCGAAGCAGCATTGGCCGGAGGCGTCACTTCTGCCGCGCTGCCCCAGACCCCTCCGGTCTCGCTCAGGACCCTGTTGCCGCCAACGGTCGTGCAGTCGCCCGCCGAGGGGCAGGAGATGGCGTTCGAGGGCACGTGCGATCCGAGTTCGACCGCCCGCCACACGCCCGCGGTCTCGCTCAGCAGCAGACCCTGCCGTTCGTCCGAGCTGTCGGTGTATTCACCGACTGCTCCGCAGTTGCCCGGCGAGGCGCACGAAACCGAACGCAGTGAGACCTGCGGGCTCGCAGCGGCGTTCGTGGGCAAGGGCGCCTGCACCCCTGTCTCCCAGTTCACGTTTCCAGACGCCAGCGCGCGCGGCGTCGCGGCGGCGAGCGTCAACAGCAGCAGGCAGACTACTAGCGAGGAGGAGGTCGTGGCCTTCATCGCCTTGCTCGACTCCTTGCCCGCTTCTTCTTTGTCTTCAGGCACCTGCCATGCTCGCGCTTCTCACCGCGCTTGCACTTCGCGACCTTCTTCGCGGTCTTCTTCGGCGCCGTCGGTGTCGTCGTTGTGCTGGGTGTCGGTGTCGGGGTGAGCGGCTGGCTCATGGGCGGGGTCAAGGATACGCTCAGTTCCGAGCCGCCGGGCGAGGTGGTCGGCGGACCGCCGGAGGGGGCGATCGGCGGACCGCTCGCGGTCGTGAACGTCTGCGTCTCACCGAAGGCTTCATGCCACTGGTTCTTGGCCCGCAGGCGGTAGTAGTAGACCGTGCCCGGTGTCAGGCCGGAGATCGCTTCGGGCGTCACCGGCACCTCGCCCGTGCCCGCGGGCACTTCGCCGCCGGGGGTGCTCTGACCGAGCGCTTCCGTCGCCCCGTATTCAAACCAGTAGCGCGTGCGCGCCCCTTCAGGGGCGACCGTGCCCGCGAGCGTGGCGCTGGAAGCGCCGACTTCCGAGGCGCTCTCGGCGCTCAGCAAAGGCGTGGCGGTCTGCGTCGTGAACGTGCCCTTCCCTTCGCTGAGCGCGCTGGGACCGGCCGAGTTTTCGACGATCAGACGGTAGTCGTATGCGGCGCCGGGTTCGAGGCCCGTGACGTGCACGACCGCGACGGCGCCCGAGTTGGCTGAGCCGAGGAGATCTTCGCTGCAGGGTACGTTGACGCCGTACGCTTCGGTTGACCCGTACTCCAGTTCGCATTTTGCGTGCTGGGCGCCCGGCAGGAGATGCCCTTCGATCGTCGCTTCTCTCGCGCCGGGCGCTCCAACCACGGCCACGGACACGACCTTGGGCGCGATCGCCTTGGTCGTGAAGGAGATCTGTGAGCCGGCGCGCGATCCGACCGTGTTCTTGGCGATCAGGCAGGCCGAGTATTCGGTGCCCGGTTCGAGGTCGATCACCGCCGTGCGCACTTCGGTCGGTTCGTCCGGATGGGTGTCTTGGGCTTCGGGTGTCCTCAGAGCTCCCGCTCCGCTGCAGCTGCCGCCGGGTGCGTATTCGAAGTACCACGTGGTTGGCGCCCGCTCGGCCGTGAGCCTGCCTTCGAGCGTGACCGTTTCAGTGGCGATCTGGGCAGCGGGGAGGGTGGCGGGCGAACGGGGCGCGATCGGCCCGGTCGTGAACGTCACCGCCGAGCCTTCGGTTTCGCCGGAGGGGTCGGTGGCGATCAGGCAGTAGGCGTATTCGGTGTCCGGTTCCAGGCCCACCAGCTGGGCCGAGATCGCGGCGTCATCGCGCCCCGCTTCGGGCGCAAGCGTCGTTTCTCTACCGCCGGTGCAGATGGCGCCCTCGTTATAGGCGAAGTAGTAGCCGGCCGTCGCAGCGCCGTGCGGGTTGAGCGTGCCGCACGCCTTCGCTTCCGTGGCGCCAATCGATTCGCCGCACGCTTCAGTCAGCGGCGCTTCAGGAGAGCCCGCGCTATGCGTGTGCGTCCGCCCCGGCGCGAACGCCCCGATCCCGTCGGGGGTCCCCACACCGCTCGGACCGTCATAGCCCGCGGAGGCGTTGCAGATCAGGGAGCCGCTGCCGCAATCTTCCGGGGAGAGCGGGACCATCGAGCCGCTGCAGCCGTCGCCATAGAAGCCTTCGCACTTGCCGTTGCCCCCTTCGGCGATGTCGTGCAGGAGCCCCGAGCCGAGATGGGAGTAGAGCGTCTGTGCGGGGTAGGCGACGCCGTGCGAGCCGCCCGCGAGCGCAAACATGGAGGCGACGATCGGCGAGGCCACGCTCGTGCCGCCGAGCGGAGTCCAGCCAGGCGGGCTGCTGTCGCGCGGGGGCTCCCCCGGCGCCAGGTAGGGGACAGAGTCGTATACCGCGACGCCCGTGTAGGGGTCGGCGTCGGCTGCGACGTCGTTCGAGGCGCGCCTTGATTCGGAGCCCGTGCCGCACCCGACCGCGGAGGAGTCGCTCACTCCGCGCTGCCACGCCGGCGCGGGGAAGTTCACGCTGCAGCCGCCACCTGAGGCGCCCCAGACGGACTCGGTCCCCCACGCCTGCCCGCCTTCGCCCGTCATCGTCAGGCTCGTACCGCCGACCGAGACGACATGCGGCGAGGAGGCGGGGTAGCCCACGCCGCTACGACATTCTTCCTTGCTTGCCTCCCAGCCGAGATAGCCACAGTCGCCGCTCGAGGCGGTGACCACGACGCCGGGGTGGTTGAACGCTTCACTGTCAGACGCCGGTTCTTTGCCGCCCCACGAGTTCGAGACCTCCCCCGCGCCGACACCCCCGTCGCCGCGGGAGCGCGCGGCGGTATCCTCGGCCGCTTCCAGGCTCGCGCCTTCGCTGTCCTGCGCCTCCACCAGCACGATGTGGCAGTTCTGGCAGACCGCGTGCGCCATCTCGATGTCGAGCGACATCTCCAACGACCATCCATCGGCTTCTTGCACCGCATAGCATGCCGCTTCGCGTTCACTTTCGGGGGCATTCACGTCTTCGCAGAGCAATTCGGCTTGATGGCGTTCCCCCACGCTGCTCGGAAACGGCAGTTTCCCTTTTTCACCGTTCTGGTTGATCTGTTCGAAGCAGCCATTGGCGACGCTACATGCGGGCAACCCAAATTCTTCGTCATAGACCTTCAAGTCGGCTTCCGCCCCCAGGTCGTTGTACGCGTCCACGAGCGCAATCGTCTGCGGCTGCGAGGCGGGCGCCTCCGGTTCTTCGCCGGGGAAGTAGGCGTTTCGCAGCTGCTGCGGCCCCAGACCATAGGCGCCCTGGGCCGCGCCGGCAGCCCTGATCGCCTGGGCGGAACGCATCCCGAGCGGGTGCGTACGGGCGCGCGCCGCGGCCGTCCTGGGCACGAGCTCCAGCGCAAGGCAGGAGGCGTGACCTGGCGCGGGCGCACTGCACACCAAGCGCATCCCGTAGTCGCTTCGCGGCAGTGGCGAGAGCGCACTAGCCGGCGCGGCCGGCAAGCAGAGAAAGGCCAAGGCCCCCACGACAGCGACCCGAGCGAGCGCCGACAATCCCCCTTTCATGCAGGCAGAATACAACCCGGGCTTTCTTCCGTTTCGCCCCCCGTCCCTCGTCAGGCGACTTCGCTCATCAGCCCGGAGAGCGCCGCGGTCACCTCCGATCAGTCTGTCTGAATCTCCTCCTAATGACAGGGCGTTTCCAGAAGTCAGTTGACGCAGCCCGCTCCTCCAGCTAGAACCTCTTCGTTCGAGCCTGTAAACGAATCCAAAGAAGTCAGCTTGTGGATGATCCACTGCGAGAGAGGTAGCTCGATGGCTGCTCGGCGTGGCCGCACACAGGCTGTCTTCTACCGAGACAGGCGGGGGCAGGAGCCGGTCGACGACTTCCTCGAGGAGCTGCTGAAGGCGCAGCCTCTCGCGGCAGCAAAGATCGATGATGCCATCTAGGAGCATCTAAACGGCCGTGATCCACGCGACCCGCCTCCAGAGTTCCCGGCCACATCGCAGATCGCCGGAGAGCTGCGGGAGTTGCGGGTCAGGTTCGCAAGGACCCGCTATCGCGTGCTTTACCAGCGCTCCCGGAACCTGATTGTCCTACTGCACATCTTCGAGAAGAACACCGGCTCTGTGTCCGCGAGTGACCGGCAGAAAGCTGAGAAGCGGATGGCTGACTTCCAGGCGAGGATGGACGAGCGTCCTCGTCGACGGCCTCGCGCGGCGGGGCGCGATGCTCCGCCAAAGTCACGTGACTATCACGCATGATTATCATGTGATAATCAAATCATCATCCGTGATAAGCCTACTGATGACCAGTTCCGATGACCAGTTCCCCTCAAAGCCCTAACGGTCGGTCCGCCACAGAGGCGGCGAGTAGTCGTGCATATCGCAGCGAGACCTACCGCGACGCGCGGGCGGAATACGAGCGTATCCGAGCGCTTCGAGAGGTCAGCCCGATCGCCGCGCATCTGCGGGAGCGGCGATTCGAGCTCGGCCTCACCCAGGCAGAGGTTGCCAAGGCGGCGGGCACTTCCCACAGCGCGGTGTCCCGCCTAGAGAAGGGGACTCACATCCCGCAACTGCCGACGCTCCAGCGCATCGCCGCAGTGCTCGACGAGGAGTTGCTTGTGTGCTTCCAGCGCACCGTTGACGGCGAGGTCGAGCGCGAGCTCATGGCCGTGGCCTAGGCTCGGCGGCGGACCCGACGCAGCCGGCGTCTTCTACTCGAACTCCGGCTCGTTCCACCCCGGCATGATCTCCGGCAAACCCTTGCTCACTTGGGTGCAGGCTGCGTAGGAGTCCTCCTTCCAACCTCTCTTGAGCGAAGAACGCCCTGCCTGTTGAGACCACTCCATCGCACGGCTGATCCCCACCACACGCGGCAAAAACCAGCTCGAGCAGGCCTCCGGGATGATCCCGCGGCGCGCGAACACGAAGCCGATGCGAGCGTCGTCGGCGGCGAGGCGCACGTCCATCGGCAGCGTCATCGTCGCGCCCACTCCCACCGCCGGCCCGTTGATCGCGGCGATCACCGGCTTAGTCGACCGGAAGACCCGCAACGTGAACTGACCGCCGTTATCGCGCGGCGCCTCCCCCACGCGCTCGCGCTTGCGGTAGTCGAAGGTCTCCCCTCCGCTCGCCAAATCCGCGCCCGCTCAAAAGCCCCGGCCGGCGCCCGTGACGATCACCGCGCGCACCTCGTCGTCCGCGTCCGCGCGGTCGAACGCCTCGATCAGCTCGCTGCCCATCTGCGCCGTCCAGGCGTTGAGGCGCTCGGGGCGGTTGAGGGTGATCGTCAGGACGTTGTCGGTCAGGTTGGTGGTGATCTGCTCGAAGTTCATTACAGCTACAAGCTACAGCCACGAGTCCTGATTGTCTTGGTCCTTTATTGCAAGGCGAGCGCGGTGTCGATCACTCGTTGTGGTGCGTCCCACATCAGCATGTGACCGCACCCGGGCCAGGTTTCGATGGTCGCGTGTGGGGGGAGCTGATCGGTGTGGCATGAGGTTCGGCTGCGGGCGATTCGGTCCTTGCTGCCCCAGACGACGTGGACCGGCGATCCTCTCGCCGAAGAGCTGCCCGAAACACCAGTTGACGACGAGGATCGCGTCGGTGATCGGCGGGGAGTGCTTGCGCCACAGTCCCGCCGGGGTGAGCGCGAGCACTCCGCTGGCGCGTCCGAGCTTGGCGAGCTCGAGTGCCGTCCATCCGCCGGACGAGTGCCCGACGACCGCGACGCGCTCCAGCCCGAGATCGTCCAGGAGCGCGGCGACCTCCCGTTGCGGAGGCCTCGCCGGGCTCGCAGCAGACGTCACTCGCTCGCTGAGAGCGTGTGCGGGTCTGGTCCCTTGGTGAGCTCGCCTGATCTCACCATGTTCGACACCTCCGCGGCGATCGTGTCGCGGTCGGCGTTCAGTCCCTTGGCCATATCGCCGGTAGTGCCCTGTGGATGCTCCTTGACGTATCCAATGATGCGTCCGTCGATGTCGTCCTTGTACTGACGTGCCGTGGCCCGGCGGTCGCTGGCGCGACGCGCGGTTGCTCGGCGTGTCGAGCGTTGCGGGACTGCTGCCGGCGTGCGGGGCGTAGGCTCCGGCGGGAGCGCTGCGTCCACGGTTGGTGGAGTCTGCATGGCCGAGAACCTCCTGACCCTCATGGAGGTGCCGCGCGCGAGGAAGAGGGTTCGAGACCCAACGCGTGGATCAATGAGCTAGGCCCTCAGGGTCAGCTCAACTACCGATGCTATCCCTTTCCGGGTTCGTCACCGGCTCGCCCGACACGTTCCCCCTGCTGCGCGAATCGTAGTCGGCCACCATGCGACCAAACGCGCCGTCCCCGTCGTCCTCTTCGTCCAGCTTCTCGCGCAGCCAGCGATGGTCGTCGTTGGTCAACTCGCACCAGATCGGGTCGAATTGACGCGCGAACACGACACGCTCTGCCGCGAGGGTCGAGTCCGGCAGCGCCTCGCCGGGGTCCGCGTACAAGCGGATCCCGATCGCAGTCAGTCCCACAAGCATCGTGTCGCGGTCGATCACCGTGGGTTCGGTCAAATCAGTCTCAGCCATCGTTCCTCCTAGTCGTAGGAGGCTCCGAGGTCGACTCGTCGCGGCCCCACCTTTTGTAGTTGAGGTCACTTTACGGCTTATGGGCGCTGGGCCCCCACCCGGTGGATCGCTCGCCTGTCGGAGCCATAGGCCAAACGTGCTGAAACCGTGACGCTCGTAGAAGCGGATCGAGGCGAGATTGCCCGGGAGCACATGCAGAGAGACCTCGCTCACACCGCTGGCGCGCAACTCCTCACGGACCGCCTGTAGCAGCAGGGTGCCAATACCCTTCCCGCGCTCGGCTGCAAGCACGGCAAGAGTCTCGACCTCCCCCGCCTGCTCGCCCAACGGCCAGGTCGCAGAGCCGCTGCGCAGATGCACCATCGCATACCCAACCACGTCATCGTCACCTTCGACGACCAAGATAAAGGACCCAGTCTCGGACAGCCACGCCTCATACTGAGCGCGCCTGCGTCGCCAGGACTGCACCCGCGGACGCGGCGGGCCGAGCTCGGGCGCGACCGCCGTGTGATGCTCGCGCAGCGCATTCCACAACGGCTCAACGAGATCGAGATCGTCCCGCGCCAGACGACGAACCACGAAGTCATGGCTCACGGCTGCGAGGACCCGCTGTGTTGAAGCTCGCGCACCTCGGACACGGCGTGAATCTTACGGCCGCGTCGCCGCGACGAGGCCGTGGGCTGGCATGTCCCTTGTGTAACGCCGAGCATCCAGCACGAGCACGCGGTTCGCCGCGCCAGCGCCCACCTCAACTGAAAATCACGGTCAGACCTGCACCAGGCGCAGTCCCGCGAAGTCTCTTGGCCGGGGCCGGACAGATGGGGAATAGAGTGCCGGACAACTGGGGAACGACTGGGCGGACAGATGGGGAGTCCGTCTGCCGTGCACCGGCGCCCCGCAGGGTGAGCAGCCTCCGTCGTTCTTCCCGGCCCCGTTTCAGGCCGCTGCGGACATCACCGAGGCGCACGAGCTCAGCCGGGACAGTCGATCCAGCGATACACGAGCCCGTTGCGAACTTCGTGGAAGGAGGGTGGGGCCGGCGGCGGGTCGCTCGAGAGTCGCGCGATCACCTCATGAGGGCCGTGCAGATCCTCTTCAGCCGCCGTGGTCCAGTGGACCTCCGGGTGAAGCAGTGAGGACAGTCGCTCCCAATGGCGATGTTCGATCGTATAAAGAACGTTAGAAACAGCTGGAACCTGCTCCGCCACATCTGAGATTCTATCTCCGACGGGCAAGGCTGGTGTACTTTGGCGCGGTTGTAGAGCACGTAGATGAGGCGTTGCTCGCTTGCCCTGGGGACCGAGGTGGCTGGAGAAGCAAGTCAACGCGCTGAGGGACGGGAGTAGTAGATCCCACCAGGGCTCAGGCCCCGCCCCGGGCTACCCCACCGCCGGGATGCGCTCGAGCGCATCCGCGATCGCCTCGGCGCCATCGCTGCGACCCAGGGCCCGGGCCATTCGCTGGGCGCCGTCCTTCAACGCCGGATCATCCAGCGCTCGTGTGATCGTCCGGCCGAGCCTGCGCGGCGAGGCGTGTTTGCCCACGCGCACGCCGGCCCCGGCGGCGAGCACGCGCAGCGCGTTGTCGTGCTGGTCGCGCCCGCCGGGGATGCAGACGATCGGGACGCCGTCGGCGAGGGCCGCGTTGACCGTCTGCCAGCCGGCGTGGGTGATCACGAGCGAGGCGTGCGGGAAGACGCTGCGATGGGCGACGAACGATGCCGCGTGTGTGTTGGCGGGGATCCGCAGTGAGCTGGGGTCGAGCGCCGGGCCGGTCGTCAGCAGCGCCCTTACCTGTAGGTGGGCAACGGCGTTGAGGACGCGCTGGACGGCCGCGCGTTGATTCATGTAGCTGGTGCTGAAGCTGATTACGACGAGCGGATCGT
>Ga0302180_10002486_pt1 | contig 14273 bp, 11 predicted proteins | sample I_Palsa_E3_2_FD_200575 | JGI IMG/M metagenome (GOLD analysis project Ga0302180, IMG submission 200575) | Peat permafrost microbial communities from Stordalen Mire near Abisko, Sweden - I_Palsa_E3_2 | ecosystem: Environmental > Terrestrial > Soil > Palsa > Peat permafrost | place: Sweden... | reverse complement strand
CACCACCGGCCCCGTGGTCGAGATGATTCCCATGGGTGGGCACAACCTTCCCGATTCCTGTCCGCTCAGGTTCGCTCGAAGTTTGACGAAGTAGATGTCGGACACGAGCCCGCCTCATGGACCTCGAACTCCGGAGTAGAAGATGGCTTCGGCAGAGTCGGTGCCGATCTCGAGTCGCTTTGGTCGTAGCACGTAGTACCTGAGATCTGCGTTACCGAAAGCGACTCTGATCTCAGGGTGGCGAGGGCGCTTCGTGCCACATACGTGCCTGCTTGAGCGCAGGATTTCACGGTACGGGGTGGCCCCTGGCGGACTGGCTGGACCGTCTGGCCTAATTGCCAAGGTGAGGTTCGCTGGTTCGAGTCCCGTCTTGCGCTCCACATGGCCCGAACGCCGTTTGGCGATCCAGGCTTGCGCCATCGTTCGTCCGTCAGCTCTTCGGGCCATTCTCCCGAAGCTGGCGGTCAAATCGATAAAGAATGGGAAGGACCTGGATGTCCTTGGGCCGTCCAGCCGCTTCCTTCGACCGAATGACATCGCTGAGATCGGCGACCAAGACGAAGACGTTATCGACTCTCATTGTATGAGCTTTTCGGGCGAGCTCTTCGTATCCGCCTGCGATCCCACTCGGCATGAATGAGATGTCGAACTCACCAAAGGGCAAATGAGATTCCAAACCGACAATGCTCCAAGTGATCGGCCATCATGTTCGAACGGGAGCCCCTCAATGACCTCATCCGTGCGAATGCGTGCTCCTAGCTCTTTGAGTGCCGTCGAGAGATGGCCAAGGTTCTCCGCCGACGAGTCCGGCGTCAGGTCGATGTCTCTCGTTGCCGGAATGGGAGCATGCTGGGCGATGGCCGCGAACGCGCCGATTACGATGAATCTCACACCGTGGCGATTCAGGACGTCGACGATTGCCGCGGCATTGAGGGTTTGCGTCATCGGGAGAGATCACTCGCAACCTCAGCGGGTACCGCGTTTCGCCATGCTTCGATCTGTCGATCTCTCTGTTGGCGCTCTTTTGCATCACGCCTCGAATCGAGCTCGGTGAGCACATCGTCGTGAGGATCACTCGGGACGAGATGAATGCTCAGATCGAATCCGGCGGCCTTCAAGAGTCGCATCAGTGTAGGAATGGTCGGTTGCCGACGGTCCCGTTCGTATGCCGAGATCATCGTCGCCGGTACCCCAGCTCGCTTGCTGAGCTGTCCTTGGCTCAGGCCACTCTTGATTCGGGCCAGCTGCAATAGGGCCGCCGCCGGTGAGGGAACGTGAGACGATTGTGTCATAACACGATTGTATCTGCCCATCTCGATCTGTTTGCCCATCTATTCCCGCCGCACTGGACGGCGGGGGCTGTCAGGGCGGACGTCCGGGGCTACACCCCAGCACGAGAACGGAGTACGGCGGACGGAGCCCGGTTGGCCGACGATTGCGGGAAGTGTCCAAGTTGAAGTGGCGGAAGGTCTCGCCGCGTGCCGATGTGGTGGAGGCGACCATGACGCGCCCGGTGTCGTCGATGCGATCTGGGCGCAGGGGTCGGGGCTCGGGAAGACGGGCTCCGGCTCGTGTCCTGATGGTTCCGCAGTCAGGCCGGCTGGCTGCCGGCGAGTAGCGCCTTGTGCGCCCGGATTACCTCACGGCTTTTGCCAGCGGCCTCCGCTGCGATCTCGATGGCTCGGTCGAGGAGGGCGTCCTCGTCAACGGCCTCCCGGGCGATCCCGGCGACGACGGCATCTTCGGCGGTGTACCGGCGGCCCGTCAGCGCCGCGTCCGCAAGAGTGGCGCGGGGGAGGTGAGCCGCGAGCACGTCGAACATCTCAGGCGTGAGCGGTAGGCCAAGGTCGACCTCGGGCAGGCACCAATACCCACGACCACGGCGCATGAGGACGAAGTCGTGCGCGGTGGCGAGCATCGCTCCAGCGGCGAACGCGTGCCCGCTGACTGCGGCCACGGTGTAGCGGTCGAAGGTGAGCAACCGGCGAAGGAGCCCGTGTACCTGTTCAACGAAGCCCGGATCCGCCTCGCCACTCGCCAACCAGTCGAGGTCGAGCCCGTTGGAGTAGAACTTGCCCGCACCCGTGGTCACGAGGGCGCAGGGGCCTTCGACCGCCTCCACGGCGTCCAGCGCCGACGAGAACGCGTCCAGGAAGTGCCGGTTCAAGCGGTTCTCGCCGTCGTTCATGCGGATTAATCGCACCTCGCCGTGCACTTCAAGCTCGACCATCGCACTCCCTCTCTGACTCGGCGCCCACGCGCGTTAGTTAGTACGGCTATTACCCGGCGGCTAAAATCCTGGCCTGCGTGTCGCAGCAGCCGCGATCCTGCCGGACTGCCTCTATCTGACGGCTAAACCCTGTGCGAAGGTGGATCGAGCGCCGGTCCACGTTGGGTATCGTCAATCGACGATCACCACGTTGCGCCCCATCGTCGCACGAGACTCCATCGCGCCGACGATCTCCGGTAGGGCCGAAAATGAGGAAGTCGAACCGGCAATCGGGCGAATCGTTCCGGCCGCGATCATTTTCAATAGGTCATCGTGGATCCGCACGCCATCGGCGTGCGACGGGAAGTTCAATCCGGTCGCACGTTTGAATTCGAGTGAATTCTCGGTGTACGCGTGGCAGACGCCCACGAGCGAAAAGTTGCCGAACAACACTGGTCGCGGCACGATGCCTTCGTCTTCGGCCTCGATTCCCGACGCGAAGCCGACGAGCAGATGTCGGCCTCCAAATGCCATGCACCGAAACGTTTCAATGGTCGTCGTTCCACCGACGCTATCGAAAGCCACGTCGACGCCTCGCCCATCGGTGGCTTCGAGGACTCGCGCGACGAAGTCATCATCGCGATAGTCGATCGCGACGTCGGCGCCGAGTTCGGTGACGAACCTGACCTTGTCAGGGCCTCCTGCAGTCGCAATCACTCGGGCACCGCGTGCGCAAGCGAGTTGTACGGCGGCGGACCCGGCACCCCCAGCAGCGGCGTGCACGAGCACGGTGTCGTTTGCCGAGATTTGGGCACGTTCGTAGAGAGCGAGAGAGGCGACATGGAAGGGCATATAAACCGACGCCGCGGTTGCGGTATCCATGTCGTCGGGCATCGTGAACGTCATGGCGACGGGCGCGACCGCAACTTCCGCGTAACCGCCGAAGGCACCGGCGGGAATCGCGCAGACGCGCTTTCCGATCAGCGCCCCACCGCCATCGCCCGCCGCGCGCACGCGGCCGAGAACTTCCATCCCGGGGATGTATGGCGGCTCGACCCGCACGGTCCGGTAACGGCCGCGGATTCCGTCGATGTCGTTGAAATTGATCGTGATCGCCTCCACTGCGATCTGGACTTCGCCCGGTCCCGGCTCAGGTACGTCCACTTCGTCGCATCGAAGCACGTCGGTCGGTGCACCGAATTCTTGAACCCGCCACGCTCTCATGTCGCACCCTCCTCTCGATTGCCCATGCAGCCGTGCGTGTGGCCGCTCTCAGTACGACAACGCACAGCAGCGCACCCGCCCAGCGGTACGGGCTCTTCCTGTAGCTACAAACTCATGGTTCGGGCGGCTTCCCTTTTGGCCGCTCATAAGCGATATCGTCCAAGTGACACCGATGTCGACTTGGAATGCTCGGGCGACATCAGTCTGCCTCACGGCGCGCCTCTCGTGGCTGAGTCATTGCGCAGAGCGGACACGGGCTGGGATGGGGGTGTATCGACCGCCCCAAAGCCGACCTGGTTGACGCGTTACGGGCGCCGGCGGGGGAGACGCATGATCGCCGCCGCTTGTTCGGGCGTGGCGACCGGTCTCCCGGACTTCTCGCAGAGCTCGACCGCCTCGGCGACCAGTTCGACGTTGGTCGGTTTGCGGTCACCGCCGTAGAATTCGAGGCCAATGTGAAGATGGCCGCCGCGCTCGAGTGCGAGGGGAGCAACCTCGGTGGCGACGACATCGCCGCCGTGGGCCGACACAGCCCACGGGAGATCGCATCCCTCGAGCATCTCGAGGTACGCCTCGAGGGCCTTCGCAGTCGGAGGGAGCCCGAATGGGGCGCCAAGCGGGCCTCGCTCGGCGGAGAAATACAGCTTCACCATGGCACCTTCGGGCAGGCGGCCGGCTCTCCAGTAGGCCAAGGTGGTGCGCAGGAAGCCCGGCTCGTAAATGGCCAGGCTGGGGCCGAGCTGCAGTTCGCGGCAGATGTCGAACGCCCGGGCGATGTCGGCAAAGGAGTTGGCGTAGACCAACCCGCCGAGGGGCACACCCTGGTCGTTGAGCCCTCCAAGGTTGACCGACCCAGGGTCGGTCAAGCCGAGGCGCAAGAGTCCACTCGCTGCAATTGGGATGAGGTGTTCGAGGCTCAGTGGCGTACCGAAGTGCACCGTGGGGTACCACAGGGCATCGGGTCGTTCGGCTAAAACCACCCTCCACGCCTCGAGGTACCGTTCAGCCGCCTCGGCCTCACTGATCCCTGTCAGGTCAATGTGGTTGTGGATGATGGCGGCACCGGCCTCGATGCAGGCCAGAGCGTCAGCCGCAATCTCGTCGGGAGTGCGTGGCACGTTCGGGTTGCGTTCCTTGGTGGTCGCCCCGTTTATTGCCACTTCGATGATCGCCGGTGTGGAGGCCATGTGCGGCACCGTAGTCGGTGATCCAGGATCGACGGGGGCTGTACCGCTCAGTTGGTTGGGGGTTGCAGGCGGTAGATGGCTCCGGCGGTGTCGTCGCTGACATACAAGCTGCCATCGGGTCCGGGTACCGGGTCGACGGGGCGGCCCCAGCGGCTTCCGTCGGCGTTCTGAAAGCCGGAGACGAGGGTGATCGCCTGGCACCGACGGTCAAGGGGACCGTGGTCGTCGCCCCGACCACCGGTGTGCTCGTTGATGTCGAGGTGGAAGGAGCGGTGGCGGGAGCAGCCGACGTGGAGGGGGACGATGACGTGGTCGTCGTGGTGGGGTCATGCGTCCTGGTGCGGCGCGCTGGAGCAACTCGTCGCCACGATCGCCAGGGCAGCCAGAGCCACTCCTGTCGTGGTCCTACTTTTCATGACCGAGCGCATTCGTCGTCGCGGCTGCCCGGTGGTGGCGGCGGACACCCTCGCTGTATGGGACCACTCCGTAAGTCCACCACTCCGGGGCGCCATGAGCCCGAACAAGGCCCGTTGCTGCAGATCCGGGTTCCTGCTACCTCCGGCTCGTGGAGACAGGTTGCATCTTCAGTCGGAGGCGTGCGGAAGGGTGACGAAGGACAGTTTTCCCGGTTCGTGGTACACGGCTTGTTCTGCTGGCTGCATGAAGGTGGCGGTGGCGACGGGCTCGCCGGTGCCGAGGTTGCGGGCGTAGACGGGGTGGGCGCCGCTCGATACTTGGACGCGCAGGCAGTGGCCGGCGCCAAGGCGGTGTCCCGCGGGCCACATCGGCACCGACACGCCGAACGTGCCGTCGGCCGAGCGCCGGATCGATGTGGGACTCAGGCGCCGCAACCCGTCGCAAATGTTGATTGACTCGCCATCGGGTGAGACGTCGCACAACCGTACGAAGAAGTCAGTGTGATCGAGGCTCGAGTTGACCCACAGCTCGGCCGAGACCGCGCCGATGAGAACGAGAGGGTCCGCCAACGGATCGGAGGTGTACACCAGAACATCGGGTCGCGCCTCGAGCTCGCGATTGTCCACCGGGCCGCCGGTGAGCATGCCGATGCCACCGATCGACGGGGTCGGCTCGGCGGGGTCGTAACGATACAGATCGGGCAGTGTGGGCGTATCTGGCGCTTCAGTGGCAAGACGCCCACCGCCACGGAGATACCATCGCTTCGGTTCGGCGGGAGGCGGCCAGTCGTCGAGGTCGCGCCGACCGCCAGCCTCCCCCTGCACTTCGATCGTCACTCTACGCTCGGGAAGCAGACCGGCCTCCCCGCGGAGATAGGTGTCGAACCAGGCCAGTGGAGCATCGGTCATCCCGCCCTCGCCACCCCCTCCAAGATGCCCGCCGGCGCCGATTCGAAGGCGGACCGGGGCGGGCGAGGTGCGTAGGGCGGCATAGTCCTCGAGTACCCGCGGCAACGGATAGTCGTGCCAGCCGTCGACCAGCAGCGTGGGCACCGTCCAGTCTTTCAGGAGATCGCTGTAGTCGAGCGGCGACCAGAATGGATCGTCCAGACCGGCGTGAGCAAGCTGGTCCTGGTAGAGCTCGAGGTCCGAACCGGTCAGGTGGCGGATCACGTCACCGAGTGGAAGGTGATCGAATCCCTCTCGCAGCTCTGTCATCCGCCGCTCGATTGCCTCGGGTGAGATGTCGGTGATCGTGTTGGCGTTTGGGGGCTTGTTGAACTGCGTCGCGCCGATATCCCAGGGGATCATGACCTCGAGGGCGAGTGATTCGCCGGGGTACCACGAGAAGGCGCGAACCGAGGCGGAGAGCCCGATCACCATGGCCTTCAAATGCGGCGGTCGCGTCGATGCCAGCGCCCATTGGGTAAAGCCCATGTAGCTGGCTCCAAAGGTGCCGAGACTTCCATTGAACCACGGCTGTTGTGCGATCCAGTCGGCGGTGGCGCCTCCGTCGGAAGCCTCGATGAAGTAGCTGTGAGAACCGCTCGAGCCATCGGTGCCGCGGCAGGCCTGGACGATGTAGCGGTATCCCCGCGCTGCGAATTCCGGCCCAGCCCCGGAGGACAGGCCCCGGCGACCATAGGGCGTTCGTTCGAGGATCGTCGGGGCGTCGTCGATCCCGACCGGTTGGTAGACGTCAGCCAGCAGGACCACCCCGTCGGGCATCGTCACCTTGGCATCGCGTTCGACCTCTACTTCATTCGTTCGCTTGCGCATGGTCCCGACCTCCGTGTCCCGTTGTGTTCAGCGGCAGTCTCACCGCACGCTCGACCGCGGTCAAGGGCGCGCCGGCAACGGTCAGGACGACGTGCGGGCCAGCAACGAATACGTGAGTGGGTATTTCGGCCAACCTTCAGCGAGGCGGCAGAAGCCGTCGAGCGCAAGGTTAGACCGAGGTAACTCCCAGTTCGCCGAGAAGGCGGTCGCGGAGCGCGTCGAACTCTTGACCGCCCACCCGACGCGGCCGGGGCAGGTCCACCGCGACATTCAACGAGATACGACCCTCCTTGAGGACGAAGACGCGGTCGGCCAGGAGGACGGCCTCCTCCACGTCGTGGGTCACCAGAAGCACACCTGGTTTGTGACGGGCACACAGATCGGCCACCAACGCCTGCATCTTGAGCCGGGTGAGCGCGTCGAGGGCGGCGAACGGCTCGTCGAGCAGGAGGAGCTGTGGTTCCCGGACCAGCGCTCGGGCCAGGGCGACGCGCTGAGCCTCCCCTCCGGAGAGGGTGCCGGGCCAGGCGTCGGCGTGTCCTTCCAGCCCGACTTCGCGGAGTGCGGTGACGGCGCGTTCGCGGGTGGACAACTGGCGCGGCTGTCCGATGATCACGTTGCGCCACACCTTCATGGAAACCACGAGGCGGGGTTCCTGGAAGACGGTCGTTCTTACCTCAGGTACGAAGACGTCGCCCTGCGAAATCCCCTCCAGACCCAGCAAAATCCGCAGGAGTGTCGTCTTGCCGCTCCCCGAGGCGCCGAGGAGGGCGACGAACTCGCCCCGGCCGACGGTGAGATTGAGGTCGGAGAGGACGTCGCGCGTCCCGAAGGTCTTGGTGACGTCGCGCACGACGACGGCCGGAGCATCCACCAGGGTGCTGGTCATCGGACGGCCAGGTGGCGGCGCCACGGCATGGTCACCCGTTCGAGGATCCGCACCAGCACGTCGGCCCCGATGCCCAGGAGGGCGTAGATGATGATGCAGCAGACCAGTTCCGGCGTGTTATTGAAGCTGCTGGCCTGGGTGACGAGGTAGCCGATGCCCTGGCTGGCGGCGATGGTCTCCGCGAAGACCAGCGCGACGACGGAGATCCCCGCGGCAAATCGCAGACCGTTGAGAATGGAGGGCAGGGCGAGCGGGAACACCACCTGCCGCACCAGCCGCCAACCACGGAGCCCGAAGGTGCGGGCGGCCTCGACGACCCGCCGGTCCACGTTGCGCACCCCGTTGGAAACGTTCAGGTACATCGGCGTCAGGCAGGCCAGGGCGATCAGGAGCACCTTGGCTGTCTCGCCAATCCCGAACCAGACGATGAACAGGAAGATGAAGGCCGGGTAGGGCAGCGTCCGGAGCATCTGGAGGGAGGAGTCGAACACCTCCTCGCCCAGGGCGAAGAGGCCCACGATGAGGCCGAGCAGAAGGCCGAGTCCTCCGCCGATGAGCAGGCCGATACCCGCCCGGGCGGCCGAGACGCCGATGTCGCCGAGCAGGTCCTGGTGCATGAGGAGAAAGACGAACTCGTTCCAGGTCGATGTCGGTGAGGCGAGTACGTCGCCGCGGATGACGCCGCTGCCGGTGAGTCCCCACCACAGAGAAACGGCGGCAGCCGGTAACAGGGTGCGCAGGGCCAACGAGGCGCGCCGACTCCTTTGGCGCGATTGCTCGACCACAGGGCGGACGAGGCCGTGCGGCACGTTGTCCGAGGGGCCGTTACGCGGATGAACCAGGCCCCCCGGCGCCTCGCCTACGACCCGGTCGGTCACATCGGTCACCGTCTGGCACTCGCAGCACAGACAAGGGTGATCACGAGATACCCGCCTTGGCGTCGATGGCCTTGTTCAAGGGCAGATCGAATACGCCCTTGACGTTGAGCTTCTTGGTGATGAGCCCGAGCTTGAGGAAGGTGTTGGCCTCGGCCTGCTGATACTCGATGATGGCCGGCGTGATCGGGGTGGCCGCCTCCTGCACCGTGGCCGCCGCCTGCTTGGCCTCGGCCAACGTGACCCCGAAGATCTTCACGTAGGCGTTGATGGCGAGGTCCGGGTCCTTCTTGATTATCGCCTCGGCCTTGTAGAACCGCTGCACGAAGTCGGCGATGGCCGCAGCCTTCTGGGGGTTGCTCAGGGCCGCTTGACTAGCGGTGAGGTAGCCGAGGGTCTGCGCGTAGCCGGCCCCCGTGGCGAGCACGCGGATTTTCCCGCCCGCCTGGTCTATGGCCGTCAGGGGCTGGCTGATGACCGCCGCCGCCACTTTCCCGCTCGAGACGGCGGCCGCCGCGTTGACGACCGAGAGGTTCTGGATCGTGACGGCGCCGTAGGGGATCCCGGCCTTTTTCAGTATCTGAATGAGGACGTACTGCTCCACCGTGCCTTCCTGGACCCCGATGGCCTGGCCGCGCAGCTGGGAGAGCTTCTTGATACTGGACGAGGCCGGCACGACCAGGTCGAAGGGCGAGACTTTGGGATTCGCACTCACGGTGGCAGCGACGACCTTGACCGGATCCCCCGCCGCCTGCGCGAAAATGGTCGGCGTCTCGGCCATGTCGCCGAGGTCGACCGATCCGCCGGTCTCCGCGGCGATGATCGGGGGACCGCCGACGAACTCCTGCCAGTTGACCTTGTACGCCGCTCCGTTCAAGGCGTTAGCGGCCGTGAGGATGGTCTGATACTCCTTGAACTGGTCGGCGAACGTGATCGTGACACCCGACAGGTTGGGTCCCGTGGCCCTGGTCGAGGCCGCCGCGCCGGGCGTCAACACAGCCGTCGTGGTGCACGCAAAGAGGGCCGCCGCCCCAAGTGCTGTCAAAAGGCGTCGGCTGTCGAGGCGGCGGAGGCCGAGATGGCGGATCGCGCCATGAGATCGTTGCAGCATGAGTGGTGATGGTCCTTTACGTGTGAGGGGGCGCCACGCCCGAAGGCGGAGCGAGAATCGAAGAGTGCAGTCGCTCTGGCCCTAGAAAGGCTTGTCCCCCTTGATGGTCACCCGCTGGATCACCCGATGCGCATCGCCGTAGTCGGTGATGGCGTAGTGCATCGTCGTACGGTTGTCCCAGAATCCGAGATCTCCCGCTTCCCACCTGTAGCGGACGACGTACTCAGGGGTGGTCATGTGGGCATAGAGGAACTGCAGGAGGGCCTCGCTCTCCTTGCCGGTCAGCCCCTTGATCTTGATGGTGAAGCCCGGGTTGACGAACAAGCTGCGCCGGCCCGTCTCGGGATGGGTCCGCACGACCGGATGTTCCACCGGGGTGAGCTCGGTGAACTCCTTGCCGTCCCATTCGCCCTTGCCGATGGCCTGGAGGAGCCGGCCGAATGACCGGGTGCCGTCGTGTACGGCGGTCAACCCGTCGACGAGGTCTTTGATCGGTTGCGACAACCCTTCGTAGGCCGCATGCGTGTCCGCCCACAACGTGTCCCCTCCGGCCTCGGGGATGACGAGGGCATTGAGGATGGAGCCGAGCGGCGGCGTCTCGACGAAGGTGACGTCGGTATGCCATTTGTTGCTTGTCTCGTACTCGGTCCGGTCGGTCTTCGGGGCATTCTGCACCCCGTACATCTCGCGGGCTTTGGTGTAATCGATCTCGAACACCTCCCGGTGCTCGCCGATGCCCGGCACCACCGGGTGCGCATTGGTGATCTCGCCGAAGTAGGTGGCGAACTCCTTGTGCTCGGCGGGGGAGAGGTGCTGACCCGGCAGGAAGATCACCTTGTAGTCGAGCAGGGCCTGCCGGATCGCAGCCACCGTCGGGGGATCGAGCGGCTGATGGAGGTCGACATTGCGGACCTCCGCGCCGATCGTGCCCGAGAGAGGGGCGATGTCGAGAGTCCTGGGGTCTGCGATCGAAGTTGTCATGGGATCCGTCGATTCGTTGGAGGGTGGGCTAATTACGACTATATCCATCAACATTAGTGGGTTACTAGTCAACTCCCGCAAATTCCCGGGGCGAGGAGCATGTGAGACAGTTCGGGAGCCGATCGGCGCCCACCGCGGCCGCCGCCTGAAGGGCCACGACGTTCGACGTGAATGTCCCTTACCATTGGGACCGTGCCCTCCGAAATGATGCCGGCCGCGGTCTACGTAGGCGATGGCAGGATCGCCGTTGAGGAAGTCCCCTGTCCAGAGCCGGGACCGGGGGAGGTGCTCGTCGAAATTGCCGAGTGCGGGATTTGCGGCTCCGATCTGCACATGGTGCTGGAGCGTTACGCCAAACCGGGCGCCATTCTCGGCCACGAGTGGTCGGGCATCGTGGCCGCCGCGCCTCGTGGCACCGGCTGGTCTCCCGGTGACCGGGTGGTGGGGAACCCGACCCCGGGGTGCGGCGTGTGCCGGCCCTGCCGACGGGGCCGTCCTTCGGTGTGCCTGGCGCGGGCCTCGGCGGCCTTCTTCAGCTACAGAGGTGCGTTCTGCCGATACAAGACGGTCGCGGCCGACGGCCTGATCCGGATTCCCGATGCCCTCCCGACCCGAGTGGCGGCTCTGGCCGAACCGATGGCGATAGCCCTCCACGCTCTGCGGATTGGTGCCGTCGGCCCCGATGATCGGGTGCTCGTCACCGGAGCCGGCCCGGTCGGGCTGCTCATCATCGCCGCGCTACGCGCCCAGGGGATCTCCGACATCACCGCCAGCGAGCCTTCACCTCTCCGACGCCAGCGGGCCCTCGACGTCGGCGCCACCCGGGTGGTGACACCCGACGCGCTGGCGGAGCCGCCCCTGAGCGAACCGGTGGCGGAGCCCTACGCAGTGATCTTCGAATGTTCCGGACATGCCAGCGCCGTCGAGTCAGCCCTCGGTCAACTCGACTATGCCGGCACCCTGGTGATCGTCGGTACCGGGTTCGAACCGCCCCGATTCAACCAAAACCGCATGATCATCTTTGAGCTCGAGATCGTCGGGGCCTACAATTACAACGAAGACGGCTTCCAGCCGGCGGTGGACCTATTGAACAGCGGCACATTGCCGCTCGAGTCACTGATCGAACCCAACGACATTCCGCTCAGCGAGGTGATGGACTCGATGGAACGGCTTTCCCGAGGTGAGATCCCCAGCAAGGTGATGGTACGACCGAGTATGTCGTCATGAGCACGACATCATTTGCGCCCCGGATCAACCACGTAGCGATCAGCGTCGATGCCGACGTCCTCGACGATGAGGGACGGGCCGCGCTCCTCGACTTCTACTCCGAGGTCTTCGGATGGACCGAGGGGGACAACAGCACGGAAAAGGGCAATCCGCTCATCCTCGTCACCGGGGAGTTGCGCCAGTTCGTCTACCTGTTGCCGGCAAAGGACGAATTCATGGTCACTCCGGGCATGGACCACTTCGGAATGGAGGTATCCAGCAAAGAGGAGCTGTTGGAAATACTGGAACGGGTAACGGTGTACCAAGGCAAGGACGACCGCGTTTCCGTGACCGACGTAGGAACCATGGTCACCCAGCACAAGGGCGACGAGCACACGCTCACCAACGTCTACATCAAGTTCCTGATCCCACTGTGGATCGAGCTCCAGCACATCGAGCGACGCGCCGAGCATTAGTTCCGCCCACATGGAGGGTTCGTCGTGAAAGTAGTGAGAGTGCAGCACGTCAGCGTGAATTGTCACGGGCGCCTCGATGCCACCCGTCGCTTCTACTCGGAGTTGTTCGAGTTGCCGGATCTCCCTCGCCCAGAGATCCCCGGTATCGGCGGAAGCTGGCTCGGTCTGGGCGACGTACAGCTTCACCTGGTCGATGCGGCCCCGTCCGGTCACCTGCCGGACCCGGTGGCTCCCCACTGGTGCCTATGGGTCGTCGATATCGACGCCGCCCGGACCGAGCTGGAAGCAGCGGGCATCGACTACATCGAGGGTGCGCAAGGTGACGTGGTGCAGATCTGGATCAGCGACCCGAACGGTCAGGTCGTCGAGCTGCAGCAATCGCGTTAAGCGATACGGTGCCGTAACGAGGACGGCGGTCGTTGCGTCATTGCTCACGCCGACCCCGCCTGATCCAGCCACTGCGCGACGACGGACTGCGGCACGGCGTAGGACCAGCGATGGCTGCCCGCTGTCACGCTGAGCTCATCGTCGGCCAGCCCGGGGCGGACCACGACGGCGGATGTGTTGGGCGGCACATCCACCTCGAGCGAGATCGTGCCGCCGTCGAGGGCCCAGCGGCATGCCGCCGGGCCATAGGGCGTGCGCAGTGAACAGGTGGCAGACGTGACCCCCCGCCCGGGGACGGGACTGACTCGGATCTTCCGGTAGCCGGGCTCCTCGGGGGAGATGCCGCCGATGACCTGGTGCATCCAATCGGCCACGCTGCCGAAGGAGTAGTGATTGAACGAGGTCATCTCGCCGGGATTGATGGAGCCGTCGGGAAGCATGCTGTCCCAGCGCTCCCACATGGTCGTCGCCCCCATGGTCACCGGGTAGAGCCATGAGGGGCAGGCAGTCTCGGTGAGGAGTCGGTACGCCGTCGTGGTGTCCCCGACCGCGGAGAGCGCCGGGAGCACCAGCGGCGTGCCGACAAAGCCGGTGGAGATCTGGAATCCCCGCAGCGCAGAGAGCCAGGCGATGCGTTCTCCCGCCCGGGCCCGATGGGACGCCTGCTCACTGAGGCCGAACATGATGGCCAGCGCGTACGCGGCCACCGAGTCCGAGCTCACCAGTCCGCTCGAGGTCACGAACTCCTGGCGGAACGCCGCCCGGATGGTCTCGGCCAAGTGCGCGTACTCCTCGGCCAGCGAGCTGCGACCGAGGACACGGGCCGCCTGGCTGACCAGGTGGGCCGAATGGGCGAAGTAGGCCGTCGCCACCAGCACACCGTCGGTCTTGGCCCGCCACGGTTGGTCGGGCGGAGCATCGGGGTCGAGCCAGTCGCCCAGCTGGAACTCCTGGGGCCAGAGCAAGCTGGCACCAGCCTTGGCGCGGACGAATTCGACCCAGGCGCGCATGCTGTCGAACTGGCGTTCCAAGATCCCCACGTCGCCGAACCGTTCGTACATGGTCCAGGGAACCACTGTGGCCGCATCGCCCCAGGCGGCCGCGGCGAAGGTGCCCATGGGAAACATGCCGGGTGGCCCGGCCGGCACCACGAGCGATACCCGGCCGTCTTCGAACTGCTCCGCCTTCAGATCCTCCAGCCAATCGGCCAGGAAGCCCCCCACGTCGTAGAGGAACGACGCCGTCGGGGCGAAGGTCTGCAGATCACCGGTCCACCCCAGCCGCTCGTCGCGCTGGGGGCAGTCCGTCGGCACATCGACGAAGTTGCCCTTGAGCCCCCAGACAGCATTCTCGTGCAGTCGGTTGAGCAGGTCGTTGGAGCACGAGAATGTCCCCGTGCGGGGAAAATCGGTGTGGATCACCACGGCGACGAACCGAGAAGGATCGATCGCCACCGGCCAGCCATCCACTTGCACATAGCGGAAGCCATGGAAGGTGAACGTGGGCTCCCACGTCTCCATGCCCCGACCCCCG
>Ga0302180_10002483_pt1 | contig 14290 bp, 14 predicted proteins | sample I_Palsa_E3_2_FD_200575 | JGI IMG/M metagenome (GOLD analysis project Ga0302180, IMG submission 200575) | Peat permafrost microbial communities from Stordalen Mire near Abisko, Sweden - I_Palsa_E3_2 | ecosystem: Environmental > Terrestrial > Soil > Palsa > Peat permafrost | place: Sweden... | reverse complement strand
GCTCTTGCCGGTAAAACGGAAACGTATTTCGTTGCCGTTAACGGCGACGTGCCGGTTCTTGAGAGTGGTCAACCCATAGCTATTGTTCTGCTTCGCGTAGTCCTCGTTGCCGATGCGGATCAGCGTTGTCTCAAGAAGATGAATGACGGTCGCCAGCACTTTTTCGCGCGGCAGTCCGCGTCGGCCCATGTGCTCGTGCACTTTTTTGCGGATCGCCGGCAACTCGTCAGCGAAGGCAACGACATGCTCATATTTGGTGCTTTCGCGCACCTCGCGAAAAAGCGCGTGATACCGATACTGTTTGCGTCCCTTGGCGTCGCGCCCCGTCGCTTGGAGATGACCATCGGCGAAAGGGCTTATCCAAACGTCCGCCCACGCCGGGGGAATTACCAGCGCCTTGATGCGCTTGAGCACATCTGGGTCCGAGAGTTTCGAGCCGTCCGCGCGCGTATAGGTAAATCCCGTGCCGGTCTTCCTGCGGCGAATGCCTGGCCGCGCGTCGGAAATATATCTTAGGCCCACGGATTGCGCGGCATCCTTCGGATCGACAATGGTCTGAGCGTTTTCGGATGAATCGAGCAACAATCCAGTCGTCCTTTCGGTATTGCTTCAAACGAACGGTCCGAAGGGAAACCGGTTCCATAATGAGGTTGCGCAATCCCAACGCCCAGCGGTTCAGGCCGTGGCCGGACAATTAAACCGTGCGCCGCAGCCGACGGCTTCGGTGCTGGCGACCGGTTTCGGCAGCGTTGTGTATTTGTTCACCAGGACGCCAGAACAGCTCGCTTTCTCGCGCCGCGTTCGGTGACTGGCTCGTCCGCTCCGGGCTAAGACTTGGAGGCCACGCCCGGAATTGAACCGGGGTAAACGGTTTTGCAGACCGCTGCGTAACCACTCCGCCACGTGGCCATAGGTCGTTTTGGCGGGACCAGCCGCCAGCGCCCGAGCGGCAGTCTATAAAGGAAGCCCGCGTATCCGACAACGGCATGCACCGTTATGCAATTCCATATAGAGCCACAAGTGAGGTTCCCGACACCGGCGCGGCCTGAAACCATCCCTTGCCTTTTTCGGCTCGCTCTCGCACAACGCTGAACGCCTCTATTGGAAACTGACGGATGTTCGACGCGACGACCGCTCGTCGATTAATGGTCGACGGGCAAATCCGAACCGCCGACGTGACCGACGCCGCATTGCTGGACGCCATGCTGACGGTGCCGCGGGAGCAATTCTTGCCGCCAGCGCTAGCCCCGCTTGCTTATCTCGATGCGGACATTCCTGTAGGCAAAGGCCGCGCCTTGCTTAGGCCGATGGTCCTCGCGAAGCTCATCCAGGCCGCGCCCCTTAACGCCGGCGAGCGCATCCTCGATGTTGGATGCGCCACGGGATATTCGGCGGCGATATTGGCCCGTCTTGGCGCCTCGGTGGTCGCCCTAGAAGAAGACAGTGATCTGGCTGCAGCCGCGAAGACGGCGCTCATGGCAGTCGGGACCACAAACGTCGAGGTTGTGGTTGGGCCGCTCGCGGCCGGGTGGCGCGCCGGCGCGCCGTATGACGGAATCTTGCTCAATGGCGCCGCGGAAGTCGTACCGGAGGTTTTCGGCGATCAGTTAAACCCCCGAGGATGGCTCATAGGCGTCGGCGGCCGTCCCCCGGCCTGTAAGGGCATGATTTATCGGGTTAGCGAAGGCTGCTTGATCGGGCGGCCTATTTTCGACGCCGCGGCAACCCTACTACCGGGATTTCGAGCGCCACCGAGCTTCGTTTTCTGACCTGCGGGGCTTTCGGGATAGGCAGCGCCGACCTGTGGCGCATATGTGCCAGCCACTAGAATTTTGCAAATAAAGGCCGCTCCAGGGGTTTCGCCTGTGGCGCCGGCCGAATAATGTTCCGATGGTGGCAACGTCGGCCGAATCGGGCCTGCGCGGGTGGCGTCGTTTGCGACGACGTGGGAAGGGCAGCGCACGTCTCATGAGTGGAAGAGGGGTGCGGGCGTATCTGTGGGTTGTCGCCGGGCTTTGCTTGGCCGGCGCAGCCATGGGTGTGCTTTGCTCGGACGCAGCAGCCGACACGCTCGAATGGGCGTTAGTCCAAGCTTATCAGAACAATCCGTCCCTTAATTCACAGCGTGCAGCGTTGCGCGTCATCGACGAGAACGTCCCACAGGCTTTGTCGGGATATCGCCCCAAGATCAGCCTCACTGCGGTGAGCGGCTACAATTACGAGAACGCCACGCAACAACTTCCCATAGGTGGCGCCCTCACCACGACGACTTACGCTAGTCAGTTTCTTTCGCGCACCGTGGGGTTGACCGGCACACAGACCCTTTTCAATGGCTTCCAGACTGCCAACCGCACTAGGCAAGCAGAAAGCCAGGTCGATGCCGCCCGCGAAACGTTGCGCGTCACTGAGCAGCAGGTGCTGCTGGACGCCGCAACCGCGTATATGAACCTCCTGCGCGATGGCGCGATCCTCGAGCTAAATCAAAGTAACGTTCAAGTCCTCACCGAGCAGCTCAAGCAAACCCGCGATCGGTTCAATGTTGGCGAGGTGACCCGCACCGACGTCGCCCAGGCCGAATCGCGGCTCGCCGCCGGTCGATCGGCGCTGTTGGGTGCGCAATCGAACTTCGTCACCTCGCAAGCAAATTACCGTCGCGTTATAGGAGTAAATCCGGGAAAGCTTGCGGCCGGGACGCCGGTTGATCGGCTTTCGCCCAACGCGCTGCCTAGGGCGATCACACAAGGCCAGACGCTAAGTCCCTCGGTACTGGCGGCGATGTACGGTGTCGACGTTGCCCAGCTTGGAGTGAAGATAAGCGAGGGCGCGCTTTACCCGAATTTGTCGATCACGGCCGCCGGCTCGTACGGGGTCGATCCTGCCTTCGAACAAACGCGCGCAACCCAGGCGTCCGTTCTCGGCCAGTTGACCGTGCCGATCTACCAGGGGGGAGGGGAATATTCCACCATCCGGCAAAGCAAGGAAACGCTGGGCCAGCAGCGGCTGTCGCTCGACATCAATCGTGACCAGGCGCGGGCGACCGTCGTGCAAAGCTGGGGGCAACTCGATGCCGCCAAGGCGCAGATCGAGTCGACCACCGCCCAAGTCAACGCTGCCGAAATCGCGCTAAATGGCGTGCGTGAGGAAGCGCGGGTCGGGCAGCGCACAACTCTCGACGTCCTCAATGCGCAGCAGGAGCTGGTCAACGCCCGGGTGGCACTGGTCACAGCCCAGCATGATCGCGTTGTGGCATCCTACACTCTTTTGGCCGCGGTCGGCGCGTTGTCGATGCAGCGGCTCGGCCTCAACGTCGTGATTTATGATCCGATGGTGCACTACCAGCAGATTCGCGACGCTTGGGCGGGCGTGCGGAACCCCGACGGTCGTTAGGCCAGTTGAAAAAGCTTAAGTTGCCTTCGATTTTCCTGTGACGTATCCAATGTCACCATTGCATAATTTGCTTTATGTGATTCGTACCGTCGGCTCCGCGGGTGTTTCGCTAATGTGAGGAGCCCGCGGCAATGTCGACAATCGGGGCAAGGATGCGCGCATGACGCAACCGGCGAAGTCGCAAGAACCCTCGATGGAGGAAATTCTCGCCTCCATTCGCCGGATTATTGCGGACGACGACGCCAGTAAGTCGCCTCCCAAGCCGGCGGAAACGCCGCGGGCGGCGCCGTCGCGCTCCGCTGCTGCCCAGCCTGTTTCGCCGCCGGCGGAAGAGCCCGATCTAAATCCGTCCGCAATTGAAGCTGAGGGTGAAGATTCGGCGGTCGCCGGTCTTCAGGATCCTGATATTCTCGACCTTACGGAGTCGATGGCGGCCCCGGAGTTCACCGAGCCAGAGCCCATGCCCCAACGAGCCTTATTGGATAAGATCGAAAGCCATCCGCCTTCGGATGATGCCGAATCCGAGCCGGTTGCGCACGACGTTTTGGAATTGGATGAGGAGCCGGACTTCGCAGCAGCGCCTGTTGCTTCTCCCGAGCCGGAAACGATCGACAAACAGCAGCGTCTCGGTGTTCCCGGGGTCAGCGAGCGCGGGCAACTTCTTTCCGGCGCGACCACCGCGGCCGTCGATTCCGCGTTCAATGCGCTGGCGCAAACGGTGTTGGTGCAGAACGCGCGCACCCTGGAAGACCTCGTTCGCGAGATGCTGCGGCCGATGCTGAAGACTTGGCTGGACGATAATCTCCCAGGCCTCGTTGAACGGCTGGTGCGGGCTGAAATCGAGCGCGTCGCGCGCGGCCGCTGAGGCGCTTTCCTTCCGTTTGACAAAACAGGGGGGTCCGCTTTGCGACTGAAGCGGTTGCGTGAATCGATTCACGCTCCCTTAAGCGCGGTGACGAGTTTTAGCGCTTGATCCGAAAGCATCGCCGGATCTTCCTTGAACGACGCCGGTGGCTTAAGCGCGACCCCGATCTTCCGTGGTATGACGTGGACGTGCAGATGGAAGACTACTTGACCGCCGGCCGCCTCGTTGAATTGTTGGATGGTGATCCCGTCAGCGGAGAACGCTTTCACAGCGGCGCGCGCAATGGTCTGCGTCGCTTTGATAAGTTCCGCAAGCTCGTCCGCAGCGATATCGAGGATGTTTCGCGCCGGCGCTTTTGGAATGACCAGGGTGTGCCCGGGAGCGCGCGGCATGATGTCGAGAAAAGCGAACGCTTTGTCGTTCTCATAAACCTTGTGGGTGGGCAGCTCCCCGCGCAAAATCTTGGCAAAGATATTGTTGGGATCGTAACTCGGCGTTGCCATTTTCTCCCCTTCGTCACTCCGCTTCGATAGCGGCATCCTGCCGGTAGGGTCCGGTGGCGGCAAGCTCTTCGCCCGCGGCCGCGACGTAAGCCCGTTCGCGGTTGAGATAATCGGCGATGGCGCGACGCAACGCCGGATCGGCGATGTAATGCGCGGAAAAGGTGGTCTTCGGCATGTAGCCGCGGGCGATCTTATGCTCGCCCTGCGCGCCGGCCTCAACGCGGGACATTTTGTTTGCGATCGCGTATTCGATCGCTTGATAGTAGCAAAGTTCGAAATGCAGGAACGGATGATGTTCGACGGCGCCCCAGTGGCGGCCGAAAAGCGTATGCGAGCCGATGAAATTGAGCGCGCCTGCGATCCAGCGCCCGGCGCCCTTCGCCATGACCAGTAGGATACGGTCGCGCATGGCTTCCGTTACCAAGGAAAAGAACGGCCGGGTGAGATAAGGGCGGCCCCATTTGCGCGAGCCGGTCTCCATATAGAACGCGAAAAAATGATCCCAGGCGTCCTCGGTCAGATCTCGCCCGGTCAACCAGTGCACTGTTATGCCGTTCTGCAGGGCGTCTTGTCGCTCGCGTCGAATAGTCTTGCGTTTGCGCGCCGCAAGCGCGGCAAGGAAATCGTCGAAGCTGTTGTAGCCGGGATTATCCCAATGGAATTGTTGATCTGTACGCTGCAGGAATCCCAACCCGCCGAGAAAGCGATATTCGTCTTCAGCCGCAAAAGTGACGTGCACGCCGGACGCCTCGTCGATGCGACAAAGTTCGACGAGGCCTCCAGCGAGCGCGCGGCGAATTTCATCCTCTCTGGCACACGGCCGTACCAATAGCCGCCGTCCGGTGGCCGGAGTGAAGGGCACTGAGACCTGCAGCTTGGGATAATAGCTGCCGCCGGCGCGCTCATATGCCTCCGCCCAGCCGTAGTCGAAAACGTACTCGCCGCGGGAATGGCTTTTCAGGTAGCACGGCGCGACGGCGGCGACGGTGTTTTCGGAATCTCTCAACACAAGATGCTGGACGAGCCAACCGGAGTGTCCGCCGACCGATTTCGACGCCTCAAGGGCGGCAAGAAAAGCGTGGGAAATAAAGGGGTTAAACTTCTCATCCTGACAAGTTGATTGAGTAAGGGACGAGAGGTCTCCGCTGCCCGGTGCTGAGTGCGGATTTGCACAAGCATCCCATTCCGCCGCTCTGACGTCGGCGATGGCCCTTACGGCAATACCGGTTAATTCACCGGTCTTGGTGCCAGAGCCATCTAGCCGTGCCTCACTCTCGTCTTTGCCGCGGCTCATGGGCGAAAGCCTTCGAAGATGATCTGATCGGCGTAGCGCACGGACCGTTGCCGTTGCGCTTCTGTCCGCACCACCCACGCGATGAGCGGCAAGCACAAAATATGCCGGGCGAGCCAGGGCGCCAGCGCCGGCAGATTATCGTTCATATAAGCGACAAATTGCGGGCGCGCCGGTGCGGACGGGAGCAACGATCCCATCCCGTAGCGCAGCCGCGGCGGCATTTGATCCCAATAAGGATGCGGCTTGTATTGGGCTGCGACAACGCCTCGTGGAAGTTTTGGGGCCTTTTGCCGCAGGATTTGCAATTGCAACGGATCGAACGACATCGGCGCGACCGGACCCTGGTATCCGGACAGGAGCGCGGCGACGCGCGCGGCAAGCCGGTCATCGCCGTCGAAGCGGCTTTTCAGTTCGGGCAACAATACGGCACGGCCGCCGATCAAATCGCACAACTCCGCGAGCGTCAGCATGCGCTCTGCGCTCTCCCGGAATTTGACGCGCTTAAGCTGCGCGCTCGTCAATTGGTCGAGCCGGCTGTCGCCTTCAGTGAATCGCCCAAGCACGGCGTCGTGGTGGACCATGGCCTCGCCGTCGGCGCTGATCTGCAAATCGACCTCGATGCCGTAACCCGCCGCGAGCGCCGCTTGCACGGCGCCTGCGGTGTTTTCGATAATACCGATGCCGGCATCGTGCAGGCCGCGATGGGCGATGGGTTTCGCGGTCAACCAATCGTAAGCGTGCCGCACTTTCAGGATACTTCGAACACGCCTTCAACCTCGACAGCTGCATTTTGCGGCAGCGCTGCGACGCCCACGGTCGTGCGGGAATGCCTGCCCTTTTCGCCGAATGCCTCGACCATAAGGTCGGATGCGCCATTCATCACCTTGGGACCCTCGAGGAAACCCGCGGCGGAATTGACGAAACCACCAAGCCGCACCACGCGCACCACGTTGTCGAGATCACCGACGGCGACCTTTACCTGAGCGAGCAGGTTGACCGCGCAGGCCCGCGCCGCCTTTTGGCCGTCTTCAATTGAAACATCACCCCCCAATTGACCCTTGGCAATGAGTTTGCCGGAATCGAAGCAAATCTGTCCGGACACCATGAGGAGATTACCGGTCCGCACGAATGGAACATAATTGGCCGACGGAGCGGCCGGATGCGCCAGCTCAATGCCGAGTTCACGCAACTTCTTTTCCACCGCGCCTGCCATTTCATTCCTCCGTATGGGTTTTCCGATACTGGTTTTCGCACCTCGAGCAGATGACGCGCAAGCCGGGAGGCGCAGTTGCGAGCCCGAAAGAAGCTCCTTATGTTCCCGCAACGCCGCAACACGAAATCCGGAGAATTCGCGGGAGCGGGTAGGGGGCGAAGGGCTTAGTCGGCAACGGAGTACGACGACGTCATGGCTATGGCTCACCCACTCGCGCCACGTAGTGCTACGTTGATTTGCGCCATGATGCTTGCGGCGGCACTCCACGCCGAGGCGCGCGCGCAAGACAAAGCGCCCCTGTTGGTGCCGCACCGCGCGGTCTACGACCTTACGCTCGGCGAGTCTCGCGGCAACTCTCAGGTGGTCGGCGTTCGCGGACGTATTCTTTACGATTTTGCCGGCAATGCCTGCGACGGTTATAGCCTTCAATTCCGTCAGGTATCGGAGCTGGATTCTGGGGAAGGCAAAACCACCACAAGCGATTTGCGGTCAACGACCTGGGAGGGCGGCGACGCAAAGAACTTCAACTTTGCGTCGCAGAATTTTCTCGACCAGAACCTGATAGATTCAGTGGATGGCCATGCTAAGCACAGCGCCGCTGCCACCGCCGTGGATCTGGTCAAGCCGGAGCAGAAGGTCGTCGATCTGGACGCGGCCGCCGTGTTCCCGACCCAACATATGCTGCGCGTCATCGAGGCGGCGCGCGCCGGCAAGACCATCCTCGACTTTCCGGTTTTCGACGGATCGGATACCGGCGAAAAAGTCTACAACACGTTGACCGTCATCGGCCGCAAACTCACAGCCGACGAGCGCAAGCACGAAGACGCGGCAGCGAACGAGCCTAAGCTCACTGGCGTGCCGCGCTGGCCGGTTACGATCAGCTATTTCGATAAAGGCAAGACTGGAGCGAATGGCGAACAGACGCCGGTCTATTCGATAGGTTTCGAGCTCTATGAGAACGGCCTATCCCGGGCGCTATCGCTCGACTACAACGACTTCACCGTCATCGGCAAGCTGACGTCGTTGGAATTCAAAGACGCAAAGCCCTGTCAGTAGCCTAGCGATTCAGGTTTTTCGCTCCTCCTCGAACGCCAAACCCCGCCGCACGGCGTCATCGCCGAATCGGGCGCGGACGCGGTCGACGGCGTGCTCCGCCTCCGCCGCGCGCATGTCGACAAAATCCGCCGGGTCGGCCTTATCGGCGTCGGCGAGTGCACTGACGCCGACGCCGAGGAGACGGAATTTCGTTCCGTCGGTCTCTCGCAGCAGCAGCTCCCGGGCTGCGGCAAAAATCCTAAGCGCCAACTGCGTCGGCGCGCCAAATGAAAGAGCTCGGGTGCGAATCTTGAAATCCGCGGTCTTGAGTTTAAGCGTAACCGTCGCGCCGGCCAGCGCCTTCTGCTTCAAGCGTGCCGAAACAGTTTCGGTTTCGGCCCAGAGAATCCGCTCCAGCCTTTGGAATTCGGAAATATCCTCCTCGAAAGTCGTTTCCGACGAGACGCTTTTGGTTTCGCGTTCGGGATCGACTTTGCGCGCATCAATGCCGCGGGCGAGCCGGGCAAGGCGGCGGCCTTCCTCTCCGTAGCGACGCGCCAATTCAATCTCGCTCGTTTTTTGCAAATCGGCGATTTGGCGAAAGCCGTGGCGCGCAAGCCGCTGAGCGCTGACCTTGCCTACACCGAAGATGAAGCTGACCGGCTTGGAAGCAAGGAAGTTTGGCGCCTCGCTTGATCCCAGCACGGCGAATCCACGCGGCTTGTCGAGATCGGAGGCGATCTTTGCCAGGAATTTGTTGCACGAAAGTCCGATCGACACGGTGATCGCCAAACTCTTCTCCACATCGAGCGCAAACCGCGCCAGTGCCTTGGCGGGCGCCAAACCGTGAAGGCGTTCGGTACCGGACAGATCGACAAAAGCCTCATCAATCGACAGCGGTTCAACCAAGGGGGTCAGCGCCAGCATCATGCGGCGTACCTCACGCCCCACGCGCGAATATTTCTCGATGTTCGGCCGCACGACGCGCGCATGCGGGCACAGGTCGAGCGCCTCGAACATCGGCATGGCCGACTTAACCCCGTAAGTTCGGGCCACATAGCAGGCCGCCGCCACTACGCCGCGCCGGCCACCCCCGACAATGACGGGCTCCGCGGCGAGCGATGGGTCGTCGCGTTTTTCGATAGTCGCGTAAAACGCATCGCAATCGATATGCCCGATGGCAAGCTCGGCAAGTTCATCGTGACGCAACACGCGGGGCGATCCGCAAGCGGCGCAGCGCTTCGCCGGCCAGGCGACGTCGGAGAGGCAATCGCGGCAAAATGCGCTCACGGCAATCTGCGTTCTTCGTCGCTGGCGAGTGCGGCGCGGGCCTGCCCGATCGCGGCTGGATCGACGCCAGCGCTCGCGGCGAACGCAAGTAAGAGGGACTCATCGGCGAGCATATGCTCCAGCACCCCGACAAGAAAGCGGGCCTCCTGCGCCGCGTCGCGAATTTGCTCAATTGCTAATCCGCTTGAGTGAAGGAAACCGGCCAGCCGTTCCGGCTCTTCGCCGATAAAGCCAAGCGCCTGAATCGCCAGCATTTCCGCCGCTTCTTCGGCCAATCGTGGTGTCGATTTCATGCGGTCCTATTTGCCTTTCCGTAATATATCCACGCTAGCTTCAATCGTTGCAGCGGTTGCATCTGGCCGGACCAGGTAAGGCGTTCCGGCCGGGGCTTCCGGGCAAGGGGACGGGATGGCCAAGACAGTCCTGATTGTGGAGGACAACGAGCTCAACATGAAGCTCTTCCACGATCTATTGGAGGCTCATGGCTACAACACCGTGGCGACGCGCAACGGCATCGAGGCGCTCGATCTGGCCCGCAAACACCGGCCTGATCTCATTCTGATGGATATCCAGCTTCCCGAGGTCTCGGGCCTCGAGGTCACAAAATGGCTCAAGGACGATGATGACCTTAAAGCCATCCCGGTGGTCGCAGTAACCGCCTTTGCGATGAAGGGCGACGAGGAGCGAATTCGCGAGGGCGGCTGCGAGGCCTACCTCTCAAAGCCGATTTCGGTCGGAAAATTCATAGAGACGATCCGCCGCTTCCTCGACAATCCCAAGGGCCGCGAATGACCGCTCGTGTTCTCGTCGTTGATGACATCGCCGCGAACGTCAAGCTCCTGGAAGCGCGGCTGTCGGCCGAGTATTTCGACGTGACCACGGCGATGAGCGGCAGTGAAGCCTTGACCATCTGCGAACGCGCCGAATGCGACCTCGTCCTGCTCGACGCGATGATGCCGGGCATGGATGGCTTCGAAGTTTGCCGCCGTTTGAAGACCAATCCCGCCACCCATTACATTCCGGTCGTGATCGTTACCTCGCTCGATCAGCCTTCCGATCGCGTGCGTGGACTTGAAGCCGGCGCTGACGATTTTCTCACCAAGCCCATCGCCGAACCGGTGCTGATCGCGCGCGTGCGTTCGCTGTCGCGGCTGAAGATGGTCACGGACGAGTTGCGCATGCGCGCCGCCACCACACGCGAGATCGGCATCCAGTCGCCGGAACGCGAAGCGGTGGCCGATGACGGCCGCGGCGGTCGCATCCTGGTTGTCGACGATCGGCGCTCGTCGTTTGAACGCATCGCCAGCGTGCTCGGTGGCGAGCAGACCGTCGAGGTGGAGGCCGATCCGCGCGAAGCCTTGTTCCGCGCCGCCGACGGGAATTACGACCTGGTGATCGTATCGCTGGGATTGGCAAGCTTCGATGCGTTGCGGTTGTGCAGCCAGATCCGCTCCCTCGATCGTACCCGCAACGTGCCGATACTTGCGATTACCGAGCCCGAGGACAGCGCGCGCATGCTGCGCGGGTTGGAAATCGGCGTGAATGATTATCTGATGCGGCCGATAGACAAGAATGAATTGCTGGCGCGCGCGCGCAGCCAGGTGCGCAGGCGGCGTTACACCGAACGCTTGCGCGATAACGTACAAATCTCAATCGAGATGGCGATCACCGACGCGCTCACCGGACTGTTCAATCGCCGATACATGGAAAATCATCTTTCCGCCCTGATCGAACAGGCGACCGGGCGAGGAAAACCGTTGGCGCTGATGGCGCTCGACATCGACCATTTCAAGTCGATCAACGATACCTACGGCCACGATGCCGGTGACGATGTGCTGCGCGAGTTCGCGCTTCGCATCAAGCGCTCTATTCGCGGCATTGATCTCGCTTGCCGCAGCGGCGGCGAGGAATTCGTGATCGTCATGCCGGAAACCGATCTGACGGTCGCCGCCATGGTGGCCGAGCGGTTACGTCGCCGCATTGCCGCTGAGCCTTTCTCCATCAACCAAGGAGAGCGCAGCATTCCAGTCACGCTCTCTATCGGACTGGCGGCTTTACGCGGCGCCAACGACGGTTCGGCGAGCTTGCTCAAGCGTGCGGACCAAGCCCTCTATCGAGCCAAGCGCGAGGGTCGAAACCGGGTGGTACCCGAAGCCGCGTGAACGGCCTTTTGCCGTCCGTTACCTTCATTTGACGATTGCTTTCGCCAACCGTTGCGCTACTTTTGTCAGCGGTAATCAAAAACAATCGGCGATCGCCTTCCGGCTGCTCTAAGCCGTCGCGGGAAGGTGTAGCGCATCGGATAGCCCTACGGAGTGCTCAGGTCCGCCGCATCTCCTGGGTCCGTGGGGTTCGGCCGGCCTGGGGGGCGGTGCGAGTGGCCTCCTCATGACGCCACTCCGGGCCGGCCACCAGCTCACGCCGTGTGCGGCTCGCTTTCTGTTTGCCCTTTAGAAGCAAACGCCCGCTAAGCAGCAAAAAGCCCGGCGTTCGGCCGGGCCATGCGATTCCATTTTCGGCGGTAGTTATTTGATCTTCGCCTCGCGAAACTCGACGTGTTTCTTGGCGACCGGATCGTATTTCTTCTTGACCAGTTTGTCGGTCATGGTGCGCGAGTTCTTGCGCGTCACGTAATAAAAACCCGTGTCGGCGCTGGACACGAGCTTAACCTTGATTGTTGTGGCTTTGGCCATGATCGAACCTCGATATCATTCCTTGTTGGCCGCCAAACTAGTGTGGCGGTTCAGAAGTCCGCACCACTTCGCCGGCACCTTATCATGCGGACTTCTGAACCAAAGCCACACTAGATCAATAACTTGCTAGTGTCCCTTTGATTCCGAAGTTCGCACATGAGATTGCCGCTTGGTCATGCGAACTTCAGAATCGGGACACTAGTCGCGAAGCCGGCAAAGTCAAGAAAGGCCTCATGCCCACGCGCAACGAGGGTCACAACACCTCGCGGATAAAGCGCTTATGCACCATGTGGTAGAACGGCACGGGATGATCATGGCTCATGCCGGCAGCGATGCGTTCCTTCAGTTCTTCGAGCGCTACCGCGGTGATGGTGGGAATATCGAGCTTGCGGGCCTCGTCAATCGGTAACCACACGAGTTCGACGAGCTCCGCCTGGGGCCCGACAAATCCCTCGGCGCGATGGATCACCGCCGAAATGTCGGCGGCGAAGAAACGGCTGTCAAAACGTCGCGGCCGCCGCGGCGGCGTGATCGCCCGGAAGACAAAATGGATCGGGCTTAAATCCGGAAGCACGCCGAAATCGGCGAAGGCCTGCCACTCGCCCGCCGGCGTCGAGATTTTTCCGTTGGTCTTGACGCCGAGCATCAATCCGGTTTCCTCGTAGGTTTCGCGCACGGCAGCGAGCGCAAGGGCCGCGGCCTTGCCCGCGCTTGGCCGTCCGGCCCGTCGCATCAGTAGCTCGGTAGCGCGTTGGTTGAGCGGGGCTGCGACCGGCATCGAGCGATCGGTGGGTTCGACGCGCCCGCCCGGGAAGACGAATTTGCCGGGGAGGAACCGATGGCTCTCGTGCCGCCGTCCCAGCAGAACTTTCGGCACGGCTTGATTGCGGTCGATCAGGATCAGGGTGGCCGAATCTCGCGGCCTCACATTGGCAAACGATCGATCGCGGGCGGCTTCAGTCAGGCGGCTGGTTCTGTCGGCCGTTGCGTCGCTCGGTGGCGTCGATGGTTCGTCGCTCATCTGGCTCTGCCACGCTTTCCCTGCCGCTTCGCCCGCTGCTGGGCTTTTGGCGGCGGTGACGGCTTATGTCTTTCACGTCGATGCGTCGAGGCGCCGGCGTTACCCACGAGCTTAAATCGCAGCGCGCCGGCAACCGGCGCCGCCTCGACCAATTCGACCGTCACCGGATCGCCGAGCCGATAGGTCGCCGAGCGGCCGACAAAGGCGTGGCTGGTTTCGTTGAAACGGAAATACTCATCCCCGATATGGCGCGCCGGAACTAAACCGTCGGCGCCGGTTTCGTCGAGCTCAACGAACAGTCCCGCGCGGGTCACGCCGGAAATATGCGCGTCAAAAATCGCGCCGACACGGTCGGCCAGGAAATGTGCAATCAAACGGTCGGCAGTTTCACGCTCGGCCTTCATGGCGCGGCGCTCGGTCGCCGAGATGTTTGCCGCCACTTCGGCGAGCGATCGCGCGTCCATATCGGGTGCGAGGCCGTCGGAACCAAGCTTGAGCGCTCGGATGATTGACCGATGGACAATCAAATCGGCGTATCGGCGTATCGGCGAAGTGAAATGGGCATAGCGGCGCAGGTTGAGACCAAAATGGCCGAAATTCTCCGGCGAATATTCCGCCTGCGCCTGACTGCGCAACACCACCTCGTTGACCACGCGCTCGGTATCGCGGCCCTTCACCATTTGCAGGATGCGGTTGAACGCATCCGGGCGGAGTGCCCCGCCTTTGGCGATGGAAATATCGAGCGTCGCCAGAAACTCCCGCAACGCAGCGATCTTCTCCGGGGACGGCTCGTCGTGGACGCGATAGATCAGAGGGACGTGGCCGCGCTCGCAAGTTTCCGCTGCCGCCACGTTGGCAAGGATCATGAACTCTTCTATCAGCCGATGCGATTCAAGCCGCGCCGGCATGACAATACGATCGACCGTGCCGTCGGATTTGAGCAGGATCTTGCGTTCCGGCAAGTCGAGATCGAGCGGGTCGCGTTCGTC
>Ga0302180_10002480_pt1 | contig 14296 bp, 10 predicted proteins | sample I_Palsa_E3_2_FD_200575 | JGI IMG/M metagenome (GOLD analysis project Ga0302180, IMG submission 200575) | Peat permafrost microbial communities from Stordalen Mire near Abisko, Sweden - I_Palsa_E3_2 | ecosystem: Environmental > Terrestrial > Soil > Palsa > Peat permafrost | place: Sweden... | reverse complement strand
AAGTGATCACAGCTTTCCCGCAGGCAAACTCCCAATCTTGCTCACAATCTGCCGGCATTCGGCCAGTATTGTAGGTCCGCCGGCATCATGAATTGCGCCATCCACGCCGCCTCCGCCAAGCAGAGACGAGTTGGCTGCATTCACGATTGCATCGGTGGTTTCGCGAGTGATGTCGACCGGACCGTGAAGCTCGATGGTCTTAATTATCTCGACGCCGCTCGTTTCCACGCCGCTCCCCGCAGCCCCGGCCCGATGCAGCACGAGTCGAATTGTGAAATCGCGCACGCCCGTATCCAGAACAATCACTTTTTGTCCGTAAGGGCTTCGACCCCGGGAAGCTTCTTGCCTTCCAGAAACTCGAGCGACGCGCCGCCGCCAGTCGAGATGTGCGTGATCTTATCCGCGACCTCGGCGCTGTGCACGGCCGAGACCGTGTCACCGCCGCCCACAATCGAGATCGCGCCTACGTTTTCCGCCACGGCCTGCGCGATCTTGACAGTCCCGCGCGAGAATCCCGGAACCTCGAACACGCCCATCGGCCCGTTCCACACGATGGTGCGCGCGCGAGAGATCTCCTCGGAGAACAGTTCGATCGTCTTAGCGCCGATATCGAGCGCCATGCGATCAGCCGGAATGGGCTGGCCTTCGCCGATCCGCTGCACTACTGCGTTTGCCTCCGGCTTCATCGCTACCACGTGATCGACCGGCAGCAGGAACTTCACGTTCCGCTCCTTCGCTTCTTTCAGCAACTCTCGCGCCAAGTCAACCTTATCGGCCTCAAGCAAGGACTTGCCAATCTCCTGCCCTTGCGCTTTCAGGAACGTGTACGCCATGCCGCCGCCGATGATCAGCGAATCGACCTTCGTCATCAGATTGCGAATCACTCCGATCTTGTCGCTGACCTTCGCACCGCCGAGGATCGCCACAAACGGCGCTTCCGGATGTTCCAGCGCCTTGCCCAGATACTTCAGCTCTTTTTCCATCAGCAATCCCGCTGCTGACTTGGATATGAACTTTGTAATCCCCACTGTGGAGGCGTGCGCCCGGTGCGCCGCGCCGAACGCATCATTCACGTAGAACTCCGCCAGACTCGCCAGTTGTTTGGAGAACTTCTCGTCGTTGGCTTCTTCTTCGGCGTGAAAGCGCAGGTTCTCAAGAAGCAGGGTCTGGCCTTTCTCCAGTTGAGTAGCGACTTCTTCCGCCTCAGGCCCAACACAATCGGGGCAGAAGCCTACGTTCTCGCCGCGCGCCAGTTCTTTATCGAGCACCATGCGCAGCCGCTCGGCAACCGGCTTGAGGCTCATCTTGGGATTGGGTTTGCCTTTGGGCCGCCCGAGATGCGAAGCCAGAATCAGCCTCGCGCCGTGCCGCAGGGCGTACTCGATGGAGGGCAGGGTTTCGCGGATGCGCGTGTCATCGATCACGCGGCCGTCTTCCAGAGGGACGTTGAAGTCAACGCGCATCAGGATGCGGGTGCCGTTCAGAGGCAAATCACGGATGGAAAGCTTGGACATTGGCTGGTTCGTCCTTATTTAAGCGATGAAATCAGCGCCGCCGTTCCTTCGACTTTCGTCTCAGGACAGGTTCCGGCGGCTGGCCCTTCGACTAGCTCAGGGCAAGCATGCGGGCGTGCCGGCCCGCACACCTAAACGCCGGCGAGACGCCGGCGTTACAAACTACAAACCCTTGTCGCCGATATAGTGAATCAGATCACGCACGCGGCAGGAGTATCCCCATTCATTGTCGTACCAGGAGATCACTTTGACGCAATTGCCGCCCACCACCAGGGTCGAGGGCGCATCGACGATCGAAGACCGCGAATCGCCCTTGAAATCCGACGACACCAACTCGTTCTCTTCAAAGCCCAGGTAGCCCTTCAATGGTCCGCTCTCAGATGCTTTTTTCAGCACAGAGTTTACTTCTTCTTTTGTCGTTTTCTTTTCCACCCACACCACGAGGTCGACCACCGAAACGTTCGGCGTAGGCACGCGCATCGAGAAGCCATCGAGTTTCCCGGCTAGTTCGGGAAGCACAAGCTTTAAGGCTTTGGCCGCGCCGGTAGAAGTCGGAATCATGTTAATCGCCGCCGCGCGCGCCCGCCGCAAGTCTTTGTGCGGGAAGTCGAGAATCACCTGATCGTTGGTGTAGGAGTGAATCGTGGTCATCGTCCCGCTGACGATTTTGAATTCGTCATTGATAACTTTGGCGATCGGCGCCAGGCAGTTCGTCGTACACGAAGCGTTCGAAATAATGTGATGTTTAGCGCCGTCGTATTTCTCATGGTTCACGCCCAGCACCAGAGTGATGTCCTCATTCTTTGCCGGGGCGGAGATGATCACCTTCTTCACCGTTCCGCGCAGGTGCTTCTTGGCGTCGTTGGCGTCGGTGAAATGTCCAGTCGACTCGACCACCACCTGTGCGCCCACAGACTCCCAGGGCAAAGCTCCGGGATCTCGTTCCTTAAAAACCTTAATGGTCTTGTTATCGATCTGAATGCCGTCGGCGGTCGCGCTGATTTTGTTTGGCAGGTTGCCGAGAATGGAATCGTATTTCAACAGGTGGGCGAGCGTCTTCGGATCGGTGAGATCGTTGACGGCGACGAATTCCAGGTTGGGATCGTTGAGCGAGGTCCGCAGCACATTGCGGCCGATACGGCCGAATCCGTTAATGCCAACTTTGATTGCCATAGTGTCTCCGTTCTTATGAGTGCAATATCAGAAATCGTTCCAACCGGTATGCAGACAGATGATGTTAGCAGGACGCGGGAGCGGCGTAAATGATCCAAGCTCGATTACGTAAGGCTCGGCCTTCCCGTCGGGAACTCGCCGGCGGCGGTCATCGATGAGTCTTACGGGAAGCTTATTTCCAGGAACACATCTGCCCGGCTGAAGGGCGAAGAGAGCCGCGCCAGCAAGTATTTCCGGTTGACGGTCTTCCGCGCGTGCGCATGTTCTTCAGGAGGCAGAATGCGCGCCAACGCCGCGATCTCGGGCCCAGTCAGTTTTCCGTGAATTGTGCAGGGAGCAACCGTTACCTGCGGATTGTTGCGAACGCGCTTCGTCTTGCCCATTTTGCTGAGCGTCATCACGTAAAGATTGTCGCCATCTTCTCCAAACCATACCGGCGTTGGAACCTTCACCCCGCTCTTGCGAAACGTGCCGAGAGAGATGTATTTCTGTCCGCTGATCTCGGAAGGGATTGCGTTGGGCATGGCGATATTGTAATAGCTCTATTCGAAGTCGGCTGTCGCGTCTGGTTCGCCCACCCCTTCGCAGATTGATACTACCCCCGCTTTGTGTTAAAAGCCGTACATGCGTAAATGGATGCGCGAGCGGATGCAACGCCGCAAAAAGACTCCCGCAGAAGCTTCCGATCAGCCTGCACCTCCGCCTTTGCAGCCAGCGTATTTCGACGCGGAACAGGCGGCCGGTGCAGCGCCTGAAGGCGCCAAAATTGAATCCGACATTCCGGCACCACCACCTCCGCCCGAGGCTCGGCCCGGTCGCAGAGCGCGCGCGAGTTCCGTAGAACGACCGCCTCAACCGCAGTCGTCCGAACATCGGTTGTCTGAACCTGAGCTAGCAGCAGGTCTGCCGTCAGATGAACAGCCGGCGGAAGTGTCGTCTGCCGCGTCAGTCCCAGTCCGTTCTTCGAACGCTAGCCGCGGGCGGCGTCGCCGCGGTGGGCGCGGACGCGGTGGTCGTGGTCGCGAGCAGGCAGTCGCTCAAGCCTTTGCTCCCGCTGCCGTTAAAGGATCGATCCCAGCCGGGCCAGTAGAGGATGAGGACGAACTTCCGGACACCGGCGATGCAGAAGCTCAGGCGCCGACTCCGCCGGTTGTCGCGGCAGCGCCGCAAGCTCCGGCAATACCTGCACCCGCGCAGCGTCCGCCGAAAGGCGTGGTCGTGCTCGCGATTGGTTTGCCGGGCTCGGGCAAGAGTTCATGGTTCAAACGGCACAACATCGTCCCGCTTTCGAGCGACATGGTGCGCACGTTGCTCTTTGATGATGTTCGCGAGCAGCGTTTTCAGGATCTTGTCTTTTCCAACTTGCGCTCCATGTTGAAAGGGCGGCTCATCGCCAAGCGTCCTATGAATTATGTGGATGCGACGAACCTCACGCCGCAGGAGCGCCAACACTGGATTAAGCTGGCGAAGGATTATCAGTATGAAGTGCACGCGGTCTTTTTTGACGTGCCGCTTGAGGTCTGCATTGAGCGCCACCAGCGCCGCGACCGTGTGGTTCCAGAAGACGTGATGCGCCGCATGGCCGCGAAGTTAAAGCCGCCCGCGTTCGAAGAGGGCATCGCGAAGATCACCGTCGTGCGAGTGAAGAAGAAGGAGCCGGAAGCGAGCTAGCGTTGCTGCGACCTTTAAATCGGCAAGAACATTTTTGTCATCCCGACGCGAAGCGAGGGATATTGGTTCTTGTCGGCGCCATCCTTCGTGCCGCTGCGGGCAAACACCAGCGGTCCCTCGCTACGCTTCGGGACGACAACCTCTTCTCACTCTGGGATGACGACCGATCTTCATCCCTTTAAATGCGGGAGCATCTCTTTGAATGCCGGTGACGACGAGGAGCGCATCAGTTCGTAGATCATCATTTCAGTGGATGAAATCACCGCTCCTGCGGCGCGCATTCTTTCCAGGCCGATCTTCCAATTCCATTCGGTTCGCGAGCTGACTGCATCCGAAGCGACGTGCACGATGTAGCCTTCGCGCAGCGCGGCCAGGGCTGTCTGCATCACGCAGATGTGGCTTTCCATGCCGCAGAGCAGCAGCGTGTTGCGGTTGCCCGGAAGCCGCTTGAGCAGATTACAAAACATTTCGCTGCCGAAACAGGAGAATCGATCTTTATCGATGGCGTCGGTTTCCGGCAGCAGGGAAGCGATCTCGGGGACGGTCGGCCCGAGTCCCTTCGAGTATTGCGTGGTCACGACCGCGGGAATCTTGAGCACCTCTGCCGCGCGGATGAGCAACTTCGCGTTGCGCACGAGTTCGTCTTTGTGAAAAATCGGCGGGAGGAGTTTTTGCTGGATATCGATTACGAGGAGTGCACATCGCTCGGCTTCGAGCGATTGGCGGGCGACCTCGGCATAATCGGCACCCAGCTCGGAAATGTTCCCTAGCACGGATGACATGGTTTTCTCCCTTACGGGCAAGCTCAATCCGATTCTACGCGCGGAGAACGCAGAAAGTGTTGACCGCTCTTTGCCTTGAAACGTAGAATCAGAACGGGCTGGATGGATTGGCTCCAACCAAAATCACTGCCCCCTCGTTCAACGGCTAGGACACCTGCCTCTGGAGCAGGCTATCGGGGTTCGAATCCCTGGGGGGCAGCCAGACATTTTTCCAGCGTGTCGTCGCCGGAATCCGCTAGGCCGGCTCTAATTCAATCTTCTTCGTCGCCGTGTCCAGCTTTGTGATTTTGAATTTGCGAATTTGTCCGGCTTGAACTGGATCCGGCTTCGCTCCCTCGGCCGGTGTTCCACCTTTCCATCGCGCTTGTAGCATCGAACCTAGCGAGGATAAATCGGGCTTTGCGTTGTTTGCCTCGGATGACTCCGGCGTTGGCGTTTTCTTCGGCGATGCTGAACTTGCCGTACCCATGCGGCAGCTGGCGTGGATGCCTTCGCCGAGTTCTACGCGCGCTCGTTCTCCTGTAGCCTCAACGATGCGGCCGGTGACTACATCGCCTTCCTTGTGTTCGACGATGTACTCGTCGAGGCCGCTCGGCACCAGTTGCTTCATGCTCAGGCGCAATTGCCGTTTTTCTGTGTCAATGGCGAGAACTTGAGCTTTAACGAGCTGGCCTAGCCTCACCACTTCTTGAGGATGGTTGATGCGCTTGTCAGCGCTCATCTCGCTGATGTGAATCATGCCCTCGACGCCTTCGGCGAGCTGCACGAACGCGCCGAACTTCATGATGCTGACAACTGGTCCTTCGATGGCTGAGCCCACGGGGAAGCGCTCCGGCACTTCGGCCCACGGATCGCCCAGCGTCTGTTTCAGGCCGAGGGACATGCGGCGCTCGGCAGTGTTCACGCCGAGGATCACCGCGTCCACAACCTCGCCCGGCTTTACCAGTGTGCTGGCGCTCCGCATTTTCTTTCCCCACGACATTTCGGAAACGTGGATCAGGCCTTCAATGCCCAGCTCCAACTCGACGAACGCTCCGAACTCGGCGACGCGCGTGACCGTGCCGCGCACGCGTTCGCCCACGTTGTACTTTCCGGCGACCGCGTCCCAGGGATGCGGCAACAACTGTTTCATGCCTACGGAAATGCGGCGCTTATCCGCCTCGGTGGAAATCTTGAGAACTTTGACTTCGATCTGCTGTCCTACCGAGAGCACGTCCGCAGGCTTGCTGATGCGACTCCAGGCGATGTCACTCACGTGCAGCAAGGCGTCCACACCGCCGAGGTCGACGAACGCGCCGTAGTCAGTGAGGCTGCGCACAGTTCCACTCACGGTGTCGCCTTCTTTCATCTCGGAGTAGCGTCGCTCTTTCACCGAGCGTTCTTCCTCTTCGACCACAACGCGGCGATCGACCACCAGGTCCTCTTCTGCGACGTCGAGCTTGATGATGCGGCAGAGAATTTCCTGCTCGACGAGCTTCTCCATCTCGGCGGCGTCATGCGCTCCGCTGCGCGAGGCCGGCATGAATGCGCGCACGCCTACATCTACGCTTAGCCCGCCCTTGATCACGCCAGTCACCGTGCCCACGATGGTTGCCTTGTCGGCGAAAGCCTTTTCCAAAGCCGACCAATCTTTTGGCCGCTCGACTTTAGCGCGTGTGAGTTGGTAGTAGCCTTCGGGATCGCGGCCTGTGACTGAGACCGGCATCTTATCACCGGGCTTCACAGTTTCTCCGGCGGACTGCAAGACAGCCAACGGCAGAATGCCTTCGCTCTTGAAGCCGATGTCGAGCAACACCGAGTCGGCGGTAACAACAATTACCGTGCCGACAAGCTGCTTGCTGCCGTCGTCGCGTTTGCGCGAATGGCTCTTGTCATATTGTGAAAGGAGGTCGCTGAACGACTCATCGGGCGCGACGGCGGATTCAACACTTGTTTGGGATTCTGGAATGCTCGGGTTTGCCATGATTAATTCAGGAAGAACTAAGTTTGGGATGAAGGCACAACGAAACTCAGAATACCAGAATCCGGGTTCGTTGCTCGGAGTCACAACGAAATTCACACTCGGCAGGCAACTTATGGGGAACAACCTCCAATCTGTATAAAGGGGTACGGTAAGAACGCGCCTGTTCCGACCCACCAGCGAAGAATCGAATAGGAGAATCAATGGTGTACGCCGAAGGCAATCTGCAGCCTCGCAACGAGCCGGAACTTCATCTTCTGTCCGACCTGAGTCAGCCTCTGTGGAAGTCGCTGTTTCACGGACTCGAAGATCGTTTCTTTCCTGAAAAGCTTCCCCCGCTCAAACTGGAATCCCAGGCAATCCCAGTGAAGGAGATTTGGGGGTTCTACGACTACAGGAAGAATGGCGTTCTCGGTTCAACCGCGGCTCACGTCGTGGTGTTGGGTTTGATTATCGGCGCGACGTTTATCACAGTGCGCCGTCCGATTCCGGCCGTACCTAAACCGCGGGCTGTGACCAGATTGATTGTTCCGGATGACTATCCGCTGAAGCCGGCGAAGACTCAGGCAGGCGGAGGCGGCGGGGGTGGCGATGGTGACGTGCTTAAAGCTTCCGTGGGCCGGTTGCCGAAGTTTTCGATGGAACAGCTTACGCCTCCGTCGGCAGTGCCACGAAACCTAACTCCAAAGCTGCCGGTTGAGCCTACAGTGATTGTTCCGCAGGACATCAAGATCGCCATGAGCGATATGCCAAACCTTGGCGACCCGAAATCTACCGCGGTCATTCCATCGAATGGACCGGGGAAACTGGGCGGCATGGGCGACGGCCGTCTCGGCGGGGTCGGCCCGGGAGACGGGCGCGGTGTCGGTCCGGGTCACGAGGCGGGTACAGGCGATGGCAGCTTTCGCATGGGCAAGGGAATGACGGCACCGCGAGTTATTTATCAGACTGATCCTGAGTTTTCTGAAGAAGCGCGCAAGGCGAAGTACCAGGGGAACTGTCTTCTGGGGCTGGTCGTGGATGCCAACGGACATCCAACAAAAATTCGTGTACTAAGCGCTCTCGGCATGGGCCTCGACGAGAAAGCGATTGAGTCAGTGAAGAACTGGAAGTTCGAGCCGGGCAAGAAAGATGGGCGTGACGTGGCAGTGGAAATTGCAGTCGAGGTCGACTTTCATTTGTACTGAGACGTGCGCACTGAAACGTGCGTATTGAGATGTACCATTTTGACCCCGATGCCTGTTCGCGTTTCGTAACAGGCACTAACAACATCTTGATTCCTTGCCGCGCTGTGCTAACTTTGCCTGCGTCCAACGGGCCAGCATCGATTCGAATCATTGCAAAAGGCTCGGCTCCTTCCCTGACTAGAGTTTCGCGAAAGGACTCCGGTGGTAGCTTCGCCCTGCCTTGATTCGCGTTCGGCTAGGCTCGAACGAAAGGAGATTTATGTCCACTCCGAATAAAACGTTTCAACTTGCCGGTAGTGAGCGCGCCCCGTTAAAAGGAGCGCGAGAGATAGGTCCAGCCAATCCCAGCGAAATAGTAGATGTGACAATTCGTTTGCGATCCCGTGCCGGGAAGAAGCCGATTGTCGATCCCAATGAATACAAGAAGCCGGTCGCGGAACGGAAGATTTTCAGCCGTAAAGAATACGAGCAACTTCATGGCGCGGATGCCGACAGCATTGCCCGGGTCGAGGCATTTGCCCGCCAACACAAACTCACAGTAAAGGAAAAGAGCGCAGCCCGCCGGACCGTCATTCTTTCCGGAACCGTGACTGCGATGAATGAGGCGTTCGGCGTCGAACTGAAACAATATGACCACCCGAGCGGCCAGTATCGCGGACGTACTGGCACGGTCCAGCTTCCGCCGGAATTGCAGGATGTGGTCGAGGGCGTCTTTGGCCTGGATAATCGTCCGCAGGCGAAGCCGCATTTTCGTAGGCGGCGCGGAGCCGGTGGCATCCGTCCCGCCGCGCAAGCGCAGGGAGAATCTTACACGCCGCCGCAAGTCGCCACGTTCTACGACTTTCCCACGAATGAAAATGGCTCGGGAGAATGTATCGCGCTGATCGAGTTGGGCGGCGGATATAACCCTACCGATCTGACGAATTACTGGAAGCAACTTAACCTCACCCAGACGCCAACCGTATCTGCGGTTTCGGTCGGCAACGGCAGCAACAGTCCAACCGGAGATCCGAACGGGCCGGACGGCGAGGTGATGCTGGATATTGAAGTGGCCGGATCGATCGCACCCGCGGCGAAGATCGTCGTCTACTTCGCCGACAACACGGACGCCGGCTTTCTGAACGCGATCACAACTGCCGTGCACGACACCACCAATAACCCGTCGATCGTCTCGATCAGTTGGGGTGGTCCTGAATCGTCGTGGACGCAGCAGGCAATGACTTCCATGGATGAGGCATTTCAATCTGCCGGAGCAATGGGCGTAACGGTTTGCGTTGCGGCCGGAGACGATGGCTCGACCGACGGAGTAACCGACGGGCTGAATCACGTCGATTTCCCGGCATCCAGTCCGAATGTCCTCGCTTGTGGAGGCACGGAGTTGATGGCTTCAGGCAATACCATCGCCAGCGAAGTGGTATGGAACGAGCTGGCAAATAATGAAGGCGCAACCGGAGGCGGCATCAGCGATGTTTTTCCGCTTCCAAGTTGGCAGAACGCGGCGGGTGTCCCGGCTTCGGCCAACCCGACTCACAATGTTGGCCGTGGCGTTCCGGATGTGGCGGGCGATGCCGATCCAAATACTGGTTACGTTACGCTGGTCGATGGGCAGCCGGACGTGATCGGAGGAACCAGCGCAGTAGCTCCGCTGTGGGCTGGCTTGATCGCGCTGATTAACGAGAGCATGGGGAAGCCGGTTGGCTTTATCAACCCGCTGATCTATCAAAATCCTAAAGGTGATTTCAACAGCATCACCTCGGGCAACAATGGAGCCTATACGGTGGGTCCGGGATGGAGTGCGTGTACGGGGCTGGGATCGCCGATCGGGGCAGCGATTGCGGCAGCGTTGGGTGTGCCGGGGCAAAAAGCGATGAAGACTGGTACTTAGTTCTGGGGCGCGATGTGGCGCGGCCTTCGGGTCGCGCCTTTTTTCGTCCGACTTCAGCTTCCGACATAACGTGCATACAAACTACGCGCAACGCCGGTGTCAGTCGTTCCTTTAATAATGGCCCGGCCATCGGGGAACAGCGTCATCTCATAAGGCTCGCGCCAAAACTTCAGGACGAATTCGTTGTGCCGCACCATCCCGTGGGCTTCCAGCCGCTGTTGCATCTCAGCAAAATCAATGGGCCTGGCGCGTTCGTGAATCTGCACCGAGTTTCTTCCGCACATCGTGATGTGCGGACGTCCCTCACCCGCCAGATGCACGAATTCCCGCTCTCCACACGCGCGACATCCCGGCCGCGGAACTGCCGCCGCTATCTCCGTCTGCTGATTGTTCCAGACATCCAACGACCACAATGTCTTTCGCAGTTGCTCCGCAACTGCGCCGCCGATCAGCAGCTTCATCGCTTCGGTGGCCGCGATCGATGCCACCACGTTTACAGCTGTATTCAAAATGCCGGAGGTCTCACAGGTCTCGACCATTCCCCGCGGCGTTTCTGGAAAGATGCATGCGAGGCACGCCGACTTGCCGGGCAATACATTCAGTGTCACTCCATAGCTGCCCACTGCCGCCGCATAAATCCACGGCAAAGAATTTTTCACGGCATAATCATTGAGCAGATATCGAGTTTCAAAATTGTCTGTTCCATCGAGGATTACATCCATCCCCTCAAGTAGCGCATTAATATTTCCCGGGATTACATCTTCGACCTGCGGCTCGACCACGATCTCCGAATTAAAGGCTGCGATCTTTCGCGCCGCGGCAATGGCCTTGGGAACCGATTCGGCGGCATCCTTTTCGTCGAATAGAGACTGCCGCTGCAGATTGCTCGACTCCACGTAGTCGCGATCGATAATCCGCAGCGTGCCGACTCCCGCGCGCGCAAGCAACGATGCCAGCGCAGACCCGGTCGCTCCGCAACCCACAATGGCAATTCGTCCCGCCGCCAGCTGCTGCTGGCCCTCGGCGCCGATTCCGCGAAACAGAATTTGCCGCGAGTACCGTTCTTCGAACTTTTCCTTTTCCACGCCCTGACTCTTCTCCACACCTGTCCTTCTTACGCTAGCCTCAAGGAGGTCACCGGTTCCGACCCGCAAAACCTTTATTATATGTGGCTGGACTGTTTTCGCCGCCGCGAGGCGGACAACGCCGGCGTTCCAAGCTTCATCGAATTCAGGCAACGGGCTCAAGGACATTATTTGCTGAGACGGTACGCGTCATTGCTTATCTTGATCATGCTCTCGCTCGGTCCGGCTGCGTCAGCCGAATCGCCTGCGTCTGCGTCTTCGTCCGCGCAAATCTCTCGGGAAGTGCAAACCGCGCAGTCCTCCTCCGCTCTCGACGCTATGTCGGCTTACGCCGGACGCAACGTGCGCTCCATCGATCTGCCGGGCATACAAGATAAAGATCATTTGCTGCAAATGCTTCCACAGAAATCTGGCCAGCCACTCGATCGCGACCAGGTCCGCGACAGCATCCGCGCCCTCTTCGCCACGGGACGGTTTGCCGACATCCAGGCTGAAGTGAAACCAACGGGCTCGGATGTACTGCTCACTTTCACCACCTCGATCAACTTCTTTGTGGGCGCGGTTGATGTGGAAGGCGCTCCCAGTCACCCCAACCCTAACCAGATTCTCAATGCCGGTAAGTTCCAACTCGGCGAACTTTACACGCTCGATAAACTCGACCGGGCTTTGCAGAATGTTCGGCAACTCATGCAGGAGAACGGGTTTTATCGCGCCCGAGTCACCGCTGAGAGCACTGCGAACGCCGCTATCCAGCAGGTGGACATTCTCTTCCACATCACGCCCGGAGAACCTGCCCACATTGGCGAGGTGAAAGCTACCGGACATTCAGCTTTCTCCCAGGAACAATTGGAGGACATCGCCAGGATGCACCCCGGCGAGCGCGTTACGGCTGTACGTATCACCAATTCGCTTCAGTACTTGCGCAAGAAGTTTCAGAAGCAGCAGCGCGTGCTGGCGCAGGTGTTGATCGCAGAACAGAGGTACCGCGCCGAAACGAATGCCGTCGATTACACGTATCTGATCGAGCCTGGGCCGGTGGTCCTCATCACTGCGCAAGGCTTTCGCATCGGCCGCGGCGTTTTGAAAAGGCAAGTGCCGGTCTATGAGGAGAATGCTCTCGACGACGATCTCCTGAATGAGGGCAAGCGCAATCTGCTCGACTACCTGCAGAGCCGGGGCTACTTCGACGCCAGCGTCGACGTGAAGAAGGACACCAGCCTGGACGCGATTCACGTTACTTACCATGTCAATCCCGGCTCCGTGCACAAGTTGGCTCTGGTCGCGATCAGCGGCAACAAGAACTTTTTGGACACGGCAAAACTCAAGTCGTACATGCAGGTGCAGCCTGCCGGACGCTTTTTCAACCACGGACGCTACAGCGGGGAGCTTTTGAAAAACGATGTCGCCGTTCTCGAAGCGCAATACCGCGCCAACGGATATCGCCAGGTGCAGATTCGTACCAAGGTCGATGACAACTACAAGGGCTCGAAGAATCAGCTCGCTGTTCACGTGCAGATCGATGAGGGGCCGCAGACCCTGGTGGGGGAGTTTCAAATTGTAGGGAACCAGTTCGTTCAGCGAGACAAGTTCCACGAGGTGCAAACCGAGCCAGGCCAGCCCTACTCTGAACAGAATCTCGCCCACGATCGCGAGTTCATTCTCAATTACTACTTCAACCACGGTTTTTCGAACGCTACCCTTGAAATCACTACCAAGCCTTCGTCCAGCCAGCCTAATCGCGAGGATGTGACGTTCACAGTCCTGGAGGGCGAACAATTCTTTGTGAACCAAGTGATGGTCGCCGGGCTTGAGCACACTCGCGACTACATCGTGCAGCGCGAGATTCAGGAAGTGGCTGGCCAGCCGCTCAGCCAGCAGGATCTTCTGGAAACGCAGAGCAAGCTCTATGAACTTGGCATCTTCAGCCAGGTCGATACGGCTGTGCAGAATCCCGAGGGCTCCGAACCACGCAAGAATGTTCTCGTCCAAATGCAGGAGGCCAAGCGCTACACTTTTACCTATGGTGTCGGCTTAGAATTCGAAACCGGGCTGCCCTCAGGAACAACGGCTCCCACAGGGTCTACCGGTGTAAGCCCGCGCGTTGGTTTCGACATCACCCGCCTCAACATGGGTGGCCGCGACCAGACCCTGACCTTCCAGTCTCACGTTGGACGACTGCAGCAGCGCGGCCTCATCAGTTATGAAATTCCCAAGCTCTTCAATCAGCAACGCTTCAAGGTTTTTTACACGATTTTTTACGACAACAGTCTGGACGTAGCTACCTTCACCTCACAACGCGAAGAAGGAAAGATCGATCTCCGGCAGCAAATCGGAAAGCCGCAACTCAATCACTCCACTTCGATCACCTACCGGTTCGATTACCGCTACGTGAAGGCGAGCCACTTGGCTGAGAACTTTTCGCCCGCTGAGTTCAGCTTGTTTTCACTGCCCGCACGCGTGGGCGGTCCGGGCTTCACTTTCATCCGCGACCAACGGGACAATCCTCTCGAGAGTACGAAGGGCCAGTACTTCACGCTGGATGGTTCTGCTGCATCCGGTTACTTCGGTTCTCAGGCGAATTTCGCTCGGGCTTTGGGGCAGGATTCGACTTACTACGCCTTTGGTCCGCCCAAGCACAAATTCGTTTTTGCCCGCTCCACCACGTTAGGATTAGAGCAGGTTTATCAAGGTTCGCAGGTTCTGCCACCGGGAGCCTGCCAACTCAGTGGATTAAGCCTTAACTCATGTCCAGCGGGCATTTCGGTGATCCCGCTGCCTGAAGTTTTCTTTGCCGGTGGTGGCAACTCTCACCGAGGTTTTGGGTTAAATCAAGCAGGACCCCGCGATCCCGATTCCGGTTTTCCCGTGGGAGGTACTGCGCTGTTTGTTAACAGCGAGGAACTGCGCTTTCCTCAGGTGAGCCTGCCCTTTCTCGGGGAAGGCTTCGGCTTCGCCGTTTTTCACGATATGGGCAACGTCTTCACCGCCGGTCACGACATGCTCAAAGGCCTGGTGCGGTGGCACCAGCCTGACCCAACG
>Ga0302180_10002477_pt1 | contig 14311 bp, 12 predicted proteins | sample I_Palsa_E3_2_FD_200575 | JGI IMG/M metagenome (GOLD analysis project Ga0302180, IMG submission 200575) | Peat permafrost microbial communities from Stordalen Mire near Abisko, Sweden - I_Palsa_E3_2 | ecosystem: Environmental > Terrestrial > Soil > Palsa > Peat permafrost | place: Sweden... | reverse complement strand
CTAGCCGGCCTCCCCAGGGGGGTCCTGGGGGGATGGAGTCCCCCCAGAAGCGGGGGGGTCTGGGGGGGTCGCCCCCCCGAGGCTAACGTGCCCCCCGAGGCTAGCCAAATAATCGAGCTGAGCCCGGACCGACCATTCGGCGGCCGGCCAGACGGAAGGGTCAACATCGGTATAGATCATGGCCACGATCTCGGCGGCCGTCTTCGCCCCGGCCGCGAGGGCCGACCTGACCTGATCGAGCCGTTCCGCCCGGTGCGAGAGGTAGTAGTCCAGGGTGCCGAGGGGATCCGCTAGCGTCGGGCCGTGCCCGGGTAGCAGCAGGCCGACCTGCGTGGCTTCGGCCAGGTCGCGCAGCTGACCCAGCGTCCGCAGGTAGTCACCGAGGTTCCCGTCGGTGGCGATGACCGTGGTCCCGCGGCCGAGCACGGTATCGCCGGTGAACATGGCATTATCCGCGGGCAGCAGCAGGCACACCGAGTCCGCGGAGTGGCCGGGGGACGCGACCACCCGCAGCTCACAGCCGGCCGCCGTGATCACGTCGCCGTCCGCGAGCCCCTCAGGTCCAAGGCGGCGCGCCGGGTCGGCCGCCTGCACCGGTGCTCGGGCCAGCTCAGCGAGCCGGGCCGCCCCGGCGGAATGATCCGAGTGCCCGTGCGTGAGCACGATCCGCCTCACCCTGCGGTCGCTCGCGGTCGCCGCGGCGAGCACCCGGCGGAGGTGGCCCTCGTCGTCAGGCCCGGGGTCGATGACGATGACAGAAGGCGAGCCTGGCTCGGCGATCAGCCAGGTATTCGTTCCGTCCAGTGTCATCGGCGAGGGATTGGGTGCGAGCAGGCAGGTCGCCCGAGAGGTCCGGAATCCGTCGATGCTCATGCCCGGTGATCGTCTTCCCGCGGCTGGCCAGCGTGCGGCACGTTAGTTCGCGGCTCGTCAGCTTGCGGCTTGTCGAGGCGTGGCAACGCCAGCCAGGCTCTATTCCCGTCGACCATCACCTTGGGCAGCCGCAGGGTCATCGACCTGGGCTGGGCCAGGACGGCGGCCACGCTCTGGTGCGCGGCCAGCTCGCCGAGGGTCACAGCCGTCGGCGGCAGTAGGGTGATCTGGCCGGCCTGGGCCGACTCGAGCGCGTCGGCCGGCCGCAGCCAGGTCCCGGCGTCCGATTCACCGTGATCCGGTCCGCCCCCGTGCTCTGGGCGGCTTGCGTGCGCCGTCCGGTCCGCCTGCTCCGAAGGTGCCGCCAGCGCCGCCGTCTGCCCGGACGGCAGGGCGGCGGCGAAAAACCAGGTGTCGAAACGACGGGGCGAGGCCTCCGGAGTGACCCAGCGGGCCCACGGGGTCAGCAGGTCGGCGCGCAGCATCAGGCCCAGGCGACCGAGCAGCCCGCCGAAGGACACCGCCCCCTCGAGCAGCGCGTGCCGCTCCCGGGCCAGGGCCGCATTGTCGTATACCAGAGCCGTTGGGCCCGGGCCGGCCAGCAGCACGCCCGACTCCTCGAACGTCTCCCTGACCGCCGCGCAGACCAGGGCGCGGGCCTGTTCCGGGGAAGTGCCCAGCCGGTCGGCGACGTCGGCCGGAGCGGGCCCGGCCCAGCCGATCTCCGGGTCGGCGTCCCGCTCGTCGACGGAACCGCCGGGGAACACGTAGGCGCCCGGAGCAAAATCCAGCGCCCGGGTCCGCCGCAGCAGGTACGCCTCGACGCCGGCGCCCTCGCGGAGCAGCATGATGGTCGCGGCGTTCCTGGGCACCGCGGCTGACAGCCGTCCGGCCGCGATCTCTCGCGCGCGCTCGGCAAGTTTGGCCGGCACGATGGCACGGGCACCCGCCATCTGGGGCTCGGTCACGGCGACTCGCTCCTAGCGGCTTGTTTGGGGGCGCGGCTCAGCTGCGGATCTCGGCGATCAGCTCGACTTCCACCGGCGCGTTCAGCGGCAGCTCGGCCACCCCGACCGCACTGCGGGCGTGCCTGCCGTCCTCGCCAAACACCTCAATTAGCAGCTCGCTCGCCCCGTTCACCACCTGCGGCTGGCCGCTGAAGCCGGGCGCGCTCGCCACGAAACCGGTGACCTTCACGATCCGGCGGATTGCGGCCAGGCCGCCTGCGGCGGCGGCCGCAGCGGCGAGCGCGTTCAGCGCGCAGGTCCGGGCCATCCCGGCCGCGTCGGGCCCGCTGACCTCGGCGCCCACCTTGCCGACGGCGGGGAGCTTTCCGTCCACCATAGGCAGCTGCCCGGAGGTATACACGAATCCGCCGGCCACCACCGCGGGCACGTAGGCGGCGACCGGGGACACAACCGGCGGCAGGGTCAGCCCGAGCGCGGCCAGCCGCTCAGCCGCGGTCACGACGCCACCACGCCAGCCCGCACGACCCTGCCGCCCCATAGCTCCGTATCGCCCCAAATACCCCAAGCGCTCAGCCCAACCGGGCTCTCGGGTCCGACCCGATGTGACATTGGTGCGGTTATCGCCGCAGCAATGTCACATCGCGGCGGTGACCACAGGGCGCGAGAACGGGGGGCGGCCCTGGTGAGCCCGAGCCCGTTCGGGAGAATCAAGGTTTTTCTCTCTTCAGGTAGGCGACCAGCTGCTCGGAGTTGGGACCTGGTATCACCGCGACCAGCTCCCACCCGTCGTCACCCCAGTTGTCGAGGATCTGCTTGGTCGCGTGCACGAGCAACGGCACCGTCGCGTACTCCCACTTTGGCATGGACCGACCCTACGCCTTGTCCTCCTGGGCCACGTCGGGGGCGGTGACCTCGCGCACCCCAGGCGTAACTGCGTTCTCCACCTCGGGCACCTCAGGCACCTCGGGCACCTGAGGCACCTCGGGTACCGGCGGGATGGACGACTCCTCGAGCTCGGGCACCTTCACGTTCGAGATGGCCGCCTCGGCCGCCGCTACCTCCGCGTCGCCCAGGTCATCGAGCTGGGTGATCGGTTCAGGCTCGGGGGCGGCCGGACCCGGTGCCATCTTCTCGAAGAACCTCAGCAGCTCAACCGGAATCGGCATGACCAGGGTGCTGTTCCGCTCGCCCGCCACCTCGACCACGGTCTGCAGCAGCCGCAGCTGCAGCGCGGCCGGGTCCCGTGACATCACGTTGGCCGCGGCGGCCAGGCGCTTGGACGCCTGGTACTCACCGTCGGCGGTGATGATCCTGGCGCGCCGCTCACGCTCGGCTTCGGCCTGCCGTGACATGGAGCGCTTCATGCCCTCGGGCAGCGAGACGTCCTTGATTTCCACCCGCTCCACCCGGATGCCCCACGGGCCTTCGGTCGGCTCGTCGATGATCCGGCGCAGTTCCCGGTTCACCGTCTCCCGCTCGGCCAGCAGCTGGTCCATCTCGGACTGGCCGATGATCGACCGCAGCGAGGTCTGCGCCTGCTGAGAGATGGCGAACATGTAGTTCTGCACGTTCACGGTGGCCTTGATCGGGTCGACCACCCGGAAGTACACCACCGCGTCCACCCGGACGCTAACGTTGTCCCTGGTAATGCCCTCCTGGGCGGGCACAGCCATGGCGACGATCTGCATGTTGACCTTCGCCATCCGGTCGCCGATCGGCCTGATAATGGTCAGCCCGGGGCCGCGTATCTCGGGCAAGACCCGGCCGAACCGGTAGATGATGCCCTTCTCGTACTGCTGCACCACCTTGAACGTGCGTGTAGCCGCGATTATCCCGAGTATGACCAGGATCACGATGACGGCAACAACTGCGCCCACCGGGATCACCTCTCTTTCCTAGACCCCAGCGTAGTAACAAAAGGATCGCACGCTACCTGAGGCCACCGAACCATAAGGTATTCGGGCGGAGATAGCCTCCTGGGAGGAACGAAACCGGAGGCAGCAACGGCATGATCACGAGGGATACCGACTGGGACGGCGTGCGTTTGCACGTGGTTACCGGCAAGGGCGGCACCGGCAAGACCACGGTGGCCGCGGCCATGGCCCTGGCCCTGGCCTCGGCCGGGCGCAAAGTCCTGCTGATCGAAGTCGAGGGCAGGCAGGGCATCGCCAGGCTCTTCGACTGTCCTCCGCTGCCTTACCAGGAGCGGAAGGTCGCGATCGGGCTGGCCCCCCAAAGCGCCCAGGGCGCCGGGCAGGGCGGCGACGTGTACGCGCTCGCCGTCGACCCGGAAGGCGCGCTGCTCGACTACCTGGAGATGTTCTACAACCTGCGCCGTACCGGGAAGGCGCTGACCCGCCTCGGCGTGGTGGATTTCGCCACCACTATCGCCCCTGGCCTGTCTGACGTGCTGGTCACCGGCAAGGCCACCGAGGCGGCCCGGCGGCGGGTGGACCGGCGCGACGACAGTCACGTCTATCACGCGGTCGTGATGGACGCGCCGCCCACGGGCCGGATCAGCCGCTTCCTGAACGTCAGCACGGAGGTCTCCGGGCTGGCCAAGGTAGGCCCGATAAAAACGCATGCGGACACGGTGGGCCGGGTCATCCGGTCACCGCAGACAGCGGTCCACTTCGTCACGACGCTCGAGGAAATGCCCGTTCAGGAGACCCTGGACGGGATCGCGGAGCTGCGCGAGCTGACCGGCGACGCCATCCGGCCGGGCGGTGTCTTTATAAACATGGCCCGCCCGGCCATGCTCGGCCGCGCTGATCTGGCCGCGGCGGCCAGCGGATCCCTCGACGTCACCGAGCTCGCCCTCGGCCTGAAGGCGGCCGGGATCAGCGACAATCACGGGCTGGCGGCCGACCTGGCCACGGAGCTGAAGGAGCACGCGTTGCAGGTGGCGCTGCAGGACCGGGAGCGCGATGAACTGCAGGCATCGGGGCGCCCGCGGTACGAGCTGCCAATGATCCCCGAGGGTATCGACCTAGCCAGTCTGTACCAGCTGGCCGCCACGCTCAGGGAGCAGGGGGCGGCCTGATCATGAAAGCGGTACGGCTGGACATGGACCGGCTCATCGACGACCGCCGGACGAGGATCATCGTGTGCTGCGGTTCCGGCGGCGTCGGCAAGACCACGGCCGCCGCCGCGATCGGCCTGCGCGCCGCCGAACGCGGCAGGCAGGCGTGCGTGCTCACCGTCGACCCGGCCAGGCGGCTGGCTCAGTCGATGGGCCTGACCTCGCTGGATAACACGCCGCGCCAGGTAGACGGGGTGGAGGCGGCGAACGGCGGCAGCCTGCACGCGATGATGCTCGACATGAAGCGGACATTCGACGAGATCGTGGAGGCGCACGCCGACCCGGACCGGGCCGCGCAGATCCTGGCGAACCCCTTCTACCAGTCGCTGTCCTCCAGCTTCGCAGGAACGCAGGAGTACATGGCGATGGAAAAGCTCGGCCAGCTCAGGCACGCCGACGAGTGGGACCTCATCGTGGTCGACACCCCCCCGAGCCGTTCCGCCCTCGATTTCCTCGACGCGCCGCGGCGGCTCGGCCGGTTCCTCGACGGCAGGCTGATCCGGCTGCTGACCGTCCCGGCTAAAGCCGGCATGTCCTATATGAAGGTGCTGAACGCCGGATTCGCCATGATGACGGGCGTGCTGACCAAGATCCTCGGCGCGCAGGTGCTCAAGGACGCGCAGACGTTCGTCACCGCGTTTGACACTATGTTCGGCGGCTTCCGCGAGCGCGCCGAGGGGACGTACCGCCTGCTGCAGGCCCCGGGCACCGCCTTCCTCGTGGTGGCCGCGCCGGAACCTGACGCGCTCCGGGAGGCGTCCTACTTCGTCGAGCGCCTCGACGCCGAGCGCATGCCGCTCGCCGGGCTCATCCTCAACCGGGTGCACACCTCACCGGCCGGCCGGCTGAGCGCCGCCCGGAGCCTGGCCGCAGCCGAGACCCTGGAAACACAAGAGGGACCGAACGGGCAGGATGCAACTGGTCCGCGCTACTCGATCGCCGCGGCGGCGTTGCGGATGCACGCGGAGCGGATGCAGCTCAGCAAGCGGGAACGGCGGCTGGCCGAGCATTTCACCTCGGCGCACCCCGCGATTCCCATCGCTGAAGTGGACGCGCAGCCCGAAGATGTTCACGACCTCGACGGTTTGCGCATAATCGGGACAATACTGTCCCGGCAGGGCTCGTAAGCCCTGCCGGGACACGTAGAAGATCCCCTTTGATCAGTTTCGCTTGCTGACCTGCGGCTTAGCTGCGTTGCTGCCGCCCGCCTGGGCTGCGCCGCTCGGTTGGCGGCGCGGCTGAGCTACGGTGCTCAGCTGGCCACGAGCTCGTCGATGGACTGCCGCTCGTACTCGTCACGGGCACGCTCGAGCAGCTCGCGCCACGACGTCACGTCGGGCCGCCGACGCAGCAGCGCGCGACGCTCCCGCTCGGTCATTCCGCCCCAGACACCGAACTCGATCCCGTTGTCGAGCGCATCCGCAAGGCACTCAGTACGCACCGGACAGCCCCGGCAGATCAGCTTGGCGCGATTCTGCGCCGCGCCCTGAACGAACAGCTCGTCAGGGTCGGTTCCCTTGCATGCGGCGCGTGTGGTCCAGTCAGTGATCCACATGTGCCCACTCCTCTTGATCGTCCAGCACGAACACTCAGACGGTCGTCTCGATGGGGTTGCGATCCCGGGGTCAGCGCGTGCGGCCGCACTACCACGGTTATCTGTTCGTGATCCGCCAACTTACGGAAGTCCGGCCGTGATGCCAAGACCCCGGCATGGTCATTTACTAAATAGTTCTCACGGGCTATATAAAATCTCGTAAATAGTGACTCTCCGGATGCAGCCATGCTCCGGCCGTGACTTCTGAGGCTCCGGTGGCACGTGGTGACGACTTCGGACCTGAAATCCGTTTTACCCATAGTTGGCCTGACCTATGCAGATCTAGGTGGATCTAGAACCTGTCTGTCCGGTACAAGCGTGAGTTAGTGGCAATCGCGGCGTACCCTGTGTCGCGTGCAGCGCGGTGAGATCTTTACCCGGACGAGCGTACTCGGGCGCCTCGTCACCTTCGCAGCGATCGGCGGGGTCCTAGCCGCGGCCATGGTGCTCCCGATCGTAGCCGCGACCGGGGTCCTGGTCAGGAACCAGGCGGACAAGTTCACCACCTTGTCGCTGACCGCCCAGGGACTCCCCCAGCGGTCACAGATCCTGGACGCCAGCGGCCACCTGCTCGCGTACGTGTACGGCGTCGACGTGCCCTACACCGGCGTCAAACAGGGCGTAGTCCAGTACTTCGGCTGGGACCGGCAGCCGGTGACCTACCAGCAGATCACCCCGAGCATGGTTAACGCGGTCGTCGCCATCGAGGACTCCAGGTACTGGGAGCACGGCGCGATCGACCTGCGTGGCACCATCCGGGCGGCGGTGAACGACCTGCAGCACAAGCCGGTCCAGGGCGGTTCCACCATCGCGCAGCAGTACATCAAGAACGTCCTCCTGCTCCAGGCCGAGGTGGCGGAGAACACCCAGCAAGAGCAGTCGGCGGACGCCGACACGCTGAACCGCAAGCTGAACGAGCTGCGGATGGCGGTGGCCGCCGAGCACCAGCAGTCCAAGCAAGAGATCCTGGCCGGATACCTGAACGACGCCTACTACGGCTACAACGCCTACGGGATCGAGACCGCCGCCGAGACCTACTTCGGCACGACCGCGTCGAAGCTGACCGTGACTCAGGCCGCCACGCTGGCCGGCATCGTGGAGAACCCGACGGAGTACGACCCGATCCTGCATCCCGGGGTGTCCCTCGAGCGGCGCAACACCGTGCTGGCCCGGATGGCGTCCACCAGTAACGGGCTCACCGTCGCTCAGGCCAAGGTCGACGAGGCCAAGCCGCTCGGACTGAAGGGGTCGGAGCCGGAGAGCGGCTGCGAGTCCAGTTCCGTGGGCACGGCCGGCTTCTTCTGCCAGTACGTAGAGGAAGTCTTCCTGCACGACTCGGCCTACGGCAAGACGCCGATGGCCCGGGCCAAGCTGCTCTCCACCGGCGGCCTGCGGATCTACACCACGCTGAACCAGCGGGACCAGCAGGCCGCTACCAACGCGGTGAACTACGTCGTGCCGGCCAACAGCAGCTTCTACAATCCCGGTCACAACGCGGACGCCGAGGCCATGGTGAAGCCGGGCACCGGCCAGATCGAGGCAATCGCCGAGGACAGACCGTACGGGACGAGCCGCGGCCAGACCGAGATCGACTATGCGGTCAACACCGAGTACGGCGGCAGCTCCGGGGTCCAGACCGGCTCGTCGTCGAAGCTGTTCACGCTCATCACCGCGCTGAATCAGGGCACGCCGTTCGGCTTCACGCAGACCGTTCCCGGCAGCACCACCATCAGCGGCTACACCAACTGCGAAGACGACCCGACCCAGCCCTACAACGTGTCGAACGCGGAAGGGCCGGGCAAATCAACCGATTCGCTCTATACCGGGACGACTAACTCGATCAACGTTTTTTACGCCGAGCTCGAGAAGAAGGTCGGTCTGTGCAACGTCGTCCACACCGCGGTGGACCTGGGCATGACCAGGGCCGACGGGACATCGCTGCTCAGCGCGGACGGCGGACAGGCCTCCGCGGACAACTTCCCGTCCTTCACCCTGGGCTCGGTCAACGTCGCTCCGCTTTCGATGGCAGCCGCGTATGCGACCGTCGCGGGCCGGGGGATGTACTGCTCACCGATCGCGATCAACAAGATCGTCACCGATACCGGAAGCGCCATGGCGGTGCCGTCGGCCAACTGCCACCGGGCGATATCCTCCGATGTCGCCGACGCCGTGAACTACATCCTGCAGGGCGTCCTGACCACCGGCACCGCGGGGAACATCGGCGGTCTGGTCGGCCGCGAGGCGGCCGGCAAGACCGGCACCTCCAACGTGGCCAACAACAACGGCACCCCGTACGCCGCCTTCGCGGGCTACACGCCGACCCTGGTGGGGTACGTCTCGGTGTTCAACCCGGTCTCCCCGACCAACGACACCATGGGCGGGGAGAGCGCCTGCTACCGGCTCGAAAGCGGCATCCAGAGCTGCCCGGGTGAGATGTTCGGGGCGGACGCGCCCGGCTCCACCTGGCACATATCGTTCGATCACGCCGACCTCGGCCCGGTCACCGACTTCGTGCCGGTCGCATCCGACAGCCCGTTCAACAGCCTCGGCAACGGCCAGGTCGTCGTCCAGCCCAAATCGCCGACCAAGGGCAAGGGCAAGGGCGGTAACGGCGGAGGCGGTAACGGCGGCGGCGGAGGCGGTAACGGCGGAGGCGGTAACGGCGGGACCGGCGGCGGCGGAGGCAAGGGCGGCACGCCGACCCCCGCCCTCCTCCGCAGGACCGGGAAGTCCATTACCTAGAGCGGCCTGTCGAATCCGGGAAAGTTGACCGGCATACGAGGCCGAGGGGCTGGGCCTGCTGCCGCTCAGCTGGCGGACAAGCGGCGGCGGACCTCGGCGGCGACACGCGCCCCGTCGGCCCGGCCCGCGATCCTGGGGGTCAGCGTCTTCATGACCTGACCCATGCCTGGCATGCCGCTGGCTCCGGTCTCAGCAATCGCCGCAACGACCAGGGCGGACAGCTCGTCGTCGCTGAGCTGCGCTGGAAGATAGCCGGCCAGGACTTCTCCCTCGGCTCGCTCGGCGGCGGCCTGGTCATCGCGGCCCGCGGCGCCGAACGCCTCGGCGGCTTCCCTGCGCTTCCTGGCCTCACGGGTGAGGACCTTCATGACCTCGTCGTCGCTGAGCTGGCGAGCCGAGGCACCAGCCACCTCCTCGTTCGTGATAGAGCTAAGTGCCATCCGCAGGGTGCGCATCCGCACCTGATCACGCGCCCGCATGGCGGTGTTCAGGTCCGCGCGCAGCCGCTCTTTGAGTTCAGCCACAATGCCTATCCTAGGAAGCGGCTACCGGCCGCGTGTGGTCGGCGGCACGCCTGTGGTCATGGCACCATGGATCAGTGAGATTGCGAACCCTAATCCCAATCACTGCTGCCTTTGGCGCTGCGGTTGTCGGCTACGCGACGGTGATCGAGCGGAACTGGTTCGCTCTGCGCCGCTTTGAGCTTCCCGTCCTGCCGCCAGGCTCGGAGCCGCTACGCGTCCTGCATATCTCCGACGCGCATCTCACCCCCGGCCGCAAGCGGCTGATGTCCTGGATGCGGGCGCTCGACGACCTGGACCCGCATCTGGTCGTCAACACCGGAGACTGCATCGCGCATCCTGAGGCCGTCCCGTATTTCCTCGATTCGCTCGGACCGCTGCTCGACCGGCCTGGCGTCTTTGTTTTCGGCTCCAATGACCTGCACGGACCCAAGCCACGGAACCCGCTGCGGTACCTGCAGGCGGACGGCTCCCGCGAGCTGGACAAGAAATCCATCGAGCTACCCTGGGAAAAGCTCCGCGACCGGATGCTCGCGGCCGGCTGGCTGGACCTGAACAACCAGCGCGGCCAGCTGACGGTCGGCGGCCTCGACGTCGCGTTCGGCGGCGTGCATGACGCGCACATCTACCGGGACCGCTACGAGCGGGTAGCAGGGCGCGCCGATCCGGCCGCCGCCCTCCGCGTCGCGGTCATGCACACACCCGAGCCGCGGCTACTCGACCAGTTCACGGCCGACGGCTATGAGCTTCTGCTGGCCGGGCACACTCACGGCGGCCAGCTGTGCCTGCCGGTCTACGGGACGCTGGTGACCAACTGCGGGCTGGACCGCGAGCGGGCCCGCGGGCTGCACCGGCATCCCATCGACGGCCAGGCCTGGCTGCACGTTTCCGCCGGGCTCGGCACCTCGCCGTGGGCTCCGGCCAGGTTCGCGTGCCGCCCGGAGGCCAGCCTGCTCACCCTGGTACCGCGCGATTCGGACTGACCGGCCCGGCTTTACCCGCGCCCCGCTGGCGCTGTACGCAGCCGGGCCCGAGCGGGTCGACGTTTCCGCTAGACTATCCACGTCTCGCGCGGCACCGGGCAGGTGCCGTGCGGGCGGGGTGTGGCGCAGCTTGGCAGCGCGCTTCGTTCGGGACGAAGAGGCCGGGAGTTCAAATCTCCCCACCCCGACCAGGTCAGAGGGCATATGGCTTATATCAGACCGGTTCCCGGCGGCCGCCGAGTGACAAACTGAGTGACTATGCATCCAGGTTCACTTGCCCTGGGAAGATCCTGTCCATGACATCAGCACCGTGCACGATCACAAGGCGATGACATTCACTGCTGGAGGGAACTGAGCGGGTGCCCGTAGACCTATCCCGCAGTCGAGACGTATCTTGTGGGTTATGGTTGAGCGTAAACGGCGCCAGATTGCCGTCCCTCTCTGGGTACCTTTCGCGGTGGCCTGGTTTGTTACCCGTTGGGTGCTCCTCCGTCGCCACCGCCAAGCTCCGGTGTCAACTGACGCTTGACGGCTATCCCGGCGGCCAGATACCTCCCTGTACAGCAGCGAGGTACAGCAACCCGTTCAGCCTGCGGCTGTCCTGAGCAGACACCGCATACCGGTACGCCGCAACGTTTGACCACGAGCAGGGACACACCGGTAATTTGCATCCAGTTGCTCAGCCTTGCTCCTTCGGGTCACACTGCCGTTGGCATCATCCCCGGAGGACGCGGTTGCCCCACGTACTGGTGGGGGTCACCCGGATGAAGTGCGCGGGCACCCCCTCGATCCACGGCTCAAGCCCGGCGCCGATGATCGGCGCGCGCTCGGCCTCGGTATCCAGATGATGCGCCGCTCCCCGCACCAGCACGATCCATCCCTCGCGCGCCTCCAGATCGAGCTGGTCTGCCTCCACGGCGACCTGGTACTCGGCGTGCGCGATACCAGTACGCAGGTCTTCGTCAAAGAGGGCGGGGTCCCACGTGCCCAAGACAACCGATTCGCCATCGATCCTGTACACGGTCGGCAGCGCCGTGGGCCCATACCGGCTGTTGTAGACCAGACGCCCCAGACCGCCGTCGGCGAGCAGCTGCATGCATTCGGCCTCACTCAAGGGCTCCAGCACACGCCGGGTACTCATTCCGGAGTCGGACGAAGCAGAACCGCTGGGAGAACTGAGATCGACTTCATCGTCTGGCATAGCTCCAAACCCTAGTCGCCCTGCCCGCCGATAGCACGAGGACTCGGCACGTCGGTCGAGACAGTCAACCCTCCTGCCGTCATCGAATATCAGCAGGGTGGTCAGGCCCTGCTAGCCCGCGCCGCAACGTGGCTTGGAGACGAAGAGGCCGCCGTTCAAATCCGGCCACCCCGACCAGACCAAAGAGCATCCAATCCTCGGACCGGCTCACGGCCCGGGATTTGAGTAACGAGGCTGACGCCGCGCGTACGATCCGGCTGTGGGCGAACGGTGGGACCCCTCAGCGCCAGGCATAGTGCAGCTCCCCTCGGGTCGGCTGGTCCGAGGCCGCGGCCTCGCGCGCCCGCTCCCGGCCGGACCCAGCCCAACCTTCGCCGTCTATCTGCTCGGCCGGCCGCCGCCTGCCGTCCCGTGGGAATCGCGATGGCTCCGATGGCCCGACTTCCGCCTGCCCGCCGACGGGGCTGAGGTGCTGCCTATCCTGACCGAAGCCTGGCGGCGCGCCGCCGGTGAGCGGGTTGAAATCGCCTGCACGGGCGGCCACGGGCGCACCGGCACCGCGCTGGCCTGTCTGGCCATCCTTGATGGGGTGCCTCCCGCCTCGGCCGTGGTGTTCGTGCGTACGCATTATGATCAGCATGCCGTCGAGACATTCCGGCAGCGCCGTTATGTCGCCCGGTGGCATGGGCCAGTAGACGAGTGAGAACGAGGACACCGACGGCAGGAATATGTGTCATGGTTATCGACGGTCCCTCCGACCCTCCGGACGCAGGTTACGAGCCTCCGGATCAACGGCCAGAACGCCGTCATTCCGCCGTCGGCCGACCGTAATGTATCGCCGCAGAATCCACCCGAAACTCGCTCTCGGCATCAGTATTACGGCGAGCTCGTTTCAGCTCGCCCTTATGAAATAGCGACCTTCGCATCACTGGTGGCGGCAATAGCCTCGGTGGAGCGTTCCGAAGGGCAGGCCCCGCTGAGCCGAGGTGAGGTCGATCGCTGCGGACGTGGTGTGATCGACGAACGCGGGAAGAGGTTCTCGCCTGCGGAGCGCCGCATTGCCGAATACCTCGCCGGACACGGGTCAGCGGTAGTTTCAATTGGAGGCGAACCGGCTAGCCATGTCACGGCGGACATTCATCTTCGTCGGCGCTCCGGCCCTGGATGCCGACTTGTTGCACCTCATTGAGCAGGCACTTGGCAGGCAGTTCACCCGTGCGGAGGTAGCGATCCCTACATCCGAGCCGGCACTGTCGCAGTTTACGTCGGCGGCCACGAGTTCGATGATGATGACATCGCCTGGCCATAGGGTTCGGACATCCCAGATCACCAGCGATATCTTCGCCGCTTTGTGGTCAGCAGGCCACTATCGGGCTGTATACATCGACGATATGCAGAAGGTCCTGGGCAGCTATAACCCGGAGGAATAACTTATCCAACCAGGCGAGGATTAGGCGCCACGGCACGCCTCACCCATTCTCAACGGCTCGGCACGGTGGCCACAAATGCCTGACCACAGCCAGTTGCGCGCTTTCCCGCTCACCTTGATGCGTATGGATGTTACATCCTGCCCATTCTTCCGGGTGAGCTGCCATTTTCTCGCGGGGATCGCGCGTCTTGCCTGGGGTGCGGGTGCCACCGGCCCCATTTGCCAGGCTCGGGTGCTGCATGCCCCGGGCTGCGGTGCCCGGCGCGATCGCAGGGCGGGCTTTTATCCCTTTTGCCGCTTACAGACGCGGATTATCGTGGTGGATCCGGGCTTCATGGTTGATCCGGGGTATTCCCGGCCCCGGATCCACCGCGGAGCCTGGATCCACCACGGTAACCGGAGAACCCCTCCGCCTGGCGTTGCGGCAGCGGGCCCTGTGGCGGCTGTGACGTCCAGAGCGGGGACGGGGCGATCACGCGCTCACCGTGACCTCGATGGACAGCGGGCGGGCAGGCCGGACCGCTGCACGCAGCTGGCACGCACCCTCCGCCGGGCCTGTGTGCGGCAAGGCCGGGTGGCCACGCCTCCCGGCCCCTGCCCGCAGCGAGGAGTCACGTCGTGAACGTGGCCTCGATCACCAGACGGCGCGCTGGACTGGCCGGACGGTTGGGGGAGTTATCCAAGATGGCTCTATTGCGCAGGGTGCCATACAAATAATGGCAGCACACAGCCAGAAAATTATGTACCTATTTTTCCGGATATACCCATTTGGCCAGTGCAGGGAACCGTCAGCCGGGGGCGCCAGGACCGCGGGTAACAGCCCTGGACGCGGTTATCCGGCGGTGATCTGCTTGCGGCCGCTGCTGGCGCCGCCAACCAGGCCGGTACGCCGCTGGGGGGCGGGAATGGACACCGGAG
>Ga0302180_10002463_pt1 | contig 14338 bp, 15 predicted proteins | sample I_Palsa_E3_2_FD_200575 | JGI IMG/M metagenome (GOLD analysis project Ga0302180, IMG submission 200575) | Peat permafrost microbial communities from Stordalen Mire near Abisko, Sweden - I_Palsa_E3_2 | ecosystem: Environmental > Terrestrial > Soil > Palsa > Peat permafrost | place: Sweden... | reverse complement strand
CAGTGGGTCGAGTGGGGCGGGGCTGTCTGCATTGCTCGAGAGCCGTACCGACTGGAGCAACGCGCTGCTCGAGGGTGTCACGAACCTTGCTGGTGGCAAGACGGCGAGCTATGACATCAAGACCTAGTACCCAGGAGCTCCCTATATGCTCCCAGCAGGGACGGCGTGGATCGAGATGAACACCGCCGAGGGCCCCATGAGCAATACCGATTTCCGGAGGGCCGTCGCTTACGCGATCGATACTTCCAAGGTCATATCGACCGCCTACGACGGCACCGTCAAGGCAGCCAACCCGACCGGGTTGCTCCCTTACCTGAGCAGTTACATAAGCAGTAGCACGGTAAAGAAGTACGGCTTTTATTATTCGCAGTCCCTCGCCAAGAAGTTCCTCGAACAATCCGGCTACCGCGGTCAACACCTCACGCTGGAAGTGCCCATAGGCGGGACCGACTGGATCAGCGCGGCGGGCACGATCTGCCAGCAGTTGGCCGAAGTCGGGATCCACGTCTCAGAGAAGGTAGTCTCGCCCGAGACGCGTGATGCCGACATAGTCGACGGCAACTACGACCTCGTGATCTTCAATGCGGACGGCGTCGGGCCGACGCCGTGGGCCTATTTCGACAACGTCTACCAATTACCTTTAAGTCCGAAGCAGTTCTCGCGCGCCGACACCGAGCGGTTTGTTGACCCGGCTGCGTGGGCTCTCGTGCAGCACGCGGCGGCGACGCCCATCACCGATACGGCTGTGCTGCGCCCGATATACGCCGAACTCGAGGCCGACTTCCTGCAAGATCTGCCCGAGGTGCCTCTCTGGTACAGCGGCGCCTGGTTCCAGGCGAGCACGACCTACTGGGAGGATTATCCTTCGAACACCCTCCCACGGGACCAGTTCACTCCGATGATGGGACCGGGGTGGTTGGGCTCGACGACCACCGTCTACGCTCTTGCGCAGCTCCGGCCCGCAAAAAAGGCTCGCTAGCTTCACTTAGGCGGCGCTACTCGGCGTAAAGCAGCTCGACCTCGTACGGGTTGAGGTGGAGCGCGTCGAGCCTCTCACCGCTTTGCGACGACGCCAGCGAAATGGACCGCTCGGGCGATACCAGGTTCGCGTGGACGGCGTCCGGCGAGACGTTCAACGCGAGGTAGGCCTCCCTTTCACCAACTTCTATGGCCCCGATAATTATCCTCGGGTCGTCCACCCTGACCGGGCGTGCCACGCCGGCGAGCTCGGCGAGAGCGGAGTAGAGCTGCCACGTCGGGTCGGGGTTGGCTGAAGGCCGGGACGCAGCCATGTACTCGAGTGGGTACGTGCAGAAAACCATCCAACCGTCCCCCACCCGGTTGCGCAGTAGCGCTGGCCGGCCCTCGTTGTCGATGGCGAGGACCTCGGCGCCTGCGGGCTCGACAGGTATGTAGGAGCGGCCGACACCTTCGCCCGCCACCGGGAACTCGAGCCGGGTGCTGCTTGCGAGTTCCCCGATGTCGGTGAGCAATAGCAAGGTGACCTCACGAGCCTCGATCATGTTGGCGACGCCATAGCGGAGATGGTGGGCCACTCCGAAGATCTGGTCGAGCCAGGGCGCCCAGGGACCGGGCTGTTCCCTGCCCGTCCCGGCGAAGTACGACGCATAGACGATGGCGCCCTCGCGTGCGCGGGCCAGCATCAGCTGAAGGCCTGGAGCGGTGATGAACTTGGCGCAAGGCATCAGGTACAGCTTGGTTTGCTCAGCCGGAGCGGCGTGCCCATCGCTTTGAAGGTCCCCACCCGTTTGAAGAAGGTCGCGTTCGCGCACCAAGTCGACGGGGAGGTCCGCTTCTCGGGCCGCTATGTAGGACTGGAAAAGGTTCGCCCGCATGTCGCCTCGGTAGACCGCCGACCACGAGGGCTCCGTGTGCTCGAAATGCTCAGGCACCAAGAGGGCAACCTCCGCGGGGGGACGGTGCCAACCAGTGGTTGCCAATTGGGCCACAAGGGCGGAAAACCTCGCCAGCTCGCGCGCTTGCGGCTTGGGTCGCCCAGCGTGGTCGGTGATGCCAAAGTGCATTTCGAAGGGGTGGTGACGGTATGGGTCCTGGCTGGCCAGGTTGTCGAAATCGCAGTTGTTCCACGCGAGCCACCCCCGGGCCCCGGCGAGGAGGCTCGAGTGGAGCACCTGGCGATAATAATGAGCCGCATTTTCGCCTGAGGCCATGTCGGAGGACAGGCCGAACTCCTCGAGGACCACTGGTTTGCCGAACGCGCCGCACAGTTCGCAGGCGAACGCGGCCGCCAGCATTTGACGAACAGGGTCGTCCGACGACGGGTACGTGTGCGGCCCGATGAACTCGACCATCGGTGCGATCCGGCGCAGTGAAAAGCCGTTGTCGTTGCCGGTCACCTCGATCCCCCAGGCCCCGTCCCCGGTACCGACCGGCTGGGTGGCACCACCTGCGCGGAGCGCATGGACGAGCAGGCGCACCCAAGCCGTGACCGCTGCCTCGTCGCCGTTGCGGCCGTAAAGAGGCATCTCGTTGCTGAGCAACCAGGCGGCTATGGCAGGGTGCGAAGCGGTCCTGCGGGCGATCTCGGCCACGAACCAAGCTTGCTGGGAAACCAACCAAACGTCGCGGTACAGGTCGCGTCCACCTCGCCAAGCGGGGTCCCAGTTCTCACCCGACATGTGCCCGACGATGAAGGTCGGGATGGTCCAGAGCCCCGCCTGGCGGTGCAGCTCGAGGAAGTCGATGAACCGTTCCATCACCTCTTCGTCCAAGGTGTCCGGCTCGGGCATGAAATCAGGCCAGTAGCAGAACGAGCGCGTGATGGTGGAGCCATGTGCCGCCAGCACCGCGAGCTCTTCCTTCACGACGTCCCCGTCGTAACGGGACCACATCCGCGGGCCGCCGGCGCGCGACCAGAAGTTCGTCCCGACCCAAAATTGTGGGCCTGGTGGCCAAACTTGCCCCGTCGCCCGCTGATCGCTCGTCGTGTTGCCGTCCTTTGTTCGGGCCCGCTGTTCGGCGAGGGCGCCGTGGCAGGAGGGCGAGGGCAAAAACTGACCCGGTGGGTGTACCTTAGGCGAGGAGGCTTGACTGCCGAAACGAGCTGTAACGAGTGCCGCGATGGAAGAGCAACTAGCACCGAGAGCAGGCACGGAGGTATAGGGTTTTGCCACTTTCGGACCACGAGCAACGCATGCTCCGCCAGATCGAGCGCCAGCTGCAGCACGAGCGAGGGCTGGCCCGTATCTTGCGCGTGCCGGCGAGCTCACGCGAGGCAGCGCGCAACGCGCGCAGAGCCTCTGTCGCCTTCATCGCAGGTCTGCTGCTGCTTTCGATCGTCTTCTCTTCGTATTGGGTCATCGGCCTGGTCGGCTTCTTCATCATGCTCATGTCCGCCGTGACCCTGGTGCAGAGCCTGCGAAGGCTCGCGCGGGACCGCTGGGGCCAGTCCCTTGCAGAGCATGACCTGAGGGCCGGGGCGGAGCCGATGAGCGGGGGCGGCCCGCGTCCGGGGCACCCGCCGGGGAGCAGATGGTGGACCGGCAGGGGTGGCCGTGGCCATGGAGGCGACGAGGACGGGCCCGGCCGAGCCTGAGCTGTACGGTGGCTCTCGTGAAACTTTACGTCCTGCTGGCCGACAGGGGCACCCATAACTCCCAGAACGGCACGCTCAGCCTTCTGAATGTGGGCTGGGCGGTCACCCAGCTCAGGCGCCACATGAACCAAGGGCTAGCGGCTCCCGGGCCACCGCTCATGACGTCGCCCTACGTCGTCGTCGTGTTCATGGAGGCCGAGCTCGGGATGTGCAACAAGACCCTGACTCTCGAGATGGAGCTGCTTACCGAAGACGGCGAGGTCGTCGAGATCCCGGGCCCGGCGGGCCCTCAGGCCGTCCGCCTCGAGCAGCCGATCATGGTCCCGAGCCCGCCCGGGGTACCGACCGGCTTCCCTGGGCATGCCACCGCGATGATGGAGCTGCCGACGGGCCTGCCGCTGCCGCCCGGTATTTACCGTTGGCAGGCCAGGGTAAACGGCAAGGAGGACGACGACTGGTCTGCGCATTTCTACGTGGCCGCGCCTCCTCAGCAGGCGACCTTCGGTTTCTCTTCACCCGCGGAGTGAGATGGCCGCCCGCGTGGTGCCTCTCGAGAAGGGAGCGCTGAGCGCCCTGGCGCGCCGGCCGCGGCTCTGGCCAACGGCTTGGGCTGAGATGCGGGCGCTGGTCCGCCCAAGGTGGTGGGCCAAGTGGCCGCTGTTGCCTCTGCCCTCGCCGGGTTACCTGAGGTTCCGGCTTGAAGCGATGTACGGGCCGCCGGGGGCCAAGGTGAGCGCTGCGGAGCTGGTCGGCTACCTCGAGTGGTGTCGATGGATGAGGGCGCTAGCGCGCTAAGTTCGTAGTGTGCCTGCGGAGCCGGCGGCTGCCAGTGATGGCAGCCCTTTCCTCATACCTCTCAGTCAAAGGTAGCCCGGGAGCATGTCGCGAGCCCTCGTCCTGAACGCTTCGTACGAGCCGCTCTGCGTTGTACCCACCAGACGAGCGCTGCTGCTCGTGCTCCAAGCAAAGGCTGAGCTGCTGGCCGGGACGGGCCATGTGTTCCATTCGGCCCGGGTTAGCGTCGACGAGCCATCGGTTGTGCGCCTCGCCTATTTCGTGCGCGTCCCGCACCAGGCGCACGTGGCTCTCAACCGGCGAGCGATCTTTGCCCGTGACGGTCACCGCTGCCAGTACTGCGGCGCACAGGCCGAGAACATCGACCACATCGTCCCGAGGTCGAAGGGCGGCCAGCATGCATGGGACAACGTGGTGGCGGCCTGCCGGCGCTGCAACGCCCGCAAGCGCGACCACCTGCTCGAAGAGACGGGCATGAAGTTGCGCCACCCCCCGTTGGCACCGCGTGGAAGGGTGTGGGCACTCGCCGCCCTCGGCGCTGTCCTGCCCGATTGGGAACCGTACCTCGGCTTGCCGGCTCAGGTGGTGCCGCTGACAGTCTTGGAGGAGGGCGCCGCAGCGCTGTCGGCGTGATGGCCTGGGCGGTCGAACACCTGAGCGGGACTGTCCGGGAGCTCCATGAGCGCTCTGCCGCTCTGCTTGCTGGCACCAGTGAAATGGGCCGCGTCGCGCGTGTCCTCCAGCCTGTCGACCAGGCAGTCGTGCTCGGTAGCACTCAAGCTCTGACATCCGTAGACCAAGATGCCTGCGCGAGCGCAGGCGTGGACATTGTCCGGCGCCGCAGCGGTGGGGGAGCGGTCCTTGTTGATGCGACCACTTTGCTTTGGGTTGATTTGGTCGTCCCCGCGGGTGACCCGCTGTGGTCCCCCGACGTCGGGCGCGCAGCCTGGTGGGTGGGGGAGGCGTGGTCCGAAGCCCTCTTTCGCTCCGGGATTGCTGGGACGGAGGTATGGAAGGGCCCGCTGGTCCGCAACCGTTGGTCATCGCTCGTGTGCTTCGGGGGGCTTGGCGCCGGGGAGGTTGTAAGCGCTGCTGGGCAAAAGGTGGTGGGGATTTCTCAGCGGCGCACGCGCAATGGGGCCCTGTTCCAGTGCGGTTGCCTTTTGGAGTGGGCGCCACAACCCTTGCTCGGCCTACTCGCCCTCACCCCGGACGAGCGCTCAGCTGGCCTGGCCACGCTTGGCGAAGCCGCGCTTGGTGCCGGCGTCGAGCGGGCCGAGGCGCTCGAGGCCGCCCTAGCTTCTGTGTTGCCCTAGAGCTCGACACCTGGGAGCTCGAACGCTTGTTCGGCAGCCGCCAGCACCCGGACAACCTCGAGCCCAAAGTGGGTGTCGCAGCGGTGGGCCCGCTCTCCGGATGCGACCAGTGCTACGAGCTCGTCGATGGCAGTGCCGAAAGCGTCCACCGCGTCGGAAGTCCCTTCCGGGCGAACCCGTGCGCCATGCTCGCCGTAGAGGACGAGCTGGCTGGTGGTCGCTGCCGCCGGCATCGTCAGGCTCAGCGCCAGCGTGCTCGTGGCCGAGAGTGGTTCGTGGTTTAGAACGACTTGTACGGTGTCGCTGCCCGTAGGGCCGCGCCGAGCGACCACCGATGTCACCTTCCCCATGAGGGGCAGGAGGGCCGCGAGCGCGTGGGGGCCGATGTCCCACAGCGCTCCGGACTGCTTCCTCCACTCAGAGGTGGCGTAGGGGCTCCCCGGCCCGTAGATGTTGGCGTAATGGAGCAGACGGGCGCTGTGCCAGGGCCCGGCTTGGGCGGCCGACTTCATCCAGTGCTCGAGGTCGGGGCGAAAACGTTGCGTGAAAAAGACGATCGCTGCCACGCCAGCCTGGTCGACAGCATCCACCACGGCTTGCGCAGAGCTGACATCAAGGGCGAGCGGTTTGTCGAGCAGGAGGTGGCAGCCTGCTCTGGCGGCACGGACCGCCAGTGTGGCCTGGATATCCGGCGGGATGGCGATTGCGACGGCATCCACGGAGCTCAAGAGCTCGTCGAGGTCGTCATATCCCTTTGACCGAAGCCGCGTCGCTAGGTCATGGGCCTTGGCCGGGTCGCGGCCCCAAACCCCTTCGAGGCTCGTTTGAGGGGATTTCGTAAGGGCCGTGCCATGGACGTGCAACGCCCAGTAGCCGGTGCCAAGGAGACCAACGCGAAGTGGGGCCACGGCACATCCTGCCTGTTTAAAGTCCGTTCGATACCGCGCCTGTTGAGCCACCACCACCGGTCCGGGCCCTGCACCCTGATCTGTAGCCCAAGAGCGGTAAGATTTGGGGGTGCCACGAACCAGGGAGGCGCAGCCTCCAAGTACCAAACCGCCTCGTGCCGGGGCGGCCGGTGGCCGATCGGCGGGCAAGGGGCGGGAGCAAGGTCCGAGTTCTGACGGCCTAGATGGCGAAGTGCTTCATCTTTCGTGCGTGCTCGGGATCCCGGTAATTGCGCCTGACGGCCACAGCGCGGGCCGGTTGGCCGACGTCATCGCCCGTTTGGCTGGGACGGCCGGTGAGACCACCAGTCCCACTTGGCACCCTCTCGTCACGGGGCTGGTGGTCGATTACGAAGGCCAAGAAAGATTTGCCCACGCCTACCAGCTCGTCACCCTCGACAACGAAAGCGCAAGGCTCTCGGTCGACCCGACGGAACTGGGCTCGTTCGAACGTCGCCCGGGCGAGATGTTGCTGGGCCGCGATCTTCGCTCGAGGCACCTCATCCATCTCGAGGGCGCTCGTCTTGTGCGGGCCAACGAGATCGAGCTCGCCAAGGTCGGCTCGACCTGGCAAGTGATGGGCGTGGACACCGGCTCGCGCCCGGTGTTGCGAAGGGCGCTGCCGCGGAGGTTCCGCCACCTGGTGAAGGCGGGCCGCGTGGTGGACTGGTCCGATATCGAGCCGTTTGTCGCCCACGTTCCTACGGCTCGCCTGCAGATCCCGTTCCGCAAGCTGCGCCGGCTGCACCCGGCCGAGCTCGCGGATCTCGTGGAGGCCGCATCGCACGATGAAGGGGAAGAGATCATAAGAGCCGTCGGCGCAGACAGGGAGCTCGAAGCCGACGTCTTCGAGGAGCTTGACACGGAGCACCAATTGGAGTTCCTCCGGGCGCGCTCGGACGACGAGGCGGCCAGGTTGCTTTCAGTTATGGCCCCCGACGACGCCGTCGACCTCCTCACCGAGCTCGACCAGGAACGACGCCTCCCGATCCTGCAGCGAATACCACCGGCTTCCCAGAACAAGCTCCGGCGCCTGCTCAGTTACAACCCCGAGACAGCTGGGGGACTGATGAACCCCGATTTCATCGCCGTACCGGACACGTTCACGGTCGGGGACGCGATCAAAGCCGTCCGGTCTTCACCGACGCCTCCCGAAGCGGCCGGCGTCGTCTTCGTCACGGGCGACCGTGGGCGCCTCGAAGGCACGGCATTGCTCGTCGAGTTGTTGCGGGCCGATCCCACAGAGAGCGTCGTCGTGGCGATGAGGCCGGGCCCCGCCTCCTTGCCGGCCGACGCGGACATTCACGAGGTTGTCCGGAAGATGACCGACTTCAACTTGGCAGTGGCGCCTGTCGTTGACGATGACGACCGGATGCTTGGACAGATCACCGTGGACGACGTGCTCGAGTTATTGCTCCCCTCTGGCTGGCGGCGTCAGTACGGGATGGCCGCGCCCGAGTAGGGGCTCGCTCAGCGACCGGGCGCACGCTCCGCCCTGAGGTACGGACCATTGGGTCGACGGCAGATCCGGCTCTGGCTACAGGACTTTGGCCTGGTGCTTGGCTCTAGGATGAGATCCAATGTCCGAATGAGTTGCTATTGAGGAAGTCAAACTCGCGGGTGGTACCGACAAGGAGGCCGGCCGTCCGACGACCGGCGATGGGGGGTAACTGTGGACAACCGGGGAGTTGCGTATGTCGAGCCTGGCAAGGTGGAATTGCGGCCCATTGATTTCCCAGTCCTCGCTCTAGGGGGTCGCCGCTGCGACCACGGCGTCATCCTCAAGGTCGTGAGTACCAACATTTGCGGGAGCGACCAACACATGGTCCGGGGTCGTACCACGGCACCGGCCGGGCTCATACTCGGCCACGAGATCACCGGAGAGGTCCTGGAGGCGGGGCGTGACGTCGAGTTTGTAAAGGTGGGCGACCTCGTGTCGGTGCCCTTCAACATTGCCTGCGGTCGCTGTCGCAACTGTAAGGAAGGAAAGACGGGCATTTGCCTCAATGTCAACCCGGCACGCCCGGGTGCCGCCTACGGCTATGTCGACATGGGGGGGTGGGTCGGAGGACAGGCCGAGTACGTAATGGTCCCGTACGCAGACTTCAACTTGCTGCGGTTCCCGGACAGGGACCAGGCGATGGCGAAGATCAAGGACCTCACCTGTTTGTCGGATATTTTCCCTACGGGGTTTCACGGGGCCGTTACCGCCGGCGTCGGTCCTGGGTCGGTTGTCTACGTTGCCGGTGCGGGACCGGTCGGGCTCGCTTGCGCCGCGTCCTGCCAGTTGCTCGGGGCGGCCGTAGTAATTGTTGGGGACCGGATCGTCGAACGCCTGGCCCAGGCCCGCAGTTTCGGCTGCGAGACCATCGACATTTCAAAGGGACCGGTGGCTGATCAGATCGAGGCCATCGTAGGCGTGCCCGAGGTCGACTCGGCAGTCGATTGCGTTGGCTTTGAAGCGCGCGGGCACGGCGAGGATGCAGGCCACGAGGTCCCGGCGGCAGTTCTCAATTCATTGATGGAGGTGACCCGGGCGGGTGGGGCGATCGGGGTACCTGGTCTGTATGTCACTAACGACCCGGGCGGCATTGATGCGGCAGCCCAGCGCGGCAGCCTGAGCATCCGGCTCGGGCTTGGATGGGCCAAATCACATGTTTTCGCGACCGGGCAGTGCCCCGTGATGCGATACAACCGCCAGTTAATGATGGCGGTCCTTTATGACAAGGTGCAGATCGCCAAAGCCGTGAACGTGGAGGTCATCTCGCTCGATGACGCAGAACGTGGGTACCGGGACTTCGACAAGGGCGCGGCGAAGAAGTTCGTCCTCGATCCTCACGGCCTAATAGGCAAGGCGGCTTAGCCGGAAAGTAACTAATGTCGGGCGCCGAGCCCGGACGCCTCGTAGACCGCGTCGATCACTCGCATGTTGGCGATAGCGTCCTGCCCGCCGGTGAGCGGGCGCTCTTGGCCCGCCACTGCCCGGCAAAAAGCCCGCAATTGGAACTCGTAGCTGGACCGTAAGTCAAGCACCTCATCGACGGTTGTCCCATCGGCAAGGGTGCCGGAGATGCGGTGGCCCATTTGGGGCGCCATCGGATTGAGGACTTCAAAGTGACCGGCCTCCCCCCAGACGCGGACCGTCATCGCACTTGGCCACTCGGACCTATCGGCCACCATGCTGGAGCTGACCACCGCATGCAGCCCGCCCGAGAAGGAGAGTTCGGCCCGCATCGACAGGTCGATGCCTGGCGGCCCCTCGACCGCCTCCGCCCGGAGCACTTCGGGCTCTGAGCCCACCACCGTCCTTACCATGTGGACGCAGTAGCACCCAAGGTCCATGAACCCACCCCCGGCAAGCTCGTACTGGAAGCGGACGTTGTCGCTCGGGATCCTGGCGTTGAAATGAGCTTCGACTCGTTGTAGCGTCCCGATCTGGTGGCTCAGTTCGATCATCCTGTAGGCGACTGGATGGTAACGCCAGTGAAAGGCCTCCATCATCACTCGCCCGCAGCGTTGCGCAGTTTCGACCACGGTCTCCGCTTGCGGCGCGTTGGAGGTCAACGGCTTTTCGCAGAGCACGTGGCGCCCGGCTTCGAGTGCTGCGACCGTCCACTCGGCGTGGAGGGAGTTCGCCAGAGGGATGTAAACAGCGTCTAGGGAAGTGTCGGCGATGAGGTCCGCATAGGTCGGGTAAACCCGCTCCATGCCTGTGCGACGGGCAAGAGCCTCGGCACGAGCCGGGTCGCGCGCGGCGATGCCGACGAGCTCAACTTCGTCGATCGCCTTGGCAGGTTCGATGACCGCCTTATCCGTGATGTTTGCCGCTCCAATTATGCCGAGGCGCACTCAAGTCCTCCTCCGTACGCGCTGGTCTGCGGGAACCGTAACATGCCGGTGCCCCGGCCAACGAGCCGAGCCGGTCCAACCACCTCGTGCCTTGGGCAACTCACCACGCCTGAGGCGTCGAGGGTCATGGCTGGACTTCTCCACAGTGGCTTGCTCGGTAGCCTCTCCTGTGATGGCGAGGCGCTCAGATGACGGTAGTGCGGGTGACGTCGACTACGGCGAGATTGGGACGGCGTACTCCCGGTACCGGCGACCGGATCCGCGCATCGCCCAGCGAGTCACTGCCGCTCTTGGAACGGCCCAAACGGTCCTCAATGTGGGGGCCGGGGCGGGGTCGTACGAACCCACCGACCGAGAAGTGACGGCGGTGGAGCCATCGGCGTCGATGCGAGCGCAACAACCGTCAAGCCGTAAAGCGGGCTGCCTCCTCCGACCCTCCGGTCGCGTTGCCGGGCTTGTAGGAGTGCGCGCCCGTCCCGGCGAGCTCGCCGCCCTGGACAATGAGGTACTCGTCACGAATTGGCCTGTCCTCAAACCAACATTCGAGGATCTCGCGAGTGCCTGCCGCGTAACGTGCCTGCGCTGAGAGCGACGTCCCGGAGATATGGGGAGTCATGCCATGATGCGGCATGGTGCGCCACGGATGGTCTCTCGGTGCCGGCTGGGGGAACCAGACGTCGCCCGCATAGCCCGCCAGTTGCCCGCTTTCTAGCGCCCGGACGATGGCGTCGCGGTCGCAGATTTTTCCTCTGGCGGTATTGATGAGGTACGCGCCGCGCTTCATTGTCGACAGCAGCTTGTCATTGAAGAGGCGCTCGGTGCCCGGGTAGAGAGGGGCGTTGATCGTCACCACGTCGCAGCGCGGCACCATCTCCGCAGCAGTGTCATAAAAGGTCAGCCCTAACTCCGCCTCGACCTCAGTGGGCAGCCGGTGAAGGTCGGTGTAGTGGAGCTTGACATCAAACGGCTTGAGCCGCCGCAGCACCGCCAAGCCGATGCGCCCGGCGGCGACGGTCCCCACGGCCATGCCTTCCAGGTCGTAGGACCGCTCGACACAGTCCGCGATGTTCCACCCGCCTTTGACCACCAACTGATAAGAGGGGATGTAATTGCGGACAAGCGACAGGATCATCATGACGACATGTTCGGACACGCTGATGCTGTTGGAGTAGGTGACCTCGGCGACTGTCATGCCCGCTCCGGAGGCGGCCGCTAGGTCGACGTGGTCGGACCCGATCCCAGCGGTAATGGCCAACTTGAGGTTCTTTGCCTTGGCGATCCTCTCGCGGGTCAGGTAGGCGGGCCAGAACGGCTGCGAGATCACGATGTCCGCGTCGACAAGCTCCTTCTCGAACACCGAGCCCGGGCCGTCCTTGTCGGAGGTGACGACGAACGTGTGGCCGGCAGCCTCGAGGTACCTACGCAGGCCCAGCTCGCCCGAAACGCTGCCCAGCAGCTGCCCGGGCGTGAAGTCGATGGCGTGCGGGGTCGGGGTCGTCTGGCCGCCCGGATAAGAACTGATCTTTGGTACGTCGTCGCGCGCGTAGGCCGGCGGATAGCCGTCGACCGGATCGTCATAAAGCACACAAAGCACTTTGGCCATGGGCTCGCTCCTCTCCTGCGAAGATGTGGTGTACGGCCCGTTCATCGTGCCACAAGTGGTGGTGGCTCACATCGCCCGGCCAGCCATGCAATGCGCTCTTTGGGGGCCGCCTACGCCTCAGCGTCAGAAGGTGCCGCAGGCCGCAGCGAGCCGGTGACGGCGAACGCGACGATAAAAAGGGCGACGATGAGCCAGAAGGCGTTGAGAAGGCCTACGGCTTCAGCGAGCACACCAATGACTGGTGGCCCGGCGAGATTGGCGAAATAGCCGATGGAGGCAACGACACTCACACGTGCGGCCCGGTCCGGCCCACTCTCTGCTGCCGCAGACATGCCGAGGGGAAAGCCCATCGAGACCCCAACCGCCCAAAGCACGACACCAACCAGGACGGCCCACACATTGCCACCAAGGATAAAAAGCAATACTCCCAGTACTCCGAGGGCGGTGGTGTAGCGGATGGCGTGCACGCGCCCGAGCCGGTCGACGACCGGGCCACCGAAGATCCTGGAGACGGCTTCGCCGATAGCAAACGCGACGAAGAAGAGCGCCGCGATGGTGGCGCTCTGGCCATGGTTGTTGCGCACCGCGAGGGTAAGCCAGTTGTTGGCAGAGCCCTCACCGAGCTCAACGCCGAGCATGACAACCCCGATCAGTAGCAGGCGCCAATCTGTCCAGCCGCGGAACCATTGCCGCACCCTCGCGATGCGGGTCTGGGTGAGGAGCGCCAACGGAGCGCGGTCCCCCTTGGGGATGGCCGAGGCGATTGCAAGGGCGACCGTCCCGATGACTAGCGCCTCGCCGATGAACTGCGCGGACGGGCTGAGCCCGAGCGCCGCGCACCCTGCACCAATGCCCGATCCCACAGCGGCGCCGACTGACCAGGCACCGTGCATCAGCGGCATGAGGGTGCGGCCGGCGGCCCGTTCTATTGCCGACCCCTCCACATTTATGAGCACGTCGAGGGTGCCTATCCCTAGACCTACAAGCACGAAGTCCACGCTGACCAGTGGGACTGATCTCACGCTTATGGCCACGCCCATGACGGCCATCGCTGCGGCCACGACTAGGAGGGATGCAGTCACGCCACCCCTGCTCCCGAGCCGATGAAGCACGGGCGTCGAAACGACAAGTCCGGCGAGGGCCCCGATCGTCGTCCCGGCGAGGAGCAGGCCGATCGTGGCGGTGCTTATCCCGAGTTCCGCTTTAACTGCAGGGAGCCGGGGGCCCCAGGCGGAAACGGTGACCCCGCCGAGCCCGAAGCCGGCCATAATCGCCCTCCGCCACCGGAACAGGGCGGTCCGGTCAATCAATGAGGGTCGCGTTCGGGAATGTACGAGCGATGCTCGGTCGAGCGCACGTCGGCATCCTCGGTCATTGCCGACATCGTAGGGCCCCGTCTCTCCCGCAGGCGGGAGCGCTCGGCGAGCCCTTCGTTAACCGACGGGCTGCGCGCGTCGTGACGAGGCCGGGTACGAGCGCACGGCCGCATCGCTTCGAGACGAAGCACACGCGAACGACGCCTGGCTGGTCTCCCAGGGAACGCTGATGGGGAGGGCCGGTAGACCAGTTCAAGTACGTAACCCGGATGGCAGTGGCGTTCGGACGGACGATGGGCCCTACCTTCGTTCCGCGCTCCCGGTAGCCGGGTTCGAGGTCTGGCCCTTGGACCTCCCGGACGATCCTGGCTGAGCCGGGCGACAGAGCGGCTTGCCCCCGGTACCCCCGCTCGACATCCTGGTCTGGCTCTGAGACGGGAGTGGTAAAGTGGGCGAGTAAGGCAGTCCCACCTGGCCGGTACGGCGGAGGTGTGCATCGGGCCACCTGCCTCGTTGAGGCCAGTTCCCGGTTTGCTCGGTTAGCCCGCCGGGCATCGCAGACTTTGGTGTGACTGCATGTTGGGCAACGAAAGGGAGCAACACTGAGCGCCGATAGAGGTTCGCTTTACCAACCTCAGGCGCGCGCGTTGGGACCGGGCAAGGCCGCCTAGTCGGGGCCCGGGCTGGCGTGGGCGCCACCAGTAAGCAACGCGTCCGCCCTACAAGCCCGGAGGTCCATCGGCCATGGCCAACGACACGCGTGACGGTGCAGCGCCCGCCGCTCGCGCCAGCGCCACGACAGCTGTCCTGGACGAAGCCCACATTGGGGATATTCGTGGTGCCCTCGGCACGATCAGCCAGCACGATGTCGGCGCGCGCAAAGGTTGGGGCGCTCGGCTGCTCACCCTCGCCGCGATTATCGGCCCGGGGCTCAT
>Ga0302180_10002460_pt1 | contig 14347 bp, 13 predicted proteins | sample I_Palsa_E3_2_FD_200575 | JGI IMG/M metagenome (GOLD analysis project Ga0302180, IMG submission 200575) | Peat permafrost microbial communities from Stordalen Mire near Abisko, Sweden - I_Palsa_E3_2 | ecosystem: Environmental > Terrestrial > Soil > Palsa > Peat permafrost | place: Sweden... | reverse complement strand
CGCCTCGCCTGAAGGCGCCGCGGCCGCGGTCTTACCCGCCTGCAGCGAGCGCGCCACTTCCGGCGGCATGTATTTCTCATCGTGCTTGGCCAGCACTTCATCGGCGATGAAGGTGCCGCTGGCATCGAGCCGCCCGTGCGCCACCACGCCCGCTCCCTCGCGAAACAGGTCCGGCAGCACGTTGGCATAGCGCACCGGTACCTCATGCTTGAAGTCGGTCACCACGAAGCGCACTTCCAGCGAGCCGGGGGTGCGCGCTACGCTGCCCTCCTCAACCATGCCGCCCAGGCGAAAGCGCTGCCCGGGCTTGACCTCGCCGGCCGCAATCCGGCTCGGGTCGAAATAGAACATCACGTTCTGCTGGAAGGCGCGCAGCGCCAGAGCGCCGGCGATGCCGACGCCGGCGACAATGCCCAGCACCCAGAACAGCCGCCGCCGCCGCGGAGTCATGAAGCCGTCCTGACGCTGGCGATGCGGCGGCGTGCTTCGGCCTTCGCGCGAGTCAACGAGCGCAGCGCCCAGCGGATATTCAGGCCGAATACGGCCGCGGTGAGCGCATAACACGGCCATACATAGCGCGCGTAACCGCCCATCGCCAGAAACTTCAGCATCTCTACACCTTTCCTGTTGCCGCGGCGCCCAACGCCTCGGCGATCCAGCGTGCATTGCGCTCGCGCCGCAGCAGCTCGCCGCGCGCGCGAATCAGCAGCAGCGCGACAAAATATGCGGTAAATCCCGCCAGCATCAGCAGCAACGGTACCAGCATCGAGGCCGGCATGGACGGTCGGCCGAATTTCATCACAGTAGGGGCTTGGTGCAGCGAATTCCACCAGATGACCGAGTAATGGATGATCGGCACATTCACCACCCCGACGATGGCCAGCACCGCGCTGGCGCGATCCGCGCGCCCGACGTCGTCGATAGAGTTGCGCAGTCCAAGGTAGCCCAGATAGAGGAAAAGCAGCAGCAGCTCCGAGGTCAGTCGCGGGTCCCATTCCCAATAAGTGCCCCACATCGGTCGGCCGTAAAGCATGCCGGTTGCGAGCGCCAACGCGGTGAAGGATGCTCCGATGACCGCGCAGCTGGCCGACACCGCATAGGCTACCGTCATGCGCCAGACCAGGCCGACCGCGGCGCTGGTCGCCATTACCACGTACACCATCAGCGACAGCCAGGCTGCCGGCGCGTGCACATAGATGATTCGAAAGCCGTCGTGCTGTTGATAGTCGGGCGGTGCCAGCACCAGCCCGCCGATCAGGCCCGCGAGGCACAGCAGCGCCGCGGGCCAGGCAAACCACGGCGTCAGCCGCGTCGCCAGACGGTAGAAATGCGGTGGTGAACCGAAGCGATGAAACCATACCCAGGCCACGTTGACTCCCGGTCCTATTCCAGGCCGATGCGCACCGCGGCCGCCAGCGCCCATGGCGCCAGCGTCGCGCTGAACACCGTGAAGGCTGCCAGCAGATACAGCGGCGCGGCGAGCGGCTCACCGGCAATCGCCAGTGCCGTGGCGCGCGCGCCGAAGATCAGCACTGGCACCGCTAGCGGCAGCACCAGTAATGCCAGTAACGATCCATTGCGTTTCAGGCTCATAGTCAGGCCGGCGCCTACCGCGCCAATCAGGCTCAGCGCCAGGGTGCCCAGCAGCACCGCCGACAGAATCCCCGGCATCGCCTCATAGGGCGCGCCGAGCGCAATCGCCGCCAGCGGGGCGATCAGCACCAGCGGCAAACCGGTCAACAGCCAGTGCACCGCGGTCTTCGCCAGCAGCAGCCCCTGAAACGGCAGGCCACACAATGCCAGCTGTTCGAGCGCACCGTCCTGCGCATCTTCGCGAAACAGCAGATCCAGCGCCAGCAGCGAGGATAGCAGCGCGCCCACCCACAGGGCGGCCGGAGCGATGTCTCGAAGCAGCGACAGCTGCGGGTCCAGCGCCAGTGGAAACAGCGCCGTGACGACCAAAAAAAACCCCAGCGGCTGCAGCGTATCGCCGGAGCGCCTGAGTGCCAGGCGCAGGTCGCGCGCGATCAACGCGCCGGTCGCGGCCGCGAGGCCGACGCGCTGCCCGCTCATTGCAGCGTCAACGATCGCAGCTGCGCGGCGGGCAGCTCGAGTGCCCGATGTGTCGCGACCACGGCCACGCCGCCCGATTGCAGGTGCGCTTCGATCAGTTCGAGCAGCAGCGTGTGTCCGCTGGCATCGAGGTTCGAGCCCGGCTCATCCAGCACCCACAGGGAGCCGCCGGTGAGCGCCAGCCGCGCCAGCGCCACGCGACGGCGCTGCCCGGCCGACAGATGCCGCAACAGCTGCCCGGCCGCCTCGGCGACTCCGGTGCGCGCCATGGCGGTGGCAATGTCCTGCGCCGGTACGCGACGGCGCAACGCGGCGGCGTAGCGCAGGTTCTCGGCGGCCGTCAGATCGGCCTTGAGGCCATTGTCGTGCCCCAGATAATTGAGCTCGGCGTGGAACGCGGCCAGATCCTGGCCGATGTCGCGGCCACGCCAGCAGATGCGGCCGGCCTCCAACGGGATCAGGCCGCACAGCGCGCGCAGCAGCGTCGTCTTGCCGGCGCCGTTGCCACCGGTGATCTGCAGACACTCTCCACCCGCCACTGCAGCACCGATGCCGCGCAGCACATGCTGCTCGCCGCGCCACATCTGCAGATTGTCGGCCGTGAGTTCATTCATCCACGCATCATAGCAGCAGGTAAGTGCATGTTCCGCAAGGTGAACGAGGGAGGCGCTAGCAGAATCCGGTAGCGCCTTAAGCTAACCTCGATCCGATACTCAGTTGGCGTTGCTGTTCTCACGAAACTGCAATGCCATCTCCACGGCCGGACGCCGGATCAGGTACAGACCGTTATCGGTGAGCAGAAACGTGGTGCCGGTGTCCTGATTCGCAACCTGCGCGCGCACCTGCTTGACGTCGAACACGCGCTGCAGTTGTTGCGCATTCCCCGTCGCGACCACCTGATAGTCGCGAGTCGGGTGCGCATCGGCAGCGACCGGAGCGCTGACGGCGAAGCCATCGCCGCCCAGAGGCATGATCTGTCCCTGCAGCGTCAGCCCGTGGACCGTGTTCAGCGTCGGCGCGCGCTCCTTATGCAGATCCAGCACCGCGTTTTCTTCGCTCTGCCGGAACCGGATCAGCTCCGCCTGCTCTCCGAGAGCGGACACGAAGTCAAACGCTCCGGCAGCGTCGAGCTGCGCCGAGCCCTCGCCTTTGATGTGACTCGGATCGGTGACGTCGAGCACGTCCAGACCGGCGCCCTGCTCGTGTTCGACATACAGCAGCGTTCTGGCATCCACTGTCTGATGCAGGAACATCGCTACGCCGCCCTGTCGCGCCAGTTGCGGAAGATCCTTTGGCTGCACGAGCACCAGGCTGTCGCCGGGCCTGGCGTACGCGACGGAAGCCGCCACTGCGCCACTGGCAACGAGCGCCATCGCCACGCCGCGCAGGCACTGCGTAAACTTACTGTCAGCACTGTGTTTCATCGCACTTTCTCCTCAAGTTGGGTCGTTGATCATCCGAGCCGGTGTTCGATCGTCGGGCGGCTCGCCGTCGCTGACCGCTCGCTTCCTGATTGGCTTTGTCAATCGATAAGACTGCCGAGGCGACTGGTTTATTCCGCTGCGCGCCCCGGTACCGGTAGACTTGGCAGCAGTGCCCCGGTGGCGAAACTGGTAGACGCAGCGGACTTGAGCAATTGAGCGGCAGGCGCGGAAACGGCCTGACCGGATCCCGTCAAAGTCGGTGAATCCCCTGGGCACGGCCCGAGGCAACGCCGAGCCAAACCGATCCGCATGATGCGGTGCCGGCAGGTGTAGAGAGTGGACGGCGGGGACCTGTGGCGGGATCTGAAGATCAAAGATGGATCCGCTATGGTCGTGGCGCACTCCAGACCCCGAACGCGCACAGCGCGGCGGCGAAAGCCGTGGTGGGTACGAAAATCCGCAGGCTGTAAGGCCATGTCGGTTCGACTCCGGCCCGGGGCACCATCGATGCGCGTGCGTGCACCTGCGGCATCTGTCGCCTATGCACGATGGCGGCACGGCCCAGGTGGAACACCGCACTGCCTACATACTTTCGGACGAAATCCGCTATCGCCATGGCAAGAGCACCCACCTGCTCAAGGCCGGGGATTCGTTGACCTTCCGCGGCGACGTGGCACACGGCCCCGAGCGGCTCGTCAAGGTGCTGATCCGCATGCTCTCGATTATCATCTAGGGCGGCGCAGCGGACGATTAAGACCCTTCAGCGGCGACGCGTGGCGTCACCGTCGTACGTGCCGCGCCCGTCTCCCCGAAGGACCACTGATGAACAACTACAGCTCAGCCGCTGCGACCAATGAATCGGCAGCGAGCGACGCGCGCGCCGTGCAGGAAGCGGATGTCGCGCAGCTCAAGGCGCTCGGCTATACCTCGCATTTCGATCGGAGCATGACCGAGCTGGAGAATTTCTCGCTCGGATTTACCTATCTGTCGCCGGTGGTCGGCGTCTATACGCTGTTCGCCGCCGCGCTGGTCGCGGGCGGCCCGCCGATGTTCTGGTGGTACCTGATCGTCGGCATCGGGCAGATGCTGGTGTGCCTGATCTTCGGCGAGGTGGTGTCGCAGTTTCCGATTTCCGGTGGCCTCTATCCGTGGGCGCGGCGCCTGGTCGGAAAACGCTGGGCCTGGATGGCAGGCTGGATCTACGGCTTCGCATTGTATGTGTCGATCTCGGCGGTCGCGACCGGAGGGGCGCCGTACTTCGCGCAATTACTCGGCTACGAGCCAATGCCGGCGATCACCACGACAATCGCGATCGTGATGGTCGTATTCTCGACCCTGCTGAATGTCAGCGGCACGCGCCTGCTCGCGCGCGTGGCGATGTTCGGCTTCATCTGCGAGCTCATCGGCGCCTTCGTCGTCGGCAGCTACCTGCTCATCTTCGCCCGCCACCATCCCTTAAGCACGCTGTTCGACACCTTCGACGTCAGTCACGGCGGCAACTACCTGCCGGCATTCCTCGCCTCGGCGCTGACCGCGCTATTCTGCTACTACGGCTTCGAGGCCTGCGGCGATGTAGCCGAGGAAACGCCGAACGCGAGCCGCATGATCCCGAAGGCGATGCGGATGACGATCTACGTCGGCGGCGCGGCCTCAATGTGGGTCTGCCTGGCGCTGATTCTCTCGGTACCGGACATGCAGGCCGTGATCAGTGGCAAGGACACCGATCCGGTGGCGACCATTCTGCGCACGGCGATGGGTGAGTGGGGCTTTCGCGCTGTCATTGTGGTCGTGTTGGTATCGTTCATGTCGTGCCTGATCAGCTTGCAGGCGGCCGCGAGCCGGCTGCTGTTTGCGTATGCTCGCGATCAGATGATCGTCGGATCTCAGCGCCTGAGCCGCCTGTCGCCGCGTACGCACGTGCCGGTGGGTGCACTGCTGGTGGCAGGCACCATTCCGGCCGGTATCGCGCTGTGCGGACTGTGGCTGGTGAACGCCGTCAGCACCATCGTCAGCTTCGCCGCGGCCGGCATCTACATTGCATTCCAGATGGTGGTGCTGGCCGCATTGATGGCGCGTTTCAAGGGCTGGAAGCCCGCCGGCCCGTTTACGCTCGGGCGCTGGGGCTGGAGCATCAATATCGTGGCGCTGCTCTACGGCGTCAGCGCGATCATCGATATGATGTGGCCGCGCAGTCCGGGTGATCCGTGGTACAGCAACTACGGCATGATCGTGACTGCCGCGGGCGTGATCGTGCTTGGCCTGATCTACATGATCGTCGGCCGGCCGTACGATCGCGGCCAGGCGCCCGCCGGCGACGCGCACCTTCTCGGATAGCGACGTGCCCGGGACCAACCGCCGAACAGCTTTGCGAGCCCTGTCGGCAAGCTGCATGGCTTTCCTGGCTGGCGGCAGAACGGCGGCTGTTGCCATGACAAACCGGATCAAGCCCGACGCCAGTGGGGCTTTGATCGTCGTCGATGTGCAGAACTGTTTTGTCACCGGGGGCACCCTCCCCGTCAGCCATGGCGAGGATGTGGTGTCGGTCATCAACCGGGTCGCACCGGCATTTCAGAACGTCGTCGTCACCCAGGACTGGCATACTCCAGGGCACATCTCCTTTGCGTCGGTCCATCCCGGAAGCAAACCATTCGAGACCATCAGGCTGGCTTACGGCGATCAGGTGCTCTGGCCCGATCACTGCATCCAGGGGACATCGGATGCGGCGCTCTATCCAAAGCTGAATCTGCCGCAGACGCAACTGATCGTGCGCAAGGGTTTCCATAAGGACGTGGACAGCTACTCGGCCTTCGAGGAGGCTGATCGACAAACGCCGACTGGCCTTGAGGGTTACCTCAAGCAGCGGGGCATCAAAACGCTGTTCGTGACCGGCCTAGCTACGGATTTCTGCGTGCAGTGGACCGCACTGGATGCGCGTAAGTTGGGCTTCAAGACCTATGTGATTGAAGATGCGTGTCGCGGTATCGACATCAATGGATCGGTCGCGGCCGCCTGGAGGGCCATGTCAGACAACGGTGTGATCCGCATCGAATCGAGCGACATCGAACTGCCCCACGCATGAGCTAGGCAAGATCGATGCGAAACCGCAGACCGTCCAGCGCGCCATATTGTTCCGGCTTTCGGAAGGAGTCGACGAGCACGCCGCCATTGGCCAGGACGACTCGCTGCGAGGGCACATTGGTCGGATCGGTCGTGATATCCACGTAAGCCAGGCCTATTGCCCTGGCCTCGGCAAGTAACTCCCGCAGCGCTGCGGTAGCGTAGCCGCGGCGCTGTTTCCACGGCACGACAGAATATCCAATGTGACCCAGGCAGTAAGCGGGCAGCGCGCTCGTTCCCGGGCACCATCGAAGACCAATGCTGCCGCAGAATTCGCCGTCCCACATCCACCTGCGATACCCGGGCAGACGTGGAACGAGGGAGCCGTCGGGGAGTTTGATCGGCGGCCCTGCTGCCTCCTTGTCCACCAGTCCGGCGAGAAAGGTCGACGAGTTCCTGGCGATCGCCTGAAGTTCCTCATTGGCCGCCTCAGGACGCAAGTTATCGGGCGACCATCCGCGTCGCAGCGCATCTATGTACCCTGATAGATACCCAGGCGCGGGCCAGACGAGCCGCACCCTAACATCCGGTTCCACGTTGAGTCCTTGCTTAGCCTGTACTGCGTCAACGTGGGGCCATCGATCGTAAAGGCCTCACTGAGCGCCGCTTTTAAGTCACTGGGCTTTCTGACGGCAAATCCGTGACCGCCGCAGGCACGGGCCAGGCTCGCAAAATCACGGTTGGGAAATTCGATGCCTGGTCGAAATGGCGCCACAGCCACACGGCCGCTATTTTTGGCTCCGATCTTGAGAAATTACCCCCGCCGGCGACGTGCGCCAATTTGCCAAGCACATGTAGCGTGTACTGACGGATCCGAGTCGCTTGGCTGCGGCTTTCGTTGAACATATGCAGCGAAAGCGCTGGTCAAATTCAGCGACCAGGGAGGGTTTGATGCGCGATCGCGGCAATGAGCACTCTCGCTGATCGCAGCAGCAATTGACAGCCAGCCTCGCGTGCCATATGTCCCTCGCTACCTCCACAACCGCTGCCAGTAAGCCATTGAATCTTAAGATCGAAGCGGTACCGACCTCAGAAATGCCCGTTGGAGGCAGACCTCTCGATCTGCCTAACGTTTACTACCCGCCTGCTCAGCGCCGGCCATTGAATCTAGTAGAATTTATCAACCATTCAGCGCGCCACAAGGCAATTTGGCATTCGCCACTGATCGTGATGTTTCTGTTTTCGCGGACTTAAGCGATGCATCGGGCGCAGCAACGGCCGCGGGTCTTCTGAGAACGTTGTCTTTTTGAACCAACTCGGCAGTATCATAAGGTGCGTGCGCTATCTGGACGCCTGACATTTGATCTTGCTGGGTTGCATCGTATGCCTATAAACGAGCTCTAGCTATTGTTGATCTTAGCCCCCAAACTGACGGTGCGCTGATGGGCCGATGGCCTGAACTTCGGCGCTAGGCGTTGCCATTACCAATAACAAAGACGGCGCGGAGCCACCGCACTCGATTGCCGATAATCGGTCACCGGCGTTCCTCGACTCTCATGCCAATGCCGTACGCGTGCTTCATCACGCGCCTGCCGCCATTGCCGTAGCCAACCTGTCGGGCGAGTTGGTCTACGTCAATGCGGAAGCGGAGCGCCTATTCGGAATCGCTCATGGCGCGCTCCCAGGTGGGCGTTACGTCGCCGATTTCATTTCCGATAGGAGCCACTTGTCATCCCTGGAGGGCGTCGCGCGGGACGGTCGGCAGCGCCAATTTGAGTTGTCCCACGAGTTCGGAGAGGGCGGGCGCATTCATTTGCATTGCCGGCTGGCCCGTGTTTCCGCGCCCAGCGGAATTCCCGCATGGCTTGTCTTTATTGCGTTCGCCCCCAACCACGCGACGCCCGCCATCGACGCCTCCGAGTCGGCACATATGATTCATAAGCTATCCGGCATTGCCCTGTGGAAAATCCGCAAAACCGACGACAACGATTGGGCTGACTGTCCGATGCAATGGTCTGAATCGCCATTCGAGTTCCCGGCTCTCGATTCGGTGTCAGGCCGAAAGACGCTGCGCGCCTATACGCAGCTCGTCCTCCTGGAGGATCGGCCGTCGATATTCGCGTCCTTGTCGCGTTCGATAACCGATGGGTCCCCCTATGAAGTTGTCTACAGGCTCAGCTCCGAAAGCGGCTCGCCAACAATCATCGCGAGTCGCGCCATCTTTATCCCCGATCCAGTCACAGGAACGCCGTGCGAGCTGTGGGGGCTGGAGCAGGACATCACGATGGTATTCAACGGACAAGCCCTGCCAAACATTAAGGCGTCCACGTTGGACGCCATTGCCTCGACGATGGACGGCCCTCTGTATGCCGTCGATCGCGACTTCCGCTATATCTACTTCAACGACTTCTTTCGCGATACAGCGCGACGCGTGCTTGGAGCAGATGTGCAGCTTGGAAAGAAGATCACCGATACGGGAAATCGCGACACTCGGCGAGCGGCAGTGATGGCGAATCTCCGCCGTGCCCTGGCAGGCGCACGTGTTGTCGAGGAGACCACGATTCCGTTTGACGGATCGACAGGCCGTCGGTACGAACTCACCTACGTCCCACTTTCCAGTCCATTGACGCCTACGGGAGTCGCCGTATTCGGCGTACGAGTTGAGCGACCGCGGGACCGGCAATCCTGACATCGCCAGATATAAGCAAATCCGCGGCGAGCCATGAGTAAGTGCATTCAATCCTGACCTGCAGAGACACTACGGCCTGTGGTTTCTGAGAATTACAACGCCAATCGCCGCGGTGGTGCAAAGATGCCCACCGCTGGAAAGCGGCAGCGATCGACTCCCGCAATCGACTGCGGACCACTGCGCCACTCGATCAGGTTCTTCGTGCTGCGCGCGAACAGAATTCTGTCGCGCGACTGGACCGGTTCGGCTCTGAATCAGTCGATGCATCTGATTTTCTATTGCACATTCACACTCATCGGCGCCAACCCAGGCATATCGTTGGTTGAACTCGCCCGATACATCACGGTCGATAAGTCGCGAGTCTCGGACCTCGTTGATACGATGGAAAAGAAACGACTGGTGGTGCGGCGGCGGCTGTCAATAGATCAGCGCAGACTTGGGATCTATCTCACTCCGGCCGGCATTGCCAGGCTGGAAATCATAAACAAAGAGGTCGAGGTCCAAGAGCAAAGGATTCAGGAACTCTACAGTTTCGAGGAACGCAGCAAGTTGATTTCCTTGCTGACCCGCATCGAGCCGTGAGCACTTCAGCTCGCGCGTTGCAAGACCCGCGCGCTGCCCACCTCTGCCGAAAGTTGCCAGCCCTCCAGAGCGTCGGCTGCCTTCTCGAACTGCAGGCTTTTTATCTGCTCACGTACGACGTCAAAAGCGGCCGGCCCCAAGAGGCTTCGCAACTGAGCCGACAGACAGTCAAAGCGCTTCACGGCGGACAGATTCTGCAGCCGCAACAACTGGACCAACTCCCCGATGTGGTGCGGCTCGAGAGACCCGTCACCCGATTGCTCAGGCCCCTCCGGCATCAGACGCGCCGCCGCGAGCGCAGCGGCCGCGCTCAGACGCAATCGGTTCAGTTGCACGGCGAGTTTCGCCACCAGTTCCCTGCTCCTCTCCATGTCGCCGGCAGCAGCAGCTTCTTCGGCCTTTCCGGCAAGCAGATGGATTGCCTTCGCGCCGAGCGTACCCGCACAACCTTTGAGCTTGTGCATGCGTTGCATGTGCTCCTCGAGCGCCCTGGTGTCCATGTCCGACACCGGCATGGACACGCTGGAAAAGTCCTCGAGAAACCGTCCCAGAGTCGAGCGGTACAGGATGACATCACCTGCAAGACGAGCACGTACGTCTATGGCATCGATGCCATCGATATCTGGCCATCCGGCCGCTGGCGCCGCTGGCGCCGCTGGCGCGCCACGCGCATCCTCAATCGGCGCCTCGCTTTCGCGGCGGCCAGGCTTCACATGGCGCAGAATGCTGCCAACTAAGTCGCATACCTCGAAGGGCTTGACAATAAAGTCATCCATCCCCGCCGCACTCGCCCGGGGCCGTTCAGTGGTCAGAGCGCCGGCCGTCAACGCGATAATCGGTAGCTGGGTCAACCCCAGTTCCAGCCTGATACGGCGGCTCGCGGTATGGCCGTCGAGCACCGGCATCTGTACATCCATCAACACCACGTCGAAGTCGTTTGGTCTCGCCAGCAGCAGATCGAAGGCCTCCTGTCCGTCTCTTGCGAGCCAGACTTGCGCTCCTTCGATTTCCAGAATCCTCTTTACTACCTCAAGGTTGATCTCGCTGTCGTCCACCGCCAGAACCCGCACCCCAAGCAGTGCGCGCCCGCCCAATGACGTCGCCGACTCCGCCTCGTCATGGCCGAGCGCATCCTTGGTCGCAATCGCAAACGCAAGCGTGACACTGAATTCACTACCGATACCAGGGGTGCTGCTGAGCTCGACGTCACCGCCCAGAAGCGTGGCCAGATGCTTGACGATGGACAGCCCGAGCCCGGTTCCGCCATAGCGCCGGGAGATTGACGCATCGGCCTGCGTAAACGGGGAAAACAGCCTATCCGCTACCTCCGGCTCGATGCCGATACCGGTATCTATCACGTCGAAACGAAGCGTCACGTTGGTTGACGTGCCTGCGACCCGCACAACTCTCAACGCAACGCTTCCGCGCTCGGTGAACTTGATTGCATTGTAGAGAAGATTGGTCAGGATCTGGTTGAGGCGCGCGGCATCGCCTCGCAGAATAACCGGCAGGTCATCCGGCATATCAATCGTCAACGCGATCCCCTTGGAGTCCGCCGGCACCCTCATTTGGCCGGCTATTTCCTCAAGCAACTCTCGCGGGTTGAAGTCGGCGCATTCCACCGTCAACTCGCCTGCCTCTATCTTCGACAGGTCGAGCACATCGTTTATCACCGCCATCAGCGACTTGCTGGCGACATTGATCTTGCTCAGCAAGGTTGTCTGCTCCGCATCCAGACCCGTCTGCCCTAGCAGATACGACAGTCCAATCACGGCATTCATCGGAGTCCGGATTTCGTGACTTATATTAGCCACGAAGTCACTCTTGGCGCAGTTCGCCTGTTCGGCGCTTCGTGTGGCCTCGCGCAGCGAAATTTCATATTGCTTGCGCTCCGAGATCTCACGTACTGCAGCGAACACCCCCTGCAGGCGTCGCTCACGATCGTAAAAGGTGGTCGCGTTGTAGGACACTACCGTCTCTTTGCCGTCTCTATCAGATGCGGTCAGCTCGTAATCGGTGACCTTGCGCTTGCTCATCGCCAACCTTATGCCCGCCTCAGCCCGCAGTGGATCGGTGAACAGAACCCTGAATGGCCCCCCAATCAGCTCGTCGCGGCTGCGGCCGGTCAGGGCCTCCATCTGCTTGTTGACGTCGGTAATAATGCCGGTGGCATCGGTGGTCATCAGTGCATCAATGTTGGATTCGAACAAAGAGCGCGTGTAGAACTGGTGATCGCGCAATCGCTGGGCCAGCAGCTTTTGTTCCGCTTCGATCTGCTTGCGCGCCGTATTGTCAATTCCGATTAGGAGATAGCCGATAAGCCCGCCCTCCGCATCGCGCAGCGCAGTGACCGACACTATCGCCGGAAGCCGCGTGCCGTCTTTGCGTATGTAGGTCAGCTCGTAGACGTCCTCGATATTCCGTGACGCCTTGATTGCCAGTGCGTCAAAGTCTGGGGCAACCGTGGTCTCAAGCTCTGCGCTCAGCGCCGCGGCGCGAGCGATGACCTCGTCCGGATCGGAGATATCCGCTGGCGTCAGCTTATTCATGACCTCTTCCGCGGCGAAACCCAGCATGACTTCGGCCCCGACATTGAAGATTTGAATGAGTCCTTTTTGATCTGTCGCGATGCTCGAGAAGTTTGCGCTGTTAAATATTGCGTTCTGCAGAGCGCTCGCCTTCACTAGCGCCTGCTCCGCGCGCTTGCGGGCAGAGTTGTCCGTGCCTATCAGTAAATAACCGATAATCCGCTCTTTGGCGTTGCGTTGTGCTGTGACCGACACAATGGTTGGAAGGCGGCTGCCGTCCTTTCGGATGTAGGTGAGCTCATAAAGATCCTCGATGCCACGTGATGCCGTGCTGACCAATGCATCAAAGTTCGGGGCGATGTGCGAGCGCAGTTCGGCACTCAATGCCCGCGCCCGCGCGACGACTTCCTCCGCGTCAAACATGCTTGCCGGCATGATCTTGCCAATCATCTCGTCGGCCGTGTAACCCAACATGTGTTCGGCTCCGACATTGAAGACTTGAATGACTCCGTTTGCGTCGGTGGCGATGCAGGAGAAGTTGGCGCTGTTCAGGATCGACAACTGATCTCTCTGTTGCTTCACTATCTGGGTTTGCTCTTCGAGCTGCGAGTTCGTCTGCTTGATCTCCGCCTGCTGAGCGTTTCGCAGGCGCTGCGATTCGCTCAGGGAGCGGGCTTTGGTCTCCAGATCCTGGGTGCTTATGCGCAGCGCTTCCTGTCGGTCTCGCAGCTCTGCTGCCTGCTGCAGAGTTTCAGCGAGCAGTTCCTCCAGCCGGGTCCGGTCTTTCGAAGAGCTTACAGCCCCTCCCAACGACTCAGACGCCCTGCACAGAAGTTCATGGTCCGGCGCTTCCAGGCGGCGAAAGAACACCAATTCGAGTACTGCCTGCACCACTCCGTCTACGCTCGCCGGTGCCACCAGTAACTCGGCAGGTGCACCGTGGCCGCTACTGTTTCCACCCGACAGGTAGGTTGCGGGCAGGTCCTTGATGTGTATGGCACGATTGTCCGTCGCAGCCTGACGGGGATAATTCTCAGCCGTATAAAGCGGATTGAGGTCTGGCCCACCGGCGACCGCGTATCCGGCAAGGCGCCGGAGTTGCCCGTCAGGTTCGGCGAGGTAAAGCGCACCCACCTTGACATCCATGTAATCGGCGAAGAATTGAAGTACATGCGCGGCCAGCTGTTCGAGACGGCGCTCTCCCTGAATGCGCTCACACAGCCCGATCTGCCCGGCGCGGATCCAGGATTGCATCCGTCGTGCCCGGTAGTTTCGCGAGGTATGGAACGCCGCGGCCAGCAGGAACGCCAGCAGCAGAGCGGCCCCGCCTGCCGTAACCAGCAATGAAATTCGCACGGCGCGAAGCCACTGCATTTGCCGTGCCGCCAGTGTCCGCCGCTCCTCGCCGAGCATCTGCGCGTCCTTGGCACGAATGCGATCCATTAGTTCCTGGCCACGATCGGTGCGGAATATTGCCACTGCCCCCTTCGGGTCGTTCTGGCGATGCAGGGCGATCGTAGACCCGAGCTCCGCCATCTTTTCGGCGCATAACGCCTCCAGCTCCGCCAGGCGCCGCTCCTGCGCTGGATCGCCAGTCAACAGGGCGCGTGCGCCGGCAATGTCCTGCCTGAGAGTGCTCTCGGCAATCGTATACGGCCGCAGATAGCTCTCGTCACCGCCTAGCAGGAATCCCCGTTGACCTGTCTCGGCATCCTTTATGGTCGAGGGCACCGATTGCAACTGCTCTATCGCCTCGAGAGATTGGGCAACGCGGTCGGCGGTGCCCTCGTTGCCGCGCAGCGCGCCGTATGAGAACAGCGCAACCGCCACAACGGCTGCAATCGCAACCCAATAACCCGCCAGTGTTTTCGCCGGAAGCAGTCGCCCAAAGCGGCGCGGGCGTTTTGCGCCAGTGGCGCGCGAAAAGGATGTCATGGCAGTGGGCCGCCTCTAATAATTCAATGCTCAGGACCGCCCGCCGCAGGACAGCGCTG
>Ga0302180_10002459_pt1 | contig 14348 bp, 13 predicted proteins | sample I_Palsa_E3_2_FD_200575 | JGI IMG/M metagenome (GOLD analysis project Ga0302180, IMG submission 200575) | Peat permafrost microbial communities from Stordalen Mire near Abisko, Sweden - I_Palsa_E3_2 | ecosystem: Environmental > Terrestrial > Soil > Palsa > Peat permafrost | place: Sweden... | reverse complement strand
GTCCAACAACTGAGAACTGAGAACTGAGAACTGAGAACTGAGAACTCTCGCCTTCCGCGCAGAACGACCTACGTCCGCAGCAACTCCGCAAAAATCGTCCCACCCTCATCCGCGCGACTAACCGTCCGCCGAAACACGCTGAACAACTCCCTCCCCACGCCATACTGCATCGCCGAAAGATCAGCCCTCACAGCCTCCCGCGCCTCCCACTCCTCCACAGCCACCAACGCCGTCAGCTCTCCCGCATTCGAGTCAATCCTTACGCGATCCCCATCCCGCAACTTCGCAATCGGCCCACCCTCCGCCGCCTCCGGCGTCAAATGAATCGCCGACAGCACCTCACCCGACGCGCCCGACAACCGCCCATCCGTCACCAGCGCGACCTTGAACCCAGCGCTCTGCACCGCCTGCAGCGGCGGCAGCAGCTTATGCAGTTCCGGCATGCCATTCGCCCGAGGCCCCTGAAACCGCACCACCACAATCACATCCCGGTTCAGCTCTCCCGCCTTGAACGCCTTCTGCACGCACTCCTGGCTATGGAAGATCGTCACCTCGCCCTCAATCACGTGAAGATCCGGTGCAATCGCCGACGTCTTCACAATCGCCTTACCCAAATTCCCCTCGAGCACGCAAAGCCCACCGCGCACATCGAACGGCGCACTCACCGGCCGCAGAATCTGTTCGTCCTTGCTGACGCCATCGCCAATCCGCCACCCAGCCTCTTTCGCATCCTTCAAAAACGCAACGTCTGTATACCGTTGCAGCCCCGGCCCCGCGACAGTCTGCACATTCTCATGCGCCAGCCCAGCATCCAGCAGCTCTCCAATCAAAAATCCCATCCCTCCCGAAGCATGAAACTGGTTCACATCCGCCTTCCCATTGGGATACACCCGCACCAGCAGCGGCACCACGTTCGCCAGATCCTCAAAGTCGCTCCACTCCAGCCGAATCCCCGCCGCGGCCGCCATCGCCACCAGATGAATCGTATGGTTCGTCGACCCGCCCGTAGCCAACAGTCCCACAATCCCATTCACAAACACGCGCTCGTCCAACAACTGCCCCACCGGCATATATTCTTTGCCCAGCGCCGACATCGCCATCGCGCGCCTCACCCCAGCCCGCGTCAGCGCATCCCGCAACGGCGTATTCGCATTCACAAACGACGACCCCGGCAGATGCAGCCCCATCATCTCCATCATCATCTGGTTCGTATTCGCCGTCCCATAGAACGTGCAAGTCCCCGGCCCGTGATACGACTTCGACTCCGCCTCAATCAACTCCTCAACCGTCACCAGCCCCTTCTCGAAGTCCCGCCGCATATACTTCCGCTCATCATTCGAGAACCCACTCGTCATCGGTCCGCTAGGCAGAAACACCACCGGCAGATGCCCAAACGAGAGCGCCGCAATCACCAGCCCCGGCACAATCTTGTCGCAGATCCCCAGCATCACCACCGCATCGAACGTCTGGTGCGACAGCGCCACCGCCGCCGACATCGCAATCACATCCCTCGAAAATAGCGACAGCTCCATCCCCGTAAATCCCTGCGTGATCCCATCGCACATCGCCGGCACGCCGCCCGCCACCTGCGCCACGCCGCCTGCCTCCCGCGCCGTTGTTCGTATCAGCTCCGGAAACCGCTCATACGGCTGGTGCGCCGACAGCATATCGTTGTACGCCGTCACAATCCCAAGATTCCCCACCGTCCCCTCGCGCAGCATCGCCTTGTCGTCCGCCCCGCAAGCCGCAAACCCATGCACCTGGTTCGCGCACCCCAACCCCTTCCGATTCGGCGTTACGCTGGCCGCAACAGCAATCGCCTCAAGATACCGCCGCCGCGTCTCCCGGCTGCGCTCAACGATCCGTTCCGTAACTTCTTCCACCCGCGAATTCATCATGCGCTCGCACTCCGTCCCTCACGCCCACCCGGCCGCGCGCCAACGAGCTCCTGTTCTGATTTCATGTCCCGATTGTAGTCGTTCCAATTCGGGAAAATTTGTGATCCGCCTCACCGCCGCGCCCGAAACTCCCTAACCACCGCCATATACTTCCGCGCTGTCTCCGTCACCACCTCCGGCTTACCCGCGGCCATCGCCTTCGCGTCCACCAAATCCGATCCCACGCCCAGCGCAAACGCCCCCGCCTCCAGAAACTCCATCGCTGACGCCAGCGACACGCCCCCCGTAGGAATCATCTCAATCTGCGGCAGCGGCCCTTTCAGCGACACCAAATACTTCGCCCCACCCATCGCGCCGGCAGGGAACACCTTCACCACATCCGCCCCCGCCTCCCACGCCGTCACAATCTCCGTCGGCGTCAGCGCCCCCGGCAGCACCGCAATCGACAACCGCCGGCACAGCGCAATCGTCTTCAAATTCAGCGCCGGACTCACCACAAACTGCGCTCCCGCCCCAATGCATCGCTCGGCCGTCTCCGGATCCAGCACCGTCCCCGCTCCCACCAGGATCTCTGGCCGCTCCCTCACCAGCCGCGCAATCACCTCCACCGCCCCCGGCACCGTCATCGTAACTTCGAGCACGTCCACCCCGCCCGCCGCCACCGCCTCCGCCAGCGCAATCGCCTTCTCCACCGACGCCGCCCGCAACACGGGCACCAGCCCTGTCTCCTTCAACCTCTTCAAAACCGCAGCCTTTTCCATAGCAATAAACCTACCACCGCCACCCCGCCCAAGTCCGTGACTTCGGCACCCTCGCATACTTCGGCGTCAACCCGCTTCTGATACTCTTCGGCAAAGCCCATTGGAGGAGCACAGCGTGGGAGGCCTGATCCCTTTAGGAGACGTATCGCGGCGCCGGGTCCACTTTCCCATCGCCACCGTCGTCATCATCGTCCTCAACGTTATCGTCTGGCTCCTCGAACTCCAGGGCGGCGACACGTTCGTCTACCAGTGGGCCGCCGTCCCCGCCTACATCCGCTCAAGCAACGGTCTCATCACTCTCGTCACTTCCATGTTTCTGCATGGAAGCTGGTCTCATATCCTCGGCAACATGATCTTCCTCTGGGCCTTCGGTCCCGCGATGGAAGACGCCATGAACCCCTTCAGCTTCTCCGCCTTCTATCTCCTCGGAGGCCTGATCGCGATGCTCGCCCAGGTCGCCGCCTCGCCCGGCTCTTACGTCCCCACCCTCGGTGCCAGCGGCGCCATCGCCGCCGTCATGGGAGCCTTCCTCGTCACCTTTCCCCGCGACCGCATCCGTTCGCTCTTCTTCTTCTTTCTCTTCATCCGCATCACGTATATCCCCGCCATCCTTCTCATCGGCTTTTGGTTCCTCATGCAACTCGTCAACGTCGGCGCCGTCGCCAACGTCCAACACGGAGGCGTCGCCTACATGGCCCACGTCAGCGGCTTCCTCTTCGGAGCTCTCACGGTCCGCCTCTTCCGCCGCAAGCAACCCACCTTCGCCCCACCCAACGCCTGGCCCCGCTAGCCGCCGCCCACAATCTTCACTTCCCGCTGCTCTTGTCGTTGCTCTTACCGTTCTTTCTGTCATTCCGCAGCGCAGCGGAGGAATCTGCTTCTCCACCAACCCGTCTAACGAGCGAAAACCGAAAACCGAAACGCCAAACTGAGAACTGAGAACACATAACTGACAACTACTTAATCCCAAACCCCGCCTGAATCTGCTCCAGCGTCCGCCCCTTCGTCTCCGGATACACAAACAGCACCACAAAGAACTGCACCGCCATCATCCCCGCGAAGAAGACAAACGGCAACGCATGGCTCTTCGCCGCAATATACGGAAACACCCCCGCAATAATCGCATTCATAATCCAATGTGAAGACGACCCCACACTCTGTCCCTTCGACCGCACGCGCGACGGAAACACCTCCGCGATATAAACCCAGATCACCGACCCCTGCGAGATCGCGAAGAACACAATGAACAGCATGAAGCAACCCATCAGCAATCCCTGATGCGAATTCGTATAGAACACCCAAGCCACACCCGACAGCGCCACCACCATCCCCACCGACCCGACCAGCATCAGCGTCTTCCGCCCCAGCTTGTCAATCAAACTCATCCCCAAAAACGTAGCCAGCAAATTCACCAACCCCACCCCAACCGTCTGCAGCGCAGCCGAGCTCGAACTAAATCCCGCCGACGCAAAAATCGAGTTGGAGTAATACAGCAGTGCATTGATCCCCGACAGCTGGTTGAACAGCCCAATCGTCACTGCCAGAAACAGCGGCAGCGCATACCTCTTCGTAAACAGCGGCTCCGCCTTCACGCCTCTCTCCAAATGCACCGAGTCAATAATCTCCTTCAACTCCTCCTCAGAGTTGGGCGACCCCATCAGCCGCAACACCTCCAGAGCCTCATCCGTCTGGTTCGTCGTTACCAACCACCGCGAACTCCGAGGAATCCCATACAACATCACCAGGAACAGCACCGAAGGCACAATCGCCACCGCAAACTCCCACCGCCACTGCCTCGCTCCCAGGTGCTGCGTCACGATAAGGAAGTTCGACAAATACGCCAGCAATATTCCCACCACAATATTGATCTGAAACAGCCCCACCATCCGCCCGCGCCACTTCGCTGGAGCCAGCTCCGCGATATACACCGGCCCCAGCACGCTCGACCCGCCAATCCCCAGCCCCCCCACAAACCGCGCCACCATCAACGCATCCCAGTTCCACGCAAACGCGCACCCCACCGCCGAGATCAAATAAAGAAACGCCATCACCCGCAGCGCCTCGCGCCCCCCAATCTTTTGCCCCAGCACCCCGGAACTCATCGCCCCAACAATCGTTCCCGCCAACCCAATCGACACCGTCAACCCCAGCGTCCAAGGCGTCAGATGAAAGACCTGGCTCAACTGGTCCGTCGTGCCGGCGATCACCGCCGTATCAAACCCAAACAACAACCCACCCAGAGCCCCCACCACCGTAGCCTTCGCCAGATATCGATTCAAAGCCCATCCCCCGTCCGCGACTACAACCATATCCGGCGCCACCCAAATCCGTACAGGAAAGCCCCCTCACGTTCGAGAACCCCGTCGTGTCCCTCGCCGTCCGCACGACCTGGGTCATTTCACCCACCCTCAGACAACTTCACGCAAACGTGTGTCCCGAAACCAGGCTAAACACGTCGCTGCGTAACCCGAAACCGGGCTAAGTCTGTCGAAAAACACCCGAATTCACGGCCGCGGCGGCACCACATAGAACAAAACCGCAAAATAATGAGCCACACTTCCAGCCAAAACAAACAGGTGCCAAACCATATGAAAATAACGCAGCCGGTCTAAAGCAAAGAAAACAATGCCCAAACTGTACAGAATCCCACCAGCCACCAACCAAGCCAACCCATGCCCCCCAATAGCGTGATAAAGCGGCCGAATCGCGAACACAATCACCCACCCCTGGAGCAAATACACCATCGCCGAAGCCACCGCAAACCGCTCAATCAAAAAACTTTTGAACACCACCCCAGCAACAGCCAACGTCCACACAAACCCGAACAAAACCCACCCTGTAGTACCCCTCAACGACACCAAAGTGAACGGCGTATAAGTCCCCGCAATCAGCAAATAAATCGCCGAATGATCCAGAATCTGAAACACATGCCGCGCCCGCGTAACAACCAGCGAGTGGTAAAGTGTTGAAAATAAATAGACGATCACCAGCGTAGCAGAGAACACCGAGCAACTAGCCACCACCCACGCATCGCCCCGAGTCGACGCATGAATGAGATAAACCGCCCCCGCAATAGCCAAAAACAGCCCAATGCCATGCGAAATCGCATTCGCAAGAATGTCCCCAAGAGCAATTTCTGTTTTCACCCGGTCATCATAGCCCGAACAAGCTTTGAGGTCTGTGACGGGCTTTAATGGGCGGAATTGGCTGAAATATCGCTTAATTCCTCAGCAGTACGAGCCTGATAGGCCCGTGCAATCGATTCATGAAGCGCACAGGAAGATCGTTCCAACTCAATTCGCTCCTGCTGCAAAGCCGCCCGCATTCCTTCGTCCGAAAGGAGAAAAACATTGGCAACCACGTTGAGAAGTACAGCCTCAACCGCAGCTTTCATGAGTATTGCTCCCCCAAAGACATCGGTTAGCAAATGATGATCCGAAATCTTCACCGCTCGCTCTGCTTGCGCCAGCGCTACACAAATCTCCCTGCCGGATGCTATTGGAATACGAGTTGCGTGGAGGATGGCTGCTTCCAGCGCCGCATTACGCAGGGCTTTCTCTCCTTCGGTCGCGCGAGGCAGAGAACGAGCCACTAGATAGTTCTGAAACGCTTCGGAGTCATCGTCTGCGAAGCCGCTCATCAACACGAGACTGGAGTTAATCTTTTCGCATAACTCGACAAGAGCCTCGCGTCGCAGAACGTCTTCCCCGGAACGCTTGAGTGAGATACTAGCGCCCTTATGCACTAAAGCAAGACCCAACGTTGCAGTGAAGACGGAAATCGAACCGCCTCCTGGCGTCGGGCTGAGGGAGGCAGTGAGATCGCGCACCTGAGTCGCATTTAACGCCCAGATGGACGTGGGAGGGGCGCCCAATGAACGAATGTGCAAGCTGGACATGGCTTCGATTATGCCGCATTTGTCAAAGGTCTGTCCGGGCTGAAAACTCGCTTGAACATAGGAAGAGGCCGCCACGAATACATCTAGCGACCTATGGAATGGAAGTGATGATCAAGCTCATACTGCTCCCAATTGTTGAGGATGTAATCAGCGTCCGCCACGTTCATCCTTCGTTGGAGGAAACAGAACAATCTTGTCTGAAAGAGAATGAACGTCAGGTAGCATCGGTAAAGTATGGGGTTTTAGGCTCTAATGCGCTCGGCAGTTCGTATAGCGTGCAGAAGGGCGCAATCGGACGCCCCTGATTCGAAGAAAGTGGTACCTGCAAATGGAAGAGTTTAGACGGCTCGCTCGCCTGCCTGCTTATGTGTTCAACGTGACTGGAGAATTGAAGGCTGCTGCGCGCAGGCGCGGTGAGGACATTATTGACTTCGGGATGGGTAATCCGGATGGTGCCACCCCGAAGTTCATCGTCGACAAGCTCATTGAAGCCTCACAACGGACGACGACGCACCGGTACTCACTCTCGCGAGGTATTCCTCGTCTGCGTGCTGCAATCTGTAATTGGTACAAGAAGCGTTACGACGTCTCTCTGAATCCTGAGACGGAAGCGATCGTCACGATTGGATCGAAGGAGGGCATTGCTCATTTATGCCTTGCTGTCTTAGACGATGACGACACAGTCGCGGTCCCGAATCCTAGCTATCCGATTCATATCTTCGGACCCGTGATCGCCGGTTCAAAGGTCCAGAGCATTGCCATGGACGGAATTGATCAGTCCGCTCTGATCGAGAGGTTGGAATACGAGCTGCCGCGGATGGACCCTCGGCCGAAGATCCTGATCCTGAACTTTCCCGCCAATCCAACAACGGCTTGTGTCGATCTCTCCTTCTTCGAGCGGCTCGTGCCGCTCTGCAAAGAGTTGGGAATATACCTGGTGCATGATCTCGCATACGCAGACCTCACTTTCGATGGCTACGTGGCTCCCAGTGTGATGCAGGTGCCAGGAGCAAAGGAAATAGCGGTCGAGTTCTTTACCCTTTCCAAGAGCTACAACATGCCCGGCTGGAGGGTTGGCTTCATGGTCGGATGCCCGAAGCTCGTGGCCGCGTTAGGCCGCATCAAGAGCTACTTCGATTACGGAATGTTTACTCCTATCCAGGTCGCGGCCATCGCAGCGCTTGAGGGGCCTCAGGACTGCGTCGCGGAGATATGCAATAACTACAAGGTGCGTCGGGACGTTCTGGTGCCAGGCCTCAACAAGCTCGGCTGGCCAGTAAATCTGCCGAAGGCGACGATGTTTGTCTGGGCACGAATTCCAGAGCAGTACCGCGCGCTCGGATCGATGGACTTCTCGAAGAAACTGCTCATAGATGCCAAGGTCGCCGTTAGCCCAGGCATTGGATTTGGCGAACATGGCAATGAGTACGTGAGATTCTCGCTTATTGAAAACGAAGAACGCACCAGGCAGGCGCTACGAGGAATCAAGCAGATGTTTAAGCTGGGTTAGTGAGCCGCGGGGATATAGCTGAGTCCAGGAATCCGAGCCGGGGTGGGCTCCATGCGCCTAGCCGCACTTCGCACAGTGCTTTTCAGATTGGTCTGCCAAAAGTGGGAAAGTCGTGCAGGCTCTGCTTGCATAGGTGTGCCGCCTGAGACGTAGTTATCAAGATCGATCTGATGATTCTGTCGGCACTTCAACGACCCCGCATTCGTGATGTCCAAATTCGATGCTCAGCGTGCGGGCATATTTCATCCTCGATAAACCAAATCAAAACCTACCAACTCAACGGAACCAACAAGGCTGCCGGGCGAGCGTGTAAGCGGGTTCAGCCATGGACGCCGAGAGAAGCTGCGTCCGGTTTCAAGTCAGCGCCCTAAAAGAGGGTGCTTATGGTTCGTTCTTGCTGCGCCTGATAAGCCACTCAAAGTGCCATCCACGTTCAATTCGCTGCCTACCGGAAGACATTTCATAAAGCAGACAGCCAATTTGCTCCCCGATAGTCACCCGGGGCGGGGAAAAACTGCCAAATCGCGGCACTATCCGGGGTACTACGCATAACCAGGGTCCGGAAATTAGGGAGAAACTCCTGATTCATCTGGAGTTATCAATCAGTTACTGTCGACGCTGCGTCTCCTGTGATCCAAACCACCAAAGACTTCCGGTGCCACGTGGTACATTCGGTAGTAATCGGATGTGTGGTTACTATAGTGCAATTTCGTAACACACGGACTCCTAAAGTAGATCTCCAGACTTGAGGACGACGGTCCCCTGTGCGTGGTTCAGAGGTGCGTTTTGAAGATATCGAAGGCAGTCATTGCAAGCGTTGGGATTTCAGCCGGCCTCTTTTTTCTCGGCTGCGGCAGCACAGTCGTGGAGCCTCTGGGTGCGCCAAGCATCAGTGCCGTTCTTCCGCAGACCATTACCGCGGGATCCAGCGCCGTGACCATGAAGGTCGTGGGAACTAATTTCACCACTAACGCCGTCATACTCTGGAATGGTGGCAAGCTTGCCACGACCGTGGTTGACTCCACTACGGTATCCGGTGCAATTCAAGGTGGTAGCCTCGCTGTTCCTGGCACAGCGCAAGTTCAGGTTCAGAACACTCAGACAGGACAGGCATCGCAATCCGTACCTATCTCGATCGTCTCGACCGGCACGAACGTTGCTCTTCCCCTCGCTATCTCCACCACCTCCTTATCCGCGGGAGTTCTCGGAACCCCTTACAGCGGATTTCTTGCTGCCAATGGAGGAACGTCTCCTTACACATGGTCAATCACGTCGGGTAGTCTGCCGGCTGGAATCGGCTTGGTGGCTGGAAGCGGAGCCTTGACTGGTACGCCAACGACGAGTGGAACTTTTAACTTCACAGTCGCGGTAAGCGACGGCAGCACTCCTATCCAATCGCAGTCGGCTGCGCTGTCGATCACGGTTGCACCTGCCACAGCGGCACCTTCACAGCTGGCTATCGCAACCTCGTCGCTACCCTCTGGAACGGATGGCACGGCGTATTCGCAGAGCCTGACTGCAAGCGGTGGGACTCCGGGCTATAAGTGGTCGATTACATCCGGCAGTCTCCCCGCAGGGCTGACGCTTGGGGCTGGTACTGGCTTGATAGCTGGGAAGCCGACGGCGAGCGGAACGTCCAGCTTCACGGTCAGCGTGAGCGACAGCGGCAATCCTGTGCAGACCAAATCGGCCTTACTGTCGATCGCAGTTGCACCCGCCAGTGCGGCACCTGCACAACTGACTATCATAACCTCGTCGCTTCCCTCTGGAACGGCTGGCACGGTGTATTCGCAGAGCTTGACTGCAAATGGTGGGACTCCTGGCTATAAGTGGTCGATTACCTCCGGCAGTCTCCCAGCGGGGTTGACGCTGAGTTCGGGTGGTGTGATCTCTGGGAAGCCGACGGCGAGCGGAACGTCCACTTTCACGGTCAGCGTGAGCGACAGCGGCAATCCTGTGCAGACCAAATCGGCCTCACTGTCGATCACGGTTGCATCGACACAGCTGACAATCTCCACTTCATCGCTGGCCTCTGGAGCCTCGGGCGCGGCGTATTCGCAGACACTGGTCGCCAGTGGTGGCACCCCGAATTACACCTGGTCGATTACTTCCGGCAGTTTGCCGGCAGGGCTGACGCTTGGGGCTGGTACTGGCTTGATCTCTGGAAAGCCGACGGCGAGCGGAACGTCCAGCTTCACGGTCAGCGTGAGCGACAGTGGCAATCCTGTGCAGACCAAATCGGCCTCACTGTCGATTGCAATTGCAGGTCCAACATTCACCATTACCTCTTCGACCCTTGCTGCTGCAACGGTGGGTACGGCCTATTCGCAGACCCTCGCGGCCAACGGCGGCACCTTGCCGTACATCTGGTCGATCACCTCCGGCAGTCTCCCCGCGGGGTTGACGTTGAGTTCAGGTGGCTTGATCTCAGGGACGCCAACGGCGAGCGGAAGCTACAAGATCACCATCACCGTCACCGACAGCAGCAAACCGGTCCAGACCCAGTCGATGGCAACTGACATCATCGTCGCAGCACAGCCAAGCACGGTACCTGGAACAACCTGGTTCGTTCGCCCGGACGGGGGGACGCGCTACAGCGCAAATGTGCCCGCCGGCCAGTGTAATGGGACGTACGATACTCCGTACCCAGGAACGGGCGTGGACCAAAACTGCGCCTTCAATGATGTTCGCTATATGTGGTCGGATAACAGCGGCTCCGCGCCAGCATGGGTGATCGCGGGCGGCGATACGGTCGTTATCCGTGGCTGCACAGCGTTGTCGTCGCAAATGAATTCTTCAAACCCAGATTGCCGGTTGGGCTACGATAACAACAACAACGGGAATCCGCCCAATTTCTGGTGTGGGTACGGCAATCCAAATGATGGGTGCTTCAATCCGCCCATACCGGCAGGCACCGCGGCGCAGCCTACCAGGATTCTCGGCGGCTGCGCGTACGGGACCTACAGTTGCACTCCGATTAACAATAACTATCCCTACGGTTCTACCAATGAGACCCAACTCTTTGGTGGCTTTGGGCTGACGTGGACGTTCAATCTTGAATCGACCAGCTACGTCACGATCAAGGGCATCGAACTTACCACGCACAACGGGGTTTGCACTATTGGGATGGGAGCACCGGCTTATCCTCGCGGGTGTTCCAGTGGTGTTCCCTACGATGACTATGCCCAAAACGGCTTCATAACCAACAACGCGACATCGAACATCGTCCTTCAGGACGTATACGTTCACGGCTTCAACGCCTCCGGTTTCTATGGTCCTATCGGTGGCCCTATTAGTATGACGCGGGTATTCTCTGGCTTCAACGCCTTTGCAGGGTGGAACTTCGACGACGGTAGTGGTACTCCGGACGCTGCAGGATCAAGTGTCAACGCACAATACGTCACGATGATCTTCAACGGTTGCTATGAGCAGTATCCCATCACGGCGATCTATCCCGCGCAAGTCTGTTATGACACTAACTCTGCAGGCTTTGGTGACTCCTGGAGCGGCCAGAACACCCCACTCGCCTCGTTTACCTGCAACTATTGCGTGGACGACTACAACACCAAGGATGGGTTCATCGGGCCACACGTGGAAACGGCGAACATCATCATCACCAACTCGGTGGCTATCGGCAACATGGGCTCAAACTGGAAGTGGGGTGGTGACGACTCTGTAGTCAACACGACCACATTTGAGAACAACCTGTCAGTGTTCAACTGCACTCGAATGAGTCAGCCGATGACAGGTGTGCCGGCTACTTACAATCAGTACCTGACGGGGTTCTGCAGGGCTGGTGGCAATGGGATGGCCAGTGTGATCCCAATTGGCTCAACCTGGAACCTGATCAACAACACGTTCATATCGGCGCAACAGATAGCTCTGTACATCGCCTGCAACGGGGCAGATGCAACATGCCCCTCAACAGTGAACTCAACCAACAACTTGTTCCTTGGGTACACAGATCCAAACAATCCGTATGGGGCTGGTAACGCACCTGATCTCTACTACCTGTCTCCTGGCATCGTCCTGAACGCATCACACAACCTGGAGTATGGAATGAAGGGTGGAAGCTGCCCATCGACTACCAACAGTATGCTCTGCGAGGACCCACTGTTGCAGAATGAACCTGTGCAGCCATGGCCCGGTGAAGAGGCTGACTTAGATGGGTTCAATCCGTTCATCACTCCAAACTCATTCACGCCGTCTGCAACCAGTCCGCTTCTGGGCGCCGGCATCTCGATCCCAGGCTTGGTTACGGACTATACAGGGGCTTTATACTCGGTACCGCCATCCATTGGCGCTAGACAGTAACGGAAACAGGAAGGGAACTCAGATGTTATCAAGACTGTTCGCAAGGCTGTTCCTATACACGCACGGTGTCTGCACCAAGCATGGGATCAGGAAGATCAAGAATGGTCCCTTTAGGTCCCAGGAAGTCTGCCCCAAATGTGAGCAGGAGAAACAGTACCGGAAACAGGCAAGGCTCAATGCGTCCCTGGAGTTTCTGGAGTTTCCTGATCTGGCTCCGACGAGGACAGAAGAGATCGAGGCAGCCAAAGAGTTTTATCGTGTGCTTAATCTTGACGCAGATGACTGCCCATTCTAGCTATACAGCAAAATAAACCTTGACATGGGCCTGCAGGTTTAGTAAACTAAAGTCTGACAGTTGGAAAGGGTTCTTCCAGGTTCCCTTGCTCTGACAAAATGGCCCAATGGGTCTCAGTGGAAGTCAGCACTGCATGTGATATACCGGCCAGCAAGCTGCTCCTGACTGCAGTGGCCGGGAACCTCTTAGTAACAGGATGAGTTGAGCTTGGTTCCTCTCCTGTTCCCACACTGACAACTTCATCCTGCAACACCCAAGGACTTCCAATTGAACGCAAAGTTTGTAGACATCCATCAAGCTGCGGATTACATCGGACCCGGAGCAATAGAGGTTCCCATCTACCAGTCAGAGATCACCGACCTGGTTCGCCGGCGTGGACTCTTTGGGCAGAGAATAAAACAAGTTCCCGCCACTGGGCACCCGAGTCGCTACTTTGAACAGGCTGCCCGTGGGCGAGTTGAGAAGTCTGTCCCTCTGAAGGCTCTGGTCGCAGAGATCAACTACAACCTATTCGATCTTGAACTCGGTAAGCAACAGGCCCAGTTCACATACCTGCAAGCCAGAGACCTCACTGATACCGTGGATGGCGTTCTCCGGACCCATGATGTTGCCCTCTGGAACGGTACTGATACCAGCCTGAGCGCACCGACTACCAACCAGTATTTCGGTGTGGCAGACCAGATCGCAGCAGGGAACAGCATGAATATCGGTGCTGGGTTCAGCATCGTGGATGGGCTGAAGGACGCTGTTGCCAAGATGGTAGCCACTGGCGCACGGCCGACTGCTATCTATGCGAACCCTGTGCTGCTGGATCTGCTCGACCGCGAACTCAAGTCTGACTTCAATGTGGCTCTGGGTACGAAGACCATTGAGAATGGTGCTGTGGTCAAGGTGCTCAGCACACAAGCAGGGTTTCTGCCACTGATCCCAGAATGGACACTGCCCTATACAGGTGTTCCAGGTTCGGGTTCAGCGGTGTTGCCTGCCTACATCGTGACTGAGGACCTAATTGAGTATCACTGGTTAAGTGATCCGAATCCTCGCGTGTTCCAATCTGGAACATTTGGAGCAGGAGCCAGTTCGTACACCGTTGTGAAGTTCGGCGCGATTGTCGTCAAGAATGCAGACTATGCGCACTGTCAGGTTCTGGTGGATCGCTAGTGAGGAACCTGTACCTAGCCAGTTTCAAAATTGTCTACACCCTGGACAAAGGTTCCCAAACTGGACCCAAGTCGAGCGTAATCCTGTCTGCAAACCTGGTGGCTCGTGATGAGGAACAGGTTAGGGAATATGTGCCCACTGTGGTCAGGGAGTACCTGGCTGTGAGCAGGGAGAGATTTGTGGATTCAGGTTTGGGTGTGGTTCCAGTGTTATCCATTTTTGAAATTATTGAAATCGAGAGAAAGGTCACGGATGTTTTGGTGATTGGCAAATAGATATGTTCACAGATGAGCAATTGGAGAAGGCAGCCGGTGTCTACTATACGACGTTCTGGGCCACGAACTCAGGTGATACCGATGTCAAGCGGATGGCAGCACTGAGGGCAGCTGCTCCCTTCCTGCAGCTTCCACAGGCTGATCCAACTGAAGAAGAGACCGAACGGTTCAACCTCACCTATTATGCAGATCCAGGTAACTGCAAAGAGAGCACACGAGTGGCACTGAAGGAGTTC
>Ga0302180_10002457_pt1 | contig 14351 bp, 8 predicted proteins | sample I_Palsa_E3_2_FD_200575 | JGI IMG/M metagenome (GOLD analysis project Ga0302180, IMG submission 200575) | Peat permafrost microbial communities from Stordalen Mire near Abisko, Sweden - I_Palsa_E3_2 | ecosystem: Environmental > Terrestrial > Soil > Palsa > Peat permafrost | place: Sweden: Abisko... | reverse complement strand
CCGGCGTCCCGAGGCAATGTGGAGCTCGGGATCGCCCTTAATAAAGCCCGCCGGTGCCGCTGGAGCGGATGGCGCGCTCAGCATCCGGAGATACCGGCAGCGCCATGCTGCCGCCGGCGGATTCAGCGCCAACCACCGAATAATTGTCCGGCGGAGCGGTTCCCGGCTTGAACGCTTCGAGAATGGCGTGCGGATCGCCCGGGCCGGCGCGTATGCCGGTCTTGGCATCGACCCGAATGAGCTTGATGCCAGGCGGCACGCGGAACGGAATCGGCGGCTTGTCGGCGAGCGCCACCTTCAGGAAATCACGCACCACCGGCGCGGCGAGATGCCCGCCGGTGGCGAGCCGCGCGATGTGACGCGGCTTGTCATAGCCCATATAGACGCCGCACACGATGTCCGGCGAATAGCCTATGAACCAAACGTCTTTTTCCTCGTTGGTGGTGCCAGTCTTGCCGGCAATCGGCTTGCCGACATCGCGCACCACGGTCGCGGTGCCGCGTTGCACGACACCTTCCATCATTTCGGTGATCTGATAAGCGGTCATCGGATCGATCACCTGCTGGCGGCGGTCGACCAGCGTCGGTTCGGGCTGGCTGTCCCATTTGTCCGCTTCGCAGCCTTGGCATTCGCGCTGATCGTGCTTGTAGATGGTATGGCCGTAGCGATCCTGGATCCGGTCGATCAGCGTCGGCTTCACCCGGCGGCCGCCATTGTCGAGCATCGAGTAGGCGGTGACCATGCGCAGCACCGTGGTTTCGCCGGCGCCGAGCGCGTAGGAGAGGTAAGGCGGAAGATCGTCATAGACGCCGAAGCGCTTGGCGTATTCGGCAATCATCGGCATGCCGATGTCCTGGGCGAGCCGCACGGTCATCACGTTGCGCGATTGTTCGAGGCCGAAGCGTAACGTCGAAGGCCCGAAGAATTTGCCGCCGTAGTTTTCCGGTTTCCAGATGGCGCCGCCGGCGCCGGTATCGACCTCGATCGGAGCGTCGAGCACGACACTCGATGGCGTATAGCCGTTGTCGATGGCGGCGGCATAAACCAGCGGCTTGAACGATGAGCCCGGCTGACGCAGCGCCTGCGTCGCGCGGTTGAACTGGCTCTGGTCGTAGGAAAAGCCGCCGACCATCGCCAGCACGCGGCCGGTACGCGGATCCATCACCACCATGGCGCCGGAGATTTCCGGCACTTGGCGCAGCCGGAACTGGCCTTGCTCAGGGAGCGGATCGACATAGACCACGTCGCCGGGCGAAAGGATTTGGCTTACGCGGGCGGTTTGCTTCGGCGGCGAATTAGCGGGCTTCGCCCACTTGACGCCGTCGAGCGGAATGATGCCGACTTGACGATCCTTCGCCACCGCGCCGCCAGGCTCGCGCGGCGGTTGCAAGCCGACGCGGGCCGATTGGTCGTTGACCTCGAGAATGACGGCGAGCCGCCACGGATCGATGTCCGACAGCGACTTCACTTCAGCCAGCTTCAAGCCCCAATCGCCATCGATGGCGATTTTGGTCACCGGACCGCGCCAACCCTGCGTCTCGTCGAAATTGACAAGCCCGTTGATCATGGTCTTGCGCGCCAGCACCTGCATTTTCGGATCGAGCGTCGTGCGGACCGACAGCCCGCCCTCGTAAAGTTTCTTCTCTCCGTAATTCTCGAAGATGTAGCGTCGCACCTCTTCGGCGAAATATTCAGCGGCGAAGGTATGCGCGCCGGTCGGGCGCACGGCGACGGCGAGCGGCTCTTTCTTGGCTTTCTCCCCGGCGTCGGCGGTGATGTAACCGTCTTCCGTCATGCGATCGATGACGTAATTGCGTCGCGCAATCGCTTCGTCGCGGTGGCGGAACGGATTGTAATTGTTCGGCCCCTTGGGCAGCGCCGCGAGGTAAGCGGCCTCGGCAATCGTCAGTTCGTGCACCGACTTGTCGAAATAGAGCAGCGAAGCCGCGGCCACGCCGTAGGCGCCGAGGCCCAGATAAATCTGATTGAGATAGAGTTCGAGAATCTTGTCCTTCGAATAGGTGCGTTCCATGCGCAGCGCCAATAGCGCTTCCTTGATCTTGCGCGTGACCGAGACTTCGTTGGTGAGGAGGAAATTCTTCGCCACCTGCTGGGTGATGGTCGAGGCGCCTTGCGGCCGCCGACCGCGGCCGAAATTCTGCGCGTAGAGCAAAGCCGCGCGCGCGATGCCGGTCACGTCGACGCCGGGATGCGAGTAAAAACTCTTATCCTCCGCCGCGATGAAGGCATTGGTCACGAGCTTCGGAACCGCTTGGATAGGCAAATAGAGCCGACGCTCGTCGGCGTATTCGGCAAGCAGCGAGCCATCGGCGGCGTGAACGCGCGTCATCACCGGCGGCTCGTAATTCTGAAGTTGAGAATAATCCGGCAAGTCTTTGGAGTAATGCCACAAAACGCCTGCCAGCCCGCAGATCAACGCCACAAAGACGATGGTTCCGGTAGTGAACAGGAAGCCGAGGAAGCGGACCAAGAATTTCATCGCCGACGCCCCGCCACCGTCGTGCCCTGCCCCGGTCGCGTCACGACCTGCCCAAGCGGGAACGCGCGCTCTCGCGCGATTGGCTTCGATCGCCCGCAACCCCTCGTCCGCATTGCGTTTCGTCGCCCGGTTTTTTGTTCAAACTGAGGCCGTTATCGGCCTTAGCACGCCGACAGACTGCGTGTGTTAATTTGCGCCAGCGCGAGCGCCTGCGACGTGGGTCGTGAAATAGGAATCGATCGCCTGCGCGATCGTGTCCGCGGTCCGGTTTTGCCAAACATCGGAAAGCAGCGACTGCAAGTCGGCGTGGTTGGAGACGTAGCCGAGCTCGATCAGCACCGAGGGAATGTCGGGGGCTCGCAGCACGCGAAACCCAGCCGATTTCAGCGGCTCCTTATGCAGCCGCGTTACGGTCTTCAGGTCGGCCAAGAGTTTGTGCGCGAATTGCAAGGAAAAGCCCTTGGTCTCGCGCTCGGCCAGATCGAGCAGGATTCCGGCGACATCTTCGGGCTCGGTCTTAAGGTTGACGCCTGCAATGATATCAGCGCGGTTTTCCTGCTCGGCGAGCCGCGCCGCCTCTGAATCGGAGGCCGTATCGGACAGCGTGTAGACGCTGGCGCCCTGGGCATCGCCTTCGCGGCGCGGCAGCGCGTCGGCGTGAATCGAAACAAACAGCGCCGCGCTCGCATTGCGCGCGAAACGCACCCGGTCGGCGAGCGGTACGAAAGTATCGTCGGTGCGGGTCATAAGGACGCGGTACTTGCCGGCTTTCTCGATCCGCTGGCGCAGCCGTTCGGCCACTTTGAGCACGATGTCCTTTTCCGTCTCGCCATTCGGACCCTTGGTGCCGGTGTCGATACCGCCGTGGCCCGGATCGAGAACCACGAGCGACCGCGCATCGCCCGCCGCGGCGGCAGGAACCGGCGGCACGGCATCGGCCCGCGCCGGCCGGGTGTCGAGTTCGGCGCGGCGCAAGAAACTCTCGCGGTCGGTACTTATAAGTTCAAGCGACAGGCGCGCCGGTCCGCCGGGTGCCGCTTCGGTAACGGACGCTACGTCGATGCGCGCGGGCTTGGTCAAATCGAAAACGATTCGCGAGCCGCCGGCCATCACCAGGCCGAAGCGAAACGCCTTGACGAGGCCGCGGCCAACGTCGCCCATTTTCGGCGGCAGGCGAAACGTCACCTGCGGCAAATCGATCACTACGCGATAAGGATCGGCAAGCGTGAAGGCGCGCAGCTCGGTCTTGCGGCTGAGTTCCAAGACGAAGCGGGTCTGCGAATCGTCGCCGCCGAGACGGGCGTCCGTGGCCACCGGAAACGAATCGGCTCCCGCGCCGACACCTTCCGGCGGCGCTTCCGCCGCCGTTGCGGCTACGACAAAAAGGAACGATAAGACGGCCCACGTCGCGGCCCGAAAACGCATCGGTCCCACCCCTTTGCGCCCCCTCTTACTGCATTAGGCACGCGTGGTTAACCCAAACTTACATACCCATATGAGGGATGTGGAACATGGTGACGGCCGGTGGCCCTACCCATAAATCCCACAGGCGGCTTGCCAATTCCGCACGCGCGGCCTTATGAAGGGATGCTGACGGTCATGGTTCCGGTTGTACCCCGTCAGGCATCTGGTGCGGCACCGCCGCAACAATCCCGCGCAGCAGCGGGAGCGGTGGCGCTGCTCGCAATCCGCTCCGGCGCGCCAAATATGGCGCCGGCCGCTTCGGATGATAAGCGCCAGGTGCCCAAAGGAAGAGGTTAGCCGGATCCGCGGCGCGGCATGCGCAAGCAGCAAAGGCTGCCCCAGCGAGCCGCCGAAAGCCGACAGCTCGGAACCATCGCGGCGGCGAAAGCGCCGCGGTCCACGACGGGCTTGGAGTCCATGTTAGAGACGCGACACGTTCGATCGGAAGGACACGGCGACGCCGCTACGGCGCGCGCCGGAACACTTGAGCCTTTCCGTTCGTCGCGTCCGGTATCCCCCATCCGTTTTCATCAACAAACGCGCGGATCGCGCGACCTTCTCGCCCCAGCGGCGCGGAGCGCACGGTCAGCCGTTCTTCACGAGATTTGCAATGGCCAACAAAATGCTCATCGACGCCACCCATCCGGAGGAGACCCGGGTGGTGGTGCTGCGTGGCACCCGCGTCGAAGAATTCGACTTCGAATCCGCAAACCGTAAGCAGCTACGAGGCAATATCTATCTAGCCAAGGTGACGCGCGTCGAGCCGTCGCTGCAGGCGGCCTTTGTCGATTATGGCGGCAACCGCCACGGCTTCCTCGCCTTTAGCGAAATCCATCCCGATTACTATCAGATCCCGGTCGCCGATCGGCAGGCGCTCATCGACGAAGAGGGCCGCGCGCAACGCGCCGCGGAGGACGAGGCCGACCGACGTTCGCGACGGCATCACGGACACGATCGGGCGCGGTCCGCACGCCGCAATGACAGCGCGGTTCACGGCGAAGCGGCGGCGGCCAGCGAACACGACGAACAAGACGAACATGATGCGGCCGCCGACGAACACGGCGAAGCGCACAGCGATGCGGCGGCGTCCGACGAGGCGATCGAGGATGAAGCCGGCATCGAAGCCGAGGACACCGAAGGACCGACCGTTCCCGAGTCAGTAGGTGAAATCGAGCACGAGCAAAGCCTGGCCTCTGAGCATCAGCCGGAGCACGCCGGCGCTGCTGCTGGCGAAAGCGAATCAGAAACCGGCGCGCTGCCGATCGCCCAAACGCCGGATGGCGCCGAAGCGGGCGACATCGCCACTCCCCTCGCGCCGACAGCGGAGAGCGACGAAGTTTCCGGCGCTGCCGAAGCCGGCGCCATCACCGAGGCTTCCGAACACACTGGCGGCGACGAGAACGGCAACGGCACGGCCGAAGAGGTGGGTGAAGCGGACGAAGTCGTCGAATCGGTGGGCGGCGCCGACGCGCTGGAGGAAGTGCCGGATCGCGCCCCGCGCTACCGCCGCCAATATAAAATCCAGGAAGTGATCAAGCGCCGGCAAGTCATGCTGGTGCAGGTGGTCAAAGAGGAACGAGGCACCAAGGGAGCGGCACTGACGACGTATCTGTCGCTTGCCGGGCGCTATTCGGTGCTGATGCCAAATACCGCACGTGGCGGCGGCATCAGCCGCAAGATCACCAGTGGCGAGGATCGCTCGCGGCTCAAGGAAATCGCGCAAGAGCTTGAAGTTCCCGAAGGCATGGGCGTGATTGTGCGCACGGCCGGTGCGGCCCGCAGCAAAATCGAGATCAAGCGCGACTTCGAATATCTGCTGCGGCTGTGGGAAACCGTCCGCGATCTCACCCTGAAATCGACCGCGCCCAAACTCGTCTATGAGGAGGGCTCGCTGGTCAAACGCTCGATCCGCGACCTCTATTCCAAAGATATCGACGAGGTGATCGTGGCGGGGTCGGAGGCCTACGAGGAGGCCAAGGACTTCATGCGCATGCTCATGCCGAGCCATGCCAAGAACGTGAAGCTTTATGCGGATGGCCAGCCGCTGTTGTCCCGCTACGGCGTCGAGAACCAGCTCGACGGCATGTTCTCGCCCACCGTCCAATTACGCTCCGGCGGCTACATCGTGCTCAACCAGGCTGAGGCGCTGGTCGCGATCGACGTCAATTCCGGCCGCGCGACGCGCGAACATCACATCGAGGACACCGCGCTTAAAACCAATTTGGAGGCCGCCGACGAAATCGCACGCCAGCTGCGCTTGCGCGATCTCGCGGGCCTTATCGTCATCGATTTCATCGATATGGACGAAAAGCGCAACAACCGCAGCGTCGAACGCCGGCTGAAGGACTGCCTCAAGCAGGATCGGGCGCGAATCCAGGTCGGCCGCATTTCGCATTTCGGCCTGTTGGAAATGTCGCGCCAACGCATTCGCACCAGCGTGCTCGAGAGCTCGACGGAGAAATGTCCGTATTGCGGCGGCAGCGGACATGTCCGCTCGGTCTCGTCACTGGCGCTGCAAGTGCTCCGCGCGCTCGAAGAGCAGCTGATGAAGGGCGCGACGCACAACCTCATCGCGCGCACACGCCGCGACGTTGCGCTTTACGTTCTCAACCACAAGCGCGCGCATTTGCGGGCACTCGAAGAGCGCTTTGCCATCGTCATCACCATCAACGCCGACGATACGCTCGTCGCCCCGCAGGCCTTTGTCATCGACCGCGGCGAGCAGGTGCACACGCTTGAGGCAGCAAAGGCGCTGGCCGAGCGGGCGGAAAGCCAAACCGTGCCCCTCGAAGAGGAAGACGAACTCGAAGAGCCCGAAGCCGTTGAAGCGACCGACAGCGAGGGCGATGAAAGTCCCCTCGCCGCCGAACCGGCCGAAGGTGTCCGGCGGCGCCGGCGACGGCGGCGGCGCGGCGGGCGCAACGGCGGCGAGGCCGGCGCACATGACCAGCCACCGCCCCACGACGATGTTGCGACGGCGGCGGCCGAACCGGAAGCCGACAGCTTTGCCGATTCATCCCCGGGCGATGTCACCGGAGACGCGGGCGAAAGCGGCGCGGAACACGGCGGATCGCAGCGCGACGGCGGGCGACGGCGCAGGCGCGGCCGGCGCGGCGGCAGGCGCAACCGCATGGACCGCGACCAAGCAACGCCAACTTGGCAGGAGCACGACGCGTCCGAACCGCAACACGCACAAAGCACCGCCGAGGATTTGTCCGCAGTGCCGGCTGCCGAGCCGAACTTGACCCAAGCGGTTGCCGATCTCGAGGCCTCTTTGCCGCCCGCCTCCTCTGCGCCCGAGTTTTCGCAGCCGCAGGCGGCACAACAGCAAGCGGCCTCCTCGATTGCTCCAGCGGAGGAGCCCACGCCGCGCCGCCGCTCGACGGTGCGCGAGCCGGCGCCGATCGCCGGCAATGCGGAAACCTCGCCGTCGCCGGCGACACCGCCGCCTGCCTCCGCGCCGCAACCCGTCATCACCGAAATCGGCGATGACGAGGCTACGGAACAACCGCGCCGCAGAGGCTGGTGGTCGCGCCGCTTCGCCGGCGGCTGAGCATCGCGTCATGAAGAGCGGCTGGGTCGAGCGTGCCGCCGAGGCGCTGGTTGCGCGCGGCGCCAAATCCGGTGTCGGGCGCGACCTGGCACTGCTCATTTACGCGACGCGGCTCCTTGGCCGCGATCACAAGCTTGTCTTGCACGGCGGCGGCAATACGTCGCTGAAGGCGAAGACGCGCGACGTGCTCGGCGACGAAGCCGATGTCATTTACGTCAAGGCAAGCGGCGCGGACATGGCCGAGATTGAGCCGGCCGGTTTACCGGCGGTACGGCTTCCGCCGCTTCGGGCGCTGCGTGCCCGCGACGCCATGGCCGACCAGGAGCTCCTTGCCTTCGAGCGCGCCAATCTGATCGATCCCGCAGCGCGAAATCCGTCCGTCGAAATCACGCTGCACGCATTCCTGCCGCACAAATACGTAGCGCATACCCACGCACGCGCGGTCTTAAGCGTCATCGATCAACCGGACGGCGAGCAAAAATGCGGCGACGTATTTGGCGGCCGGCTTGCGTTCGTGCCTTACCTCATGCCGGGCTTCGGGCTCGCCAAAAAAGCGATTGAGGTCTTCGAACGGGCAAAGCCGAGCGATGGGCTCATCTTGGGGAAGCACGGTATCGTCACCTTCGGCTCCGATGCGCGCGTAGCTTACGATCGCATGATCGAGATGGTGACGCTCGCCGAGCAGTTTCTCGGGCGCAACCGGAAAGCCGCTGTCTCAGCGACCGCGAAACGGGATGTTGAGCGCCTCGCCGCAATCGCGCCCATCGTTCGCGGCGCGTGCAGCCAAAAGGACGAAAAAGTCGAAGGCGCCTGGCGCCGTTTGATACTGGAATTTCGCGACGGCCCGGCGGTGCTCGATGCGCTCACCGGTGACGTCGCGCGATTGAGCGAAGGCGGCGTGGTAACGCCGGATCACACCATCCGCACCAAAAACTGGCCGCTGGTGCTGCCGCATGCCGAGCGGGACAGATTAGCCGATTTCGAGAAAGCAGCGCGAAAAGCCGCAGATAAGTTTGTCGCGCATTATCGCGGCTACTTTGCGCGGCACAACAAGCGCGTTAGCGGTGGCAAGATCGAGCTCGATCCCCTGCCCCGGGTCGTGCTGGTGCCCGACGTCGGCCTATTCGGTCTCGGCCGAACCAAGCAAGACGCGGTGATCGCCGCCGACATTGCCGAAGAATGGATGGCCGTCGTCGGCAACGCCGAACGCACCGGCCGTTTCGAATCCATTTCCGAGGCGGACATGTTCGACATGGAATATTGGCCGCTTGAGCAGGCAAAGCTCGGCGCGCGCACCGAGCCACCGCTTGCCGGCCAGATCGCCGTCGTCACCGGCGCAGGCGGCGCCATCGGGCGCGCCACCGCCAAGGCGCTCGCGGGCGCGGGCGCGGAAGTCGCGGCGCTCGACATCGACCTCGCCGCGGCCAATGAAACCGCCAAAGCAATCGGTCCCCATGCGGTCGCCATCGAATGCGACGTTACCGCCGCTTCGTCGGTGCAATCGGCGTTCGATCGGGCGACTGAGACTTTCGGCGGTCTTGATATTCTCGTCGCCAATGCCGGCGCCGCCTGGCAGGGCCGCATCGGCGAGGTCGACGAGGATATTCTGCGGCGGAGCTTTGAATTGAATTTCTACGGCCAGCAACGCGCCGCGCGGGCGGCGATCAAAATCATGCTGGCGCAGAAAACCGGAGGCTGTCTCCTGTTCAACGTCTCCAAACAGGCGGTCAATCCCGGGGCGAATTTCGGCCCTTACGGCATCCCCAAGGCGGCGCTGATGGCGCTCATGCGCCAGTACGCGCTCGATTACGGCGGTGACGGCATCCGCGCCAACGCCGTGAATGCCGACCGGATCCGCTCCGGCTTATTAACCGAAGACTTCATCAAGGAACGCGCCAAGGCGCGCGGCGTGTCGGACAAAGATTATATGAGCGGCAACCTGCTCGGCCGCGAAGTGACCGCCGACGACGTGGCGCAAGCGTTCGTGCATCTGGCGCTGGAGCTGAAAACCACCGCCAGCGTCACCACCGTGGACGGCGGCAACATCGCCGCCGCCATGCGCTGAGTGCAGTCAGGTCCGCTTGCGCTTCTTCAGTTCAAACGACAGGCCGACCAGCATGCAGCCGAAAAACACCGCATACCAGGCGATGGTCCAGATCACCGCGAGCGCTCCGGTGCCGGGCCAGGCTATGAGCACGACCCCGAAGGCAATCGAGACGAGGCCGCTTAAGATCAGCCACCACTCGTTGTTGACAATGTTGCGCATGCGGACGGCGCCAAAGAGCTGAAGCACGCCGATTATGATCGCCCATACCGCGATGAACGCCAGCAAGATGAGGGCGGTCATTCCTGTGTAGGCAAACGCGATGATGCCGGCGAGAATACCGACGGCGCCGCTCAAGCCCAGCCACCAGCGCGGACCGGCGTCGACGCCGCGAGCGCTGAAAGCCGCCCCTATCGCGATAATCCCATCGGCAAGCGCGTAAGCGCCCCACAGATAGGTCAGCGCCACCAGCGTGATCGCGGGCCACAAGAAGGCGATGACGCCAAAGGCAATGGCGGCGAGACCGCGCAGCAGCAACAGCCACCAATTCGCCGCCAAAGCGCCGAGGACGGCGCCTCCGAGCGGCATTTGCCCGGTTTGGATATTTGACATTGTTTGCTCCCCTCGCTTGCTGATCTTGCTGTTCGCGTGGCCGTCGTTGGCAGGTTGCCGCGAAGTGAGCCCCGCGCGCCTATTCTCCGGTATTTTCGAGCGCCTGGGCGATCTCCCAGCTGACGGGTAACTCAACGTCGCCGTTGATACGAATGTTGACGATCACCGGGCCGTCTTGGACGGCAAGAGCCTTATCGATTTCGCCGAAATCGTCGGGTCGATCGACTCGAAAACCCTTGGCGCCAAAGCCGACGGCCAGTTTCTCGAAATCCGGCGATGCCACTTCCGCATATTTTCCAGGCAGTCCTTTGTGGATGAGGTCGTGCCGTTCTTGTCCGACAGCGTTGTCGTTGAACACGAACACGGTGAGCGGCAGATTGTGACTGACCGCGGTGTGGAAATCAGACACGTTCATCATGAATGAAGCGTCCGCGGTGAGATGAGTGATCCGCTTGCCCGGCCGCGCAAAGCAGGCGCCCACCGCGATGGCCAAGCCTTGTCCAATGGCGCCGAAGTCCAGTCCGGACGCCCAGTTGTCCGCGCTCGGGCTGCTCATCGCCTGAACCGTCACCATTGCGGAGTGGCCGCCGTCGAAGACGAGAATGCGATCGCGCTTCGGCAGCTTGTCTTCCAGATAAGCCGCAGCGCGCCGCGGATCGACCCACTTGCCGTCATCGTAAGTTACCGCCGGCGGCTTCCACTGCTTGATTTTCTGTACTGTCGCCGCATCCGGCTGACGGGCTGGCTTGCCGCCTTGCTGCAGCTGATCGAGCAATGCCGGGACGGCCGCCTTCGCGTCGGCTTCCAGGCCGACGGAAATCCGCGCAAACCACCCGAACGCATCCTCGCGGTCATCGATCTGGATAATTTTCTTGCCGTTTTCGAGGATCTTGCCGAAGTGCGTAGTCCACTCATTCAAACTCGCGCCGATGACAATCATGACATCGCTTTCGGCGAGGATATCGACCGTAAGATCCGAACCGAGGCCGCCGCTGATACCCAGATAAAGCGGGTATTGAGCGCAAAAACCCGCCGCATAGAGCGAGGTCGCTACCGGCGCGCCGAGATATTCAGCTAATTTGCGAACCTCGGGCTCGGCCTTGCTTTCGGCGGCGCCCAGCCCGCAAAGAATAGTCGGCCGTTTGGCGTTGGCCAAAATCTTCACGGCCTCGGCAACGTCCTCCGGCCGCGGCGGCTGCAACACCTTCGGCTTATACATGGGACGATAAGTCCATTTTGCGTCCGGCAAGACGGCGTGCAGAACGTCCTGCGGCATGTTGAGGACAAACGGCCCTTTATTTGCCTTCAGCTGGCGGAAAGCTTCGCCCAGGCAGTAATCGACGTTGTTGGCGTGATCGACCCTCACCGTCGCTCCGGTTGTGAGCTTCGCCATCGCGTGCTGATCGAGCATGCCCTGCGGATTGTAAGGATCGCGCAGCGAGGCGTGTCCGGCCAGCATCAAGACCGGCGATCGATGCAGGCGCGCTGAAACCAGCGAGGTTGTCGCGTTGGTGTAGCCGGGGCCTTGCGTGGTGGCGGCAAGGCCGATCTTGCCGGAAAGGCGCGCATAGCCGTCCGCCATGCCGACGGCGGCAGTCTCATGGTGGGTATGAACGAATTTGAGCCGGTGCTTTTCACACAACTCGACAATGATTTCCTGATTGGCATCGCCGATCACTCCGAAAATGCGATCGATACCTTCAGCCGCGATGCCTGATGCAAGCGCTTCAAGGACTTTCATAACGGCCTCCTATTGATTGATGCGACGACACTTACCGCGAAAACGGAAAGGCACGGCGGCGAGCTAGCTCGGCTTAGGTCCAAAGCATCGTGGCGCCGCGCGGACGTCCGCAGATAGTGCGTCTATCCACGCCGGGATTCTGAAACTTCAGCCACGCCCGGGTCTTGAATGAAAAAGGCAATCTTTTGAAAGAAACGGTGGGCGTCAGCCGCGCAGCGTTGCAGGCGTCGTGTGCAGGTGCACTTGGAATACGCGGGTCATGTGCGCCTGATCGGCAAAGCCACAAGCCGACGCCACCTCCTTGATCGGCAAGCTACCCTCCACCAGCAGGCGTCTGGCCCGATCGATGCGCCGCTCGATAATGTAAGCGTGCGCGGTTCGGCCAAAGGATTCGCGGAAGTGGCGGGTGAAAGTCCAAACACCCATTCCCGCCACCGCGGCCAGAGTTTCGAGGTTGAGCTGTTCGTGCAGCCTGGTCTCGATATAGTCCGTCAGCCGGCGGACCTGCGCCGGCGACAACCTGCCTTCGCCGGTCCGTTCGCGGAACGTGACACGCGCGTATTTGCGCAAAAGGTGCACGACGAGCTGCGTCGCAGCTGCCTCGACGTACAAGCCGCTACCCATCGCCTGCTGCTGCGCCTCACCGGTGATGGCAGCCACTGCCGCCGTCACGATCGGATCGCGCGTTTTTACCACGTCCTGCAAACGGACATCAGCAATGCTCCGGTCTGTCACCTCAGCACAGATTCCAGACACCAAGCTTTCACTCAGATAGACATGGCTGACGTCGATTTCCTCGGTCCAGTGCCAATGCGAGCGCTGCGATCTGGTCAGCAGCGAAACATCGCCCGGTGCGCAATATGTCCTCGTCCATGCGCCTTCGCACCGCCGCTCCATGAGCGTGGCGCCTCTGAGGTAAGAGACAATTGTGAAGTCGCTCACCGGCGGCACGACGACATCCAAGGCGCCATAGCGATAGCCGCGCAGCCAAACTCCATTCCAGCCTAGATTGTCGCTCGCAGCCGTTACCGCGCCGGGCACATAATTCGGCACTTCACTGGGCGTGATGATGGCGGCCATCGCTTCGTCTCCTACCTAATTCGGCTGGTACGCCAGCCACCGGGGAGCCGTCGTCGCTTTTTTCTGATAATTTGCCGCGTTTAGTACGGCTAATAGGGCCATGCTGATCCAGCGCTAATCATGCGTCAACCGCCGGAATCCCGGTGATCACGCTTTCCCGATGATCCAAAAAACGGCATGGCGGACCGTTTTAAGACCGGGACCCTTATCGATTCATCTCTCGATCGCGCCGCCTGAATCGGCCCACTCCTTAAAGCCGCCGAAATTGTAAACGCGCTCGTAGCCTAAATCCTTGAGCATTTTGCCGGCAAGCGCCGCCCGCCCAGCGGAGGCGCAATAAAGAATGACGTCCTCGTCCTTGGAAAAATTCGGATCGTGCGAGGGCAGATCGGGATCGGCGCGGAATTCCAGCATGCCGCGAGAGACATGGACGGCACCGGCGATCTTGCCGCTCGCCTGCACCTCGGCGCGTCGCGCACGTCGACGATGAGCGCGTGGCCTTCGGCGATTATCTGGCGCGCCTTTTCCGCCGAAATTTTGGGCACCACGGCATTGGCGGCTTCGAGCATTTTCTTGACGCTTGTGGTCGTTTTCCTCCCGTGCATTTGCGCCACCATGCGAAGCACGTACAATTTTTATACGCACGCATCCGCCTTCTCAATCGGTTGAAAGCGCTATTCATATCGACGCGATAAGCGTCGATTAGCGGTCACCATTAGAGAATTTTGCCGGCAACGTCCTTGCGCGCTTCTTCCTCCTGGCGCCTGCGTTCTTCTTCCTCTTCTTGCGCCCTACGCGCTGCTTCTTCTTGCGCTCTGCGCGCTTCTTCCTCCTGCGCTCTGCGCGCCTCCTCTTCTTGGCGCCTGCGCGCGTCTTCCTCCTCCTGGCGTCTGCGCGCCTCCTCTTCTTGGCGCCTGCGCGCGTCTTCCTCCTGAGCTTTGCGCGCGGCTTCCTCCTGCGCTCTGCGCGCCTCCTCTTCTTGGCGCCTGCGCGCGTCTTCCTCCTCCTGGCGTCTGCGCGCCTCCTCTTCTTGGCGCCTGCGCGCGTCTTCCTCCTGAGCTTTGCGCGCGGCTTCCTCCTGAGCTTTGCGCGCGGCTTCCTCCTGAGCTTTGCGTGCCTCCTCCTCTTCCTGCGCCCTGCGCGCTGCGTCTTCTTGCGCCTTACGCGCGGCATCCTCTTGCGCTTTCCGCGCTGCGTCCTCCTGCGCCTTCCGTGCCGCGGCGTCCTCCTGCGCCTTCCGTGCCGCCGCGTCCTCCTGCGCCTTCCGTGCCGCTGCGTCCTCCTGCGCCTTCCGGGCCGCGTCGTCCTGCGCCTTCCGTGCCGCCGCGTCCTCCTGCGCCTTCCGTGCCGCCGCGTC
>Ga0302180_10002452_pt1 | contig 14378 bp, 14 predicted proteins | sample I_Palsa_E3_2_FD_200575 | JGI IMG/M metagenome (GOLD analysis project Ga0302180, IMG submission 200575) | Peat permafrost microbial communities from Stordalen Mire near Abisko, Sweden - I_Palsa_E3_2 | ecosystem: Environmental > Terrestrial > Soil > Palsa > Peat permafrost | place: Sweden... | reverse complement strand
GAGCGATCCCTCCCGCAAAGCCCGTCGGGCGGCTTCCAGCCACAGTGCCGCCGCACGAACGTGGTTACCGGCCCCCTCGGCCAGGTTTGCGGCCAACTGGCAGAGCTCACCCTCCAAGTCGGGGTGAAGATTTTCCAACGCATCCGACAGGTTCGCACAGATCGCTTGGCGCTCCCCGGGGAGCAGCAAGGCTTGCACCGCGTCGACGGTCAGCGCGTGCCGGAACCGGAAGCCCCCGCCGTCGGCTTCGATCAATTGGGCGCCGGACGCCCGCCGGAGCCTGACGATTGCGTCGTCAGGCGGGCAGCGCAATGCGGCGGCCACCACGTGCCAATCGAACTGCCGCCCAAGCACCGCCGCGTAGCGCAACAACTCGGCGGCAGGCTCCGGCAACGATGCCAACCGAGCCCCCAGGGCCGCACCGATCGATGACGGGACGACCCGGCCTGTCGGGTCAGCCAGCGCAGTAGCCAAGAGCTCCTCGATGAAGAAAGGGATGCCGTCGCTGCGGGCCACGACGGCCTCGGCTAGACCGGCCGGCAGCGCCTCCACCCCCAGGCACTGTCTTAGCACGGACTCCGACTGGCTCTGGTCGAGCGCCTCCACCTCGATGGCGGTTGCGGCACGACGAGCCTCGAGCACGTCGATCATGTCGACGCCATCCCCGCCTTGGTCACCCCGCGCCGTGGCAACGACCAGGACCGGCTGCCCGTCCAGGTGGTCAGCCAGGTACTCGAGCACCTTGAGCGTCTCGGGGTCAGACCAGTGCACGTCCTCGACGACCAGCAGCGCCGGACAACCTGGTGCCGACCACTCCGTCATGAGGCGTAACAACCCCTCGGCCAGGACAATCGTGCCTCTATCTGCCCCGAGTCCGGTACCTGCGTCCAGACCAGTCGTCTCAGCCCAGTCCGGGACGAGCGCACGCAGTGTGGGCAGGAACGGGGCCAACTTCGCAGAGGGGCGCAGCCCGCTCCGAGCTGCAGTGAGCAGTGCCTCCCTCAGGGGGCGAAGTGGCACATCGGCGGCGGTAGGGCTGCACCGCCCCATCAGAACGGTCCCACCCGCCTCGCGCGCCCAGGCCGCGAACTCCCGCACCAGGCGGCTCTTCCCGATCCCGGCCGTACCTCGGACCACGACCATTTGACCGGGGGATCCCCAGGACGCCTGCAACACCCGCAGCTCCCGTTCACGGCCCAACATGATGGGGCACAACATGGCCCTAGGGGCCGAGCTCCGAACAGCACCCGTCACAGGACACCACGATACGCAAGCCCAAGCCGGAGCCCCGGGCCTCGGACGCCAGCTCCTTTTCATTTACGACGGCGCCGGGCTAGCGGGCCGCATGGACCACCACGACCCCGGGATCGCACCTTCGGCCCGCGACCGGCCCGCGACGCGGTCCAGGCACTGCTCGATGGAGCACTTCGCCCGCATGGTCCGACGGTTAGCATCGAGGAGCCGTCGTAAAGCATGCTGCACGTTGCACCGATACCGTGTCGAGGCGTTATCTGATGAACAAGGGAGAGCCGTCGATGCTATGGAGGACAAGCAGTAACAAGGTGGTGCGGGGGCTCGCCCTGTTCGGAATTGTAATTCCGTCGCTCGTTTACCTGGCTCCGGGCGCGTCGGCGAACCCGATGAGCTCCGTCGCCTTCGCCGCTTCCAAGGCTGCACCGTCGGCCTCGCTCAGCGGCGACGCAGGTTGGGCAAAAACCCTCGGCGCCGGCGTAGTTGTGGTCCCCCCCAAGCGGACCGTCGCAGGGCACAGCTCCCCGGGGGCAGCTCTCGAGGGCTTCGTCACCGCCCTTGACGCACGACAACTGAAACTGTGGTGCTCATACTACGAGCCGTCGTTCCAGGCCACATGTCGCACTAACTCTGCGAACTATTTAGCAGCGAATAAGCCAATTTTCGAGAACTTCGCCCTCGGCTACGTGGCTATCGACGGCAACCATGCACTCGTCGGCTCGACCGGGACTGATTGCCTGGCCACTGGAAAGCCAAAGTGCTCGTCCAACCATAACCCTGCGGCGATTTTCTCGACCGGCGCGACGTTCAAGGCTCTATGGGCGGAGACGGTCACCGCGTACAACAGCACAGCAAATGTCTATTCTCTTGACCTTTCCATCAAGATTGGTGGCAGCTGGTACAACTACGTGCCAAGCAACTAGTACAGGGGGCTCGTCACGCGTCTGTACTGAGCCTCGTCGGTACCGGCTTTAAGCAGCTGCACCAGCCTTAGGGGCCATAGGGCGGGCGGTGTGTCTGAGGGACGTGCCCGTTCCTGTCAGGCGGGCCGGCCATCAGACGTGCCGGCCCGACCTATCGAAGGAACCTAGAGGTACTGCCCCGTAGCGACTCGCTCGATCGAACGACCGCCCTTGGTCTCGTCGCCGTGCGAGGTGATCGTGCGGATGTAGACGATGCGCTCGCCCTTCTTGCCGGAGATCTTCGCCCAGTCGTCGGGGTTGGTCGTGTTGGGGAGGTCCTCGTGCTCCTTGTACTCCTGCTTGATGGAGTCAATGAGGTCCTGGGTCCGGATGCCCTTGCCTTCGCCGGCGATCTGGCGCTTGATCGACAGCTTCTTGGCGCGACGGACGATGTTCTCGATCATGGCCCCCGAGGAAAAGTCCTTGTAGAACATGATCTCTTTGTCACCATTTTGGTAGGTGACCTCGAGGAACTGGTTCGCTTCGTCGTCGCGGTACATCTCCTCGACGGTCCGTTCGATGATCAGCCGTACCGTCTTTTCCCTGTCGCCGCCACCGAGCGATTGCACTTCGTCCTCGTCAAGGGGCAGCGAAGAAGTCAAGTAGCGGGAGAATATCTGAGCCGCAGAGGTCTCGTCAGGACGTTCGATCTTGATCTTCACGTCCAGTCGGCCCGGCCGCAGGATCGCCGGGTCGATCAGGTCCTCCCGGTTAGAAGCACCGATAACTATGACGTTTTTGAGCGCTTCCACGCCGTCGATCTCAGCAAGCAACTGGGGCACGATCGTCGACTCGACGTCGGAGGAGATGCCGCTGCCTCTGGTGCGGAAAAGCGAGTCCATTTCGTCGAAGAAGACGATCACAGGCACGCCTTCCTCGCTCTTTTCCCGGGCCCGCTGGAAAACGAGGCGGATCTGGCGCTCGGTCTCGCCGACGTACTTGTTGAGCAGCTCGGGGCCCTTGATGTTCAAGAAATAGCTACGGGTGTTGGAATCGCCGTTGGCCTCGGCGACCTTCTTGGCGAGCGAGTTGGCGACAGCCTTTGCGATCAAGGTCTTGCCGCAGCCAGGCGGCCCGTACAGAAGGACCCCTTTCGGAGCCGGCAACTTGTGCTCGATGAACAGGTCCTTGTAGAGGAACGGGAGCTCGACCGCGTCGGTTATCTGTTCAATCTGCCAGTCCAGGCCGCCGACGTCCTCATAGGAAATGTCGGGCACCTCTTCGAGCACTAGTTCTTCCACCTCAGGCCTCGGTAGCTTCTCGAGCAGGAGGCCCGAGCGCGAGTCCATGAGGAGCGAGTCCCCCGACCGCAGCTTCTCGCCCATGAGCTCCTCGGCGATCTCGACCACCCGCTCTTCGTCGGCCCGCCCGACGACAATGGCCCTGTGGTTGTCTTCGAGGAGCGATTTCATCGTGACGACCTCGCCTGAGAGGTCGCTCCCCCGCGCCAGCACGACGTTCAACGACTCGTTCAGCACTACTTCCTGGCCACGCTGCAGATCGTTGGACTCCATGCCCGGGTGGAGCGCGACCCGCATCTTGCGGCCGCCTGAGAACACGTCCGCCGTACCGTCCTCGTTCAGCTTCAGGAAGGTCCCGTAGGCAGAGGGCGGCTGGGTCAACTTGTCGACTTCTTCGCGGAGCGACGCGATGTGCTCTCGCGCCTCACGCAGGGTGTAGGTGAGCCTCTCGTTTTGTGACAGGGCCTGCTGAAGCTGGCCCTTGGTCTCCAGTAACCGCTCCTCGAGCGTGCGCACCCTCTTCGGTGCATCCGCGAGGCGCCGGCGCAACGCTGCGATCTCTTCTTCCAGTACCGCTACCTGTGCTTCTAGCGAACCGGCTTGGGAGCGCAGTTCAACAATTTCCCGCTCTTGCGCACTACCGCGAGCGGGCGGCTCGTTGTGCTCGGCCAAGCGGACCACCTCCTTCTAACTACACATCGTCCGGTCCGTGGCCAAAAGTGAACAACTTTGGCTTAGTCCCGGCTTGGACTCTGAGGTTACTGCGCCGGGGGGTGAACCTGGCGTATGCTTTTGACCAGCACCGGGGCCAGCGGTGTGATTGACACTTCCGCCCGCCGGCCGGTACCGTGGGACCAGTAAGACGCCCGTTTCGAACGACCAAAAGGGAACCGAGAGAGCATGAAGGTCTGGATCGACCAGGATCTTTGCACAGGCGATGGCTTGTGCGAGGAGATTGCCCCCGCAGTGTTCACGCTGCTGGACGATGGCCTGTCCTATGTCAAAGAGGGCGACAAGATCTTTAGCGATCCCGGCGGCCATGCCGGTCTAGCAGTGGTGCCTGAGGATATGGAAGAGGCCACCCGGGAGTCCGCGGAGGAGTGCCCCGGGGAGTGCATCTTCATCGAGGAGTAGAAGCCGGCCGGCAGCAGTACTCCTGAGCCGGCACTACCTACTCATCCAGCAGGACGTCTTAGCCGTCGACGCACGCCTCGGTAGACACGGCCTGCGAGTGCGGCTCCGATAGCAGCGGGAGCAGCTCAGACGTGCTCAGCGCATAGGCCGTGGTGGGCCGGTCAGGGGCTATCGCGAAGGCGATCCCGACGACCTTTCCGCCGGTGCTCACGACCGGGGCCCCGGAGTCCCCGTAGGTCAGGTTGGCCGCCAGGATGAACACATCACGCTGGGTGCTTTTGTTGTTGTAGAGGTCCTCCCCGACCGCCGTGACTTCCTCGGCTAGCTGAGCGGGCTGCACCGCCAGCGGGTCCTGGCCGTTCGGGTGGCCAAAAACGGCGCCCTTGTTGCCGACGGTCCCCTTGCCGACCGGCAGCGGCGTCTCGTCGAGGCCGGGCACCGAGAGCAGGGCTAGGTCGATGTCCGGGTTGTACAGGACGACCGCGGCCTGCCTGACCTGCCCGTTGGGCAGCAACACGCTCGTGGCCCCGGCCGGTTCGCCTGCAACGACGTGGGCGTTGGTGACAACGAGGTTCGGGGCGACCGTCCAACCGCTCCCTTCTTGGATGCGGTCGCAGGCCTGCCCCTCGACCTTGACCGTAGAGGCCGAGACGAGGCCGACGACAGAACGTTCCAGCGGGTCCAGGAACGGGGGCTTGCCCACGTTCTGAGCGGGCACGATCACGTTGAAGACCTGCGGGAACCCGTCTTCACCGACGAGGCGCCGGAGAGCCTGGAGGGTGTTGGGCGGGCTCAACCCGTGATCGTGGGTCTCGTTGCTGACCCAGCGCGCTATGACGGAATGGGTCGTGAGCTGGGATATCCACGGGGGCGCTGAGGCGAGGGACGGTGCGAGCAGCCACAGGGCCGTGAATACCCCGAGGATCCCGACGAAGGCGCCGACAGCCCGGTCCGCGGTCCTCACGCCCCCGAACGGGAGCACCGAGTGCAACCTCGCTCCCACGAACAACCCGACGCCCTGGCCGACGAAAGCCCCCCCGAGCAGCAGCACCACCGCCAGCACAATGGTGGCGTCACGGACTGTCGAGCTGGCCGGTTGGGCCCGCGCGGACGACAGCCCCAAAATGTCCAAGACGTTGGGCATGAAGACAACCGCCAAGTACAACCCGGCGGCGAGGCCCACCCAGGAAAAAATTCGCGCCAGGAAACCCATCCGCCAGCCGGCCCAGGCGGCTACGGCCGCGCAGACGAGGATGCCGATGTCGAAAAGGTTCACTGGGCCAGCGCCAACAACCTGGCAGAGGTCAGGAACCCGGTGTGCCCGACCATGCGGTGGTCAGGGCGGACCGCCTGGCCGTCGATATGCCACGAACGTTGCATGATCTCGACCGTCTCCGCCATCGCAAAACCGGCATCGTCAAGGGCCTCGCGCAACGTCATGACCTGGGGGACCGAAGGCAGGTAGGAAAGAATGATGCCCCCTGGCCGCAACGCTCCCGCCGCGTGCTTCACGGCGCGCCACGGCTCAGGCAGGTCCAGGAGCACCCGGTCGAGGCCTTTCTCGTCGATGCCTTCGTAGACATCGCGCACCTGGACGTGGTAGCGGCTGAGCACTCCCTCGCCGAGGAAACTCGTCACGTTGGCCACTGCTCGAGCGGCGAAATCGTCCCGCATTTCGTACCCCGTGACATCGGCACCCGCGCGCAAAAGTGTCATCGACAGGGCGCCTGAACCCAGGCCGGCTTCGAGGACGCGAGCATGGGGGAATATATCGGCCATCACCAATATGGGGCCAAGGTCTTTCGGGTAAATGACCTGGGCGCCCCTTGGCATTTTGAGCACCACCTCGGCCAGCGTCGGCCGCACAGCTATGTAGCGCGAGCCGCGGCTCGAGCGGGCTGTGGCCCCATCTTCCTGGCCCAGGATCGCGTCGTGGGCGACCGTGCCCGTGTGGCTGTGGAACTCGCCACCTTTTTCCAACGAGACCAAGTAACGCCGACCTTTGTTATCGAAAAGGAGCACTCTCTCGCCCGGCTCGAACGGCCGACCCCCCACGCTCACGGGGTGCCCACCGTGATCCGGCGGCGCTGCTCGCTCGTGGCCCGCTCGACCAGGCGGCAGAACGCGCACGTCTCGCGCGACGTCGTCGGCGCGCCGCACTTCGAGCATGGGTGGAGGCTTTCGCGCCCATCGACGTCGGCGTGCGCGACCAGTTCGGCACCCCGCTCGAGGAACCCGCTGTAGAAGGCTGATTTGGTGCCGGGTGAGCGTTCTTCGATGGCGTTGAGGGCGTCCTTGTAGCCGAGTTGGCGGTTGCCGACCGACATCGGGCATTCCTCGACCTGGTAGTCGATCCCCGAAAGCACGCAATAAGCAGCCGTTTCGCGCTCACCAAGGCGTACCAGCGGCTTGACCTTGCGGGGGAAGCCGTCACCACCGGGCAGGACCGGCCGCTGCCGGGCCATGTAGGCGAGGTCCCAGTGGAGCACGTTGCCGAGCAGAACCGCCGCCTCGTCGTCCAGGTTGTGGCCGGTCGCGACTACGTCGTAGCCCCCGTCGAGCGCGGCCCGGTCAAAGATGTGGCGCTTCGAGAGCCCGCAGGCAGAACACGGCACCCGGTGGTCTGCGGCCGCCCCGGTCTTGACGTCGTAGCCGTAGTCGCGGGGCAGGTCGACGTCCAGTAACTCGGCGCCCTTTTCCGCGGCGAAGCGCTTGGCGTAACCGCCGGAGCCTTCGCTATAGCCCTCGATCCCAAGCCCGATGTAGAGGCCGTCGGTGCTGTAGCCCAGCCGCAACAGGATGTCCCACAGCGCCAGCGAGTCCTTCCCTCCCGAGACGGCCACGAGCACACGGTCGCCTGGAGCGATCATGGAGTGCTCCTTGATGACGCGTTCGACCTGGTTACGGCAATGGGTAAGGAAGCAGCCTTGGCAGAAGCCGGCGTTGTGGCGGCGCACTTCGATAACCGCAGGCTCGCGGCAAACGCGACATTTCATGAGCTTGAGGGCTGCTGCAGTGGAGAGCCGGCGCCCGCCTCCACGGCCCCTCCCGAAATGACCGGCCGGATCTCGACCTCCGAACCCTCGGCGATGGTGCTGTCCCCCGTTACAAGCGCGCCGTCGACGATCACGAGCACGGCCTCCCGCTTGTAACCGAGCTTGTTGAGAAGCGGCAGGACGCCGACAGGGCCGGCGACTTCGACCTCGCGCCTAGGGTTACGAAGCAGGACTTTCACGCCGCCCATTGTGGCCCGTGGGAGCGCGGTGAGTGATGATTAGCTGCTCACCCAGGCCTAACTTCTCCGAGAAGACCACATCGTCCCCCTTGCGGAGCGCCTTCAAGCCCCATTGCAAAAGCAGGGCGGCCGCGCCGACTACCAGCCAGATCCTCTCGCCGCCAACCAGGCCGCGCCGCCAACCCCGTCCGATCGCCCACGCCAGCAGGCTCTTCATCTAGGCAACTACCCGCGGCGGATTTCGACGATGGTCGAGCGCCGGCGCCCTCCGCGCCGGCCCAGCCAATAAGAAACCAGCACTACGAACAATGCCACACCTACCGCGGCGTACATGAGCAGGGGCTTCGCCGACTGCACCGAGCCTTCCACGCCACCCGCCAACGACTCGGCCTTGGCGCGGATGTCCTCGGGGGTTATACGCCCGTCCGGCCCACTGCCCTCCGGCTTGTCGGCACTCACCGGGCGACCCCTTTCATGATCCGGAACACGCAGAAGCCCGCCACCAGCAGGCAGAACAGGACGCCCCCCATATACGGCACCCACGACCAGTCCCCTGAGAGATGGGCGCCGGCGCCGAACGGCGAAGCCAGGCCCGACCTGCCCGGAAAGACTGAACCGGCGATCGCAGTGACCTTGCCGCTCCGAGGTGACAGGTAGACCACAGTCGGTGCAGCGCGGACGGCCCTGAAGCCAACGAGCGCCGGCAGCCGTGAAGTACCGAACTCGGTCTGCAGCGCCCTCACAAAGCCAAGAGCCAAGAAAGCCGTACCCAGCGCCATGCACGCACCGCCGGCAACGCCCCAGCCCAGCTTCTTGACCTGGCGCATGACCGGGTCCAGCGTCTCCTGCTTGGCGTAGGCGATGATGAGCTGGAGCAGGTCCCCCGCACCGTCCCTCGCGCCGCCGCCGGCTTTCCGGCGCCCACCTTCACGCTTGCGACCAGGCATCTCCTAGAAGCTAACCGCTGCTAGTCGGGAACGCACGCCTAAGTTCCGCCCGGTAAGGCTCCGGCAAGGCTTGGGTAATGCCCCGGAACAGCACCGGCACAAGGCCCCGCGCGGTCCTGACCGCGCAAAAGTCGCGCCAAACACCTTGTGAAGGCGCCGTCTGGTCCAATTGCCCGCTTCCGCCGATCGCCTGGCGCGAGTTGTACGCGTTTTTCGCGGGCAGACGGACGCGACGGTGCCTGCGGGCATCTCAGGGTCCGAAGCGAGCAACCGGCAACACCTTGGGGAACCCCGCAATGTCGACGGCCACCCGGGAGGTGAGGTCAGCCGGCGATTCTGTCGGCTTGGGCAAGGTCGTGGCCAGGTCGTTCAGGACGGTCGCAAAGACAACCGGCGATGCCAGCTGCGGGTTGCCCTTTCCCTGGCCGGGCGTCGTCTCCACCCAACCAGCGAGGGCCTTGACGTCGTCGAGGGTGCCGGTCTTGGCACGGACCCGGCCCGCTGCAATCGTGTGCTGCATCTCCTGGGCGAGTGTGCCGGTCCGCCCGGCGACGGGGAGGTCACGCACGAGCAAACCGTCGGGGCCTGCCCGGCGCAACACGCCGACTAGCAGCGCGCAAGTGACCTTGTCCGAACGGGAGAGGCCGCTGCCGTCGGCGTTGACGAACCCCTGTACCGGGAGGCCGTCGCTGGCCAGGTCCGCCCTAACCGCCCGCAGGCCGGCGGCCGTCGACCCTGACCCGTACTCCTTCAGGCCCAGCTCCTTGGTCAGGAGCTCGATGGCGGTGTTGTCGCTCTCACGCAGCACCTCTCCCAGGATCTCCCCGAGCGGCGGCGAGCCCAACTTGGCGATCAAGCGCGTGCCCGCCGGCAGCAGGCCCTCCACGGGGGCACCTACAACATCTATGCCAGCCGATCGCAAAAGGTCGGTGAGCACTCCAGCGGACTGCACCGCAGGCGGGGCACCTTCGGGGACGGGGGGGCCGGCCTCGGCGAAGCCGTCGTCGATCCCGAGCGCCGACATCGCGCCTACATCGCCCTCCTCCACGTAACGAGCGGGCCAACCGGGGACGGAGGTCAGCGAGTCGTACCGGGAGTCATCGCCTACCACTGAGCCCGTCACCTCGTGGACCCCCAGTGCCTGTAGGTCCCCGACCAGGTCGGTGACGTTCGTGAAGACCGGTTTACCCTCGGTGGACCCAGGGGGGAAGACCGAAGTGGCATAGCTCGGCTCCCGCAGCAGCGGGTCACCGCCGCCGACGAAATACAGGTCCCCCTCGAGCACGCCATCTACCGGCGCTTTCAACGCCCGCAGTGCTGTCGTGAAGGTGTAGTTGGGGCCGAGCTTGTCCAGGAGCGCGGTCGAGGTAAGCAACTTCATGTTGGATGCCGGCAGCACCGGGAGGTCCGGGTGGTCCTGGTAGAGGACAACGCCGTCTTGGACCACCTCGGTGCAGCTTGCCGCCGCTGCGTGGGCGCCGATCGCCTTCACCGACATCGCCGCTGCCAGAGTGGCGCTTAGGGACTGGCCTGCAGTTAGGGACTGCAGGCTGATCGGGATGCGTGCGGGCGATAGAAGCGGCGTCGTCAGCAAACCCTGCGAGGTGGCGGGCGGTGGCGATGTGCCCGCCGTCGGCCCAGTCGAGGCCGGCGCAGTCGAGCCCGGGACTATCACCGCCAGACCGGCAAGAACGGCCCCGAAGGCGGCACGGCGTGTCCGGGAGATCGAGTGGGCGCCCACCAGAGCACGCTACGCCGGCGCCTAACTGCGCAGAAAGTCGCGCCACCGGGACAGCGGAGATCCAGCTCCCACCAGGGAAGTACGGTAGGGTTGGGCCGTGCCCAAAGTCCTTCTCGCCGTGCTCGCGGGCCTGCTCACTTCCCAGCTCGCCCTCCTGCTCACCACCATGTACCTCCACCGCACTGTCACGCACCGCTCGATGACGATGCGATCTGGCCTTAACTTCGCGTGCCGCGCGATCATCTGGTTTTCTACTGGCATCAAACCGCGTGAATGGGCCGCCGTCCATCGCCGCCATCATGCCTACACCGACGTACCCGGCGACCCGCACTCGCCCGTGCTCGACGGCTATTGGAAGGTGCAGATCTACAACGTCGGCATGTACAAAAAGGCGGCCAAGGACGCTGAGACGCTTCGCAAGTACAGCCGGGACATCAAGGTGGACAAGTGGGACAAGTACCTCTTCGACCGCGGCTTTGTCGGCCTGGCGCTTGGGTATTGCGTTTTTTGGGCGATCTTCGGTTGGCGCCTGGCGCTCGTCGCTTCGGCCGTGCACATCGTCAGTTACCTGCTCATCAATTCCGCGATCAATGCCATAGGCCACCAATTCGGCAGAGCCAAGTACGCCGGTTACTCCACCAATAACCAATGGTTGGCCTTGCTGACCTGGGGCGAGGGGCTCCATTCGAACCACCACGCCGCTCCCACTTCTGCAAAGTTTTCGTTTACGCGCCGCGAGCTCGATCACGGTTGGCTTGTAATCAGCTTCTTCAAAAAGCTCGGCTGGTTACAGGTCCGCCACAGCGATATCCATCTCACGGCCGCCGCGCAGGCAGTCGGGCAGGGGGGCCAAGGACCGCTACCCCCAGCCGATGAACGCGAGCCTGAGCCAGAGCTTGTCTGAAGTCGCCCGCGTTAGCGGTTTGTCGCGATGGACATAGTTTCTGCTCTCTTCATCGAGAGCTTCGAACTGCGCCAGGTCCCCGGCCCGGCCACCCGGGTGGACATCTCGGGCATCATGTTCTCCATGGCGGCGCCGCAAGCCCCGCCCGTCACGATCACGCCGCACCTGATCGTGCTGGTCCGTTCGAAGCGGGACGACCCGCCAAACGGGATACTGGAGGTCGTCTTCCGGGACGAAGCCGGCGAACAAGTCGCCCGCAACGTCTCGCCTTTCAACGTCGAACCAGGCAAGTTCACCTACCGCCTCGTGCGTGGCGAACTGGAGTACAAACAACTCGGGACCATCGAGGCCGCCTGCCGCCTGCTGCCCGACGGCCAGACGACTACCGTGCCGCTGACGTTGCTGCCTCCGCTTGGCGGCTAGCTCCGCTTGGCGGCTAGCGCCGAAGGCCTAGCCCGGGACGGTGTAACTCCGGAAGGCCTGGGCCGAAGACTGCCTGGGTTCAAAGGCCTATGTTCGAAGACAGTGTAGGTTGGGCCCCATGACCCAGATCGCCGCTCCGCCGGCACTCAGGGCACCCCTCCTGCGCACCGACAAGCCGGCGGGACAGCCGCCAAACGGGCAGGTCTCGTGCCGATAGAGCCCGCATCCCCGACCGAACAGCTAGGCATCAACGTCATCCGGGGTTTGTCCATGGACGGCCCCCGCGCCGCCAATTCCGGCCACCCCGGCACAGCGATGGCCCTGGCCCCTCTGGCCCACGTCCTTTGGACGCGCGTCATGCGCTACGACTCCGCTGACCCGGACTGGCCTGACCGCGACCGGTTCATCCTTTCCTGCGGGCATGCCTCGATCCTTCTTTATTCGATGCTGTACCTCACCGGCTACGACCTGACCCTGCATGACCTCACCCAGTTCCGCCAGCTCGGGTCCCGCACGCCGGGCCACCCCGAGTCGCACGAACTGAAGGGCGTCGAGGTCACGACCGGCCCGCTCGGCCAGGGCTTCGCCAACGGCGTCGGGATGGGCGTTGCCGAACGGATCCTCCGCTCCCAGTACGGGCCCGACCTCGTCGACCACCACACCTTCGTGTTCTGCAGCGACGGCGACCTGATGGAAGGGATCAGCCACGAGGCAGCCTCGTTGGCCGGGCACCTCGGGCTCGGCCGGCTCATTTACGTCTACGACGACAACCACATCACAATCGATGGCCCCACCGAGATCGCCCTCAACGACGATGCGATCAAACGCTTCCAGGGTTACGGCTGGCACACCGAGGACCTCGGCGAGATAGCCAACGACACCGTCGCGCTCGAGGAGGCCGTCCGCAATGCCATGGCGGTCGAAGACCGTCCGAGTTTCCTTCAGCTCCGCTCCCATATTGGCTGGCCGTCGCCGCACCTGACCGACAGCCCCAAGGCCCACGGCGAGCCCTTCGAGCCCGAGGAAATCAAGCAGACCAAGGAGATCCTCGGTCTCCCCCCCGAAGAGAGCTTCTGGGTGCCGGACGAAGTGCTTGCCATGTACCGGGCCGCCGGCGCCCGCGGGGGCCCCGACCGCGACGCCTGGGCCAAGCAGCTCGAGGCGCGTTTGCCCTCCGGCACCGCTCCCCGGGCACGCTGGGACGCCCAGTGGCGCGGCCAGGCACTCAGCGGTTTCGAGCAGAAGCTGCCCACCTGGAAGGCCGGCGACAAGCTAGCCACCAGGGCCGCGTTGAAGTCGAGCCTAAACGCCATTTTCCCTGACGTCCCGGGCCTGGTTTCGGGCGGTGCCGACCTCACCGGAAACACGGGCACGATGATCGACGGCCAGCCGCTCCAGTCCAAGGAACACCCCGAGGGCCGCCTGATGGCCTACGGGGTCCGTGAGCACGGGATGGGCGGCGCAATGGTCGGAATGTCGCGCCATGGCGGCATCCTGCCGATAGGTGGCACCTTCTTCAACTTCAGCGACTACATGAGGGGCTCGGTGCGCCTGGCGGCGCTGTCGGAGACAAAGGTCATCTTCTCTTGGACTCACGACTCGATCGGCCTCGGCGAAGACGGCCCTACGCACCAGCCGGTCGAGCAGCTCGCCGCAATGCGGGCGATGCCCAACCTGCTCGTTATCCGCCCCGCCGACGCCAACGAGACCGCCCAAGCGGTCCGGGCCGCCATCGAGCACGACGGCCCGACGGCCCTCATCCTGTCCCGCCAGACCCTACCCGTGCTCGAGGGCACCGCCCAGCGAGCAGAACAGTTGCAGCGGGGCGCCTACGTGCTCTCCGGGGACGAACCCGGGCCCGACATCGTGCTAGTGGGCACCGGGTCAGAGGTTTGGGTTTGTGCCGATGCAGCCAAGTTGCTGGAGGCGGACGGCCTTCGGGTGCGGGTCGTCTCCATGCCGAGCTGGAACTTTTTCGAGGACCAAGACGAGGACTACCAAGATGAAACCCTCGGCGCCGGCGCACCCGTGCTGGCTGTCGAAGCCGCCACCAGCTTCGGCTGGTCCCGCTGGGCGGACGCCACTGTTTCCCTAGACCACTTTGGCGCCTCCGGCCCCGGCGCTGAGGTATTGGCCCACTTCGGCTTCACACCCGAAAACGTGGCCGACAATGCCCGGGCCTTGCTCCGAAAGACTGACGAAGACCAGGAGGAAAATAAATGACGCTTCTCAATCAGCTCTACACGGAGGCTGGCCAAAGCCCTTGGATCGACAACCTGTCACGCGACGCCATCCGCTCCGGGCGCCTCGCGAACATGCTCGATGAAGGCATCCGTGGTGTCACGTCCAACCCGACAATTTTCCAAAAAGCGATGACCGGCACCGACGCATATTCGGCCGATTTCGCCCGCCTCATCGAAGGCGGCACAGTCGAGCAAGCCTTCTGGGAAATGGCCACCGCCGACGTCACCGCGGCTCTCGAGATATTCCATCCCCTCTACGTCCAAAGCGGTGGCGGCGACGGCTTTATATCCCTCGAG
>Ga0302180_10002447_pt1 | contig 14382 bp, 8 predicted proteins | sample I_Palsa_E3_2_FD_200575 | JGI IMG/M metagenome (GOLD analysis project Ga0302180, IMG submission 200575) | Peat permafrost microbial communities from Stordalen Mire near Abisko, Sweden - I_Palsa_E3_2 | ecosystem: Environmental > Terrestrial > Soil > Palsa > Peat permafrost | place: Sweden: Abisko... | reverse complement strand
CCGCGATCACGAACCCGATGAAGAAGTACAGGAGCACCAGACCGGCTTCCGAGGGCGTCTTCCCGAGGCCGATCTGGGCGTACTCGCTGGCGAAGAAGAACACGGGTACGAACACCAGCATGGTGATGCCAAGCACCAGATTCTCGACCAGGAACGGCCGGATGCGAAAGATGTTCACTTCGATCAGTGGTGATGGCGTGCGGAGCTCGACGAAGTAGAACACGATCAGAAGTGCCATGCCCACGGCGATGGCCAGCCAGATGCCGGGGCTGCTCCAGCCCCAGATCGAGGACTCCTGGAACCCGAAGACGCTCAGGGCCACGCCGGAGGCGATCAATGCGAGGCCGCGGTAGTCCATCCGTGCCGGCCGGTGAACCGTGACGGGTTTTGAGATCACGATCAGCACGAGCGCGATGATCGCGACCGGGATGTTGACCCAGAAGATCGCCCGCCAGGTCCACTGCGTCAGGTAGCCGCCGAGGATCGGGCCGATCGCCGTGAGCCCTCCAGCGATGCCAAAGAAGATCGCAAGGGCCTTGCCGCGTTCGTGCAGGGCGAACGTGTGCACGACGATGGCCAGGGCCGCCGGGAACATGATCGCCCCGCCCGCGCCCTGGATGACGCGGAACGTGACGATCCACGCCTCGGCCAGGCTCCCTTTCGGGGTCAGCCCGCACATCGCCGAGGCGGCCGCGAACACGACGACGCCGAGCGTGACCATCTTGCGGTGCCCGACCGTGTCGGCGAGCCGCCCGCCGAAGGCGAACAGCGCCGCAAGCGAGAGTAGGTACGCGTTGATGGCCCACTGCACGCCGGTGCTCGTGAGGCCGAGCTGCTTCTGGATTTCGGGGGCCGCGATCGACACGATCGTCTGATCGATGAACGTCATCGCGACGGCGAAGATCATCGCCGCGAGGATCAGGTTTCTCGATTGCCCGCCGCCTGTCATGGCTCCGCTCGCACGTCTCGGATGAAGCATCGGGACCAGCGAACGCTCTGCTTTCGCGGCCTGCTCGCCGCCGATGTTCCCAGACAACCCAAGCGCACAGCTGCGACGATACTCCGGTGCCCCGACCAGTCGAGTTGAGTCGCAAGCAGTATGAGAAGGAGCTACTGCGCCTGCAGACCGAGCTCGTGTACATGCAGGAGTGGATCGTCGCCGAAGGCAAGCGGCTGGTCGTGCTGTTCGAGGGACGCGACACGGCGGGCAAGGATGGCGTGATCAAGCGCCTGATCGCCTTTCTGAACCCGCGCAGCTGCCGCGTCGTTGCGATCCCGGCCCCCAGCGAGCGCGAGCGCACGCAGTGGTACTTCCAGCGCTACGCGCCCCATCTGCCGGCGGCCGGAGAGATCGTCCTGTTCGACCGCAGCTGGTACAACCGCGCGGGCGTCGAGCACGTGATGGGCTTCTGCACCAACCCCGAGTACGAAGAGTTCTTGCGGTTCTCCCCCCAGTTCGAGCAGGCGCTGATCAACGACGGGATCATCCTCGTGAAGTACTGGCTGTCGGTCAGCGATGCCGAGCAGGAGCGTCGCTTCAAGAAGCGGCTCACCGATCCGCGCAAGCGCTGGAAGTTCAGCCCCATCGATCTGCAGTCCCGCGCCCGCTGGGTGGACTACGCCGAGGCCAAGGATCGGATGTTCGCGCGCACGGACACCGAGGCAAGTCCCTGGTATGTGGTGGAGGCCGACGACAAGCGCACCGCACGCCTGAACCTGATCAGCCATCTGCTGACGCTCGTCCCCTACGAGCATCTCGATATGGCCCAGCGCGTGAAGCTGCCGCCGCGTCAGCGTCGCAAGTACCAGCGCCCGCCGAAGCGCACCGAGCGCCTCGTGCCGACCCGCTTCGAAGTGTCCTCCGACTGATCCGCGACCGGTTGGAAGAACGGACGTCGCCGCTGTCCAAATGATCCAACTGCTGGTATGGTTCCGTTTTCTAATGCGCGGAGAGCCCTCCTCGCGGCAGTTTTCCAGAGGCCGTGCCAATCAAGGCGTGTTCCGGATCAGGTTCGCGGTAGAGACGCGTGCCAGCCGAAACGCCGACCCTCGCAGCCCTGGGCCTTGGCCTCTTCACGACGACCTCCAAGAAGGGCGGTGACTCGCCCGGCAGCTGGATACGGGCTGGACTCCGCGAGGTCTCCTCAGAGACCAACGCTCAAACCCGAGGGTCCCGGCCGGCTCAACCGCAGGCCGTTCAGCCCTCACCCACTTTCACCATGAAGGGGACATGGATGAACTCAGAATGGAGGTCCGTTCATGGCACCTACCGTCGATTGCGCGAAGAAGCATCAGCTCCCCGACCGCCCGACGCCGAAGCGATCAACGTCTCGCGATGACGAGGCCGCGACACGGCTCGTCTCACGAGCCGTTTGCCGAGCGCAGGAAGGCGACCGCGAGGCGCTCGGCTTCCTGTACGCACGCTACGCCGATGACATCTACGGCTACGTGCATACGATCGTCCACGACCACCATGTGGCTGAGGACATCACCCAGCATGTCTTTGCCAAGATGATGCACGCCATCGGCAAGTACCAGGAGCGCGACGTCCCGTTCTTCGCATGGCTGCTCCGTGTCGCGCGCAACGTCGCCCTTGACCACCTCCGCCAGCAGCGGCTTGTACCTGTGGAGGACATCAGGGTTGCCGATCCAGGCTCGGCAGACTCGCGTCCGGTCAGGCGTATCAACGACCTCAAGGACGCGCTCGCGACGCTGCCTCGGGCACAGCGTGAGGTGCTGGTCCTGCGTCACTTCGCGGGGCTCTCACCAACGGAGATAGCCGCGAGGACGGGAAAGTCCGAGGGCTCCATCCACGGACTGCATCACCGCGGCCGCAGGGCGCTGTCGGCGGAGCTGATCAGCCGTGACGCCGGCCCCGTGACTGCCCGTCCGCGACGAGCAAAGCTGGATCCCCTCCCAGAACCAAGCGCGCCCCTGCGCAGCGTGCGAGCCGCAGCTCGCTAGCTCCGCCTCGGACTCAGGCCGCCGGGATTCGGCGCGCGATTCGCCCGCTATCGAGGTCGGCGACGTAGTACATGATCGCGTGGGTGGCCAATTCCTCAACGGACACGCCCATCTGGGCGGACTGTTCGGCGAGCGTCTCCCACGCGAAACCGTCGAGTTGGAGCGTGACGCTCTGCACGCCTCGAGCGTCACGGAAGTCCTCGCCGTCGTTGTCGATGATCAGCCTGATCGTTGACCTCGCCTGAGTGCAATCGATGGGGGGGCCGCTGGGCGACAAGCGCTCTGATCTAACGGTGCACCGCGTCGGGACTCGCGTCGAGAACGAGGGCTGAAAAACGACGATCCCTCGTGCTCGCTGTGCGTGCTCGGGGCACTGCCTGCTCACGTGAGATCCGGGCCTTGGACAACGGTCGGCGAAGAGTACAACACCGGACTCGGGAACGGAGTGGGAGGAACCGGCGGCAGGAGGAACCCGGCTCCGTGGTGCCACGTCCTCCTTGACGTCCGCGAGACCACCGCCGCCCGGTGGCCCGAATTTCGTCGTCGCGTCTGTCTAGACGAGCGTCTCGCCGGAGCTCGGTGCCGGCTTCGGTGCCGGTGAGGATGTCACCCGCTCAGCTTCTCGTTCAACCACCGGGAAACACGGTGGATTGCATGCTGTGCCCGGCGAACCGCAGGACGGCATCACCGATCCGCTGGATCTGCTCAGGGGCCATGCCGGGGAACATCGGGAGTGACAGAATCTCGTTCGCGAGCCTGCTGGCCACCGGCGCCACGTCGCGCTCCCCGGCAACCGCCCTGTACGCGCGCGAGCGATGGATCGGGATGGGATAGTGAATCCCCGTGGCGATGCCCGCTTGCGCGAGGAAGTCTTTGAGCGCATCGCGCTCCGGCGTGCGGACGACGAACTGGTGGTAAACGTGGTCACAGCCGTTGCCAGGAGCGGCGGGAAGGCCCAAATCCGACTCTAGAAGCGCCAGGCGCAAGGCATCGGCGGCCTTCCGACGCATCTCGTTGCGTCCCTCCAGATGGCGAAGCTTCTGGCGCAGGATCGCTGCCTGGATCGCGTCGAGGCGGCCGCTCGTGCCCATCATCCCGTGGTACTCACGGTGGGAGCGCAGATAGCGTAGGCGTTCGGCGATCCCTGAGTCGAAGGCCGCGACCGCGCCGCCGCCGCCCCACGCGCCGAGGTTCTTCGTCGGGTAGAACGAGAACGTGCCGACGTCACCAATCGTCCCGACCCGCTTGCCCTCATAGCGCGCGCCCTGCGCCTGGGTGGCATCCTCGATGACACGAATGCCCCTGTCGGCTGCCAGCTCGACGATCCGGTTCATCTCGACGGTGCGCCCATAGAGATGAACGGGGATCACGCAGCGCACTGCCGGCGTAATCGCCGACTCCATCGTCACGGCGGTCAGCAGCTGAGTCTCGGGATCCACGTCGGCGAAGCGCGGTACCGCGCCCACCCGACTGACGGCCTCTGCGGTAACGATGAACGAGTTGGCCGGCACGACCACCTCATCCCCTGGGCCGATGTTGAGCGCTCGCAGGGCGAGAATGAGCGCCTCGGTACCGGAGGAGACACCGACGACGTGGGGGACCTCGCTCCACCTCGCGTACTCGTGCTCAAAGTCTTCGATCGCTGCCCCGCCCGCGAACCTGCCTGTGGCGGCCACGCATTGAGCGGCACCTATGAGCTCACCGAACAGGTCCGGGTCACCAGGGTCCATCACCGTGAGCGGGATGCCGCTGGCGGAGCTCATTCTGTCGCGCACGAGCTCTGGCCGAGAGGCTCGCTGGCCAGCGTCAGGATGCCCATCGCCATTCCACGCTCTGGATTGAGTATCAGCTCCGCCGCCTCGGCGCGGGACCGTACTTCGAGCTTGCAGTAGACCGATGAGAGATGGCTCTTGACGGTGCTCTCGGCGAGAAACAGCCGGTCGCCGATCTGGCTGTTTGTGTAGCCTCTCACGACCAACCCGAGAATCTGCTTTTCGCGCAGAGACAGCACGGGTCGCTCGATCTGCTGGCCGTGGCGATGGGGCACGCAGGTCTGGCCCGCCTGGACCGCCAACAGACACGGGCCGAGCGCGGTTGACGCCTCCGCCACGAGCACGATCCCATCGGCCCCGGCGGCCAGCGCGGCACGCACCTCCCATCCCTGGATCGAGGTGCAAACGAGCACGATGTGCGCGTCGGGCGAGTGTTCGACGAGGCTTTCGAGGGTCTTCGACAACGCCCGCCCCGAGAGGTCGCCGACCAGGACGATCAGCGACGGCGACCGATTGTGGGAGACCTCGGTGAGCGCATCGACACCGTCGACGACGGACACTTCCAGGCCCTCATCGTGCAGCGCGCTCACGATCTCGGGGCGAATCGCAGCGGGCCCCACGACGACGGCGGGCTCAAATGCCTTGATTGGACTTCTACTGAGCATTGACTCGGTCACAGCTCACTAACGCAATTCATGGCTGCAGACTTGCGTGGCCCTTGCGTCAACGCGAATCGGGCCGTCTCGCAAGTCCGTCTCGCCTCCTGCCGTTGTTCGTGCGTGCCTCACCTGGCAGAACTCGGCCGACCGATGCGACTGCGCGCAGGACTGGGTCCCAACGGCAGTCAGGGCGCTCCCGCCCAGGGTCTGCGTTTCCTTGGGCGCTCCCAGCGCGTGATTCGCTCGCGCCCGCTGGCCGTCGCCGGATCGGCTCTGGCGCGCCTTGGGCTGATCGACGCGATCGCGACATGGCCAGACGCATCACACCCTACGGTTGCCATCAGTCTCAGGGACACGACCTCGAAGACCTGGATGCAGCCGCTGCTTCCTTCGCGCGCCCGCGCCATGCGTCTGGACCCGCGGACCTGGCAGACGGCTCGGGCCAGGGCCTTGGTCGTTCCGCACGGTAGGTCGATACCGGTTGCCGCGGCAGAACATGCGCTCGGGCGCGCGCTCGTCGATCCGCATGTGTCGCTCTACTCATCGAGCGGATGCGTCACGAAGCTGACGTGCTTCATCGGTGAGGCAAGCCGCGCCGCCCCCACTGTGGTCGTCAAGGCGATGGGACGGCGAAGCGACGGATGGTGGCTTCGCGGTGAGGTGGACAACCTACGCGCGGTGCGCTCTCGCCTGTCAGGTGGAACGCGTGATGCTCTGCTTCAGCCGCCGCTGTTCGCCGGTGAACTCGACAGCGAGTATCTCGTGGTCGAAGCCTATGGAGGGTTCGACGGATGGTGTGATCGCTCGCCGCGCGCCAGCGCGCGCGCCCACGCCTGGTTGCGCGACTTTCGCCGCTCCACCACCGATGGGCAAGTCGCATGGGAGAACACGGACACCGATGGCGCCGTCGCGACGGTCCTGAGCGCCTGGAGCCTGCTCCGCCCTGGCACCACCGCAGCTTTGGCGGCATCCACCACCCGGGCTCTGAATGAGCTTTGCGGCGTGCCACTTTCTCGCTGCGCAATTCACGGCGATTTCTCACCGGCAAACCTCGCCGTGGCGGAAGGTCGTCTCAAGGTCCTGGACTGGGAGTGGTCGGGCCTGGACGGATCGCCGTGCTTCGACCTATGGACCTATCAGCTTGCGGAGCTTCATTCGTCGATGGCCGACGGACGCGCGCACGATGTCGATCGGCAGATCGATGAGGCTCTGCGCTTCGTCGAGGGGGAGCTCGAGATCTCGGGCGTTGACCCGCGGTTTGCGCTTGCCACGTTACCCGCGACGCTGTCGGAGCTCGTGTTCAGGTTTCGCAGGACGCTCGGGCGAGTGGGCCTATGGGAGCTGACGAGCGGCGATCTGATGGCGGGCGTCGAGCGCCTGATGGACCGCCACGATTTCGGCCTTTCGGGCGAATGCAGCATCTTCGGGGCGTTGAGCACCCCGAGCTCGTGACCAAGCCGCCTGCAACGGACGCCTCCGGATCGCGCCCGCGGGTCACCGAGGGTGTCTACACGCTGGAGGGCCGACCCGCCGCGAAGCTGGACTCGGCGCGAACGGTACTGCGGCGAGTACCAGGCGCCCGGGCGGCCTACGAGTCCTACTCGCTCGCCAGCACCGAGCTGCGTCTCGCCCTCCGCGGATCGCTCTCAGCGCGGCGTGCACGCCGCGATGTCGACGCACGAGATCGCTTCAAGCGCCAGGCTGTGAGAACCATCGCCGCTCCTCTGGTGGACGCTTCTCCGGACGCGCTCTCGCTGAAGCGCCTGTTCGAGGTGCGCGGTCTCGACGTGCGGATTGCCGAGCGCCACATCTATCTTTCGCCGCAGCCCCGACTGCGCTCCCTTCTGGGCGGAAACTCAGCCCCATACCCAGCCGACGCTGCCCTGGCGATCCCGATGGCCGCGCTCGCCAGGTCGGAGTCGCTCCCGCCCACCGAGGATTGGCTGCAGCATCTCCTGGCGGCCGACACGCTGCGCGGACAGCGGGCCGGGCCCCGCATCTACGACATGGTGTTCCTGGGCAGCGAGCGGCAGGTCCCGGGATTCGTGCTGCAGCATCCCGGCGAAGTTCCTGAAGCTGGCGAACCGGCGAGCCTCGACCTTGCTCGCCTGAACTCGCCGCCGAGCGGGATGCTCGTCGAGGACGTGCTCGATGGGAAGACCACGCGCGCCCTGCACCTCGGACGCGAGCGCATGTTCGGGAGTCGTCGATACCCCTACCAGTCGATCCCGACCACCGGCCGTCCGGGGCGCAGGGATTCAGTCAGTCGCTGGCGGAAGATCAGCTCGATGCTCGCCGAGAGTGGCCTGGATGTCGCTGAGCGCTTGGTGCTGGACGTCGGCTGCAACGCCGGCATGATGCTGGCCGCGGCGCTGGCGGACGGCGCCTCCTGGGGTGTGGGTTGGGACCTCCCTGTCATCTCTCAGCGGGCCGAAGCGCTGCTGCTTGCACTCGGCTACAGCCGCTTTGACCTGATCGGGCGCGCTCTCAGCGAGCGATACGAGCTCGGACAGGATCTGCCGCCGCACGTAAGCCCATTGTTGAACGACTCGCTTGTTCTGTATCTGGCGATCCGAGAGCACATCGGGTTCGTTGCCGACCTCGCCGAGCTCCCATGGAGGGCACTGGTCTATGAAGGAGGCGCGACGGAGTCGGCGGCAGGACTCGAGGAGGCCCTCGCTCCGCTGCGGCAGAGAACGACGTTCAGGGTCGCTTCTGCGGTCGACTTCCGCGAGGGTGAGGGCTTGGCCCGACCGCTCGCCGTTCTGATCCGCTGAGCGAGCTTCGCAATCGGGCGCCGACAGCCCAGCGAATCCGCACCGGGATTGCTCAGCGAACCCGCACCGGCGTCCCGATCGGCACGTGCACCGCTATCCAGCCGATCGCGTCATTGTCCATGCGCACGCAACCATGCGAGCGCGCCGTGCCCAGCGGATCCACGAGGCTCGCACCGCCGCGACCGTGCAGAGCGATCTGCCCGTCGCCGCCTTCGAAATGCTGGAGCACGCTGGAGTGAGCGGTGAGCGGCAGCACCCATGAGCCCTCGAATTCCGCGGGATTTGGCTGACGCAACTCGGAGGCCACCGCAAACAGGCCGGCGGGCGTCGGCGTGGATGGCTTGCCGACGACGACAGCGAAGGTCCGTATCAGGCGGTCGGCGCGGTAGACACGCAGCGTGTGCTGCTCGCGCGAGACCGAGATCCGCCAGCGATCCTTGAAGAGGATCGTGTCTTCGGCGTCGATCCACGCGGCGTAGCCGTTCGGGCGGTAGTCGAGTCGCACGCGCACCCACGGACGGCCCGAGGCATCGACTCGCGAGCCGAGAACCAGCAGCTGCGTCGGCGTGCCCCATCGCGACACCGGAAAGACGACCATCATCCGGCGGCCGTGGCTCACACTGGGAGCCGAGCGGGCAACGGTCGGGTAGAGGACCTTCGCGACCCACGCCTTCATCTGTGTCGGAGGCGAGGCGGGGGGCGGCCGTCCCGCCCCGATGGCGTCGGTCGCATTCGCGGGTGCGTTGCCCACAGCGCCTGCGCTGAGGATCATCGTGGTCGTGAGGAGGGCGATGATCGTTGCGCGCCGGCCAGCGCGCGACGGGCTCGGCGTGCTAACCGGTGACATGGCTTTCGCGGCTGGGCTCAACGCCCCCGGCCGCCACCGGGGTGGACGTGTGAGCGTGCGCGGGATCGAAATTCGCGCCGGTTACGGTGGCGCGGTTCACGATCCGGCCATTTGCGTTGGAATCGGCTCGCAGGACGATCGTGAACGTGTGGGTCCGCCCGTGGGCGAGCGTGGCGAGTGTGAAGCAGATGCGTCCGTCCGAAAGGTGTCCGTGGCCGCGGTTTACGACGGTTGCCTGCTCGGGAAGCTTGTCGCAGACGATCAGCCTGTTGGCGGTCGCAGCCCCCGCATCGCGCACGATCAGCCGGTAGTGAAGCTCGCCTCCCGCAGCGACGTCGTGCTCGCGCACCAGCTTGCGCAGCGTCACGCGGGTCGGTGCGCCGGAGCTCACGCTCGGGTCGACATCGGAGGCCGGCTCGGCGATCGGCGGAGTCGAGGAGATGGTGGTGGTCGCGCTCGCCGTGTTGTTGGCGGGTTCGGGATCCGGCTCCTTGCCGCTGACGGTCGCCGTGTTCTCGAGAACACCGGGGCTCCGGGTGACGGACGCGGTCACGGTGATGCTCGCGCCGGCGCCCGATGCGAGCGTGCCCAGTTCGCACGTGAGCCTGCCCGCGGCGAACTGGCAGGCGCCCTGGGAAGGCGCCGAGCTGAGGTAGGACGCGCCCGCGGGCAGCGGATCGACAACCGTTACTTCATGCGCCGTCGAGGGCCCATTGTCGAGAACGGTCAGGGTCCAGCTGATCTGCCCACCGCTCAGCGCGGCCTGAGGACCGGTCTTCCGTAGCGCGAGATCCGCGGCCGGGCCAGTTTCGATGACGGCCGAGGAGGTGTTGTTGTGGGCGTTGGGGTCGCCGGTGCTACTGCCGACCTGCGCGGTGTTGGTGACCATCTGTTCACCCAGAGACGCCCCGACACCCACGTGCAGGTGGATCGTGCGGGTGGCTCCGTTGGCCAGTTCGCCAAGCGCACACGTGACGGTTTGTCCCGCGGCGCTGCAGCCGGCGTCGTCGCTCACGAAGGTCTCGCCGACAGGGAGAGGGTCGGTGATCACGACGTTCTGCGCGGCATCAGGGCCTGCGTTTGAGACCTTCAGCGCGTAGGTGACTTCGCCGGGAAGTGCGACCACACCCGCGCCGACGGTCTTTTCCAGCGACAGGTCGGCGGCCGGGAGAACCTGCACGGCTGCTTCTGAAGTGTTGTTGAGCGATTCCGGGTCTTCGGCCGTGCTCGAGACGGTTGCCGCGTTGTGCCGGACGCCGGCGCCGCTGCTCAGGACGGTCATTTCGACGGTCGCATGTGCGCCTGACGGCAGGGTGCCCAGCAGGCAGGTGACTTTTTGCAGGACGGCCGCGCAGCTTGCGCCGGTCGCGCTCACGTAGGAGAGCCCGGCCGGGAGGGTGTCGACGATCTTCGCTTCCGCGGCATCGCTCGGGCCGTTGTTCGTCGCCAGCAGCGAGAACACCGCATGCTGGCCGTCCAGCACTTCCGGGGTGAGCGCGGTCTTCAGAAGGCTGAGGTCCGCCACCGGATGAACCGGGACTTCAACGTTGGCTTCGTTGTTTTCCGGATGTGGATCGGGCGTCGTGCTTTTCGCGAGCACTTTGTTGTCGATCGGCGCGGCGACACCGCTGGGAACCGACACCACGATCTGGAACGAGGCGCTGTGGCCGGGTTCGAGGTCGCCGGCCGCGCACGTCACCGTGCCCGCGACGTTGAGGCAACCCGCTTCGGCGCTCACGAACTGAACGGATGCCGGCAGGTGGTCGACGAGTTCGACCGAGCGGGCCACCGAGGGTCCTTTGTTCGTGACCCCCACGACATAGGTCATGTCCTCACCGGGGATCGCCGGCCCGCCGCCGACGACTTTCTTTTCGGCTTCCAGGTCAGAGCTCGTGGTTATTTTGATCGCTCCGCTGGCCGGCACCGGCGTTGGCTGCTCGACCGAGTGAACTTCGACTTTGTTGACCAGTTCAGCTCCGCTCGACAGGGCGGGGTTGGTGCCGACGGGAACGGTGATGTTGACGCTGGCGCCCGAGGCGATCGAGGTGATCGTCCACGTGACCGCCGACGCGGTCGCGGATTGCTCGAGGAAGCCCGTGGGCGGCACGGCCGTGGCCGAGTTGGGTGCATAGGTCATGCCTGTCGGCAGGGTGTCAGCGACCACCACTTCATGAGCGATGCCCGCGCCGGCATTGTGCACGTGGATCGTGTAGGTGTCCGCTTCGCCTGCGGCCACCGTGGCTTTTGTTGGTGTCTTGGTTACTTCGAGCCCCGGCAGGATCAGGGTCGCTTGCGCCTGCGCGGGTCCCGCCGCGAACGCGCCTTCTTCATCCCCGGTGTTGCCGGCGAGATCCTTGACCGTGGCGCTCGCTTTGTTCACGTTCGGGTTGCCCGAGCCGGTGCCGGGGTTGGTCTCGGCCGCGAGCGTGGGCTTCGCCTGGTAGGTGAGCGTCGTGCTCTGCCCAGCGGCAAGTTCGATCCCCGTGCTCCAGGTGAGCTGCAGACCCGTCGCGAGGCTACCGCTCGTCGTGGGTTCGATGCTCCCGCCGAGCGAGAAGGATGCCGTGCCTGCGGTGTATTCCCAGTTGGCCGGCAACGTATCGGCGATCTGCAGGCTCTTGGCGGCGACCGTGGACGTGTTTTTGACGACCACGCGCCACGTGAACGGCTGCCCCACTTCCGCGTTGGCGCTGCCGCCCGTGGTCTTTTCGATCGAGATCGACGGCAGCGCGACTTTGAGCGTGACGTGCGTGGATGGGCCGGCGTATTCGCGGTAGACGATCGCTTCATTGGCGAAGTTTTTGAGCCCGGCCGTTCGTTCGGCTTCTGAGACGCCGAAGTACGTCGGGATTGTGGCGGCGTTGTTGATTTCCTGGCCCGCTTTGACTTTCGTCACGGGGCCGAGTTTGGCTTCGTAGCCCAGTTCGACGGTTGCGCCGACGGCAACGGGCCCGGGGAGCACCCATTTGATTTCCGGCGAGCCCGCGGTCCAGACCTTGGTCACGTCCGCTTCACCGGTCGTGGCTTTCACGCCGATGAGAGCGCTGGGAACGGTGTCCGCGACCGCGACGCTATAGGCGGGGCCCGTGCCGCTGTTGGTCGCTCGCAGCCGGTAGTGCACGGTGTCGCCGTCCGTCACAACGGCCTTTTCGGGAGCGATCACGAATGGCCCGCCGTTGACGCTCACTTCCTTCGTCAGTTTGAGTTCGGGCTCGATTACGGTGGTGCTCGCCACCGCCGGCGGGGTCGTTTCGTGGTCGAAGCTGCTCGGCGCGGGAATCGGGTTTGTTGCTTCGAACGTCGTCTTGTTGGTCTGGTCGTAGTAGAGCGTCACCGAGTTTTCGATTCTGTTCGGCGCCACGACCTTCGTGGCGGGCGCGCTGCGGTGCGTGGCGCGTACGCTCGCGACGTAGACGAGTTCGACTACCCGGGGATGTTCCGTTTCCGGGGGGTCACCAAAGTCCCACGCCACCGTCGTCGTCCCTGCGACGACGGGTTTGTAGGTGTTCACCGTGGGAGCGGTTTCGGGCGGGCATTCTTCCACGCAGGTCGCGCTCACGTATTTGTCGAAGTCGAGGCTGTCGGGCAGCGTGTCGATCACGGTCTCGTCATATGCCACCACTTTCGCCGGCAGCGTGACCCTGAGTTTGTACGTGATGCGATGACCGATCGTCGCTTCAGGGCTGTCTGACGTCTTTGTGACCGTCGCGCCTTCCACCTTCAGCGTGTTTGTCGCCTTTGCTTCGTAGTTTTTTTTGGTCGTTTCGCTCGGTGCGTTTGTTGCCGTTCGCTTCAACGTGCTTACGCCGTTCAGGCTCGACGTCGTCGCGACCGCTTCGTCGGTCAGGCTTTTCGCCGATACGGGCGAAGCGTTGACGGTTACGAAGTAGGGATATGTTTTTTCTTCCCCGCCTTCGAGCTTGGCGAGCGTCCATGTGATGGTCCGGGTCGCTGCGTTCCAGACGCCTTCGCTCGCGGTCGATTCGCCGTTGGCCAGGGCCACGCCCAGCGAGTTGGACGGCGTCAGTCCCACCGGAATTTTGTCCACGACGGTGTTGCCCCACGCGGTGCTCGCACCGCTGGCGTTCGTGAGTTTGAGCTTGTATTCCACGATCTGCCCGCCGTGAACGCCTGTTGCGCCAGAGTTGTTTTTCTCTTCCAGCGCTATCGACGGCTCGACGATCGGGACTTTGTCCGTTGCTTCGCGGGTTTCGGTGCTGGCGAGCGGGTTGACCCAGGTGAGCTTGCCGGTATTGACGATTTCGCTACCGCGTATGTTGGCGGCTACGTTCGTCACGATCGCTTTGAAGCGCATCGTCACTTCCACCGGCGTACCGCTCGTGGCGTAATTTTCGGGGAACGTCACGGTGGGGCTGCCCGCGACGGTTTTGGCTTCAAAGCCGGTGGCCGCAGCGCCTTTCACGAGCACTTCGAGCGACGTAGGTTCGTATGTGAGGCGTTCGGTGGGGATCCCGGGATCGGTCAGTTTGGCGGTCCCGCCAAGCGTGCTGTTCACGGGAAGCGTGGCCGTCACTTCGAAGGTGACTTCCTCGCCGATCGTGGCCTGCGCGGCGGTGTTGGTGGTGCCTTCGATGATCGAGCTCGTGTGGGTCTTTGTGAGTTTTACGTCTTCGGTCACGAGCTTGGCCGCCGCATTCGCAGCGCTGATGTTCGCTTCGGCGCCGAGCGTCGCATCGATGTTTTCCTCAGGGATGTATACGAAGGTTCCGCCCGTGTTCGTGGGCGTCGTGTACTTGCGCACACCCGCTTTGTCTTCCAGTGTCGTCTTCGGATCGACCGTGGCCGGCACGACGACCGTGAAGTTCAGGACGGTCTGCCCGAGTGCGCCGACTGTGACTTCTTCCTGACCGAGTTCGGTTTCCCCCCAGCTGATCCGTTTCGCTCCTTCAGAGCAAGAGCCTTTGTCCGAGATCGAGACCGAGGGGATGTCGGCGCAGGTGAGCCCGGCGGGAAGGTTGTCCCAGACTTCGACGCCTTTCGCGGCGACTGCACCTGTGTTTTTAATGGTCAGGGCGAACTTCGCTTCCTGGCCGCCTTTGACGGTCCTGGTTGTGACCGGCGTGATCGCCGTGCCATTGACTGCGACGATCTGCTTGATAAGGCTCAGTTTCGGAAACTGCAGCTCGAAGTTGGCTTCTGCGCGTTTGGAGAAGGATTCACCGGGAGTGTTGACGTTGGCGAACTTCATCAGGTTGCCCTGCAGTTCGCCGAGGGCCGCTTCCGCCGGCAGTGTGGCGGTGGTCGCGTAGATGCGTTCGAAGCGCTGACCTTCGCTCTGCACGACCCCGGAGGAGGGCAGGGTCCACGCCAGCACGCCGCCACCGGGCGGTGCTTTGGTGGCT
>Ga0302180_10002444_pt1 | contig 14386 bp, 11 predicted proteins | sample I_Palsa_E3_2_FD_200575 | JGI IMG/M metagenome (GOLD analysis project Ga0302180, IMG submission 200575) | Peat permafrost microbial communities from Stordalen Mire near Abisko, Sweden - I_Palsa_E3_2 | ecosystem: Environmental > Terrestrial > Soil > Palsa > Peat permafrost | place: Sweden... | reverse complement strand
AATTACTGGAATGCCGTACGCTATCGCTTCTGCCGCGGAATTCGCGAAATTTTCATAACGCGATGGCAGAACGAAGATGTCAGTGTCCATCATGAGAGCTGACTTATCTTGGTCATAAAGAGCGCCCGTAAAAGTCACACGGGATTCAATTCCAGCCTTACGCGCCCGTTGCTCGAGCGTCGTGCGGTAACCGGGCTCGCCCTCGGGACCCGCAATTACCAGCCGGCCTGATTTCGGACCAGCTTCAGAAAAAGCCTCGATCAAAATTTCTGCTCCCTTACGGGGAATCAGACGCCCCAGAAACAGAACCAGCGGTACATCAGGGGGGATTCCCCATTTCGTGCGAAAAGTACCGCGTGACGGGCCATTCGCGCTTAGGCAACGATCGATACCGTTGTATCGAATTACAACTTTTTCTGCTGGTACGTCGTCCTCGACAAGCTCCTGTTGTTCCATCTCGGAAGTGGCCACGATTTGCGCCGCGTTGCGCCAATAAATGCCGCCGAAACTCTTGTGCCAATACCTCTTCATTCGAAAGCTGCGGTCGATTGGGCGGTACATTCCCATTGGCTCAATAACGTATGGAATCCCTCGGCGTCTACAGAAATAACTTACCGCTGGTCCCAGCAGATCGTAGAGGCCGTACAGGTGAACCAGGTCAAACTGCGAGATGGATGCCCGGCAGAATGCTACCACACGGGGATTAAGTGTGAGTGCTCGATAATGGGCCACGGTGGGAAGGTAGATGGTCTCCACACCATCCTCCCGTGCGCGCCATCCCCATTTGCAGCGACTGAATTTCACATCTGAATCGTGATCGGTTCCAATTCCCAAATCTGCTGTCAAAACGGTGACTTGCTGCCCGCGCTTAGCCAGCACCCGTGCGAGCGCGCGAACCTTGACGACCGGGCCTCCTCGGTCCTGAAACGGGAAATATGACTGAACCACCTTCAAGATCCGCATTCTGCTTGAAATATCAATATTGTCAGAAAGCTGCTTGCTTGCGATTGCCCTGGGCTGCACTCTGGCGAGATTACAGAACAGATTACTATTCCTGGCGGCGGGAATCCAACCCGCACTCTTCCAGAATGAGCTCGAGTTTGCTCTGAAAAACCTCAAACGAATAGTCTCGACGCACGATTTCCGCTCCGTGCCGCCCCAATTTCGTGCGCAGCAATTCATCCTGAAGCAAGGCTGCCAGAGTTTCGGCTAACCGTTCCGAATCTCGGGCCGGAACGAGCAACCCGTTTACGTTGTCTTCGACGACATCGGTGGTTCCTCCGCAAGCTGCACCCACTAACGCGTTGCCAAATGCCATTGCTTCAAGAAAGACCAATCCGAAACCTTCACCTGTGCTGGGAAGCGCGAATATTTCGCAGCGAGCGTAGCATGCGGCAATTTCTCGCCGCGAGAGGCCCGTGAGGAATCGCACGCACTCTGAAACGCCCAGATCGGCGGCGATTTTCTTGAGTCGAGAAAGATCATCGCCCTCCCCCACCGCCACCAAGTACAAACCCGGAAACTTCATTCGAAGTTGTACCATCGATCGAATCAAGTCGTCGGCACCCTTATAGCGTTCTGAAGCCGCCCAGCGGCCTACCGTTAGAATGACTCGGCCCCGGGGGAATTCCTTCGGCAGAGGAAGCTCAGTCCGAGCGTCCGCCAAGCGAAGAAAATCTGGATTGAGCGGCCATGCCAGCTTGCGTATTTTTGACTGCTGCACACCTTGGATTTCCGCTAGCCTTTGCGCCGTGTCGGAACTCGGAGCAAGCACAATATCCGCTGACAATAGAGCCTGGCGTCGCAGCCAAGGCAGCGGCTTCCACACCTCCACTCCGTGTGACATCACAATCGTCTTGAGCTGTGGCGAAAACCATTTCGTCCCCGCTACCGGCAAAGCCAGATGCGGGTGCGCCGCGAGAACTACGCGCGCGTCTTGTCTGCAGTGACGGACGGCGGAAAGGACGAATCGCACCTTGGAACGTCCGAATCCGCGAAGGCATATTTTACTCTCGGCGGCGACAAATTCATGCGCGCCCAGGGGATCGCTGAGGCTCTGAAAATAAGCGGACCAATCATTTTCACGGCGGGAAATCTTCTCTAGCGCCGCAGCGGTCAGCCGCCCTGCTTCCTGGATTCCGCCAACGCCGAGCAACTCCGGAAAAAGGCCGATGATTTTTTTTCCCTTCCCTTGGGCTTCCTTGGTCGTCATTTGCGGAAGACAAACACGCCATGCGTCGCGAATCTTGCAGGGCAGATTTTTTCCGCCAGCGGGTCTGCCCAAGCGGAAACCGATGCCGTGATGTGCCTGAATCGCCAGTAGGCGTTTCGGATTGCCGATCGAGTGTGAGACCCGGAATTTCCGGGAAGTGCGCCAGTGCTAGCACGGGCACCGTTTCCGCCGGATACGGATTGGACCAGGCGCACAAAAAGGCGGTCGGGCAAAAGAAACTCTTGCCCGAACCACCCGAGAAGGGCCGCACCGTGCGAACTGGCCTGCTCGATCCAATCCTCCGGTGAACGCGGGAAAATGTGCGGACCTCTTCCCCGGATCAACTCAAAAAGTAGCAGATGGCCTTTCGGTTTTAGCACCCGCATCATTTCGCCGATTGCCGCTGGTTGAAACTTAGAAGGTATGTGCTGAACGACGGTAACGTCAGAGACGAAATCAAATGCGCCATCCGAGAAAGGCAACCGATGAGCCTCGCCGGCGACGAGCAGCCCAGCAGTACCGCACTGGCGAGCTGTCTTTAGCATTCCCGGAGTTACGTCGAGGCCCGTGGCGCGAAACCCCAGTTGTTCATAACGCCTGACCCAGCGTCCAGTCCCACATCCGACATCAAGAGACCGGGCGGCAGGTGGAATCCTCGCGAGCGCTAGAGCCCGCCGCAAAGCATGATATTGCTGCCTGTCGATTAGTTGGTTGAACCACGCAGGCGCGCCAGGATGCAAAACCGGAGCAATTCCCGAAGGGTCAGCGGAGCGAAAATCGTCTGCTATGTTCGACCAATATTCTTTTGGTGAGTAGCCGTTCATTCTGTTTATCCTGATGCCCGCGCGATTTATGACTCCTGAGTTAGCGTCTGCATGCCGGGTTGCGCCTTGCGCTGCAAGATTTCTTCAAAAATTACAGCGAGGTCGCGACCGTTGCGGTCCCAGGTGTACCGACGCGCTGTTTCACACGCTTTGTTGCCAAGCCGATTACGGAGTTCTTTGTCTTCGCAGAGGCGCCGAACCATTGTGGCAAGTTTGGTCGCATCAGTGGGATCGTCCAGAACCATCCCATCAACATCGTTCGTCACGATCTCCGATACCCCAGCCGCGGCGGAGACGATCACGGGCAATCCACAAGCCATCGCTTCCGCCGGCGGTATTCCATAGGATTCCTGAAGCGAAGGCCCGGTGTAGGCGTCGGCCGCAGCGTAGTAAAATTCAATGTCTTTGCGCGGCGGCAAAAAGAGCACTCGCTCTTCCAGCTTTTTCTCAGTCACAAGCCGCCGGCAGGAAGACTGGTCCTCGCGACTCACAATGAGCAACCCGACCGGCAGGTCACGCAAATACGCCAGTGCGTCGAGAAGAACTGGGACCCCCTTATTACGCCAATCATTGCCCACCAGAATCAGAGTGAACTGGTCTTGCGGGATCTTCAGTGTTCTTCGGGCTCCCTCTCGAAGTGCCGTGCGAACCGTAGTATTAAATACTGAATGATCCAGCCCAAGGTAGAGCACCGGTATGCGGTCGGTCCGTCCATAGAATTGTTCGAGTTCGCGGGCAGTTTTGCGCGAATAGACCACCAGCATCGTTCCACGGTTTTTATAGGCGCGGCGTTCCATCCAAACCGCCACTCGGTAATAAAGTTTACGATGAAGCAGTCGCGCCCATTCCCAAATGGGATTTCTTAGAAAATTCATTCCTCCGCGTACCCGCTTGGTGTACTCGGCAAAAACAATGTGGACACAGATTGCATCAGCATCCAGGCAATTTGCGCCCGCGCTGAAAACTAGATCGTGTCGCAAGCTTCGGAAGCGCCCATCCCAGTAACGCCAAAGCCGATTAGCCCCCAGCCACCACAAGAAGTTCAAAAGATGCGGACCCGCGAGCTTCGGGATGCGGTGCCACGTGAATTTTGACTCGTCAAAGTCCTCAACACGCTGGCTATAAACGTGAAGATCGAATTCATCAGGTAGATTTGATAGCCACTCTATGATGATTCGCTCGCTTCCGTGCCGTTTGTCGAGAAACGGAGAAACCACCGCGAGACGAGGTTTACGTTTGATCGAACCCATGAATCATATTCTCACGGTAAGTCCGAGGAGCACACACACCGAGCCAGCTTTTTTCATCAGAATTGGAATCCGCCCCGAGCACGTGACTTGGCAGATGGTGCCGGCACGAGATTTGGTGTGCCGGCTTGAATTTCCGGCAAGCGAAAGAGAATCCCCACCAGAAGCCACAAGTAAGCATTGTTAATATAGTTTTGATAGGCCGATAAACCACCAAAGGTCATCGGATATAACAGCAGGAAAGCGAACCAGAATATTGCGAATGCGATAGGGAAAAAGCGTGTCTGCCGAAGTCGTCTTACTACGTCCCAGCCGTAGTACATCAGCGCACCCGTCCAAAGAATCCATAGAAACGGAGCAATGATTCCCATTTCAATGATTAACACGCCGTACCCTTCTTCGACCCATAGATTCGGAGAGGGCACTCCCGTTAGCTTCGCGACATACTGTCCTCCGAGCGATGCCGTGCCGATGCCATTTCCCAACAGCCAGTTCGGCCTGCTGAAGGCATCTAGAAGGTTTTGGACAGGATAATCCCACGTACGGTTCTCTAGCGCATAGGCAGAGCTGTGAGGCAAGAGAGTCTCTGCATAATATGCAATTCTCGAGCCCGTCTCCTGCGGGAACAGCAGTAGAATCAATGCGAGACCCATTCCGAATACAATAACGGAGCCGCGGATTGCCTTGATCATTCGGTGAGCTTGACGCTGGCGCCAAGGCGCGCCCCACAAAAGACCGGCTCCAAGCGCCAAGGCACTGATCAATACGAACATGACCGCGCCTCGATTACCACAGAGCAGAGTCGCGACTCCAATTATGCCGATCGCAATAAAAACGATCTTGCGGCCGCGTAAGTCGCCTAGCAGCAGATACCCACTTGCTCCCAAAGCGAGAATAAAAACAAGGATCAGGAATAGATCGAATCGGGGTGAACTTACAAAGACCGAATCGGGCAGAGAGAAGAGTTGATTGCTAAGCGGTGTAGCCTTTTCAAGATTTCCGAGGTCCCGAAGCTCTGGCGCGAGCCTTGCAGGGTTTAGAAATGAATTTCCAAGAATAGCCTGTGCGATCCCTAGCGCGGCAATAAATCCGCCAAGCGTCGCGTTCACGACCAGGAATCTTCTAAGATCCTCATCGCCTCTGATCAAAGCATAGCCGACATACATGAGTGGTATGTAGTAGAAATAAGTCTTGAAACCAAGCAGGCCATACAAGATGTGAGGTGAGTTTTGATTGAAGACTTGTACAACTCCCAACAGGAAGAAAAAACTTAGGAATAACAAGAAAGGCGCCCGAAAGCGTTTTTCTCGCCCCAGCCGGATCTCCGCAAAAAGAGAGATATATACGAGAGCGGTAAGGATATCCTTGCCGAAAAAAAGTGCCGCGCCGTTCCCCATATATTTCCGGAATAAGTCTTCGAAAAGCATCCAGACTAGAAAGAGGTAAAATCCGGTGCGCCAGTTCCGGAGAATTGTTACGATCACAAAGAAACCGGCCAGCCCGACCGCGGCAAAAATCAGCGCTCGTTCGTCTTTGCCGTTGATCACACTGCCGATTTGCCACGCCAGCAACATAGCTAGGGCAAAAACGCTCAATCCAATCAGCGCCTGGGTCTTTACAGCGGGAATCCGCGAGCTCAACAAATTGTGCATTGCCTCCAAAGATTTCTTTGGAACACCCTGATTTGACGCTAGCCCCTCGGCGCCCGTATTCTATCCTAGTAAATAAAATGCCGTATAAAGAGCTGGAATCGATTTCGATTACTTCTGAGTATCGTCTCTGCGAGAAGAAAATAAAGTGGCAATTCGATAGTTTGTTGGCTCAGGTTTGTACCGCTCGGCAGTTCTTGAAATTCGCCCGTGCCTTACTGGCATCGCCCTAGCCGCCCGCATCCGCATTCTGCCGCGATTCAGACTTGGCATGCTCCTTTGAAGGAACTGCCTTTTGAAGTTCTTGATAAAGTGCGGCATGTCGCATGATGAACCGTTCTACCGAGAATTCCTTCAACGCCCGCGCACGAGCCATAGAGCCAAGCTCTTCAATTTTTCTGCGGTCTTCGGCAACCACTTTTAGGCAAAGACATAGTTCCTCGGAATTCCCCGGCGTGAACTTGAGACCCGCTTCTCCAACTACCTCCGCGAGCCCGCCGATATTAGCGACGATTGCGGCGCCTCCCGCCATCATCTGCTCTATGGCCGCCAATCCTGCCGTTTCTTCCCACTCCGAAGGCATGACCACGACCTGGATGGCGCGCAATGCTTTGTCGAGATCCGCACCTCTCAGGTCTCCAGTGAAGAAAACCATTTCATTCAGACTCAATTTGTCGGAAAGGGCTTTGAGTTCTGCGCGCTGGGGTCCATCTCCGATGAACGTGAGGCGGAAGTTAACTCCCGTATTGTCAAGTTGCTTAGCCGCCTTGAGGAGTACAGGAAGGCCTTTTTCTTGCACTAGACGCCCGACATATCCAATTTCAAGCCCGTGTCCGACTTCCGGCATATGGCACAGTGGCCTGCCTCCGTCGGGGACTCCATAATATATCGTGCGCGCGCGAGGCAGCTCGACCCTCATCTCTACGTGATCCGTAATCGCGATATTCCTGGCCACGCGATGGCACAACCATCGCCGGACAAACGTGAACAAAAGGCTTCGAGCACTTCCAAACCCGCTCAAATTTCGCGCGTTGCACTCCATGCATTTCCGATAGTTCCCCGCCATGAAATATCCCGGACATACACAGTGATCCGGTTCGAATAGCAGGAGGCCATTGGGACAATTCGCTTGATATCCGTGATGTTCGACAATCGTCGGCTTGCGAAGCAAGTACCCGATGATGAGCGGAACGAGCGTCGGGCCAGCGAGATGAATCACATCCGACGTTCGGATTTCGCGGACGAAGTCCATCAAGCTTGGGTTGCGAACAACGCGATATGGCAATTGCGAATCATTCATATTTCCCGCGGGAGTTTGCGTGAGCAGCGTGACTTTGATCGTTTCTTCGTCATGTCTTCTTGACCAATCGGCGAGCCCATCGGCCAGCGTCTTCGTGATCGTTTGAACTCCTCCCACGGATGGCGCCCAATCCCGTGCATAGATTAGAAGCTTCATGGATCGATCTTATTCTCCGCTAACGCATCAGCGAAGCCCAGCGCGATTCGGTCCCACGAAAAATACTTTCGCTGTGCGCGCAAACTCCTTTCGTGAAGTTGTTGCCAATGGTGTTGATTCCCAAGCACACGCGCCAGAGCCACACCTAAGCCTTCGCCGTCGCCGTAGGGGACCAGCTCGATGCCAGCCTCGGTGAGAGGCGTGCCTTCTGCTGCTCCAGCATACGCAATGATAGGGAGCCCGCAGGCGATTCCGGCGAGGGCACTGCCGCGTCGCGGGAAAAGCTTTCCGCGAACGCACAGCATCGCGTCGGATTCGCTGAGGACGCGGCCGATCTCTTCCGCGCTGCGAAGGCCGAGATTCAACACCTCGACCGAGGATCCGTGAAACGCACGATCGATCTCTTCATTAGCTTCCGCAGTTCCGCGGCCAAGAAATACCACCCGAAGCTGTGCGCCGTTCGATGAGACTGAGCGCGTCGCTTTAGAAATGTCGTCCACTTCTCGCTGTCGATTCGGCATGTCACTTAGACAGAAGATGGCAACAGTCTTCCGGCCCTTCCAATCATGATCGCTTCGCGGCAATTGTGCGGGAATATTAGCCCCGATGGGGATGAACACGGCTTTAGGTTCATCTTTTGGCAGCCAAACCACGGTCTCGAGAGGGTCAGCGAAGATGGCTTTTTCGGCGCGCTGGTACAGAGCGCGGACAGTCCAGTCCTGGCATGCGCCACGAATCCGATCGATCAATCGGGCCGAAGTTTCGCTTTGGCGGTATGGCTCGTGTAACACAGCGGCACAGCGCACCCCCCGTCGGCGGAGAATTGCAAGCACCGCGACAGCTCCAAACGGAAACCCGCGCCGAGACCATGACAGCGCCGTATATTGTAAAATAACCCACTGACCGCGCCATCCTAGGCACTCTCGCCAGAGTTCCAGCAGTCCGTTAAACCAGCCGTCTTCCATCCAGCGCACGCGCGCCAAACTCATCTGGATGCCTCGCGCCTCTAACGCTTTTGCGAGAAATGCGCAGTAATCCGCCACGCCATCAGTAGGTGTGTCAGGCCTTCCAAGCAGAGCAACCAAGGTAGGCATATTCAATGGGCAAGTCTGTCACAAACTCGCATGGCCTCAATGATTTACAACTTGCTGGGCCTGCTGGACCGCCAAGGACAACACCATTTCCAATTTTTGAGTGACGCGCTGCCACGTATAACGCTTCATCGTCTGCTGCGCTTCCCGACCCAGTTGCTCGCGCAATTCTAACGACTCGCAAAGCCGTTCGGTCGCTTCGGCCAATTTTGCGGTGTCTGCGGGGGGGACGAGCAAACCATTATAGCCATCTTCGATGACGTCCGCCATTCCGCAGATTTCGGTAGTGACCACCGGCATTGCTGTTGCCATTGCTTCGAGAAGCGCGAGTGGCATTCCCTCCATCAAGGACGGAAAAACGAAGATATCGTGACCGACGTAGACTCGTAACATGTCCTCGCGTTTGACGAACCGGATGACGTGTACTTTGCAGCGAATCTCCGGCGCGAAGAATCGTTTCACTTCATCTTCGGGGCACAGACAGCCAGCTACGGTCAATTCAATGTCTGATCTACGCTGGGTCAAGAATCGGAACGCCTCGGCCAGATAATAAACACCTTTGCGGTCAAGCCAGGTTCCCACATACAACAGCCGAATTGTTCCTTTGTTACTGCGCTCACTCTGTGTGAAGAATCGCTCTTCCACCCCGTTCGGCACATACCACAGGCGGGCGGGCTCGCAATCGTGCTTGAGCTCGGGATAGGTCCAGGCCTCGCGATTGGAAGCAACACCGAAATCCGCCGTCTTGATGGCGACGTCGTACATCGTTTGATGATACAGCCGAAACCATAGCCGGTTCTTCCAACCAAAATTCCAGGCTCGTCCCTTGGAGTGTTCCCGCCGCATGATATGCGCATGACGCTCTAGAATCCCCTGCATCGTAAACACATAGGGAGGTGTACCTTTTCGGGGGAAAAATCTGCGCAAGGCGCCGTAAACGCAACCCAATGGAGCATGGAGGTCGACGACGTCATAGCTGTCCCGTTCTTGCAGAATACGTCGAGCGACGCGAACGGCAAAAATGAAGGTCTTGAGGCGCTGAGGCCGCACCGGCCCCGTCATTACGTCCTCACCGAACCAGCAGTCCACTTCGTGCCCCAGTTTCTGGAGCTCGCGAGCGTGATTTAGCAGGACGGCCGCCGTGCCTGCTTCCCATTGACGGGGTACGTCCGTGACAATGAGAATTCTCAACGTCCTACGCCTTTCTCAGCGATTCCAATCGCCGAATCTTCCAAATCGTCCTTCGTCGAAGCATGGCGCTCCACTACGAGCAGCGAATGGACTTCCTCTGCGATGGTCCAGCCAGGCACCAGATTCTCGCGAAAGAGGCGGTTAACTAAATTCACAGGGCCATAATCAGGACGCGTCCAGCCACCCGGGAAGAGGCACGCATCGTGAAAAATCACAAGTCCCCCTGGCTTCACGAAACGGTTCCAATCGTTCCAATCCGCCTCGACTCCGACATCGGAATGGTCCCCATCAATTACTAACAAGTCGATTGGTGCCGTCCATTCGCGGACCGCGTCCTGGCTGAATTTTTCGATCCACACAACCTTCCCACCCGAGCGGCTTTTCACCGCTCGGTGCGCCACCCGCTTCGTGAAGTTCAGTCCGGAAAAGCGACTAAGGTGGTATGGATCAATCAGGTGGAGGGTTCCTTCGGGAGACATTGTGTCGCGAAGAGCAAGCGCCGATACACCCTCCGCCACTCCGATTTCAACCAGCGTTGATCGACCCTTGGCCCAGCGGCGCAGGGCCGCATGTTCGGGTGCAGTGTGTTGAGCCAGAGCAGGTCGCAGACCGAGAAACGCGTAAACGGGATGGCGCAACAGGAGGACTAATTTGTTGCCATAATTCTCGACAGCATCCGATTCGCGTGGCAGATTCAAGACTGCATATTTCAATTTTTTGTTCCTTGATCACGGCTTCAAAGCAATTCGGCCGGTGTAATCGATTCGGTTTAGCAGAATAGGGATTCGGTTCTCCGCGAAATACTCATCGCAAGCTTGCCGGGACCCTCTCCAATGGCCATAGTCATCGATAATGATTACACCATTGTGCGATAGGCGTGGAAATAGGTGAACTAGTTCATGCTTTGTTGACTCATACCAGTCGGTATCAAGTCGCAGTAGGGCGATGGAATCTGGAGCCGAGGCCGGTATGGTCTCTTCTACCTTCCCCTGGATGAAGTGAATTCTCTCTTCTGGGTAGCCCGTCTCTAAAAGCACGCTCTTAACAAACTCCAGAGGCGCGTCAGCACACCTGTAGCTGGGGTTCTCTCGCAAGAGTTCGGAGGCCTGCTTGCCAGAGTAATCACTGTCATTTGACGTTGGCTCGGACATTCCCTCAAATGTATCAAAGAGGTACAAATCACGGTTCACATCCTGAACCTGTAGAAGCGACCTCGCGATCGCCGCCATGCTGCCACCCTTCCACACTCCGCATTCAACGATGGTCCCCTGAATAGCATTAGCGCTCACGTACCGCACCGCTTGAATCAGAGCGTATATTCGCTCCGGGCTCGTCAAGGTCCAGGGGCGGACTTTTCGAATGATGTCTGTCTCTTCATCGTGAAAGTCGGGAGGGTAGCCCTGTTCGTAATGACGCAGGCGGGTAATATCGAGGCCGAATGCCCGGAAGGATTTGTAGATCGCGGATTTGATCATGGTTGTTCGCATTACCTTGATTTTCTTGCTTTTCTCTATCCGGTTTTCGCTTGACCATGCGCCAGTGCTGCCCACGCGTACTCGATATCATCGCGCCCGAAGAGCCGTGTGGCTCCAATTCCCGCTGCGTACAGACAGACTCCAAGTACGACTTTTACCAGTGCCGGTCCTGGTAGAACCGCCGCTGCCCATGTTGCTCCCGCTGCCAGTGCGAATGCCGGTATCGCCCAGCGCAAACCCTGCAGAACTAGCGGGCGTGTTTGCCGAAATGCCAGCAGCACAACGAACCATGCCATACTATAACTTATCAACGTGGCCCAAGCGGCGCCTAGCGCTGCATATCGGGGTATCGAGTACAAATTCAAAACAACATTGCCTAATGCGCCTGCGGCCGTCGGCACCAGAAGGTATTTTTGAAGATTTCTAGCTACCATCGCGTTTATCACAACTGCGCCGAAAAAGGTGCTTCCCTCCGACCAAATTAACACCGCGAGCAACGGCGTCGCTGCGGCGAATTGCCCACCATAGAGGAGGTTTACGATGAGGCCAGCTCCTGTCGTAATCACCACACAGATGGCACAGCCAAGGACTAAAAAGTAACGAAACGTCCGGTCAAGGTAAGTGCGGAAAACCTCGGGATCTTTTGCGGAGACGGAAAGAATCGGGACCAGCGAAGCAATTAACGCTGCCGGAAGCATTTCAAACATTTCGCTCACTCTGACTGCGGCGACGTATTGACCCAAAGTCGAGTCATTCACCATGTTGTGCAGCATCACCTGATCAATGCGCATGTATATTGAAGCTAGAAGCGCACTGAAAGCCATGGGGGCCGCGCTAGCTAGATAAAAGCGTGCCCGATCCGCCCGGACTTCCGCTAAGCGGGACAGGAAGCGTCGACTGAAGACCCAGATCAGAATGGATTCCATGGTCGCCACAGCAAAACGCCACACGATTACCTTAACGAGGGGGGCCTGCAACCATGCCAGCACAACAACCAACAAGAGCCATAGAAACTGACGCGATAGATTGATCCCCACCGAATACCATTGCTTCAAATCTACCTGGAAGACCACTCCGGAAAGACGGAGCGGTGAAAGCAGGAGCATTTCCATTACAGCGAAAATAAGTAGGAAATGTAAATCGCCTTTGTAACCTACAAAGGGAGCAATTACCAATGACAAAATGGTGGAGCCGATAGCAAATACGAGGCAGAGCCTCGTTCCGGTTCGGAGAATGTTCGTAGCCTGGTTACGGTCGATCGATGCTTCTCTAGCCATGATCGTATCCATTCCAAACGTTGCCAGCCAACCGAAGAGCGTCGCGTAAGCATAAATTGCGCCGAATTCGCCAAGTTTTTCACTCCCCAGATATCGTACCAGAATAATTGATGCCCCTCCCGATAGAACAATCGAGATTCCACGGCCGCCGAGTAACGCTGCGGTGTTCCGGAGCACGCGCGTCCGCATTCGAAGGTTACTTTTTACCGGCTGAGTTCCCATAATTTTGAAGCTTTCCGGAGAGCGGAAACCCCTCGAATTCTCGACTATGCAAAATACTTCACTCGGTATCTTCTATTGGCAGAGGATTCTAGGGCTCTCTATTTTGTTCTTTGAGTTGCTGAAGATCTTGCTGCTCAATGTGGCCCATCAGCCGTCCGCGCCCCGTCAAGTATGCTTTTAAGGTCCGGACCGCTTGTGCCGGTACGACCGCAACTTGATTGTACGCTGCGTCACGCCACAAAATCGGCCCGCGCGCCGGAATCAGGTGTGTGCCCCATTGGAAAATAAGCCCCATATTCCATAACACGAACAATGCCGTTACACTCCATGCGAACGCCATGGAATCGCGCTCGCGACATTTGCTCGCAAGCCAGTCAAAAAAGGATGCAAGTCCTAGAACAAACAACGGTGTTAGCGATATGAAAAAGCGATTTCCGAACGACGAAATGCCATCCCAATTTTGATAGCAGCCGATCGTATAAAGGTAAAGCAAAAAAACACCAGTCAAGAAAAGGCTCAATTCCCGATCGTACGTTTGCAGCAAAACAAGTCCCGCCACCGCCAAGATCAGAATCGGTGTCCAGCTGAACAAACCGTGTTCCGCGGAGAAGCAAACCTTCAGAAGGGCCGGAGATTTCCAAAACCATCGCTCGGTGTAGCCCAAATTAAAATAGCTTCCATAAATTATCTTTTTCGTAATAAGGGTCGGAGCGAACGCGACAAGAATAGTTATGACGAAAAGTACATTGCAGATAAAAAGCTGCTTCGTACGTTCGATTTCGCCTGCCTTTAATCTGTCCCAGAACTCAGCTAGTGATTCCATCAGAGGAACGATCAGCAAAACCGCATTTACATAGTAAACGTCCATCATGAGCCCAGCGATTATGCCAAGAATCAGCCACTGCGCCCAGCTGCGCGCTGCTCGTGTGCGATCCCAATACCACAGAAAGAGCGATACGACGAAAGCTGAATGTGCATGAGCCCATGAGGGATTGAAATACATATAGACGGGAAGTGAACTTGCGAACCAGATGCCGAGAGCGGCGAGAAATGCCCATTTCTCTCCGCAATACTTTTTTGCCAGCAGAAAGGAAAACCATATCCCCAGAAAGCCGTAAAATGCAGTTCCCAACGCCATAGCGATCCTATAAGGCGAAGAGAAACCGTCGGCGGAAACACGGGATCCGAAAATGTGGCTTGCCTTCACAGCAAGATGAGCCATTAGCAGGAAAGGGGACCAAAGGATCGCGGGTCCTATTGTGAAATGATTATCCAGATGACCTGTCACCGTGAATTGATTCTGGCTGATGTTTCCGTCAGAATTGACACGCCCCATCCGAAAGCTAGTGTTTGCGGCCAGCCAATCTCTTGTGAAATCGAGATTGCCGCCGATTAGGATCGACCGGCCGAACGCGTAGTATCCCACTCCATCGCCACGCACCCAAGGATTCGCCAGCGGCAGACTGAAAACGAATAGCGCAAGCAGGATCTTGACGTATCGGGAAAATACCGGCTGCTGCATTAGCCCCATCATCAGGTCGTCGTCTCCCGAATCGTTTTTGTAGTGGGTTTGCGCGAGGATTCCAGTAAACCTGATGCCACGTACTCGCGCTGCTGCTCAGTCAGTTCCGGGTACATCGGCAGCGATAGAATTCGATTGGCTGCTGCCTCCGTCGCCGGAAATTCACCGTAACGGTACCCGAAATCTTTGCAGGCTTCCTGCATATGAATCGGTATCGGAT
>Ga0302180_10002440_pt1 | contig 14390 bp, 15 predicted proteins | sample I_Palsa_E3_2_FD_200575 | JGI IMG/M metagenome (GOLD analysis project Ga0302180, IMG submission 200575) | Peat permafrost microbial communities from Stordalen Mire near Abisko, Sweden - I_Palsa_E3_2 | ecosystem: Environmental > Terrestrial > Soil > Palsa > Peat permafrost | place: Sweden... | reverse complement strand
GTCATCGCCAACTTTAAGACCTGGCGAATCATGCATACCGATTACCGTCGGCCGCTCGCAACATTCGCGACGACCATCTCAACCGTAATCGCCCTGCACTTCTACGCGGCCAGCTGAATAACCCTCAGGGTACCTGCCGAGAAAGCTGGAATCTCCCCGCTTGCACTGCTCGACGGCAGTCCCATGAGCGACACAACCGTTGGCTGAGCGCTCAATTCCTTTCGCTCGCCCGGCAGCTTGAACCACAATAGCTCGGCTGGCATGCCGAGAATCTGCGCATACTGGATAAGTTTGCTCAGCTCGTCGGGCGGCTTCCCGTTTTCGATTCGACTGAGCTGAGTCTGCGTGAGCGCGAGCCAGTTGCAGACCGTTTCCTGCGTCAGCGGCTTGCTATGATGCGGATGCATGCGGTAGGCGAAAATAACCCGGCCCATATGCCATGTGCTAAAGGCATCTCGCATTTGGTCTGTGTACCAAAACTCCGGGGGAATAGCCGGCGGTCCAGCTAGCTGGTCACGAGCCTTGAGGGTGCAAGCGGCGCACCGTTTATCCGTATTATCCCTGGCAAGGCGCGTGGCGCAGCCGGTGCAGTAGCGGACCTGCCGCGCTGCTGCCGCCATCACCTGCTCCGATTAGTTCGCCAATGCCTCGCTGATGTTCCTACCAGCGCAGTCTAACGACGTTATGCGCCCACGGCGATGACTCGTATGCATCCCGTGCATATCGCGTATACGCGCGGGTTCTTGGTTTCCGGACGCTGACTGCCGACGCTGAGCCTGAGAGTCCTTAACCGGCCGGTACGCGGAAGGAGCGACTAAGTGATCAGGCTTGAGCAGGAACGCTTGCCCGCCGTACTCATGCAGCTCCATCGAACCCCGATCCGGGTGTTTAAGCGCACGTCAGCGATGGCAGAGCCCGCTGGGCCGCTTATCGCAACTGTTGGCCATGCGGGCCAGCCATGCTGACCGCCTGGACGCTGGAGGTCGCCCAGCCATGGCGACCCACCCGGCCCCTCGTTTGCCTGCCCGGTGCTGGCGCTGGCTGGTCAACGGACTCCCTCAGACGGCGCGTCGGCAATGTGCGCGAAACCTTGTCCACGGCGGGCTGCGGTTCGCCGAGCGACACCGGTACCGGCCCTGCGTTCCACGGGAACAGGTGAGTACCCATGATGCCCAGGGAGCAGTCCCGGTTGTGGACACAGTTGACGCTGGCCGCCTTGCCGGGCGCAGTGCCCTGCATGCGGCTTCACGCCAAGCAAGTGGCCTGGGAGTGGGGACTTGGCGAACTCGCTGAGATAGTCGAGCTGCTGGTATCAGAATTGGCGACCAATGCCGTTAAAGCAGCACAGGAAACGGGACGGCGTTCTTGGCCTTCTGGGCTAAAGAAAGACGTGCCTTGTGTGGACTTCCGCCTGTCTGCCGGCCAAGAGTGCCTCCTTGTCGAAGTGTGGGACGCTAGCCATCGCCCACCGGCCCCGGTCACGGCTCCAGACATAGAGGGCGAGGGCGGCCGAGGTCTATTGCTCGTGGAGACGCTGAGCGAGCGATGGGGATATTACTTCACGGACCAGCCGCCGGAATCCGCCGTGAAGCTACCGCGCGAGCGATGGCAGCCTGCGGCGGCTCCCGTATATCCACCAGGTCCAAATGGCACGGGCAAAGTGGTGTGGTGCGAAATCGCGCTACGTACCTCACCCGAAGTATCAGCCGCATCCTCAGAGAAATCTGTAAGCAGAAAGGGGGATCTGAGGTGCTTGCCAGGGCCATCGCTATTATCGGGCCGCCGGCCGCCGGAAAAACGAGCCTTACCATGCGGCTGGCCGAGCTGCCCGGACGACGAGTCTTCCGGCTGCGAGAGCACGTACCGCACGCCATCCTGGCCGCGACTGCTACCGACGCCCAGCGATTGGGCTGGATCGATGACTTCACCGTCATCACCAGCGTGCATGAGTACGTCGAGACAGCCATACGGCAGGGAGAAATCCACACGCTGCTGCTCGACAACTTCCCTGGCACCGGTACGCAGGTCAGCCTTTTCCTGTCGGTGCTGCGCCAGCTCGCGCCTAGCTGCACCGTGTCGGCCGTTGAGCTAATGGCCGATCCAATGGTGCTGAGGCGCCGGGCCAGCAGTCGCCGTGTTTGCCATTACTGCGAGCGTGATCCGCTCTGCGATCCGCGCCTGCCAGCCGAGGCCAGCAGCGCCGACCCGGACCGCTGCGCTCGCTGCGATCACCTGCTGGATATGCGCCGTGGTGACGAGCCAGCCGTCTACAAGACCCGTATGCAGCGCTACCAGCAGGTTGCCGAAGGCATCCGTCACGCCTTTGCCGGTGCGGGTATTGCCGTCACACAGCTCAACAGTAGTCACTCCCTGAACAGCGCAGCTCTGGAACTGACCGCTCTCCTCACCCCTAAGGAGCAATGACCCATGACCGCAGTTTCGCTGCCCGAGCCTCATCTACGCCGGACCGGCGACGGGTATGGCCATGCCCGCATGCCGCGCAGCGCCAGCGCACCCGAGCCAGAGCACATTGACCGGGTGGCTTATGGCCGGTTCCGCAACGTCTACCTCTACATCACCGAAGCCTGCCAGCTTCGCTGCGAGCACTGCTACATGGGCGAACGCCTGGACCGGGCGCTCAAGATGCCATTGCCGCAGATCATCGACATCCTGGCGACCTGGCGGCGGCTGGGTGGCAGCAAGCTGACCATCCTGGGCGGCGAGCCGACACTGCATCCGGACTACTGCGTCGCGATCCGCGCAGCAAGTCAGCTCGGCTACGAGCACGTCATCACGACCACCAACGCCCAGGCCCCGGCGCTGCGCAAGTTCCGGCGGCTCGAACCGGCCGACTTCGCCTATGTGCAAGTCAGCCTGGACGGTGGCAGCCGCGCCTCGCACGACGTCATCCGCGGCACCGGCACCTTCGACACAGCGCTGGCCACCACGGCCGAGCTGACTAAACGCGGTTTCGACGCCCGCATCATCTGCACGGTGAACCAGGCCAACCGCAGTGATGCGCTGAGGCTGCTGGACATCGCTGACGAGCTGGGCGTGAGCCTGGTGAAGTTCCACGTCTTCTCGACCATCGGCATCGGGCATGGACACGAAGAGCTGGCCATGACGCCGCCGGAATGGGTGGAGTTCTGCGATCTGCTCACCCAGGTCGCCCCCCAATACCAGACGCGGGTCTGGTACCAGCCGACGTATGCCCGGCGCGATCAGATGCCGCGCTACCAGGCTGAGGGGTACCAGGGCTGCATCGGCCGGACGCTGGACCGCATCTCCATCTTCCCGGACGGCCGGTGCTACGTCTGCTCCTACCTGTTCGACACCGACTTGTACTTCGCCCGCATGGACGGCGACCGGGTCTGGCTCAACCACGGGGACAACGAGTTCGACCTGTTTACCAAGCCGCTCGTCGCCAGTTCGTGCGGCGGCTGCAAGTCCTCGGCGTGCATGGGCGGCTGCCCGGCCGAGGAAGTCGTCATGGGCGGCAGCTCGTGCGACGCCTACCAGGACATCGTGCCCGTCTGCCGGCTCTGGAAATCCAGCGCCAAGCCCGAGGATTAAGGAGACGAACCAGTGGAAGCCATCATCGAGCCGCTACGCCAGCTCGACTGGGAAGACATCGACGCCGTGCAGCAGGCAACCCGTAAAGCGCTCGGCACGCTCACCGAAGATCCAGCGCTGATCCGTGAAGCCCTGCTGGCCCTGCCCGAGCGTCCCGGCCTCCTGAAGCTCTGCGAGCACTACGACGTGCTCGACAAGATCGTGCTCCACGACGATGAGTCCGGCATCCGGCTGCGGCTGCACATCTTCCTGCCCGGCTACTTCGACCGGCCGCACAACCACCGCTGGTCCTACGCCAGCACCATCCTGCGCGGCGAGTACGTGCATTACCTTTTCGGCGACGCCGAGCTTGACGAACAGGTCGCCCCCGCCAGCCTCCGGGCGCTCATGGTGCGGCACGAGCAGATCGGCAACGCCTACGCGCTCCACCACACGATGGTGCATGCCGTGGTGGCCGAGCCGTACACGGTCTCACTGGTCATCCGCGGCCCGGCCGTCAAAGACCGCTTTCTGGTCATGGACCGCAAGACCGGCAAGAGCTGGTGGCAGTATGGCGCCACCATGGAGCCCGCCTACAGCGCCGAGCAGAAGCGCATGACCATCGAGCACCTGAGCGACCTGACCAGCCGCCTCCGGGACTGGTCTCTGTTTTAGGCCGCCGGGATCCATGTACGCTCCCGCGAGCCGATGAAGGCAAGAAGCTCAGCCAATGTCGGCATCGGCTCGTGCTGGGCGCGCTCGCAGCGCAGCGCGCCACTAGCGCAGGCCAGGCCCAGGCTGTCACTGATCGGCCAGTCGTGCAGCAAGCCGTAGAGCAAGCCACCAGAAAAGGCTGCGCCGGCGCAGTGCGTATGGCGGGCTGCTGCGCGAAAGGCTGGAACGCCCACATGGTCCGCACGGCTCACCGCCACCGCACCGTACGCGCCAGCCGTAACGACAATCCACTCGGCGCCGGTCGCCGCCAGGAGAGACGCTGCAGCCCGGGACGCGTCCGCGTGATCAGCATCATCGACGTTGGTCTGTATGAACAGCCGCGGATAGCCGCGCACTGCGGCGGCGGCCCGCGGCGAGAGCGGTGAACCTCCCAGGTTGAGCAAAAGCGGGACACCGGCTGCACGCGCAGCACGGATCGCGCGAACAGCCGGTGCCTCAATCAGCTGGTAGCAGTCGATGTAAGCGAACGGGGCATCCGCCATCGGCGTGAAGTCGAGGGCAGCCATCGCATCGACTACGCCGGGCAGGTACGGAAACCAGGTGCGCGTGCCGGTGTCGTCGGCTACCACCACAATCTCGGGTGTATCCCGCCCGCCCGTCACCTTGGCTGTCGTGGCCACTTCATGGGCCTGCAGCCAGCGCCGTACCTCCGCTCCGCGAACGTCCGTGCCGGTGCAGTTACTGAGCAGCAAGCTCGGAACTCCCAGGGCGGTCAGTACGGCGGCCACCATCGGGGCATCAGCCGCGATCGAGTGCTCGATCGTCTGCACTTCCGCACCGTGGTTGGCCAGCGGAAAGCAAGGCACTTTCCAGAGGGAAGCAGCAGCGAGATAACTGACGTAGACCACCGGGCCGGACATTTACCACCCGTAGACCGAGAATGGCCGACCTGCAGCGATATGAGCCAGGGCCGCGCGGCAGTAGTCGATCAGGTGGTCGGGAAGGTCGCCCAGCGAGAACCAGCGCAGCTCACTGCACTTGTCTGGCTCGCGATTCTCAGGCGTACCACCCCATTGGTGGACAGTGAAGAAGAAGGCGGCACGGCCGCCGCCCGATGAATTGTGCATGATGTGGGCGAACCCGACGGACTCTTCGGGGATGGTGACGCCGACTTCTTCCTTTGCTTCGCGGAGAAGGGCCTGGACGACCGACTCGCCTGCTTCCAGGTGACCAGACGGAAGATGGTAGGCACCATCTTCGAAGCCCGTGTTCCGGCGACGGCCGAAGAGCACCTGGCCGTCACGGTTGAGCAGGAGCAGATGTACGTCACCGGTGAGCTTGTGACGGCGGGTGTCTGAACCATGCGCCGCTGTCGGTGTATGAAGCATAAATAATTCTCCCGTAGACGAAAGCGTGAAGAAAACCGTTTTTTCGAGTTTACCCGCACTCATTTTATCGCGGGCGGACTAAGTCTCTTATGCGCAAGATGCATGAATCCTGAACAGCGGCCGTTATGCATTATTGCGTCATACTGACTTGCGAAGAAGAGGGCAGTATCTATGCATCCGAGGTATAGGCGGACGGCCTATCGATCAGGTCGGCGGTACTCCGGATACTGTCCGCTAAGTTCTTCGAATCAATCGTCCTCCTGAGGGACAATACTATCCAGCTCAGGCGAAGACTGCGGTGTGCCGGCCCGGGGTGCTTCCTCGATACTGGTGGACCCGTCAGACCACACCGCGATAACCTTCGTGACGGTCAGATGCGGGCGGTCCCGCAGCTCGGGGCAGGTGGACGACGAGAAGCTGGACCGCGCGTTCAACTTCGAGTGCCGGGTCTGCCAGCGGACGCGCCGTCGAAGTCAGGCCGGCTTCTTTCACCATCCACGCCAGGCCGATGTCTTCCATATAGGCGACAAACACCGATTCGGGCACACGGATGCTGTTCCCCACCCGCACCGACTCGATGTCCCCACTATCGATCTTCCGGTAAACGGACCCCCTTGAGATACGCATGATGTCCGCGATCTCGCTGACAGTAAGGAATTTCGGGTCGAACAGCACAGAAATGTCTCCAGTGTCCGTTGTGCCCTGCGTATGCCCCCATTGATCACGCGGCAGGCCCAATGGCAGAGACCCCCCATCCGCCAGACTGGGGGGCCTCCGCCGGGACCGCGCCGTGGCGGTCCCCCTCAGCCGACCTGGGGGACGGGGCTACCCCGGGCCGGGCGTCTCGCCAGTGATGACCGCCAGCTCGGGACCGAAATAGCAGTCGAGGCAAACCCGGTCCTTGGCTGCTGGAGAGTCGGCGTCGGTGACGAACGGCTTGGTGCAACGGATGCAGGTGATGGTGATGGGGCTGGGGATGCACTGGTTCGGCACCCGGCCGCACAGACACGGGGTAGGTGGCCGATGGACGGTCATGATTCCCCGCCAAGGAGCCCTCGCGGAACGGGGCCGGGCCAGCCGGGCGGCTGCCCGCACTGGATCAGCAGCAGGGCAGCACACAACAGCACCGGGGAGTGCCCGCGCCGGCTGTGGGACCTCGCGGACAACATCCGCGACGCTTGGCTGAGGGACGGCAAGCTGCCCGCCTACGGAGCCACCGTCACTATCACCCCGGACGGCGGCGTCCAGCTCACCCGCGGGCACTGGCAGGCAACCATCCCCGCCGGGTGACATCACCGCAGGCAGGAGCCAGTTCAGGCAGCCGTCGCCCCGTCCCGGCGACCTCGAAAATAGGTAACGATTTAATAACATTGCAGAGCGCGGACGTAAATTTAGCCCGGTTTTTCCCGATTTCTGTATCGGGTGAGCGTTTAACGCGAACCCGCCCACGCGCTGGTGCCGGGTGGCTGATAACCGCCCGGCACGTAGCCCCGGGCCGCTGTTCGGTGAGGGCTTATTCCCGGGCCTGGTCTGCGAGGGTCAGCCCTCGCGCGGCCCGCGCTCACTCGGCTGGCCTGGAGCGCGGCAGACAACGGAGGGAACTTGGACCCACAGCAAATGATTCATTCCACGGCCACCCGCCAGGGCCCGGCACCGTTCCGGCCTGCGGAATGCTAGCCGGTGCTTGCCCCGGCAGGTGGGCCGGACCTCTGGCTGGCAGGTGCCCCGGACGCCCAGGTGTGCCGGGGCACCTGCCAGCCCCGGCCGGGGGAAAGGCGCTGGCCGGGGCCGGAATATATCTGCCGGGCCGAACCGGGACTGATGACTGTGGCATCACATTCTTATCCGCGGGGCCGGGCGACGGGGGCGGCACGCCGCGACCAGCAGGAGTCTGCGATGCTGTCTGCTGCCTCCCATCTGACCGACCGGGACCGCTGGCTGGTCCGGCTGGTGGGCGAGCACCGGGTGCTGACCACCGATCAGCTCGCGGCGCTGGGCTTCGGGAACATCACGACGGCGCGGCACCGGCTCGCCGTACTTGCCCGGATCGGGGTGCTGCGCCGGTTCCGGCCACACCCAGAGTCCGGGTCGGCGCCGTGGCATTACCTGCTCGGCCCGGTCGGTGCCGCCATGCTCGGCGCGGAAGACCGGGACGAGAAACGATGGATGCCGCAGGTGCGGGGGGACCGGCAGCTCGCGCTGGAACGCTCCCAGCGGCTGGCACACATGACCGGCCGGAACTGGTTTTTCATCACCCTGGCCGCGCATGCCCGGCACGGTGGCGGGGAGCTGCGGGACTGGCTGAATGAAACCGGGGCCGCCGCCCGCTACGAGCAGCGGGCTGTCGTGAACTCCGGCGACCGGTGGCGGCTGCCGCACCCGGACGGGGCGGCCACCTGGGTGCAGGACGGCCGCGAGGTGACGTTCTGGCTGGAGTACGACACCGGCACCGAGCACCTGCCGGTGCTCGCGGGCAAGCTCGACGGCTACCGGGTGCTAGCCGCAGGTCTGGCCTGGACCGGCGACCCCTGCCCGCTGCTGCTGTTCTGTTTCCCGTCCCCGCGCCGGGAGCAGGCCGCCCGCCGCGCCCTGGGCGCCGCCCGCGACGCCGCCTCGCTGCGGATCGCCACCACCGCCGCCGGCCCGCGCGCCATCAGCCCCGCCGGGCCGGTATGGCTGCCGCTACCGGCCGGGACGGCCAGGCAGGTACGGCTGATCGACCTGGAGCAGGTGATCCCCGACCCGTGGCAGGACTACCGGGAGCAGCGGGCGCACGAGCGCCGCGACAGGGCCGAACGCGAGTACACCTGGCATTACCAGGATGACTAGGACGGCGGGACGGTGCCGTGGCGGTGTCCGTCCCGCCGCGACGACGCGACGGACGGCTCGTCCCCGCCCGGGGACGGCTAGGACGGCACGCTGCTCGCCATCGCCGCCCGTGCCGCTGCCGGGCACCAGACCGGGAACGGCCAGCCGATCACCCGGGACGCTCTGCGCGCCCGCCAGCCAGGCCGCCTCAGACCTGCTCCGCCAGATCCGCACCAGCGAAGGGGGTACCCGCCAGGTCAGTCACACCCCGCATAACCCCGCCACTGCCGGCACGAGCACCCGGAAGGAAGCAGCGAACGAGCACCGCCGAACCGCACCGCCACCCGCCCGCACGGCGCGGCTGCCCGCCGCAGCAGCGCCCCGCACCCTGTCACCACGACAGCGGCACAGGCGAGGAAGTTCCGCCGGTCGCCCCGCCCGGTTATCAGAGCGATGAGTATGAGCTGTCGGAGGAAGATCGGGAGTGGGCCAGGCGTATGGTCGCCGGCTTGCCCCCGCTGACTGACCGGCAGCGTGACCTGCTCGGCTTGCTGCTGCGCAAACGCCGCTGACCAGCCGGCTGACAGTAAACCGCCCCGCCCCGGGGCTACCCGGGCGGGGCGGTTTTCGCGTTCCATTCATCTTCCTTCCGTCGTGCCACGTGCTTGAACCCGTCGACGTCGACGCCGGTGACCAGGTAGGCGGCCTTGTTGTCCACCACGCCGCCGTCCCGGACCTTGACGACGAGCGCGTCGATGTAAAGAATGGCGTAAAAGGCATCCAGCGGCCGGTTCTGCCATTCGGCGATCTCGTCGGAAACCACGTCGGTCACCGCCGATACCAGCGCGGGAGAAACCTCCGCCCCGTAGATTTCCGCCAGGTGCGCATGAATATCCCGCGTGGTCATCCCGCGGGCGTAAAGCGACAGTATCATGTCATCGACCTGGCCGACGCGCCGCTGCCCCTTCACCACGATCTGCGGCTCGAACGCGGATTTCCGGTCCCGCGGCACCGAAAACCGCACCGGGCCCGACGCCGTGGTAACGGTCTTCCCGTAGGAACCGTTCCGGGAATTCCCGGTTCCGTTTCCCGCCAAGTCGCCTTTCGCATAACCCAGATGATCGTCCATTTCCGCGCCCAGCGCCCGCTCGATAACCCTGGCCGTCAGCTGGCCGATCAGCCCGCCCGGCCCGTCCAGCAGCGAAATACCGGCGTCCTGCGCATCGGCGATCATCCGGTCGATCGCCACGTCGCTGACAACATCCGCCAGCCTTTTCGCTGCGGCTTCCTCAGCGGAGAGCACTATTTCCTGCAGGCCCTCGCGCGCCACGCCCTCAGCGACGATTGCCTGCACCTTTTCGGCCTCTTCCGTGCTCACTCAGAGTGTCCTTTCCGCCAGCGCAACACCCGTCACACTGGGATCTCTGGTCCCCGCTTACACAGAAGATTGAACACCCTCTCGAACCATGCGAAAGGCGCCGCACGTTATTCAGGGAAACATCCCGACCGAGTGAAACGGGGACCGTCATGACCCAGCCGCCGGGAGAAGGCCGCCGCACGGCCCGTCCCCCTCCGCTGCACCGCACCAGCGCCCGCCGCCAGCCACCGGGCACGGCCGCGCACGCGCAAGGCTCCCGGCGAGCCGTGCCCGGCCCGCGACCACAGGTGCGAACTGACCGACGAGGACCGCGAGTGGGCCAGGCGCACCGTCGCCAGCCTGCCCCCACTGACCGACCGGCAGCGCGACCTCCTCGCCCTGCTGCTCCGCACCCGGCGCTGACACCAGCCAGCACCCCGGCCGCCCCGCCCTGGCCATCAGAGCGGGGCGGTCTGCTGTTCGCCAGTAACCGCCGCCGCAGCTAGCCGTCATAGCCACCGAGCGCGGCGGCGCAGGCCCGTGCCCGGATTTCCCGATCCGCAGACTGCCAGCGGATAGGCGCGGCGGTCGGCTTGACAACCTGCGGCGAGTAGAGCGTGGATGCTGCCGGGTTCCGGGCGGCAGGCCAGCCCGGTCTGCCGCCAGATTGCTCCGCGGTCACCCCAGGGGCACCACGGTAGGCCAGCGGGCCGCCGGCCACTGCCCGGGACCCCGCACCTGCGCGCCGATGGCGCGGTGCCGGGCGGGCGAGTGGTCCGGGCCATGCCACGACGGTCAGGTCCGGCCACTGCTGACCGGCCGCGTCCGGGCAGCCCTGGGGTGCGGCCTAGGTACGGCGCAAACCGGCAATAGGAAGACCTTGACTGGCGGAGGGATGGAAAGAAGCCGGGCCCCCCGCATCGCCTCGCGGGCCCGGCTTCTTAGCTGGTGGGTGGTGCTGTGCTGGATTAGTGGGTGAACAGGGCCAGGGCGATCCCGGCGCCGGGGCTGGTGGTGATGCCGGCTGCAGGGGCGACCTGGACCTGGCCGGTGATGGTCTCGTAAGCGTTGCCCGAGGTGTCGGTGTAAGCCGCGGCATTGGCCGGGACGGTGATGGTCACGGCGACGAACACGTAGGCGTTGGGGTGGGGGCGTTGGTAAGAACTCTGCTACCGGGCCATTTTGCAGAGCTTGGCGGTATGGGTGGCTTGGTGGTGATGGTCCCCACGAAGATGGGCGCTTGTGGAACGCCCTCCGCTTGAGCTTGGTGATCTGGCACTTGAGCGCGGCCTGCTCGGTCGGGAAATGCCGCGGGCGTTCACCGCTCTGCGGAGCCGGGCATTACTGGATTCGATCGCATTTGTCGTGCAGATGACGGTCCTTATCTCCCGGTCAAACCGTAGGAAGGGTACGAATTCCGCCCACGCATTCTCCGGATAATCGCCGGGCACGCCTCCGTCGCCTGGTTTTGTTCGCGACAGTTGACAGCAGTTGTTCGCCAAGCTTCACTAGAAGCCAGGTACCAGCTAGCTCTGCGATATCCACGCAACACCGTGGGAAGCAACAGCAGAGCACGAAATGGCACTGGGGGGTACCGAACGGGGGAAAAGATCATGCTCCGCAAACGCCGTATAGGACTCATAGCCGTCGGTCCCATGCTGGCCGCGGCGCTCGTAACCGGTCTAACTGCTGGGCCAGCCGGTGCCGCAGCGGCCCACAGCACCATCCACCCGGCTCGCGCCATGAACCTCACCGCGGACTACTCGGGAAGCTGCGGAATATGGTCTGACGGGATCACTTTCGGGATCAAGTGCACGGGCATTTCCGGCTGGACCTACCTGAGCCAAGCCCGGTGCAAGAACGGACGGGATGGGACCGGGCCCTTGCAAATTGGCACGGGAGGCGTATGGTCATACGCATACTGCTCGAAATACGATACGACAATTAATTACGCATGGCCTCATTTCTATCGGGAGTTCGCCAATGGGCCCTCCGCTGGCACAGCGGCTAGACCGGTTACGAGCGCCGCAGACCCTTCGGGAAGCTGCACCATATGGACTGACGGGACCACTTTCGGGATCAAGTGCACAGGCTTTTCCGGCTGGACCTACTTCGCCGCAGCCGTGTGCAACAACGGCGTCGAGACGCCCGGGACCAGGGAAAGTGGCACGTCAGGCACATGGTCATACGCATACTGCTCGAAATACCATACGACAATTAATTACGGAGATCCTCATTTCGTCCCGTAATCTTAGCCTGGATCCACCGGCCAGTTCCGGTGGATCGTTTCTGGCCCGATTCCTGCGCCAGGAGGGAACGCCGCGTAAGCGATCGCGGCGTCCGATACCTACGCGCGAGCTGGTCGTCCTAGATCGCGCACGGGTACCGGACCGGCGTCCAGTCCTGTTCCGCGCTGGCGCCGATCGCGGCGCGGATACTGCTGTTCGTCGGGGCGGTGACCGGGAAGAACGCCCCTTGTCGGCCGACCGGGCCGATAACCGCGCCGTTGTAGAACGCCGAGTCCATCCGCGCCGCGATGACCCCGCTGCAGCCGCCCTCCCGGCGGTAGCGGCCGAGCCGTGCCAGGCAGAATGAACGGCATGGTCAATTATCCGCATGCCCTCGGGGGCGATCCCTGCACGGTCGCCGGGATCCGCGCCATCGACGAGCCCGATGAGGGACATGTCGAGCTGGAGATCACTGTCGACTGCGGTACGACCAACCCGCGGAAGGACCGGCCGGGCGAGCACCCCTGGTTCGGGCAGTTCCGTCACCGGGTGCGTCTCGTCTGGGGACAGGGCCAGATGGGGTCCGACCCAGACGGATGGATCAGGATCGAGGTACCGCGAGGTCAACTTGAGGACTTCATCCGGGCTGTCCGGCAAGCAGCGCGGGACACTGACGCCGAATATCAGGCTTTGCTGGCTCGACGGCGAGAGTATGCCCTGCACGAGGCGCAGACTCAACGCGACAGGCAGGCCGACCCTGCCAAGCGTGCCCGCCTGGCAGAAGATCAGGCCCGCATCGACACAGTACTGGCCGAGACCGAGCAGTAGCTCCTCCAGTCGCGGGAAGTACTCCAGCCGGCTGAAGCACTTCGCCTACAACATCAAGGCCAGCAGGTGCTTATCCGAGCGTGCCTTCCCCCGCGCCCACGCGATCTCTCCGACTGCAAGGCGTAGAACACATGCAGCTCCCGGGCCGACAGGAACCGCTTGAACCGGGGATACGCGGTCCGCTCGATCGACGTCACGCCACAACCGCCCCCGACCCGTAAAGATCAACCCATGCGGGCCAAAGAACGTACCAGTAACCACAACCCAGGCAACGGCCAGGACTTTTAACTGGCCACCACCGGGGACCACAACTTGGCCATTGACAGCGGTAGTCGATCCCCGCGCCATTTAATCGGTCTTATACTCCGCGTGCGGTACCGCCCGGTCCCATGCCATCTCGAATGCTGCCACGATGTGCCGGACGGTCCGGGGGTCTGAGCTAAAGGTGTAGTGACGCGGGTTGGTGCCGTCACCGCGCTGGAAGTTCCATCGCACGATCCGGTGATCAAACACAAAGCAGTCCGCGCCTGGCAGCAGCAGGTCGGCAGCCTTGGTGCGAGGCAGCCAGCGGATGTTCTCACCGGCTTTGATGTTGACATCGGTACAGGCGTGCTCCCATCGCAGGTAATCCGAGAGCGGCTCAGAGACCACCCGGACCCGGCGGATCGTCACACCCCGTGCGACCGCTGCGCGAACAACCTGAAGGTGGTCACCCCAGTCGTATGCCCCGATGTCGCTGGTCGCCTGCCACTCGGCAAAGCCCTTCTCGGCATAGTCGTAAGAGTCGCGCATTTCAAACCGGATCACTGAGCGTCGCGTGCTCGCCAATAGTTCAGCAAAACTATGCTGGCCCGGCCCGTGCCTATCCTGCTCGTATCCATCCAGAGCCTCACGGATTAACGGGGCCATGCGGGCTGGCAGCCACACGTCTGATTCGTCCTCGGCCTTACCGATGTGCTCGTTCAACGCTGTAATGAGCGCTGGATCGCTGACAGTCTTACCCCGGAACAGAAAGTCCCCTGTCGACGGGTCAACGAACACGGCCGGGCATTCGCTGCTGTTGGATTCGGGGTCGCCGCCGACGAAATCAGGCACAAGAGCCTCCCAAAGGGTACGGGTTCATCCGTGAGCTTCACCTGCTCAATCGATTTCGTCAAGGGCGGCTAGCGCATCCTTGATGAGGGTCCGGGCCGCCTTGCCCTGCGCCGCGATCGAGAACAGCTGCTCCCAGGCAGTGACGTAAGCGCCGGTCTCATCAGGGTGGGTCAGGGACAAGAAACCAGACAGCAGCTCGATAGTAACCAGGTCTGAGTCGGTGATGTCGAACGATTCACGGGGCCGGTGGCCGCGCCGGTCGGCACTCATCGGGATGATGCCAAACGACACTGACGGCAGCCTGATGACATCCAGCAGGTGCATGAGCTGGTGAGTTATTGTCAATACCTGTGGATCAAGATCTTTTAGGCGGCTGCCGGGACCTCCGTTTCAGCCGCGGCAGGTGACTGATCTTCGGGGCGCTCGACGAGCTTGCCGTTGACGAAGACGGCGCCGGCG
>Ga0302180_10002437_pt1 | contig 14405 bp, 10 predicted proteins | sample I_Palsa_E3_2_FD_200575 | JGI IMG/M metagenome (GOLD analysis project Ga0302180, IMG submission 200575) | Peat permafrost microbial communities from Stordalen Mire near Abisko, Sweden - I_Palsa_E3_2 | ecosystem: Environmental > Terrestrial > Soil > Palsa > Peat permafrost | place: Sweden... | reverse complement strand
TTTGTTCCCGCACGCGAAGATCTCGCCACCCCGGAATCCTGGAGTTCGCCGATCTCGACGCGAGCGGCGATCGAGGCCATGCCGGCTGGATGTATCGCCGTGGTCGACGCCATAGGCATTACCGATGCGGGCATTTTCGGCGATATTCTCTGCGCCCGGATGAAGATTCGTGGAGTCGCTGCGCTGGTCACCGATGGCGTGGTGCGTGACGTTGCCGGGGTGCTCGACACAGGTTTGCCGGTGTGGTGTAAGGGCGCCGCCGCGCCACCATCTGTGGCCGGTCTGACTTTTGTGAATTGGCAGGAGCCGATTGGCTGTGGGGGAGTGGCGGTGTTTCCCGAAGACGTGATGGTCGTAGATGAAGACGGTGCGGTGGTAATTCCTCGCGCACTGCTCAGCGATGTAGTGGAGCAGGCGGTCGAGCAGGAGAAGCTGGAAGCCTGGATTATGAGTGAAGTGCAAGCGGGTACGCCACTGCCTGGCCTCTATCCGCCCAATGCGGAAACCAAGGCCAGATATGTGGCTTCGCGCAAGGCCTGAAGACTGTTCGGGTGGCCCACCCTTCGCAAAGAGCGCGAAAGATGGGGCACCCGAACATAGCCACTCCGCAGCCATAGATAGATCGCTTGATGTTATAACCTGTCAGCAGGGATATGTATTCATCTATGCCGAATCCGGTAACTCATTCTAATGACTAATTAGATAAGTGGGATCGTCCACGTAACTCCAACGGCATCGTAACTTTAAAGCGGGGAAGGGCGCCGGTTTTGACAAATAGTGGCGGTCCAGGAAAGCAGACCGCTACATCTAAGCCTTCAGCGTTGCACAGGCAACGTTCGTTCTTTCTCCGCCGTTCTCCTGGAACCGATAAGCGCTCTTCCTTTGCGACGAATGTTTCCGCAATGGCCAGAGCATCATGAACGGTGCAAAAGGACTCGTTCGGAGAGACCACGCAGTGACGGAAGTGCTCCGGGCAGCTTCACCTGGCGGTGTAAACTTGGACGCGCTCGCTTTTGCCGGGGAGGAGCCGAGCTTGGAATTTTTTACGTTCGACGCGTCCTACATAGAACGGCTTCGCTCCGGGGACGCGCAGATCGAAGGGCATTTCGTGAACTATTTCAGCGAATTGATCCGTCTCAAACTGCGCTCGCGATTGAGCTCCCAAGAAGCCATGGAAGATGTCAGGCAGGAAACCTTCGTGCGCGTGCTCGTCCTGTTGCGGGGGCAAACGGGTCTGAGGCAGCCTGACCGGCTGGGGTCCTTTGTTAATTCTGTGTGCAACCACGTGTTGTTAGAGCACTATCGTTCGAAAAAACGAAGTGAAGCAACCATCGACGACGAGACCGAGGCTACTGTGGCCAGTCACGAGCCAAGTGCGCTCCGCATGCTTGAGGTTAAGGACACGGAACGGGTAGTGCGACAGATACTGAATGCTTTGACGGAAAAGGATCGACGCCTGCTTCAGTCGGTGCTATTGGAGGAGCGCGACAAGGATGAGGTGTGCGCAGAATTCGGCATCACCCGGGAATATTTAAGAGTGCTCCTTCACCGCGCCAAACAATCCTTCAAGTCGTTCTATATCGACCGGTTAGGGATTCAATAAGAGGCAAATTCTCTGCTCGGGCTTCCGCCCGTGCTTCCATGTCACGAACAAACCTCGGTCTGACAAATTGAAATCAACCGATTTGCGGATAAATTTGCGGCGGTTTGATACGAATATGCTGTTCGGGCCACTACCCTTTCGTAGGGCCACCGCAGCGTCGTGATCAAAAGGAGAAAAGTACGTGGCAAGTTTGGCAAAAGCAAAACCTGAGGCCCCGGCTGATCAGGTTCAGCGCTTCGAACGAAAACTCCGCGAAGCGAAACAGGCGATGGCCAGTTTACCTGGCGAAGAGTACCACGCTGGGCTCCTCAAGGTAGTTCGCCGCGCAGGCTGGACCACGCTTGCAGAGGGAATTTTCTTCGAGGCGCTCATTGATTCGATTTTGGCCCATACCCGTGATCTGCAACAACTTCATGTGCGGCTCAAGGCGGCCTTCGAGGCCGTTCAGGGAGAATAGCGGGAGTATAGTATGGCGGGATGGACGATCCCCGGCAACGAGACACCCTGAGGGGCCTCCGCAAAGGGCTCACCAGCTACGGTGATCCCGGTTTCTCGTTGTTCCTGCGTAAAGCGTTCATCAAGGCCAGCGGTTATTCCGACGACGCACTCGATCGCCCGATTGTCGGTGTGACGAACACCTTCAGCGATTTCAATCCGTGCCACGGCAATGTGCCCGACCTGATTGAGAGCGTAAAGCGCGGAGTCCTGCTGGCCGGCGGCTTGCCGATGGTGTTTCCCACTATCTCCATTGGCGAGAGTTTCGCCCAGCCTACCTCGATGTTCCTGCGCAACCTGATGGCGATGGATACCGAGGAAATGATCCGCGCCCAGCCTATGGACGCGGTGGTGCTGCTGGGTGGATGCGATAAGACTTTGCCGGCGCAGGTGATGGCTGCCGCCAGCGTGGACCTGCCGGCGATCGTCGTGCCCACCGGCCCGATGGTGGTGGGCCATCACAAGAATGAAGTTTTGGGCGCCTGCACCGATTGCCGCCGGCTGTGGGCGCAGTACCGGGCCGGCGCCGTTGACGTTGCCGAGATTGAATTGATCAGCGGCCGTCTTGCTCCTTCGGTTGGCACCTGCATGGTGATGGGAACCGCGAGCACCATGGCATGCATGGTCGAAGCCCTGGGTCTGGCGCTGCCCATGAGCGCGACCGCGCCGGCAGTCCACGCCGACCGCCGCCGCATTGCCGAGGCCAGCGGCAGGCGCGCCGCGGAGATGGCGATTTTCGGCGCACCCAAGCCCAGCGAACTGATTACGGAAGCCTCGCTTCGCAACGCCATGATTGTGTTGCAGGCCATCGGCGGATCCACCAACGGCTTGATTCACCTGATCGCGATCGCCGGCCGGGCGGGACTCCCGTTCGATCTGAAAGCCTTTGATCAGTTGGGGCGTGAGGTTCCAGTGCTGCTCAACCTGAAGCCGTCGGGCTCTCATTACATGGAGCATTTTCATCATGCCGGAGGGCTGCCCGCTCTCATGCGTGAGTTATCCGCAATGCTCGATTTAGATCGACCCAGCGTTTCCGGCGCAACCATCGGCGATGCAGTGGCAAATGCAGAACAGGTTCCAGGGCAGGATGTGATCCGGAGTGCCGCTTCGCCGGTGACGAGGGAAGGAGCAATGGCGGTGCTTTGGGGCAACCTGGCGCCGAAAGGCGCAGTGATCAAGCAGTCTGCGGCGTCGCCCAGCCTGATGCGTCACACCGGCCGCGCGATGGTATTCGACGGGGTTGACGATATGACGGCACGCATCGACCTGGAAGATCTTGATGTGCGTGCGGAAGACATACTCGTGCTGCGCAATGCGGGACCGAAGGGAGCGCCCGGCATGCCGGAGGCAGGATATCTGCCTATACCGAAGAAGCTGGCCCGCGAGGGCGTGAAAGATATGGTGCGTATCTCCGACGCGCGCATGAGCGGCACCGCCTTCGGCACCATCGTGTTACATATCACTCCCGAATCGGCCGTCGGCGGCCCGCTGGCAATCGTCGAGACAGGCGACCGGCTCATGCTCGACGTCGAAGCACGTGTCATTGAGCTTTTGATCGACGCGGCTGAACTGCAACGCCGTCTTGCTGCCTGGCAGGATTCCCCGCCCCAACGCCACACTCCCAACCGCGGCTACGCCAGATTATTTGAAGACTGCGTGTTGCAAGCGGACCAGGGGTGCGATTTTGATTTCCTGCTGAATACAGGCGACGCAAAAGCAGAAGAGCGATAGCACTGCGAATTCCGCATAAGCCTTGGTTCCCGCTTTGGCACAAACTGCGTTGTGCTTAGCCATCCACTCATCGAAGTCAATGGATTCCCTCTGTTGGCCAGAGTATAGCTATCTAGAGGATCTCTGGATTTCATGTCTGACTCTGCCTCGAAACCGTCAACTTATCTGCCGACATTAGACGGTTGGCGTGCGCTTTCGATCATGTTAGTCATTTTGCACCATTCACAGATACAGTTGAATGTGCCCATTTTTGGCACACTGCTTCAATCCATGAGCAACGCCGGTGAAGTCGGCGTAGAGCTGTTCTTTGCCATCAGTGGACTGCTTATCTGTTCCCGGCTTCTGGAAGAGGAAACGCGATTCGGGCAGATCAGCGTGAAGAGCTTTTACCTACGGCGATGCTTTCGTATTCTGCCCGCAGCACTCTTCTATCTGGTGGTGATCGCCATCCTGGCGGCGTTTTATATAATTCCGCTGTCGCCGGTGGATTGGTTCGGGGCTCTGTTTTTCTTCCGCAATTACGTCATGGTGTTTGAGTACATGCACCATAGCCCGCTGGCCCTGCATTGGTACACCGGTCACTTTTGGTCGTTATCGATGGAAGAGCATTTCTACCTGGTACTTCCGGGTGTGTTGGTTATCTTTAAGAGGACGCGGCGCTGGGTTTTACTAAGTTTTATCATTGCCGTCGCGCTGCGGCGATTCGTGGCGGCGCACGTCCTCAGGAACAATTATCAAATCAACTTTCGCACCGATACCCATGCTGACGCACTCTTTATTCCGGCGGTGATCGCTCTTCTGCTCTATCCAATGCTGCGCAATCAAGCCGCGAGGAGATGGATACCTGCCTGGTCCTTCCCTATATTTCTCGCCCTCGAAATAGTTCTGCTTTTCACCACGCCCCCGTTGTTCTCTGCGTTACAGGCGACCGTGATCCCGCTGCTCATACTTTCTACGGTGCTGCACCCCGGCAGCATCCCTGGGCGGGTGCTGGAAATGAAGCCAGTACGCTGGATCGGCTGGATTTCCTACAGCCTCTACCTATGGCAGCAGCTATTTTTTGGCAACAACTTTGTTAGCAGCCCGCCGCGACTTGCCGCACTGCGTGAATGGCCGATCGATTTCATAGCCTTGCTGGTGTGCGCCATCTTTAGCTACTACCTGGTGGAAAAGCCTTTCATTCGTCTGGGCCATAGGCTCTCGCTCGCCATAGTAAACAATCACGGTGCGAAGAGACCGTCCCAGATCAGGACAGTGGCCATAATTAACAGCCAGCAGTGAGAAATCCGGGTCAGCCCCCGTTACCATCCTTGGGCATCGCGAAAACCTTTGTAGTATTTCGGCGGTGCGTGCCTAGAGGCATGATGAAGCTGTGAAACAGATAAATCCAGATTTCGACGCACTGCTTGTATTCCTGGCCAACTGGGAAGCAATCGAACGCTCCGCCCTGGGCAGAATCCTAACGGCTGGTCAGCTGGCCGATGTGCAGGAACTTGAGCGGCTCTTCGCCCTGCCATCCAATCAAGAAGATCCAGCAGCGTAGCTGCGCAACGGCCGGAACACCCAGGTTCCAAAAGCGAGACCTGGGCCGCCCACTCAATATTCGTACGCTCAATTTCATCTTTTAGCCGGGCTGCGGTGCCTGTGTGATCGGGTCTCCTGGAAGGGCATGGCTTCAGGCGTCTCAGCCATACCCGCCTTTAGCCGCTGGGGTACGGTTTCTCCATCCTCTCAATTCTCTTGGGTGTCGATAAACGGATGCCCGCAGGGGCTAAAGCCCGGGAACTATCCCTGAATTACGGCACAGTCGAAAACCGTATTTCTTACCCTGCCATTCGATCTGTCCCTGGTTTTCATCACCTTGGGTGAGCCGCAGGCTCATGGGGACACGGCTGAAGCCGTGCCCTTCCTGGAGACCGAGCTCTCACGCAGACTCTTCAGGCCCATCAGTAGCGGAGAGGACCTCATCATGCCCCATGAGTGGCGTAGTGGAGTGATTTGCAGTTCCTGCGTAGACTTGGACGCAGTCGACATTTTATGAACCGGCGGCGCTTACCCTTCTTTCCGCTCCTGTTGTTGGTTGCCTTGACAGCGGCAGCAGAGAACCCTGACATCCAGTGCGCCCGTTGTCATCAAAAAATCTACGACAGCTACCAGGCGACGCCCATGGCGCGAGCGAGCGGACCCGCTATTGAGGGCCTGCTACCAGGGGAGTTTATCCACGCTGCTTCTGGTGTTCACTACCGCCTGTTCCTTCGCGATGGCCGCGCCTGGCTAAGCTATGACCGGCCGGACCAAACTCTCAAAGGGGAACAGGAACTCATCTACTTCATCGGTTCTGGCCTACGAGGCCGCACCTACCTGTTCCAGAAAGACGGATTTTGGTTCGAGAGCCCGGTCAACTGGTACGGCAAACAGCGGGTGTGGGATATGAATCCAAAATCGCTGGACGCCAAGGAAATGCCACTCACCCTGAAGGTGGATGCGGGGTGCCTGCACTGCCATGCCAGCGGCGTACAAAAAGCAACCGGCGCCAACAATCATCTTGGTGCACAACCGTTTCTCTATGCTGGTGTGACATGCCAGTCCTGTCATGGGGATCCGTCAGCCCACTTGGCGAGCGGCGGGACAGCTCCGATTCTGAACCCAGCCAAGCTATCGCCCAGCAAGCGGGATTCAGTTTGCCTGCAATGTCACCTGGAGGGTGAGACTGCGGTCAATGCACCCGGACGTTCTCTGGCGGGGTTCCTGCCGGGTGAAAACCTCTCCGATTATGTAACTCACTTCGTTCACTCCGGCGAGTTGGGTCCCGAGGGCAGAGCAACCAGTCAGTGGGAAGCTTTGCTGCAAAGCGAATGCAAGAAAATGAGCGGAGACAAGCTTACCTGCACCACTTGTCACGATCCGCACAATTCGCCTTCGGCCGAACAACGGGTCGCATACTTCAGAGGGCGATGCCTTACCTGTCACGGCGAGCCCGCTTTCGTCAGCAAACACCACCCTGATGAGCCAAACTGCAGTGGCTGCCATATGCCCCGGGAAAAGTCCGGCGACGTAGCACATGAGCAAGTCACCGATCATCGCATCCAGCGCCGTCCTTCCAGGCAGATACCCGAAACCACCACGGATCTGACTTTGGTAGGCGGCGGTCCGGCCAGTGACCGTGATTTGGGGCTCGCTTACTTCCAGTTTGCCAAACATGGCGATCCACAATCAGGGCGAAGGGCAATGACGCTGCTGCAGCAGGCTGAGCGCAACACGGATACGCATGCAGACCCCGATGTACATACAGCTCTCGGCTTTCTTGCTCATTTATCGGGAGATCCTCTGACGGCAACGCTTGAGTACCAGGCAGCGCTGCGAGCGGACCCACAGGATTCGATTGCAGCTGGGGACCTGGCTATCCTTGATGCGCGAGCAGGCGACGCGAAAAGCGCGGTCGCCTTACTGGGAGAGGTCAGCGAAAAGGACCCGGGAGAAACTGCAGCGAGCATGGATCTGGCAATGATCGAATGTGCGATCGGCAATCCGCAGGCGGCTACCATGGCCTTGCGGCATTTGCTCGAGTTTTCTCCCGACGATCAAAAAGCGCGACGGATGCTGGCGTCGATCGAAAGCAAGGCCAATACCTGCGGGCATTAGGTGATTATGGCTTCGCCTGTCCGGAACCCTCTTTGAGGGAAATGATTTTGTCCGCCGGGGAGCCGGGGAAGATTTCGGTGCGTCCGCTGGGCCAGCGCACTTCGATGGACGCGACACTGGTCAGTTTTCCTAACCCAAAGTGTAGTCTCATGTCGTTGTTGGAGCTGTAACTGGAGCCGCTGCGTACTTCGTCCACCCAGACGCGCGGAGCGCCGGGGCCAGAACCATGCACCACGACGCGAGCGCCAATCGCGTCACGGTTGGAGGTGACTCCAACCAGATGAATCCCCAACCAGTGATTGTCATTCCTGGCCTGGTTGACGAGCAGAAGCGGGAAATCACTTACATTGTTGATCACCGCTTCCAGCCGGCCGTCATTCCAAAGGTCGCCTATCGCCAGACCTCTGCTGGACTGCGGTTGGGTAATGCCCGGGCCTGAAACGCTCGAAATGTCCTTGAACTTCCCACTGCCGGTATTCCAATAAAGCACCCGCGGCTCGCGGTAGGCGGAGCCCATGTTTCCGCTGTCCACCTCCGGATACACATGCCCGTTGACCAGCAAGAGATCAGGCCAGCCGTCATTGTCGACATCCATAAACATGCATCCCCAGCCGAGGTACTGCGTGTTGACGCCTAGCCCGGAAGCGAACGTCACGTCGGTGAAGGAATGGTCAGGATTATGGTGGTAAAGCGTGGAGGTGTCGTCAGAAAAATTGGTCTTGATAATGTCCAGGTGGCCGTCACCGTCGTAGTCTCCGACGGAGGATCCCATGCCGGCCTGTTCGCGGCCGTCGTCATTGAATGCCACGCCGTTATCAGCGGCAGTGTCGGTAAATGTGCCATCGTGATTGTTGCGGTAAAGGATCGCGGGAGTCGAATCGCACGCGACGAAAATGTCAGGCCATCCATCTTCGTCGTAGTCGACGGTAGTGACGCTAAAGCAATAGTGGCCCATGGTTTTTTCGAAACCGCTCTCCTTGCTCACATCGGCAAATTTGCCGTTGCCGAGATTGTGGTAGAGCAGGTTGGGTGAACTGGCCAATCCCCTGGGCCCGCACATAACCGGTACGCCCTTCCAGGTGCAGCTTGCCGAGGAACCCGGAGCAGGCGTGGTGGCCAGATCAAAGCTGACGTAGTTGGCCACGGCCAGGTCCAACTTGCCATCGCGATCGTAATCGACAAAAGCACATCCGGTGCCCCATAGCTTGCCGGTGCCGTCGACCCCGGCTGCGGCGCCTACCTCCTTAAAGGTGCCATTGCCCTGGTTGTGATAGAGGCGATTCTTGCCATAAGCGGTGACGAAGAGGTCTTCGTAACCGTCATTGTCATAGTCACCCACGCAGGCGCCCTGTCCCCAGCCGCTCTCTGCAAGGCCGGCGTGCGCGGTTACATCGGTAAACGTGCCATTGTGGTTGTTGTGAAAAAGATGGCTGGTGGGATGTTGCGCTTTTTGATCCTGCGTGGGCAGCAGGTCTCCGTTCACGACGAAAATATCCGGCCAACCGTCGTTGTCGTAATCGAAGATAGCCACGCCACTTCCCGTGGCCTCGACAATGTATCGCTTGGATTCTGTCCCTCCATTGGCGTTGAGCACTCGAATGCCTGCCTTCCCGGCAAAATCCTCAAACCATGCCGGGCCGGTATGTGTTGAGGAGGGTGGGTAGATGGGTGTTGCTGCGAAGGCGGCGCCGGCGAACAAAGCAAGAAGCATGGCCCCGAAGATGGTCCTGCGTGCGAGAGCCGATGGCATAGAAGTCATTCGCATTCATTCTAGAGGCCGCGGTACGAGACTGGCTCAGATCCGCTTTCCGTTATGTCTGGTGTTGTGGGAGGCGGGAAGGGTGAGATTTGACTTTCCCACCCTTCGCAAAGAGCGCGAAGGATGGGGCACCCGTCGATGGTGGCGGGGATAGAGCCTGCGTGGGATAAAATGTGCCCGGTATCCCTATGGTGAAGCTGCGCGTCCTGTGTTTTCTTGTTCTGGTGGCACCCGGGTTTGGCGCCCAGACACAGGACTCCAAGCCGCCCCTTGATTCCCCGATCGCGGAAGCGCAAAAACTTCTGGATACCGGGCGGATCGAGGAAGCGTTAAAGATCCTGGACACGCTCGCCCTGCAGCAACCAGAGCCGGCCGGCGTGGAGCGGATGCGCGGCATGGCTCTCTACGAACAAGGGCAGATTCAGTCCTCGGCAACAGCCTTCGAGCACGCGTTAGCCCAGGATCCTGGGGACCGCGAAGCCATGCAGATGGAGGGTGTCTCTCTTTTTCGCATGGGTAAACCGGCTGCAGCGGTTCCGCTGCTGGAGCAGGCTCATCTTTCCATACCCCGCACCAACATCGACAGCAACTATGTCCTCGGCCTGTGCTACCTGGACACCCGGCGCTACGATGATGCGCGAAAAGCCTTCGCCACGCAGTACGGCTTTCCGCCTGAATCTCCTTCGGCTTACCTGCTTGCTGCCAGAATGATGTTGCGGCGGAACTATCTGCCGGTCGCCGACTCCTTCGCTGAGAAGGCACTTTTGCTTAACCCCAATTTGCCGCTGGCGCATTTGTTGCTGGGCCAGATCCGGCTCGCCCAGTCACAGTTAACAGAAGCAGTCACGGAGTTTACGCGCGAAAGCGAACTGAATCCGCTCTACGGCGAAGTGTATGACCGGCTGGGCGATACCTATATCCACCAAGGCGACTACAGCAAAGCGCAAGAGGCGCTTGATCGCGCCGTGCTCCTGGAACCAAACTCCCCGGTACCGTTTATTTTGCTGGGTAAGGTACTGTTGAAACAACAAGACGCGGTCATGGCGAAGATGTATCTGGATAAGGCGCTGGCGATGGATCCGCGAAACTATATGACCCATACGCTGCTGGGGCAGGCCTATCGCTCTCTAGGACAAGCCAGCCAGGCGTCGCACGAATTTCAAATGGCCGAGCAAATCCAGGCCGATGCGCAGCCAAAGCTTGAAACGGTTAAATGAAACGGTGCACGTTTGCCTGGCCGTATTGCTTGTGCTGCTGCCGGCGGCGCCAACGCACGCGCAGGCGGCCGCCCCCTCTACTGACAAGTCCACACAAGCAGATGAGGCCTTTCGCGCCGGGTACCGAGCACTCTCCAACCATCGGCTCGAGGAAGCGCGCAGGGATTTTCAGAAGGTAGTCCATCTGGTCCCGCAGATTGAAGAGGGGCATAGCGCGCTGGGGGCGGTCCTGGTGCAACTGGGTGCTTATCCGGAGGCCATCCAGGAGCTCAGACAAGCGCTCAAGCTGAAGCCGGAGGACGTTGCCGCACAAACAAATCTGGCCGTGGCCCTTGCCGGGAGCGGACAAGATGCCGAGGCGCTTCCAGTTTTCATTCAACTGGACCAAAGCTCTGCTTCCACAAGGCAACCGTTACCGGCCGGTGTGCTCCTGGTCTATGCGCGGTCATTGGTGGCCACCGGGCAAATGTCCTTAGCCACAGAAAGACTCAGGCGCGCCATCGCGATGACTCCGGCAGATGCCTCGCTGCGCGACGCGCTGGGCTCCCTCTATGCCCAACAGCAGGAGTGGACGCTTGCGGCGGACGAATTCCGCGCCGCGCTCCACCTCGATCCCGGGCTGGCTACAGCCCACCTTCATCTTGGGCTCGTACTGCTAAGCCAGGGGCAGACCGACGCGGCTTTGCAGGAGCTGACCACCGCCGCGCAACTGGATCCTCAAAGCGCCCTGGCGCAACTGTCACTGGGCAAAGCTCTCGCTCAAGCAGGGAAGGTGGAAGACGCGCAGCCCGTGCTCAAGACTGCGGTGGCTCTCGATGCCTCCAACCAGGACGCGAAGTATCAACTGGCTTTGGCCTACCAGGCGGGCGGCCGATTCAAGGAGGCCCTTCCGCTTTTTCAGGAAGTGGCCCGGACAGACCCGGCGAACGCCCCCTTGCTTACCAACCTTGCGCTCGACCTGGTCCAGCTCGGCAATGCAAAAGAGGCGATCCCCACTTTTGAGCGTGCTCTCCGTCTTACCCCAGGCGTGGTGACCATCTACGAAGACCTTGGGGTCGCTTACCTGCAGCAAAGCGATGTGGACGATGCACTGCGGGAGTTTCGCTCGGCCCTCAAGCTGGATCCTTCCGCTCCCCAGCTCCACTACAACCTGGGCCTTGCGCTCAAGTTGAAGGACGACTTAAGCGGAGCAATCCCGGAACTGGAGACGGCCGCGAAGCTGGATCCGGGAGCACCTGACCCACCCTTTACCCTGGGCATCCTCTACATGCAACAAGGGCGCTTCGACGATGCCGCTCAGCAACTGGAGACTGCGCTGAAACTGCGTCCGGAAAACAGCGATGGATGGGCAGTGCTGGGGTCCGTCTATCGCCAACAAAACAAACTGCCAGAAGCGGTATCGGCTCTGCAGGAAGCGATTCGCTTGGCCCCACAAATGCCCGCGGCCCATGTCACTCTCGCCAGCGTATTGACTGAGCAAGGAAAGCCAGCAGAAGCTGCCGCGGAACGGAAGGCCGCTGCTGCCCTGACCCGCGTGGCCGTGAATCACCAACGGGCTGCGTTCGCCTCGAACACAGGCAACACGTTGCTTGAAAAGGGGCAGATCAGCGATGCGATCGCACGCTACCAGGAAGCCCTGGCCGCCGACCCGAACTTCGCCGAGGCGCACCGGCAGCTGGCGGTCGCGCTGGCTCGGGAAGGCCGGACGGCAGAAGCAGAGATGGAGCGCAAGAAGGCGGACGAACTTGAACCGCCTCAACCTTAACGCTCACGTTCGCCCTTCCCTACCACGTATAGATTGCTACGACTTGGGGAGGACCGGGAACCGAGTCGGTCACCGTCGTCTGGACCACGAACTGCAGGTTTTTCTTCACCCAATCTGGCGCAGCTGTACGGAGAGCCTCCTCCAGGTACCCCGAACTGGAAACGAACTCGGCGGCAGCTTGCGTTCCGTCTGACAGGATGCCCGCTGTGGATACAACGAATTGGCCCGTCTTGGAATTGAGCAGTCGGGTGACAACGCCGAAGTCTTCTGTCACTTCGCCACGCGGCCCACGTTTAGGGCGCCACGCTCGCCCCATCGGACCTTGCTCCCGGATTAACCCTTGCCCGCCCTCTTCCACAAATGCAAAATGGAGGTTGGACGTCATTTGCATCGTCCAACGATTGTTGAAGGCGCCGACTACGATCGCCGGAGAGTTGCGCAAGTCGGCAAAGGAGTAGTGAGCTCCGATCCTCACTTGACTCTCTTTGCCCATCCGGGCAAGCACGGCGGAGAGCCGGACCGCCGCGTAGGCGTCGCCTGCCGCGACGCCGTAGTCGGCATACTCCACCAGGTCACCCCAGACCAGCTTGTCCTGCGGCTGCAGGGGTGGTCGCTCAGTGAGCTGCTGCAATTCGGTCGCGAAGTCCCCCGGAGACTTGGAATACCTTTGCAGAAGCTCCAGCGAAGGCACGTAGACTGTTGGTTTTGCCAGGCAGATCAGGACAGGCTCTGGAGAGGCGAGAACAGGCGACCAGAATTGATTCAGAGCCGATTTCTGTGCGCTGGAACGGTGGAGAATAAATGCCAGCAGAACCAGAATGAGCGCCATCGCAAGAGGCGCCGCCCACGCTACCAGGTTTCGACCTTTCGCCGCCTGTTTCGTTTCTGCAACTGAAGGCATGGTTGCTTGGGCGGATTCTTCCTGCGCTGGCTCTCTTGGGGCCGGTTCCGCTCGTGCAGGTTCCGCGTGGTCTGGCGCAGGCGGAACCCACCGGAATTCAGGTGCATATGAGCCGACTGGCAACTCGATGCGAACCGGCGAATGGTTAACCGCCGCGTGATGGTACTGTTCCAGTCTTCTGCGTACCTCACCCGCCTGAACCCTGACGACCGGGTCGTCTCCCGTGGAATAACCCGCCGGCCGCTGAAAAAGTTTTGCTCCTATCGTGCGCTCTTTCAGGGGTTCGTGGCTGCCGTCCAACGTATGCTGCACCACGTAGGACAAAAATTGCTTGCTGCGGTTGCTGGTGCGGAAGAAAGGGCTGCTCAGAATGGACTCGAGCTCCCGGAGGATAGCCTCCTTCTGGGGGCCATCCGGGGGAGGGCCGCCCTGGTGAATCTGCTGGTTCTCGTTCGGTATCGTGGGCGGTTGCATAGACCTCGCTCTTTTCGCTGCAGGCGAAACTGCCGAGCATCCTGGGGACTCCATCCGTTAATAACCCGGATCTGTTTTTCGGAATTACTGCGACCGAATCGCCCTTTCCCGGTGCAGAAATTGATTTCAACTACTGACCTCTACCGGGTACGTGTCGATCCACAAGAGGCTTAGGCAACAGCGGGAAAGCCTGGCACTCCCGCCTACGCACTGTAATACACCGTAAGGCACTTGAAAAGACCTGCCGCGAAGCCGAGAACAGATGCGCCTGTATTTCTATGGCGCTGAAGTACTTCTTTGGAGGACCGACCCATGCAAACCACATTGATAACGCGCAGCAGATGCGCGCTCCTGGTTATCGCGCTCGCTTTTTTACCGGTATCAACCTTGCGTCTCTCTGCCCAAGCCATCTATGGGTCTATTTACGGCCAGGTGACTGATCCGAGCGGCGCCTCCATTCCCAATGCCACGATCACCGTAAGCGACGAGAGCAAAGGCACATCGGTCCAGGTGACCTCCAATCAGTCGGGCGAATACACGGTGCCGAATCTCATTCCGGACGTTTACGACGTCAAGGCCGAGGCTGCGGGGTTTAGAGCGGTTGAGAACCATGGGGTTCAGGTCTCAGCCGATACTTCACCCAAGGTCGACCTGAAACTCAGTGTCGGCAACGCCACCGAAAGCGTTACCGTAACTACCGAAGCCCCACAGCTTCAAACCGACCGCGCGGACGTAGGGACTGTCTTCAACCAGAAAACCATTTCCGGCCTGCCCATCGCGGGGCGCAACTTTGCCAGCCTTCAACTGCTGATTCCGGG